>Ga0116184_10001691_pt1 | contig 20578 bp, 24 predicted proteins | sample AD_JPNNA5_MetaG_FD_89886 | JGI IMG/M metagenome (GOLD analysis project Ga0116184, IMG submission 89886) | Active sludge microbial communities of municipal wastewater-treating anaerobic digesters from Japan - AD_JPNNA5_MetaG | ecosystem: Engineered > Bioreactor > Anaerobic > Digestate | place... | reverse complement strand
GCAGCTGCATTGCCGCGGCTTGGCCCCTCAGGTACCTTATCGGAAAAACGCAGCGGCGCTGTGAGGACGGGAAAGCACCCGGGCCCTCGGGTCATATTCCCCGTGGAACCCTGCGCCCGAGTATTGTATAGGGATATCGGGACACGTTCGTTCAGGGCGGTCCTCATGATGAGCCGTAGACCTCCGGCCCTGGCACCCGGAGAACCATGCACGCACGAGAAGACGGGAGCGGCGGCATATCCTGATACGAGGAGGTACAAGGTCATGGCGACATTCATCCTGTTCGGCAAGTATTCTGCAGAGGCCCTCAAGGGGGTAAGCGAGGCCCGTACGAAAAAGGCGGCCGCCCTTGTCAAGAAGCTCAAGGGAAAGGTCATCGGCATGTACGCCACCCTCGGAGAGAAGGACCTGGTCTTCATCCTGGAGCTCCCCGGCCTGGACGATGCGATCAAGGCATCCGTTGGCCTGTACAGGCTCACGGGCATCTCCTTCACCACGTCGCCCGCCATATCCGTGGACCTGTTCGACAAGCTGCTGGCCAAGGGCTGATACGAAACACCGGGGTCCTTCCAGATCCATCGGGGGAGGTCCTTTCCCGAGAGGAGGGACAAGGGCCCAAGATGAACGGTGTACGGCACAGAGGGAGTCCCCATGCGCACGCGTCACATGATCACGATCTGCGCCGCAGCAGCTCTGGCCGCAGTCTCCCGGGGATGCACGAAGGCGGAACCCGGCATCATTGCGCAGAAATGCTCATCCTGCCACGCCACGGCGGTAATCCATGAAAAGAAGCGCACCCTCGACGAGTGGGGACGCACCGTCCACGCCATGAAGGAGCGGGGACTCGCGCTGACCGCCGAGGAGGAAAAGCAGGTCCTCGAGGCGCTTGCCGGGCACTTCGGTTCGGACTAGGGACGCTCCCGGCCTGGCGGGTCGACCCGACATGGAAAGGCCCGGGAATGTCCTTCCCGGGCCGAAGAGTGATCTGTCTGCCGCGGCCGTTGCTGCTGGGTACGCTTCAGTTGAAGTCCGTGGGCGGCGGGACGTTCTGGGGCCTGCCTGTATCTTCCCCGCCAATCCTGTCCCGCTCTATGACGACCTTGTGCCACCCCTTCTTCTCGTCCCTGGCCTGCTCCAGGTATGACTTCAGGGCCGCCTCGCGTTTCGCTGCCAGAAGCCCGCTCCTGAGCTCCTGGGCCTTCTTCTCGTCCAGCATGCCGATGTCGGCGATCTTCCTTGATTTCAGCCATACCACGTATACCGCTCCACCGGCCTCATAGGTCCTGGGGGTGCTCAGTGCATCCAGGTCATCCATGAGCTTGGGGATCATGGAGAGCTTCGGCACCACACGGGTAGAGCGCGTGAACTCTCCGGTGCTCGACGGGTTCATGGCGCCCAGCTGATCTGCGGGTGCATCCGCAAGCCTGCGGGCATACTCCTTGGCCTTCTTCAGGGACGCATCGGCGGCTGCGTCGGCCTTCACCGCCTGGGCGATCTCCTTGAGATCGGGGATGCGCGAGAGCTCCTTGCCTTCCACCACGTAGATGAAATACCCCTCCGGGGTGCCTACCACATCTCCCAGCTCACCGGCGGAGAAGGCAAAGGCCTTCTTCAGGGCCTCGGGACTCATGGATACGCCTGCATCCTGTCCCTCGGAGAACGGGCCAACCTTCCTCACCGCAAGACCCCTGGCCTTGGCATACCCTTCCAGGTCCAGCGTCTTCTGCTCGTAGAGCTCCATGAAAGCCTTCTTCGCCTCGGCATGCGCCACTATCTTGGCACGCTGCAGTCTGAGGGTGTCCATGACGGCGGATGACACCTCCTCAAAGGGGAGGGTCTTCTCCTCTTCCCGGGCCTCCAGTTTGAGAATCTCCAATCCGGCCGCGGTTCTCACCGGACCCTTGACCTCGCCGGTCTTCATGCCGCGCACAGCCTCCGCAAGCTCGCTGTGCAGGCTGTCGACGGGCACCATGCCGATGTCTCCGCCCTTGGCTGCGGTCACCTCGTCCTCGGAATACTGCCGTGCGAGTGCGGCGAAGTCCTTGCCGGCATTGGCCTCGGCGAGTATCTTCCGAGCGAGTTCCTCCTTCTGTGAGATCTCCTGCCCCCGGGCACCTTCGGAGACCCTCACGAGAATCCGGCGCACCTGGACCTTGGCGGACTCGCTGAATTCAGACCTGTGGCCTTCGAAATAGTCGCGGGCGTCCTCGGGGGTGACCTCTGCCTGGGCCATGTATGCGGATGCGGGGAAATCTACGACCTTCAGGGTGATCCGGGGCGGAACCCGGTACCGCTCCTTGTTCGCATCGAAGAAGGCGCTGACCTCACCGTCCGCCACCTGCACATCCCTGGAGAACTGAGCGGGATCGACGACCAGCCAGTTCAGCTCGTAGGTGTCGCTGATCCTGTGGAAGGCCGCCTCGAGCTCCTGCCGGGAAACGATGATGTTCTCGGTGATCACGGACGCGAAGAGCTGCCTGATGAAGTCCCTGCGGAAGCTCTGCTCGAATTCGGCCGGGGTGAGACGCTCGTACTCAAGGTGCTTGCGATAGATCGACTCATCGAACTTCCCGTCACGCTGGAACGCCGGCACCTGGGCGATGATCTGCTGGAGGTCGGCATCCTTTACCACTATACCCATCTTCTTGGCATCGACCTCGATGATGTACTGGTCGACGAGCTGGTCGAGGACCTTGTTCCGCAGATCGAGCCGTTTGACCATCTCCGGGGTCAGGGCCTCACCGAACTGCTGCTGGTACCGCTTCAACGTGTCCGAATACGCCTTCGAGTACTGCTCCATCGATATGATGTGCCGGTCGATCTTGGCGACCTTGTTCGCCTCGCGGCTGACATACGAGCTCCCGCCCCACAGGATGAACACGAAAATGATCGCCCCGAAGGCGATATAGGCAAGCCATCCCTTGGAATGTCTGCGTAAATAGGTAAGCATTCAGTGCTCCTTCACACCCAATGACATATTGCAGGGCAAAATAGTTGAAGAGAAGAATTATTGCAAGGATTTCATGCGGGCGCCTCCTGCGCGGCCGGTCATACGCACCGGGCCGCGACCGGCGAAGGAGCCCGGTACCGCAGAGGAACCCCTTGTCTTCCCGACCATTTCTTCCTATACTGCGCACTGATCTTCGTGACAGGGCGGCATGCCTGTACGGGTGAAGGAGGGGCAATGGAGAAGATCTTGTTTCTGAGCGGCATAGCCGGCGTGGTGGGCGGGGTCTCCGTGATATTCTACCAGGCAATCACGTTTCTCCGGGACGATGTGTGGAACCCGTATTCCCTGCTGGATGGCATAGAACGCGTGTCATCCTCGTTGTCCGTGAGCATCTCAGGGATCCCGGCCCTGGCGAACGTCATGGAACAGTGCCCCCTCTCTGCGGGTCTCATCGCCATCGGCGTCCTGCTGCTGCTGGGGGCGGGCCGCCTGAGGAACAAGTACGCATAGAGGCCTTCCGGAGCGGGAGGCCCTCGGGCTGCGTGCATGTTGCCGGGCCCCGATCACGGCGCTTTCCCGCGCCTTCCCTCCGCACTTCCGAGCCCCTCTCGATCTGGGTCCTTCCACATCCCCAGTCCCCTGGAACGGGCCTCCTTCTCATACATGATGAACAGGTCCCGCCACGGGTGGCGATACTGCCGGTAAGCCCGTGCCCAACCCTCGCGGATCATGCGCCCGTTCACCAGCACGTCTCCCGCGTACACGTACGCGAGCGTCCTGCCGTACCTGTCCCTGACCGGGTCACCATAGGAGAGGCGAACCTCCCTGCCCAGCACCAGCGATGAGAGGAAGGCCTTGCTCTCGGGGCCATAGGGCTCCCGGACGGTGTACGGCGAGTCCATCTCGGGCGCGTCCACGCCGATGAGGCGTACCCTGGTACCGTCATGGAGCATGATGGTGTCCCCGTCGAAGACCCGGGAGACCCGGGCGGTATTGCCCGAGCCCACGGCGTGGTAGATGCCCAGGAGTACGATGGATGCGCACACTGCAAGGAAGACGATGAGTTTTCCGCCCCGCTTCATGGCCCCTCCATCCGCTGGGTCCTCATCGGCCGGAGAGCTCGCCGAGGTCGCCCAGCAGGGTCCTCGCATACAGCTCGCTGTGGCTCACCGGCGCGAGGTGGGTCCCCGGCAGCACCCTCAGGGACACCCGTCCGGGATCGGGCACGTCCGCGAAGAATGTCTTCGTGAACCTGAGGGAGTCTTCCTCCCCCAAGTCCGTCCCTTGGACGCCGAGCTGACGCTGGGGATCCATGCAGGAGTCGTCGGCGCCGAAGATCACCGCGATACGGTGCAGGTGGGCCGCCGTGAAGAGGGAGCTGTCGGTGTATGCCGCGCAGTCGCCGATGTCCGTGAAGATACGGCCGAGCCTGGCAGGCTTGAGGTCGATGACGGCTCCCGGTACTGACCTGAAGAAGTCCCCGGCAATACCCTTGGTGAAGCCCCATGCCGAGCTGAAGGTCTGGCCGGCATGGCCGTTGCCCATCTTCGCAGCGATCCTCAGGCATTCGTAGGAGAACCTGCCCGTGAGCCCCCAGGCGCCCCACCGCTCGTATCCTGCCGGACAGACCTGCCCGAGGGACCGGACAGATCCCGGGTGGGCGTGGGCGAACCTCCGGGCCAGGATCCCCCCGTGGGACCACCCTGTGCTGACGAGCATCGTGGCGGAGGGACCCGTTGCCGGGGGCACCGGGTCCCCGTTCAGGGTCACCGGGATGCCGGCCTGCCGCATGAAGCCGGCCACGGCAAACCCCTGCCTTGCAAGGGCGTACCGCACCATCTCCATGAGCACGATATCCTTGCCGCTGTCTCCATGGAACACCGGGTCTGCGCCGAAGGGGGTGTCGCACACGGGGACCACCACCAGGCCGGATCTGCTCAGCAGGGCGAGCCGGCTCGTGAACCCGTAGGCGTCGTCAGGCCGCTGGGCATGGCCGTGGAAAAAGACCAGTACCGGACCTGCCGGGGAGCCCCGCTTCGCATCGGCCTGTCTCTCCTGGCCGGAACGGGCGTCTACGCACAGGAGAAAGCCCCTGATCTCCTCACCGTTGAAGCCGATGCTCAGGGACTCCACCCGGGGATCCCTCGGCACGGACCGCTCGTGGGCCATGAGCTCTGCGGAAACCATGGTCATGGCCATGAGCATGGGGATCACGATCTTCATCACCGTCTTCACCTTCCGCATGGGCGGCCAGGGATGTCACCCTGTCCGGGTACGCGCACAGGGGGGCATGCCGGACTGTATGATCTGGGCCTTTCGCTGACGGTCATTTGGTGTGGGAGGAGCCCTTCTCGATGTCCAGGATGATGTGTCCGCCCGGGAACGACTTGGTCACGTAATCGTGGAGGTTCTCCATCTTCCGGATGATGTCGCGGATCTTGCGCGCCTCGGTGAGGATCGACTGGCCCATCTCCCTGGCCACGGGGCCTTCGGCTGCGCCCTTGGCAATGGCGCTCGCCTCGCCCATGAGCACGGTGAGAGGCTGGAAGACCTCGTGGGCCGTGGTGCTCGCGAGCTGGGTGATCATGTCAAAGTACTTCAGCCTGTCCTGCTCGTCCCGGATCGTGATGTAGTTGAAGGCCCTCCTCACGGTGAACCGGAGCAGCTCGGCGGAAAACGGCTTGATGATGTAGTCGTAGGCCCCGGCGCGCAACGCGTCGATGACGCTGTCGATGGTGGCGTACCCGGTGATGACGACGATGAGGGAATTCAGGCGGCGCTTATGGATGAAGTCGATGACCGCCATCCCGTCGATATCGGGCATCCGCAGGTCGGTGATCACCACGGGGTATTCCTTCTCCGTCATGAGCCTGATGCCCATCTCGCCGCCCACCGCGATGTCGACCTTGATGCCTTCCTCGACGAGGATGTCCTCCACGAGATAACATTCGCCCTCGTCATCGTCGATGACGAGGACCGTGCGCTCTTCACCTGGCACAGGGGATTCCATATATCTTTCAAAGATAAACGAGACGGGTGGATTAATCAAGAGATACGTACGGACGGTACGGGCGGTACTCAATGCTGCATGCGGCCGTCAGCAGGGGCGGAGGCGACGGTCGAGGGCCACCAGTGACGGGACTAGTTGTCCGTCTTGGTGAGATCCAGGTTTCCCAGATAGGAGTGCACCATCGCAACAGCCGGTGAAAGGAGCGGATTGTGGTGCTCGTCGTATTCCACCACGAATCTCTCGCCCGCAAAATAGATCACCACGGGCCTTACCTCTTCCCACCTGTTCACGAGTCTCTCCCTGTACTCTTCCACTCTCATGTGATGGCGACCTTTCCTGATCTTCTTACTGTTCTCTATCGGCCGAAACGGGGTTCACTTGAGAAGATACGGGTCAGCTCATGCCGAAAATCATGGCAAACCGGCCGAGTCCGCTTTTGAGCTCCTGGTTGTATGTCCTGAGCTCAGGCGGCTCCATGACGATCCTGCCGAGATACTCCAGGCACTGCGACGGCTTGCTTTTGGGATTCACGACCGTGAAGGGCTTTCTCTGTGCCTCAGCGGCGCGGATGGAGTCCTTGTCGTAAAGCACGCCTCCCAGGTACTGGGGCTTCACGGAGAAGAAGGTCTCCAGGTTGTTGATGCGCTCATCTGCAGTCTGGCAGATCCTGTTGAAGATGAAGATGCCCTGGTTGAGGTTGGCGATCTGGTTCATGACCACCCATGGAGAGAAGACCCTGCGCGGTTTGTAGAACTCCACCTTTTCCATGAGCTTCTCCTCGATGGCCTTGAACTGCTGGAACGCCGCCTTGATGCAGGCGTACCCCGCGATGATGTCCTGGGGGGTGGTGATGATGATGATCTCGTCGGAGGCCAGGGCGAAGTCGAGCACCGTGGTGGTGATGCCGGCGCTCAGGTCGAAGACCGTGAAGTCGTACCGCTGGCTGATGTTCCTGAACCCCCGGATGAACTTGGAGCGCTGGATGTAGTTGATGTTGGCCAGTTTGAACTCCCCGGAGCTCCCCGCGATGAGGTCGAACCCCATATGGGTCTTCTCGATCATGGAATCGAGTTCCACGTCCCCGAGGAGAAAATCGTACAGGGTGTACTCGGGGAACAGGGCAAGCTTGTTGGAGATGTCCGCGTTTCCGAGATCGGCGTCGATGAGCAGGACCTTTTTCCTGCAGCCGCTGATGACCTTTGCCATGTTCATGGCCACGTGGGTCTTGCCCACTCCGCCCTTGTTGGAGATGATGGAGATGATCCGGCTCCGCGGGGCGGGCTGGACGCCGGTCGCATCCGGTGAGCCGTTGCCGTTGGGGTAGTACAGGTCGATGGCCTTTTCGATGGCCTGCACGTCGGCCAGTGCCGGATACACCTTCCTGCCCATGTGGCTGCTCAGGGTGTTGATGATGTCCTTGTGCTCGGGGTTTCCGATGGCCACCAGCACGCCGTCCCCCAGGAACCGGATGGGGAGGCTCAGGTAGTCCTTCGCAAACTTCTGCTTCAGGAGCTTTATGCAGCGCGGATCGGGGGCCTCGCGGGAGATGTCGATGTAGGGCATGCCGCTCTTGCGTGCCAGGGTCCGGATATCGATATCGGTCGTATTCATCATGTGGGCCTCTTCCCTCATAGTTTTCGGAAAAAAACCCAAATAGCTTTAGCTCGAAGAGGTTTTCATGATCTTTTCCCTCAGGGAATGGAGGAGATTCAGGGCCTGGAGGGGGGTGAGGGAGTCAGGATCGATGCTCAGGATCTCCTGCGTCACCGGGTCGACACCCTCCTCGAAGAGACTCGCCTGTACCGGCACGGAGCCCTGGGCTGCGGGCATGGCCCTGGCCTTGGAGCTCACCGCGGAAAGGATCACCCGGGCCTTGTCCACCACCTCGTCGGGGATGCCGGCAAGCCTGGCGACGTAGATGCCGAAGCTCCTGCCGATGGCGCCACGTTTCAGGGTGCGGAGGAACACCACCTCGTGGAGGGTCTCCTCAACGGCCAGGTGGTAGTTCCTGATGCCCGTGCGGCGCCGCGACAGGTCGGCAAGCTCGTGGTAATGGGTGGCGAAGAAGGTCCTGACGCCGCGGTCGTCCAGGTACTCGGCAACGGCCCATGCGAGCGCCATGCCGTCGTAGGTGGAGGTCCCCCTTCCGATCTCGTCCAGGATCACCAGGCTCCGGGCGGTGGCGTTCCGGAGGATGTCCGCGGTCTCGCTCATCTCCACCAGAAAGGTGCTCTGGCCGGCAGAGAGGTTGTCAAGGGCCCCGATGCGCGTGAAGATGCGGTCCACCATGCCGATACAGGCGCGGGATGCCGGCACGAAGGAGCCCATCTGCGCCATGAGGCAGATCAGCGCCACCTGGCGCATGTAGGTGGACTTGCCCGCCATGTTGGGACCAGTGATGATGTGGATGGTGTCGCGCTGGCCGTCAAAGGTGCTCGTGTTGGGGACGAATTCCCCGGGCCTGAGCACCTTCTCCACCACCGGGTGCCTGCCCGAGACGATCTCGATGCGGCGGTCCTGCACCACCTCGGGCTTCACGTAGGCGTTCAGGCCGGCCACCCAGGCAAGGCTTGCCAGCACATCCAGGCCGGCGAGCGAGAGGGCCGTGGCCTTGAGCTCTTCGATGTGGGGGATGACGGCGTCTTTCAGTTCGCAGAAGATGCGCTGCTCGATGGCCGCGATGGCGTCCTGGGCCCCCAGGAGCCTGGCCTCGTACTCCTTGAGCTCCGGGGTGATGTAGCGCTCGGCATTCACCAGGGTCTGCTTGCGGATGTACGTTTCCGGGGCCCTTGCGGCGTTCGCCTTGGTGAGCTCGATATAGTACCCGAAGACCTTGTTGTACCCGATCTTGAGGGTACCGACGCCCGTGGCCTCTCGCTCGCGGGCCTCCAGCGCGGCGATCCACTGCCGGGAATCCCTGCGCAGGTCCCTGAGCCCGTCCAGCTCGGCATCGACGCCCGCGGCGATGACATTTCCGTCTGTCAGGCGCAGCGGCGGGGCCTCCACCAGGGTCCTGTCGATCCGCTCCCTGAGATCCTCCAGGGGGTGGAGCCCCTGAGAAAGTTCCCTGAGGAGGGGTGCCTCGGCATCTCCCACCATGGCCCTGATGCGGGGGACCTCTCCGAGACCTTCCGCCAGGGAGCGCATGTCCCTGGGGTTCGCCGAGCCTGCACAGATCCTGCCGACGATCCGCTCCAGGTCAGGGACGTCCTTCAGCACCTCCCGAAGGCCGCTCAGTGCCCCCTCCCGGGAGAGCAGGGCCTCCACCGCATCGAGCCTCGCGGTGATTGCACCCACGTCCATGAGGGGAAAGGAGATCCAGTCGGCGAGCATGCGGGACCCCATGGGGGTGCCGGTATGGTTGAGCAGGGCGAACAGGGTGTTCTCGCCCCGTCCCGAGATGGTGTCGAACAGCTCCAGGTTCCGCTTCGTGGTGGGCCCGAGCATCATGAAGCGGCCCGGGTTGTAGAAGGTCAGGGAGGTGATGTGGGGCAGCACAGCCTTGCTGTGGTGCTTCACGTACTCGAGCACCATGCCCGAGGCCCTCAGGGCGTCCTGGCTGTCCTTGAGCCCGAAGCCGTCCATGGTCACGGTGCCGAAGTGGTCGCTCAGGAGCTGGTGCGCCCGCTGAGCGGACAGGGGCAGACCCACCGGGCTCACGAGGAAGCCGTCCGGCACGAGGCCCGGCTCCGCGGTTACGACCTCGCTGGGCCCCACGCGGAACATCTCGGCGACGAGGTCCTCCCGGGTCTGGAGCTCGGTGGCCCTGAAGTCCCCGGTGGAGATGTCGATATAGGCGACACCGTAGCATCCGTTCTTCAGGGATGCACACACGGCCATGAGGTAGTTGGCCCTGTCGCGGACGAGGTGGTCGTCCTCCACGACGAGGCCCGGCGTTATGATGCGCACCACCTCGCGGCGGACAAGGCCCTTGGCGGCGGATGGGGCCTCGGCCTGCTCGCACACCGCCACCTTGTGGCCGGCCCTGATGAGCCGGGAGATGTAGGATGACGCGCTGTGGTACGGCACCCCGCACATGGGCACCGGGTTCTCCTTTCCCTTGTCACGGGTGGTGAGCGCGATTCCCAGCAGCCTGGAGGCCACCACGGCGTCGTTGTGGAACATCTCGTAGAAGTCCCCCATGCGGTAGAACAGGATGGCGTCCGCGCAGTCCCTCTTGATCTCGAGGTACTGCTGCATCATGGGGGTCAGACCGCTGTCATGCTTCATGGAGCGCAGCCTTGCGGGCCTTCTCCTCGGCTTCCCGGTACTTGGCGAGGCTGGTGTTCTTGAAGCGCTCCACGAACCGGGGGTGCTCCATGTAGGGCAGGTTGGTGTGCAGGAAGGAGTCCTTCAGGTCCCTCTTCACCTCAGAGAGCTCCCGCGCGTGGACCCCGGGCTTGTTGAGAACCCGGGTGAGGCTGAGGCGCCCGCCGGGGCAGTACTTTCTCAGCTCCCCGTCATCTTCTCCCAGGGCCACGGAAAAGGTGATGGCCAAGTGTACCATGTACAGCTCGCCGGAGAGGTGCGTGGTCTTGTCCTCCACCTCTATGAGCACGCCGTTCACAAGCTCGATCCGTTCCATACTCCCTTAGGGATAATACGAGGCGGGGGCCAAAAGCAAGTGCTTGTCGCAGAGCCTCACCGGCGCTGAGGGCGGGTCCGGATGTCCGGATACCGGCGCAGATGAGAAGAAGTCCGCCGTCACCTCGACGGCTACATCACCCAGCAGGGCGTCGAGCGCCTCGAGGATGAGGGGGACATGGTCGGGCCGTGCGCAGGAGGCCTCCACAAGCGCGGTGTATGGTCCGTCCCGGTATCCGGTCCTCCACACGAGCCTGTTCGTGGCGGTCTCCACCATCTCTGCGCTGACTTGTGCAAAGACCTCCACCTGGTAGTTCTCGAGACCGATATAGCGACAGATGGCGCCGTAACGCTCCAGGCACACCACGATCAGGTGATCGGCATGCATGGATCTGCCGAGGTTCCGGTAATCCCGACCTGCGTACTCATCCCCGCTCCCATGGCCAGTGAATCGTTCCAGGGTTTCCAGGTCGATGTCCTGCCCCACAGGGAATGCGCCAAGACCTCTCGTTGCCAGCCCCTGGACGAACAGGGACCGGATCTTGTAGAGACCCTGCGCCCTGAATTCCCTGGAGGCATCCCTGAGGGTCCGCGTCTCGTACAGGCGCATGGGGTGCTCGTGGTATTCGAGTCCCGGGCCGGAGAGAATCGCGGACCCGCCGAACACCATGGAGGTATCTGCGGCACTGACGACCACCTCGGGGCCGGGGAACCTGGCAAGGGCAACCCCCACCCGCGTGTCCACGCTGCTCCAGAACGCAGAATCAACGGGGATATGGCCCTGGCCGGCGCACCCCGAGATGATCAGGGCAACGATGACGGATATGGTTCCATGCTCGATCTTCACGGCAATAGCCACCCCTTACCCATATGGCAGCACAGCCTGCAGCGCCACCCACGATAAAAGCCCATGCCCCTCCCTCCACGGACCCACGTAGCGTACTCCCCCTTGCATCTTCCCGTCATTCCAGGAATTCTATGCAAACTCCATCAGGTCTCAGCTGCCTGGAAGATGACCCCGCCGGACTCTCAGTACAGCACCATGACCGACCGCATGAAGTTCCAGGCCTGATCCAGCGAGCCGCTCATGAGCATGGGCATCATCCTGATGATGAGCGCCGTGAAGACGAGCCCAACGGCAATGGTCAGCGGGAAGGCCATGAGGAACACGTTCATCTGCGGCAGGGCCCGCGCGATGATGGCAAAGGACACGTTCACCAGCAGCAGGGTGCCCATCACCGGCGCGGCCACCTTGATCCCGATGGCGAACATATGGCCAGCATAGGTGAGAGCTGCCATGAAAAACGGGGTGCGCACCGGGCCGCCGCCCACGGGAATGATGGAGAAGGAGTCCACCAGGGCCCTGATGAGCATGTGGTGCCCTTCAAAGGAGAAGAACAGGAGAAAGGCGGTGATGTAGAGGAGATTGGACGTGATGGGCGCCGAAGCCCCGGTCATGGGGTCCACCACGTTCGCGATGGAAAATCCCATCTGGAAGCCCATGAGCTCGCCGCCGATCTGGATGCCCGCGAAGATCACGTCGATGGCGAGCCCCAGTGCGAGGCCGACGAGCATCTGGTGGACCAGGATGGACGTCAGCAGGAGGAGGTTCAGGTCCTCGGGTCTGATCTGCACCTGCGGCACGACGGGCACGAGGATGTAGCTCAGGAAGAGCGCGATGATCGCCGTGATCCTGCGCGGGATGATCTCCGCGCTGAAGAAGGGCACCACTGCGAAGACAACGCCGATACGGACAAAGATGAGGAACAGGGAGAGAAAGTCAGACCATGCGAAGCTGATGAGCTCGTTCATCGCACAAGGTTGGGGATGTTTGCGAAGAGGTTCGTCGTGTACGTGACGAGCTTCTCCATGATCCACGGCAGCGCCACCAGCAGGGCCAGAAAGACCACCACGATCTTGGGCACGAAGGTGAGCGTCATCTCCTGGATCTGGGTGACTGCAGAGAATATGCTGATGGAGAGACCCACGAGCAGGCCCATCAGCAGCATGGGAGCGGACACGAGGAGCGTGATCTTGATGGCCTCGGCCATCATGGTGGTGATGGTTTCCGGTGTCATCCGACAAACCCCCGTATGATTGATCCGACAAGCAGGTTCCACCCGTCCACCAGCACGAAGAGCATGATCTTGAACGGCAGGGAGATCATGACCGGCGGCAGCATCATCATGCCCATGGACAGCAGGATGGACGACACGACCATGTCGATGATGAGGAAGGGGATGAACAGGATGAACCCGATCTGGAAGGCCGTCTTGAGCTCGCTTATCATGAACGCGGGGATGAGCGCCCGGGTGGGCACGTCTTCCTTGTTCCTGGGCTTTTCCCTGGTGGTCAGGCCCATGAAGAGCTGCAGGTCGGTCTCCCTGGTCTGCTTGAACATGAAGTCGCGGATGGGCCCCTCGGCGTTCGTGAGGGCCTGGCCGAAGGTGATGCTCCCGTTCTTGTAGGGGGTCAGGGCCTGCTCATTGACCTTGTCCAGGGTGGGAGACATGATGAAGAACGTCAAAAAAATGGCGAGTGCCGTGAGCACCTGCATGGGGGGCATCTGCTGGGTGCCCAGGGCCTGGCGGAGAAAGCCCAGCACCACCACGATGCGGGTGAAGGCGGTGACCATTATCACGATGGAAGGGGCCAGGGCCAGGATGGTCAGGATGAACAGGATCTGGAGGGCCCCCACCACGTCCTCGGGGCTCCCCGCCTGCTTGACCCCCAGGCTGACGCTGGGGATGGTGACGCCCTCTGCGGCGTGCAGGACCGCGGGTATGCACGCTGCGATGATGAGCGCAGGAACGAGCATGCGAAGCGTCTTCATTGCCGCTCTCCCCCCTGGTACTGGGACAGGGAGTGCTCGAAGTCGCCCTCCTGCATGTCCTTGAGCAGGGTCACGGCACCGGCGGTGACCCCGATGAGGAGCACCGACCTGCCGACCCTTATGAGCGCGAGGCTCGCCCTGTTCCCCACGGACACCTGCCCGAGCACGTCCAGCCCGAGGGACTTGCGGACCCTGGCCACGGGACCGTAACGCCTGACGGCCCATGCCAGCGCGAACATGAGGGCGATGACGAGCAGCAGGGACGCCGCTGCCCTGAGGCCCGTGGACACGGCGCCCGCCTCGGCCGCCAGGAGCGGCTGGCCGTACGAGAGGATGCACAGGAGTGCCGCTGTGTTCAGGCGCCTCATGCGAGCCTCTTCACCCGTTCCAGGGGGCTCACGATGTCCGTGATCCTGATGCCGAACTTTTCGCTCACCACCACCACCTCGCCCCGGGCGATGAGCTTGTTGTTGATGAGGATGTCCAGGGGCTCCCCCGCCAGCCTGTTCAGCTCGATGACCGAACCCTGCCCGATCTGCAGCAGGTCGTTGATGAGCATCCTGGTCCTGCCCATCTCCACGGTCACCTCCAGGGGGATGTCGAGGATGAAGTCGAGGTCCTTGGCAGGACCGGCCGCCGGTCTCGTCTCGTCGAGCTCGGTGAAGGTGGCCTTCCTGGCGGTCTTGTCGAAGGGCTTTCCCTCCTCGATCTCCGCCCCCGATTCCAGGGCCTGGGCCCAGTCTTCGGCAAGCTTGTCCTGGTCGAGGCCCGCGTCCTTCTTCCCCTCGGAGTCCCCGCCCATGAGCTTGTCGATATCGTCCTGGCTGAGCGTCCCGCCCGTCTTGTCGTCTAGTGCCATACCCCCCTCCTTAGTAGAGCTTCCTGTCGATGGTTCCCACCACGTCTATTGCGAGACAATCCTTGATCCTGCCCGGCCGCGCATAAAATTTCGGCAGGTTCTGCACTTTCACCACGAGCGGGTCGTTGATGTCCTTGTCCAGGACCACCACGTTCCCGGGCCTCAGCGACGCGAGGTCACGGGGCGAGATCATGCTGCGGCCGAGTTCCACGTCCACGTCCACGTACACGCCCATGAGCTCTCCCTTGAGTCGGTTGACCCAGGCTCCGTCTATGCTCATCTTCTCCTCGGAGTGGAAGGTTGCGTAGAGCCGGTCCCGGATGGGCTCGATGAGCATGTACGGCAGGCAGACCATGATGTTGCCGGTCATCTCGTCCATCTCCACCTCGAACTGGACCACCACGATGACGTCCTCGTTGGGGATGATGCCCGCGAACTGGGGGTTCATCTCCGAGCGGATGTACTGGAAATCCAGCTCGTACACCGGCTGCCAGGCGTTCACGAGCTCCTTGATGGCCGAGTGCACCACCTTGTGGAGCATGCGCTGCTCGATGGCGGTGAACTCCCTGCCCTCGACCTTCATGGTGCCGGCCCCCCTGCCGCCGAAGAAGCTGTCGATGAGCGCGAAGACGAGCTTGGTCTCCACGATGACCAGGGCATTGCCCCGAAGCGGCTCCACCCGGATGATGTGGATGCTCGAGGGCACCGGGAGAGAGCGCATGAAATTGCCGAACTTGATGGTGTCCATGGACACCGGCGTGATGTCCACCATCTTCCTGAGCATGCTGGACAGGGTGTTCCGGAAGAAGCGTGCGAACCGGTCGTGGATGGCGTCCAGCGACGGCATCCTCCCGCGGACGACCTTGTCCTGGGCGGCGAAGTCGAAGCTCTGGAACTGCCCCTCCTCCGCCTGGGGGACCGCCGTCTCGGTGGCGATCTCGCCGCCGACCACCCCTTTCAAGAGGGCATCAACCTCTTCCTGAGTCAGTATCTGTCCCATGGTACAACCTCACTGGACCACGAATTCCGTAAAATACACCTGGGTGACCTGCCCGGACGAAAGGTACCTGTTCACCGCGTTGGCGATCTCGCGCTTGAGCATGCGCTTGCCCGCCACGGTGGCCACGTCGTCGAAGGTCTTGTTGGACAGGATCATGAGCACCTCGTCGCGGATCTGGGGCAGCTTCGAGGCGATCTCGGAATCCGTGCCGGGGTTGTCCACCTCGAACTGCATGACCGCTTTCAGGTAGCGCTGCCCCTGGGCGTCGGCCAGGTTCACGATGAACGGGTCGAGCACCTTCAGGGGGCCGGCCGTGCCGGCCGGGCCGCCATGGCCTTCCTCACCGCCGTGCTTGACCGGCTGCTCCTGCCTGGCCTCGCCGCCTCCCTCGCCCGCTTCCTGCCCCTTCTTCGGGGACGCGATGAGAAAATAGGCCGCAGCTGCACCCACCAGGAGCAGCACGACCACTGCCGCGATGACGATGATCATCACCGGGGGCTTCTTCTTCGGTGCCGCCTCTTCCTTCTTTTCCTGTTTTTCCTCGCCAGCCATATGCGCCCTCCTATATGCGGTCTTTCAAGAGGATGATCTCCACCCGTCTGTTCTTCTCCCGGCCGGTGGCGGTGTCGTTGGTGGCGACGGGCCTCTTCTGGCCGTACCCTGCCACGCAGAACCTCTCCATGCCCATGCCCAGGCCATAGACGAAGAAGTCCGCCACGCTGGTGGCCCGCTGCAGGGAAAGATACCAGTTGGCGCGCCGGCTGCCTTGGTTGTCCGTGTGGCCCTCCACCGCGATGGTGGCATCCACGTCCCTGATGGTCCCCGCGATGGCGCGGAGCACCGGTTCCGCCTCCTTCCTCACCCTGAAGGAGCCTTCTTGGAACAGCACGTCGCCGCTCACCCGGATGGACAGGCCCCTGCCCGTCACCTGGACCTCGGCCTCCTCGCCTTCGGCGGGCACGTCCTGGCCGAGCTGTCTCATGGCAAGCACCAGGGTCCTGGTGAGCTCCTGCCGCTTGAGCTCGATGACCTCCTGCGTCAGTTTCACCATGGGCTCGGTGACGCGCACCTGGTGCTCGCGCGGGTACTCAAGCGGCCCCGCCACCGAGCTGAAGAACCCGAACGCATCCTTGAGGGCCTTGCTGTCCATGGAGCTCATGGCGATGATCATGACGAAGAACGTGAGCAGCAGCGTGACCATGTCGGAGAACGTGACCAGCCAGCCCAACCGATCGGGCAGCTTCACGGAGGTCACATCGGTGTCTTTGCGTGCCATCACTGTTCTTCCAATTCGAAGTTGAATCCCTTGTAGAAGAAGGACCGCCTCCACTCCATGCGTGACTGCCGGATATTGTCAAGCGTCACGTCACCGGGCAGATCTCCGGTGATGACGATCTCCACCCTCCGGTTCAGCCTCCTCCCGTCCTCTGTGGCGTTCGTGGCCAGCGGCCTGGACGAGCCCATCCCGTACGCGCTCAGCCTCTCGCCCGGGATGCCCCTGTCCTCAAGATACGAGAGCACGGCCAAAGCCCTGGCCGCGGACAGTCCCCAGTTGGAGAAGAACGGCGCCTTCTCGACGGGGATGGAGTCCGTGTGCCCCGTGACGATGACCTTGTTGTCGATCCGGGAGAGGATCCGGGCAACGGCCGCGAGCACGGCCCGGCTCTCGGGTCCCAGCGCGTCGGTCTCACCGTCGAAGAGGATCCCCGCCTTGATGGATATGATCACCCCGAGTTTGCCCTGGCTCACGGAAACGCCGGTCACCGCCCCGGCCTCGTTCAGCGTGTCCTCGATGTTCCTGATGTTCACGGGCCCGGTCTCCACGGACGGCCCCTGGGGAAGGATGTTCTTCAGCATGTCCATGGAGAAGGGGCTCCTCCCCCCGGGCAGGACGCCGAAGCTCCCCATGATGGAGCCGATGGCCATCTTCTGCTTCTGGACGTCCCTGACGCTCATGGATGCGAGCACCACGAAGAAGGTCAGGAGGATGAGGAAGAGCGACCCGAAGAGCACGATGCCCGTGTTCCTCGGCCTCTCCACATAGACGACCTTCCTGCGCGGCATGCTATTCTCCTCTCGGACGGCCCGCCACCTGCTCCCGCATGGCCGGGGCGAGGAACGAGTGGAGCTTGCGCTCCACGATCCGGGGGTTGTCGCCTGCGGAGATGCACATGATACCCTCGATGATCATGCCCTTCTCCAGGACCTCCTCCCGGGAACGCATGGTGAGCTTCCCCGCCATGGGCAGGGCCACGAGGTTCGCCATGATGGCGCCGTAGAAGGTGGTGATGATGGCCACCGCCATGGCCGGGCCGATGGTGGACGGGTCGGACATGGACTGGAGCATCTGCACCAGGCCGATGAGCGTGCCCACCATGCCCATGGCCGGGGCGAAGGTGCCGATGGAGTTCAGGATGTCGGCCCCCCTGATGTGGCGCTGCTCGATGTGCTCGATCTCGGTCTCCAGGATATCGCGGATGGACTGGGGCTCGAGCCCGTCGATGACGAGTTCCAGACCCTGCTTGAAGAACGGGTCCCGCAGGTCTTCGGTGGCGGCCTCCAGGGCCAGGATCCCTTCCCGGCGCGCCCGGGAGGCGAAGTCCACGAACAGCGGAATCAACCCCTTGGCGTCGCGGTGCTGGGTGAAGAAGACGTTCTTCACCACGCCGAAGACGCCGAACACGTCCTTGAGGGGGTAGTTGATGAAGATGATGCCGAAGGTGCCCCCTATGGTTATGAACACGCTCGGCATGTCAACGAACAGGGTCAGCGGTCCGCCCGCCATGATCCCCATGAGGACCATGCCGAAGGCGGCCAGCACTCCGATAATCGTTGAAAGATCCATACCCGTACCCCTTGCTCCTCGCGGTCTGAATGCTCGATGCAGAGAAAAGCAAGGGCTGTGCCACAGGGGGCGTTCGCCTCAACATACTGTTTTTATTGATTTGTATTCTTTTCGGACCAGGGGGTTCCACTCGAGGAGAGGGTCAACATTTTGACGCCGACCGGCAGACAGGGGGTCCGGGCGACAGAGCAAGGGTCTCTCGCCCGCCCTCTCCCGCCCTGTTCGGGCGGGAGAGGGCGGGCGTTGTCACACCGTATGAGTATGAGTCAGCCCGTTACCGCTTCAGGTTGATGAGCTCCTGGAGCATGTTGTCCACCGTGGTGATGATGCGGGAGTTGGCCTGGAAGCCGCGCTCCGTGGTGATCATCTTCACGAACTCGGCCGCGATGTCCACGTTGGACTGCTCCAGCGAGTTGGGCGCGATCCTGCCCAAGCCGTTCTCGCCCGGCCGGCCGGTGATGGCGTCACCCGACTCGCGGGTGGCGGCCCAGAGGTTGCCGCCCACCTTGAACAGGGCCTGCTGGTTGTTGAACTTGGCAAGGCCCACCCGGTAGAGGTTGAGGATCTGGCCGTTACTGTAGTGGCCCGTCATGACGCCGTCCGTGCCCACGGAGATGCTCTCCAGGAAGCCGGTGCCGTACCCGTCCTGGGTCTGGTACACCGTGGTGGACGAGGACGCGTACTGGGTGGAGGTGAGCGCCTGGGGCTCCCAGGAAGAGGTGGGGAGCGCCGCGCCCCCGGCCACGTCCGCCACCGTCACGGCGGCACCGCCCCAGGTCCCGTCAGTGCTTCGGGTGCCGAACTGGGCCGAGATCACCTGGTCCACGCCCGTGATGAACTGGGCCGTGAACTGGGGGTAGCCCTCGGCGGAGAAGGTCGTGGACCGGGTCCAGTTGGCCGGGTCCGTGGGGTCGCCCGCCCCGTCGTACACGAAGGCGCTCATGGACTCCAGGGCGCCGCTCTGGGAGTCGTAGGTCAATGTGCCCCGCATGAGCACGCCCTGGGCAGAGGTGCCCGCCACACCGGTCCTGAGGTCGTCCACGGGGTTGCAGGTGATGATGTACTCCCAGGTGTTCTCCAGGTCCGTGACACCAGGGGCATACTCGCTGGCGGCATCGAGCTTGTCGTAGATGATGGACAGGTCGTGGGAGTTGCCCTGGGAATCGTAGACCCGGATGGCGGTCTGGTACCCGTAGGCAGCGTCGCCTATGGGCTCGGCCTGGGTGGCGTCCCAGGCGCCGAACAGGCTCGCCACGTTCGTGGTGTCCTCGCTGTTCAGGTTGGTGATGGCCGTGACCGCCGCCGTGGGCTCGGGCGGCGAGGTGAAGGCGCTCAGCCGGATGTCCTGCAGCGTGCCCACGTCGTCGCCGTCCTCGTCCAGTGTCCAGCCCTGGGCCACGTACCCCTCGGGGTTGATGAACCAGCCGTCCGCGTCGAACCGGAACTGGCCCGCCCGGGTGTAGTACACGGTCTCCGATTCCTGGGGCGAGACCATGAAGAACCCGTTGCCGCCAATGGCCAGGTCCGTGGCGGACGAGGTGGACTCGAAGGAGCCCTGCTGGAACAGGGTGTCCACTGTGCTCAGTGCCGCGCCGCGGCCGATCTGGGCCGTGCCCGCCGAGGTGGCCACAGACTGTGCCAGAACGTCCTGGAACGTGGTCCTGCTCGACTTGAAGCCGATGGTGTTCACGTTGGCGATGTTGTCGCCGATGACGCTCATGGCGTTGCCGTTGGTTGAAAGACCGCTGATGCCGGAAAACAGGGAACTTGATATACTCATACGTGCCTCCTTTTCTGTGCTTAGCCGGTGATCTTGGTTATGTCGGCGAGCGTTATCTTCTTGTCGCCCACCTGCAGGTAGATGGTGCCGTTCTCAAAGGTCACCCCGGTGACCGTGCCGTTGGCGTACGAGGTGGTGCCCACCGCGGCCCCGGTGAGACCCGTGGCCTGGATGCCGAAGTAGTACGTGCCCGGGCTGAGGACCTCGCCGCTGTTGTTCCGTCCGTCCCAGACGCAGGACACGTCACCCTGCTGGACGCCCCTCATGTCCATGGTGCGCACGGCCGATCCCGAGGAATTGTAGATTGTCACCGTCACCAGCGACGCGTTGTCCTGCAGGTTGAAGTCGATGGTGGACTCTGCGCCGGTGAAGTTGATGGTGTTACCGGTGGCGTTCACCTGCTTCCCGATGAACGAGGCTGCCTGCATGCTGTTCATGGAGTTCTGGAACCGCGCCATGAGCTCGATGTTGCTGTTCATCTCGGAGAGCGACTCCAGCTGGGAGAACTGGGCGAGCTGGGCGGTGAACTCGGTGTTCTCCACGGGGTTGAGCGGGTCCTGGTACTGGAGCTGCTTCACGAGCAGGTTCAGGAACATGTTCTTCTGCTCCGCGATCTTGTCCCTGACCGCGCCCGTCGAGGTGGCATCCGCTGCCGACTGGTTCGCCAGGATGGTGTCCAATCCGATGGCCATGATCTTACTCCTCCCTCACACGTGT
>Ga0116184_10001689_pt1 | contig 20583 bp, 15 predicted proteins | sample AD_JPNNA5_MetaG_FD_89886 | JGI IMG/M metagenome (GOLD analysis project Ga0116184, IMG submission 89886) | Active sludge microbial communities of municipal wastewater-treating anaerobic digesters from Japan - AD_JPNNA5_MetaG | ecosystem: Engineered > Bioreactor > Anaerobic > Digestate | place... | reverse complement strand
TTTCATGTGTATCCACTCAATGATTACCCAGGTGACTGTCGCAAAAGATGCCGCGATATCAGTATTTAAAAACGCCAATGAAGTAATAAAATCAACAGCCACCTCGCTGCCGGCGTTGAATCCATACCATCCAAACCACAACAGGCCACTTCCGATAGCAACTAAAGGAATACTGTTGGGAGTATTGTTTTTTTCGACACGCGCCCCGACATAAAAAACAGAAGCAAGCGCTGCAAAACCAGCAGTAGCATGTACTACAATACCGCCCGCAAAATCAATTACGCCCCATTCTGCCAGCAGACCGCCACCCCATACCATATGAACAAACGGATAGTAAACCAGAATTTGCCAGAAAGTGAGAAAAATCATATATGCTTTGAAGTTAACACGGTTGGCAAAAGCGCCCGTAATAAGTGCAGGGGTGATAATGGCAAACATCATCTGGTAAGCAATAAATACAAACTCAGGAATTTTTCCATTAGAATACATTGAATCCATGCCAACACCATGCAGAAAGGCTTTATCAAAGTTGCCAATAATACCGCCAATGCCTCCGCTAAAGCATAATGAATAGCCGAATGCAACCCACAAAACAGTTGTCCATCCCAGCGAAGCGAAACTTTGAATCATAATACCAAGAATATTTCTCTTGGTTGCCAGACCGCCATAAAAAAATGCCAATCCCGGCGTCATGAGCATTACCAGGCTGCATGCAAGAAGCATAAAACCGGTTGAACCTGTGTCCATAAAATTCCTCCTGAAATTTTTAATTAATATTATTGTTTATAATGTAAGGCCGAAAACAAAGTGAAATCCGGAAGTTTGCGGATTAAATATCAATGATGCCTTTAAGGGCAGACTGAAATTTTCATTGATTTTAATGCTCCTATATCCTGTTATTCCGGTATTAACAACGGCAAAACCTCCTTCGTAAGCCGGAGTGCTGTATACACTTGAAAAGGGCGTGGCTCCTGCAAAAACATCAAAATTAAAACCCTTAACGGCAAAAGCATAGCCCAATTCGATGTAAGTTGAATACCTGTTGGCAAATCGGACACTCTGTACCAAACCCGACGATGTAAAAACAGTATCCCGGGGGCTTTTATCATTACCATAGATGAAAGTTCCGACCAATATACTGAAGGGGAATTTTTCAGGCCCTTTGTATTGCAGTGTCGCCTCCACTGAATGGCAGGTATAGCGGTCAAGATTTTCGGCAGTCGCCGTATCAAAATTTATTATATTTGGATTTTTGCAGTAAGAATATCTCGTATCATTGAAACCAGAAGCCATAGCAGGAATATAATAATCCGTCAGCATCACTGAAAATCCCCTGATCGAATATTTTGCATACAGATCTGCTTCAAAATAATTGTTGGTCAAGGCCATTGCCCCCCAATAGCCTATTTCAAAATCTCCTATCCCAAACGAAAGCGTCGGCTGAATACTTGGAGAACCGCCGTAATCAAGGCCACGCCACACATAGCGGCTCATCAGGTCGGCACCCACATTCAGTTTGAAAGGAAATTTAGATTTTTTTTCTTTAAGGTCTTGCGCATTAACATTGCCGTGAACAAGTGTCAGCACAAAAAGAAATGGAAATAAAAAGCGTCTCATGAAAAAGTTTGCCATACTATTTTTTTTAGAAGGCAAAATTATATTCAGCGCAATACGCACGCAATAATGGTTTTAGCGTAATTTGCTATAATGCGAATACCTACTGATAGGAAAATTACCTATACTAAAACAAAGATGATGTTATTCGGAAATCTCTATGATCTTGTTTTTGATACCATAGATTATGAGTTCAGCCGTTGACTTAATCTTCAACTTTTTCATAATGTTATTTTTATGGCAATCGACTGTTCGCACGCTAATAAACAATTTGTCGGCAATTTCCTTGTTGGACAGCCCTGCTCCTACCTTTTCAATGATTTCTTTTTCACGCTGGGTTAGCAGTTCTTCCTTATCTGTCCGTTCAAATCCGATACGCGATTTATTAATATAACTTCTCAGGATACCGGAAGAAATAAGCTTGCCAAGATATTCCTCGCCCTGCGCGATAGCATGTATAGCTTCGAGTAATTCTTTACGTGAAGTATCTTTGGGCAAATATCCTTTAGCTCCATTCCTCATAGCGCTAATTACAAAGTCCTCGTTTTTATGCATGGAAAGAATCAAAATATTCACCAGGGGAAATTGCTCCGAAATAATCTTTGTCAACTCAATACCGGAAATTTTTGGCATGCTGATGTCAAGTATAAGGATATCGGGTTGGGAAATTTTAAGTGAACTCAAAAGCTCATCGCTATTAGAGGCCTCGGCAATAACCGACAGGTTTTCTTCATCCGAAAGCAGTGATTTGATACCATCACGAAAAATCTGATGATCGTCGGCAAGCGTTATTTTAATATTTGGATACATCATAATCCTTAAAATATCAGTTGCAAAAATACTAAGGATTTAATAGTTAAACGTCAATTTTCAACATTACTTCAATTCTTGTTCCAGTTCCGTGTGCAGAATTTATCATAAAAGTCCCTCCAAGGATTTCAGCCCTGTCACGCATATTATAAATTCCATTCCCCGTTTTTCTTTTCTGGTTGGTATCAAATCCTTTCCCGTTATCTTCAATAGTCAGCCGGACAGTATTGTTTTCATAGAGAAAATTTACATCCACCTTGCTGGCTTCTGCATGTTTTACAATATTATTCAGGGCTTCCTGGATGATACGGTAAAGATAAATTTTGATGTTATTATCACAATGCTCAGGAACTTCGTTGTAAGCGAAATTTATACTGATATCATTATTGGAACTTATATCGTCACAAAGATTCTCAATAGCGCTGATGAGGCCAAATTGTGTCAGAACCGGAGGCATGAGATTTTCTGACATGCTTACCACTTCCCTGGACGCTGAAGTAAGAAGGTGCTTCGCTTCATCAATAATCTGTTGCTTCAGGTCGGGGTTGGCTATTTCAGCTCTTTCGAGCTTCATTTTAATGGCCAGAATATATTGACCCAGCCCGTCATGCAATTCCCGGGAAAGGCGTTGCCGCTCCTGTTCCTGTCCGTCAATTACTGAAGTGATGCGTTTGGCTCTTTCCATCTGAATTTCTTCGGTCTGCATTTTTATTTTTGCCGACATTTGGTTGAAGGCACGGGTAAGATCACCAATTTCATCAGTGGAAGATTCATTGAGCTGTGTTTCATATTTCCCCTGAGAAATCGCATCAGCAGCCATTTTTAATTTTATGATGGGTGAAGAAACCTTTTTTGAAATAATAAAGACGATCCCAAAAATGATAATAGAAATAATCAGGCTTAAAATAATAATGCTGTTCCTCAGAGTATAAATAGGTATCATAGCCTCTTCGAGGTCAATTTCTACCAGTATCACCCAATTCAGTCCCGGAATATTAATTTTACCAAACGAGCCAAGTACTGTTTTACCACGGTAGTCCTGGTATTCACCTGTTGATGTAATGTTTTTAAACGCATTTTCCACACCAACGGTCTTTACAAGCATCCTGTTTATTGAATTGCTCTTAAACCTTGACGAGGTGCGCATAATCTGATCAGAACCTACGACATAAGCTTCCCCGGTTTTCCCCAATCCGTTTAGTACATTGTTGTTAAACATAATTGAATTTATTGAGGCCATATCTATTTCCAGCAAGATAATCCCCTCAGTTGCCGTGGTGATATTATTATGAATGGAGGTTCCTAAATAGAGCTTTTTGTGATTAATATCCTCAACAATAGAAACACGTTTTTCATTTTCAATTTCTTTGAAATTCGCTGTAAAATCGGAAACTAAATTTTCCGGTAAAATAATATCCCCCTGCGACAAACTATCACTTAACGGTATAACAAGGTTCATCGACGGGCTTTTTACAATGAGATTCTTATAGTTGAAACGCCCTCCAAAATATTTCCATATCTTTTCTTTGAAATTCTTTATTATGATTACTCTGAAGTCCGATTCATTAATCTTTTGGGAGTTGAACAATGAAGCTTTTTCCAAAATCTCCGACCAGATTTCGTAACGGCCGAGTTGGCTCACCTCATCCATGCGTTCAACAAAATAGTTTTCGATATTCCTTTCCTTTTCAAATTTCACCGAATTCAGTTGATCGAAGGTACGTGAGATGAGTGCGTTTTTTGAAGTAAAATAGGAATATACACTTAGGATAATAATTGTACCCAGGCTTATTGCAAAATAATACCCGAAGAGTTTCTGTGTAAGTGTAGTTTTATTACTTTTCATTTTTGGCCAACTGTTTCAAATAAACAGTGGATCAAAAGTAAATTTTTTATAAACATAAAAATAGTCGGATGAGTTGCTCAATCATTTTAGCTAAAGATAAAATCAGATTTTTTCCGGCATTTAGATTTTCGTTGCCATTGCAACTTTTGCAATATATGCATGCCCTAAAAAAACTATTGATAGAAATAAAATTCTGATTTTATTCCTGAGAAACTGATGGAAATACTACCGATTGAATACACCAAAAATCGTACTGATAAATTAGTTCTATTTTGCCTTCGCCGGAGAACTTCTGTATTTTGGCGCTTCCTTCAACCGTTCCAGAAAAAATGGCATGAAATGTCACGCTGGCTTTTTCTTCATCAAAACAGAGCGATTTGATTTCAAAATGCTCAAGCGAAAAAGAGGTGAAAGCATCCCTGAAATTCTTCAACACATTACTGTCTTGTGCTTCTTTAGTGAGAAATATCGGATAGTATTCGGATTCTTTATCTAAAAAAGATGTCATAAAATCAGTACTATGCTCGCGGATATCATATTCATGATTCGGATGAAATTCCTCGTAAATAAAATTATGCATCATTCCGTCCACCCTTATATCATCGATTTCGTGTAAAAAAAATTCTTCCGTAATAAAACGGTAAAGCTCACGGTCTGCCACTTCGCAGATTGTATCCAGATAAATGCTGTTTCCATTCAACAAATTCATTATCTTTTCCAATTCAGCAGGCATTTCTTTGTCCGGAACATCCTCTGCTTTTTTAAAGTCCGGTTCCCCGATGAAATCGTAAACTGAAATTTGTTTGCAATCCTGGTAGGCGTTTTCAAATTGTTCGATATGATCCAGAAATTCCGCTTCCAGCCGAGGATCAAGACTATTTGTCCCATCTGATTCGGAAAAATATGCTCCGTGTTCAAGACTTAGCATTAATTTTTTTTTCTCGTTTTCGATACGGAGTTTTTCAATGTCGTCTTCGTTATCTGTTTCTTGTGTCATGGGTTTGATGTTTTGCTATCTGGTTTAGCTAAAAACAATATCCGGTTTTAAAACCAAATGATAGCGTAAAGTTACTAATAAATAATATATAAACAAAAACGCCAATTTCTTCCTTTGGGTTGAAACCGGCGTTTTCCTTAAGCGAATACCAGTAATACCGAGAACACTACTTATTCTTCACTATTGCTTCGTCATATCTTTCTTCTACTACTTTCCAGTTTATTACATTCCAAAAAGCAGTAATATAGTCGGCGCGCTTATTCTGGTATTTCAGGTAATAGGCATGTTCCCACACGTCCATGGCAAGTAAGGGTGTCCCCCGTTTTTCGGCAATATCCATCAGGGGGTTGTCCTGGTTGGGTGTGGAGCTTATAAACAGGTTCCCATTAACATCAACGTTAAGCCATGCCCAGCCGCTGCCAAAACGTGTCATACCGGCAGCAGCAAACTCTTCTTTCAGTTTCTCCAGCGATCCAAACTTTGAGGTCAGAATTTTCCCGAAATTTTCGGACATGGGAACGCCTCCGGGAGCCATATTTTCCCAGAAAAGTTCATGATTATAATAGCCTCCTCCATTGTTGCGCACGGCTGCCGGTAATGTGCTCATTTTTTCAAACAACTCATTTATGGTCATGTTTTCCAAAGGTGTTCCGCTAATGGCCTTGATAAAGTTATCGTAATACACTCTGTGATGCCGGGAATAATGAATTTCCATTGTTAATTTGTCTATGTGGGGTTCCAATGCATCATAAGCATAAGGCAGGGGCATGAATTGGTGATTTACGGGGGTGTTGTTTTTATTTGCTTCCATTGTTTTTAGTTTTTCTTGATTAATAAATTTGTTGGTTGGTTGTGCGCTGACTCCTAAAGAAAAGAAAGCCAAAGCACTAATAGTTAAGATTGTTTTTATCATTTTATTTTTATTTAGACTGTTTTTAAATTACAATAACTATGCCAAAAAAACCATGACAATACGTCATAAAAAACTCTGCGTTAATTCTAATACCGATGGTTTAAACCAAAATTATTCAGAATAGGCGAAGAATGAGCCGAACTAGCTGATTTAGCTGGGTTGCCCCCCTAATGGGTTATTATATCAATCCCTATGTAAAGGTATTGATTACAAGCTCTTTATCGATTACCCACACTATCGCGCTTAATTTGGGTTGAAGGAAATACTGTTATTTTTTGCTTTCCTGCTTTTTAATATCGTGCGAACGGGTATCTATTTTGAAAGGAAGATACAGCGGACAGAAACTCAACAAACTGGTAATAATAAAAAAGCCGGCAATCAAAAGCAACAGATAACTCCACCAGGTATTATTGGGTATGGTTTGGGTAGCATACAAAACAATGATGGTAAATGCTAAAACGAATCTTATTGCCTTATCGATGATTCCCATATTATTTTTCATATAACTATTTTTAATGATTAAAATATTTTTCCCAGAGTTTTCACAAGCAAATATAATTAATTTTCATTTAAAAATCAAGTTATTTCTCATATAATTATGAAATATCCATCCCATGTTGATAATTATAAGGTACGACAAATAAAAACGCCTTTACCTCAAAAGCGAATAAACAAAGGTTAAATTTAAAAAAAACCACTACTTGAATTCAATACGAACGGAATCATAGATGCTCAATCCGAGCAGATTCCGGGCGCTAGCCTTGCTGAGCGCAATTTCGAGCAATCCGGTGGTTCCAAATACCAGCACTATTTCGGCATCGCCCACCTCGGAATAGTTACTCTTTATTTCATTCACCTCTTCGGTTCTGAAAAATACCGAAAACCTGCGCCCCTTGGCCGTTTCGTGAAATACTTTATCAGAAATATTGGTAATCGCATTATCGTACGAATCAAAATAAATGATGATGCCTTTAATAGAGTCGGCTTCAACCTGGGGCAAATAACCCGATAGTTTATAGAGTTCGTTTACCGATTCGCCAAGATCTTCCGGACTTTTCCCTTCGGCAAGATGGCAGGCTGCCACCGCATATATATCAAGCGATGGAAAAGTTTTATATTTCGGTTCGGGAAGTTTATTGATCTTAATGATTTTCTCGGGTTTGTTTTCGCTAAGCAATGAGAATACACCATTGTCGGCGCCGATAAAATAATGTCCGTCATACGACATCATGGTGTGTGCAGCCCCTTTATTCTCGTCAGAATTAACACCAACGATGTGAATGGTACCTTTGGGAAAATTCCGGTACGCATTTTTAATAATAAAGGCTGTTTCGGCCAGGCTGTACTTGGTGATACTGTGTGTGATATCCACGATGGCAGTTGCAGGCGACTGGCTCATGATGGCACCTTTCATAGCGGCCACATAATGGTCGGTAAGGCCCCAATCGCTCGTTAATGTAATTATTGCCATTTTTCCATCAGTAATGCGCTTTCAAAATTACAAATTTTCGATTGCGGCAACGCATTTTTTATTAATTTTGTTAAAATTCTGTCCATTCAATACCATTTGATGAGCGAAAAAACCTTAACATTAGATTTAATTGACCCTGTTGATTTTTTTGGTATTCGCGATCATCACCTCGACCAGTTAAAGAAGCATTTTTCGAAACTTAAAATTATTGGCCGCGACAACACCATCAAGCTCATCGGGGATAAAAACCAGATCAAAGCTTTCGAGTTGTTGCTGGAACAGTTGATAAATCATTATAACAACAAAGGTTATATTTCGGAAGAAATTATCATGCAATACCTGGATCCGCAAAGCGTGCCTGACGACAACAGCGACGGCAGCCTGAACGACCTGATATTGCACGGACAGCGGGGACTGTTGATCAAAGCACGTACGCCCAACCAGCTCCGTCTCACCGAAAGTTGTACTGCCAACGACCTTGTTTTTGCCGTTGGTCCTGCCGGCACAGGCAAAACATACACGGCAGTGGCCCTGGCCGTAAAAGCGCTGCGCAACAAAGAAGTAAAACGCATCATCCTTACCCGCCCCGCGGTAGAAGCCGGCGAAAATCTTGGATTTTTGCCCGGTGACCTTAAAGAAAAACTAGATCCTTACCTCCAGCCGCTTTATGATGCACTGTGGGATATGATACCCACTCAAAAACTCAGTTTGTACCTGGAAGAACGCATCATAGAAATTGCCCCGCTGGCTTTCATGCGCGGTCGCACGCTCGATAATGCTTTTGTTATCCTCGACGAAGCACAGAACGCTACCATCCCCCAGATGAAGATGTTCCTCACACGAATGGGACGTTCTGCCAGGTTTATTGTTACCGGCGATATCACCCAGATTGATTTGCCCAAAAACCAGGCTTCAGGACTCGTACATGCCCTGAAAATACTGAACAATATTCCGGGTATCGGGATTATCAACTTTGACAATACCGATATCATACGCCATAAACTTATTACGGAAATCATCAATGCTTACTCGTCAAAAGAATGAAAAATCTTACGTTACTGGTTTTTATAACTATTTTAATTTCATGCAACAAGTATGAAGACGGACCTTCGGTGAGTTTTCGTTCTGCGGAAAAAAGACTGACAGGAAAATGGGAAGTTTCGCAAATACTTTTTAACGAAAAAGATATTTCGGCAGGCTATTTTTCCAGCAATTTAAATTTATTTCCTATTAATATTTATTCGGATTGGAGTAAAGATTACTTTATTGGCATTTCGCATACCAACGGCGATGTTATTGCCAAATCCGACCTGGTTTTGAACAAAAACAAAACCGCCATTACCTTTGGGCTGATAGAGCAGCCATCATACGAATCGAATGCGGGAGAGATTTTCTGTATAATACCGCCTCTGCGCGATATCATTGAATGGAAAATACTGCGATTAAAAAATGACGAACTTTGGATAACCACAAATTTTGATACCAATAATTACGAATTGCATTTTAATCTTTTAGCCGATTTTTCTGATTATTAAAATAAAATCTACATTACATATGAGTAACGCCATTGTAAAAACAAATTTTCATTTCCCCGGACAAAAAAGCCTTTACGAGGGAAAGGTACGGGATGTTTACAACATAAATGACGAAATACTCTTGATGGTGGTTACCGACCGCATATCCGCATTTGACGTGGTGTTGCCTGAAGGTATTCCCTATAAAGGCCAGGTTTTGAACCAGATTGCAGCGCGCTTTCTGGATGCCACAGCCGACATAGTCCCCAACTGGAAAATTGCCGTCCCCGACCCAATGGTTACTGCCGGCTTCAAATGCGAACCTTTCAAGGTGGAAATGGTGATACGCGGATATCTTTCGGGACATGCCTGGCGCGAATACAAGGCCGGAAAACGTGCTTTGTGTGGTGTGGCCATGCCTGAGGGTATGAAAGAAAATGACAAATTTCACACACCCATCATCACCCCCACTACGAAGGAATCTGTAGGGCACGATGAAGATATTTCAAAGGAAGAAATCATTAGTTTGGGATTGGTTTCCAAAACCGATTACGAGCAGCTTGAAAAATATACGTATCAATTATTCCAGCGGGGTACTGAGATTGCTGCAAAGATGGGATTGATATTGGTTGACACAAAATATGAATTCGGCAGGAAAGACGGCAAAATCATTCTTATTGACGAGATACACACGCCTGATTCCTCACGTTATTTTTATAGTTCAGGTTATGAAGACCGCCAGCAGGCGGGGCTTCCCCAAAAGCAATTGTCAAAGGAATTTGTCAGGGAATGGCTGATGGAGAATGGTTTTCAGGGTAAGGAAGGACAGAAAGTTCCTGAAATGACAGCACAGATTGTTGGTCATATTTCTGAACGATACATTGAGCTTTTCGAAAATATCACCGGCGAAAAGTTCGTCAGGGCTGATACCAGCAATATATTACAGCGGGTAGAGGAAAATCTCAGTAATTTTTTGAAGAAATAAACACCCGGAAAACAACATTTTCCAATTCATTTTAAAAATTCAGTATTCTTACTATACTGATTATTTGATTTTTAAAATCATTAAAAAAAGTTTGCATTGATGTAAATCTCAATTTATATCCGATATTTTTCATGAACCGTTGTCCGAAGTTTGTGTCTTTTCTGAAACTTGTATTTATCAGTAAAATAATGTTTTATGTGATAATTTAAAATAAATAGATAATTTTCCTTGTTTTTTATTATTATATTTTGTTTATTTACAAATTATTTAGATTATTAATAATCGTTTGATTTGGTGCGGTTGATTATAATTTTACTTAAAAATCTATAAAAAATGCCTCCAGGTGGGGTGAAAAATATTGATACTGCGAATATACAACAAAATTAACCAAACACAAGGAGGCAACGGCAAAGATACAAAGGATTGCTGAATTACAACTCATTATTTTAAAAACCCCGCCACGGTATTTCTGAAATAAATTATGCGCCAAGGGAGCAAGGCAGGACTGCAATAGTGGAAGGTGATTTGATTTTAATAATTAAAATTTAAGATTATGAAAATTCAACAATTTGTTTTAAAAATATTGATGCTACTGGCATTCACTATTATTTGTAATGGTGTTACTGCTCAAAGCGAATTAAAAGTATTTCAGGATTGGGCTACTACAAGCGGAACTCAAAATTTTTTCTATAAAAACATTATCAAAACAGATGCAAATGGAAATGTTTTTGTTGCAGGAGCAACTGTGAACGATTCAAACAACTATGATATTCTTGTTGCAAAATACAATTCAAGAGGAATTTTACAATGGATGCAACAGTACGATGGGGCGGGTCATGGTGATGATATGGCTGTTGGGCTTTATGTTGACACATCTGGAAATGTTTATACAACAGGAGCTACAATGACACTTACTACAAATTCAGATGTTGTTACTATAAAATATAGCAGTTCCGGAGCGCAACAATGGATTGTTACTTATAACGGAACCGGCAGCTTATACGACGCAGGAGCGGATCTAATGACAGATGCAAGCGGCAACGTTTATATTACAGGTACAAGCTTTAATGCAAACGGCAATACTGATGTTATTACAGTGAAATATAATAGTAGCGGCACACAGCAATGGGTAAGCCCTTACAATTACTCGGCAAACCTGAATGACGGAGGACGAAGTTAATGTGGTCACCTAATGGAAGTATTCGGGTTTCTGTTTTGGTTCAAACAAATGGTACAACCTATAAGTCCGGCGTATTATACTATAACACAAGTGGAACTTTAGTGGCATCCAAATTTAGCACTAGCACCAGCTCAGGTATCGACCAGGTGAATGATATGGTAACCGATTCTGCTGGTAATATTTACATAGCTGGAGCTATACCTGTTACAGGACAAGGGTATAATTATGATATTATTAAATTAAATTCAAGCCTTGATCTTTCTTGGGAACGTACATATAGTGGAAGCAGCAGTTTGGACGATATAGCAACAGGCATCAAAGTGGATGGTTCAGGAAATGTATATATTTCCGGGACCTCAGCTACAAGCACTGAAGGGAAAAATATCGTTACCCTGAAATATAACAGCAGCGGCACGCTGCAATGGTCGCGAACTTACAATAATATTTTGAACAAAGATGATGAGGCTAATGCTTTGGCTATGGATGCTTCGGGCAATATTTATATTGCCGGATCATGCGCCACCGAAAGCGACAGCACCAATTATCTTACCATGAAATATGATGCTGCCGGTAATTTGTTATGGACTATTCAAAGCGTTGGCAATGCACATCTTGATGATAAGGCAACCAATTTAGTGATAGATAATAATGGAGATATAATTGTAACAGGCGAAAGCCGGACCTCCGCAGGAAACTTTGAATATCTGACCATTAAATACGTGGAAAAACAAATAATTACTCCGACTGATTATAATGACGAAACACCGGCAAGCAGTTTTTCGTATTATTGCAACCGGGGACAACTGATAAATACGAACGACACGCTGATACCCGAAATAAAATACTATACCAACAACTCATCTCCTGTCTTTTATTTTAAAGATAATAGTTGCAGTTTTGTATTTGCACATGTTGATGCTATTGACAGCACCAGCGACACCCTGCACCGCATTGATATGAGTTTTCAAAAAGGCAATTCCTCCGCAAAAACATACCTGATGGAGGAAACCAGGGATTATCTGAATTACTTTCTGGCTCAATGCCCGGACGGAACAACAAAAGTGCATGGAAATAAACGCTTGGTAACGACAGATCTGTATTCTAACATAGACCTTATGTACAGCAGCAATCAAAACGGAATAAAGATGTATTTCATCGTAAAACCCGGTGGAGATCCTGCCGATTTGCAGTTATTGTTTACAGGGGCATCATCATTTTACTTAGATGGAAATACATACGCCCTGACAATAAACAGCAGTATAGGAAGTATAACATACGAACAGCCAACCGCGTATCTGTTAGATAGTAATAATCAAATTGAGGGTTTAGACTGGCAATGCGCATGGCAAACCAACGGGGCAAGCAATAAATACAAGTTTTATACAGAGGATTATGATCAATCAAAAACACTGGTGATACAGGTGGATGAGGGGCATGATGTGCAACAATTAACACAAAATGAGAATTTGGAATGGAGCACCAATTATGGAGAGCAAAATGATGGCGATAATTTATGTTTAGATATAAATACCAACCCTTCCAATGGAAATATTTATGTAGTTGGCAAAACAAATTCCTCGAATTTTCCTATTAATTCAGGATTAAATCAGCCAACCTTTGGCGGGTCGACAGATGGTTTTGTTTTAAGTTTTTTCTCGAATGCAAATTATTATTGGGCAACATTTTTTGGAGGTAGCGGGTTTGATGCTGTTCAAGGTGTTACCTATGGTAATCAAAGTGTTTATGTTACCGGAAGTACCTCAAGTACGAACTTACCTATCTTTTCTTCAAGCATTTCAAATTCATATAATAAGAATACTAATTCCGGTACCAGCGATGCTTTTATTGCAAGGATTACTCCTGCAAATGGTTTAATTTCATGGTCAGCTTTAATCGGAGGGGAAGGTAATGATGATGGAAAAAGTATAGCAATAGACAATAATAGCAATATATTTATTGTCGGTAATACGACAAGTGCAAATGCCCAACAAAACGGATGTCTGGCAACTACTGGCGCTCAATTTCCATTATGCGACCAGATGGGTAACAGTTATTTTCAGGACCACAATGAAGGCGCACAGGATATTTTTATTGCTAAATTTGATGCAAATAATAATCTAAGCGGGAGTACATTTTATGGAAGCGATTTAAATGATGAAGTATATGAGATAAACTGCCCTAGAGGTGACGATGAAACATTAATACTGGTTGGGTGTACCAATAAATCATCAGATCCATCGGCAAATTATACCCCAACACCATATCAGAGTGGACCCCGTCCTGACCATAATTTTCCACTTTGTGATAAGGCCGGCACAACTGATTTCTTTCAGGTTACAGGTCCTGTTTATACGGGTTCATCAGTTGGGTTTATAAGCAGATTTAGCACAGCCGGTGATCTTTTATGGGCAACTAATATGAGAGCATTAAAAGAATTTCAAACAGTTACATCGACCCCTCATTATGATAATAAAAATTTTGTTCCTATCGGAGATTTTTATATAGCAGGATACACAGATTACGAAGAAGGAAATGAAAATTGGGTAAGCGGTGTGCCATCATGCTCTCCGGTAAATACTGTTAATGTACCTATTTGCAATTCAAACGGTGGTTATACAAATGACGGCTCGGTGGATTTTGCTGAATTATACATAGCAAGATTTAATCTTGTAAATTGTAATTTAACCTGGGGAACGCTATACCCTGGCGTTACAAATATGAAACGTGCAATTCCATGTGTTTTTGATCCTGGATGTATAAGTAATCTCTATGGCCAACCCTATAAGAAAACTATTGATATTACTGTTGATAACTCTCTAAATGTATATTTGCTTGGAACTGGAATGGAATATATTTATAACCCATTACCACTGATCTCTGGCGCTTACCACAAAGATTTTATTGGTGGATATAACGAAGCTACTGATACTTATTTATTAAGTTTTGACACTCACAATAATCTATTTTGGACAACCTATTTTGGCACTGATTCTCCAAATTTTGCGTCCAATTCACCTTGGCCACATTTTGCTGATTTTGGTGCAGCAGTAAAGACATATAACACCGATAAGATATACATGATCGGTTATAGCGGGTGTGGTTCTCCAGTAACGGCAACAAATCCAGATTACAAATTTCCATGGGCCAATCCACAGGGTGGTGCATATATGTTTTATGCATATGCTGAATCAACAAACTGGTCTTGGAATGCTTTTATTTCAAGGTTTGGGTTATCGACAATAGGAGTTAGTATAAATGAAACTCAAAAAAAAGAGCATTCATTAATAGTATATCCGAATCCTATTTCTGAAAACTTTATTAATGTATGCTTTCCATTCATTAAGAACGGGAAATATCAGGTATTGAATATACTCGGAGAAATAATAATATCTGATGTGATAAAAAATACCGATCAGGTAATTATTAATGCAGTATCATTGGGAAAAGGTTGTTATATTATTCGTGTTCAGTATGACGATAAGAATCTTACAAGTAAATTTATAAATCAATAACATTATGAAATATTTACTGATAGTTCTGTTTTTTTTTATTTCAGTATCGATAACCGCCCAGAATTGGGCGGTTACTTTTAATCTGGACAATCCTGTATCAACATTCTATGAAGACAGCTCTTCTGATGAATTGTTTTTTGGTGGTTCATTCTCACATATCAATAATGAAACAATTGTAGGAATAGCAAAATGGAATGGCTCATCAATATCAACTCTAGGGTGCGGTGTGGAATGGGATTGTATTACACCGGGGCCAGTAAGTACATTACCTGTTAACGGAATTATAAGGTTTAGTAATCAGATTTATGTTATAGGAAATTTCACAAAAGCCGGTAATAAAACTGTAAATGGTATTACATACTGGAACGGAATTAACTGGGAAAACTTTGGAACAGGATTAAAGATGCGTGATGGAACGCACGGCATTGGCATCAGATTAAAAATTATTAACAGTGAATTATATATTTGCGGAGTTTTCGATAGTATTGAAGGAATTTCAGCAAACAGTATAGGCAAGTACGATGGTTCAAACTGGAGCGCTGTACATAACTTTCCGGTTATTCCAACAGATATAGGCGCAAAGAATAGAATAAATGATATTGCTTTTTATAATAATGAACTTTATGTATGCGGAAATCTAAATAATCTTCCTATCGGCACAATTTTTAATATTGTAAAATGGGATGGCGCTGATTGGGTGAGTGTAGGTGGCGGTATAAGAGGGAGTATAGTTTTTGTAAATAAAATGTTAGTTTATAATAATGAGTTAATTGTTGCCGGACTGTTTTCAAAAAATGACGATCCAAATAATCCCGGTAACAATATTGCAAAATGGGATGGTAATCAATGGTCTGAATTAGGAGAAGGCGTTGACGGCATGATCCATGACATGAAAGTTTATAAAGACACCTTGTATGTTTGCGGTGCATTTAAACACGCTGGTGGCGTACCGGCTGATGGTATTGCAAAATGGGACGGCAGTAAATGGTGTGGTTTTGGTACAACTTTCGACAATGTTGTAAATACCCTTGATTTTTATCACGATACTTTATACATCGGTGGTGGTTTTTGGACTATTGATGGGGATTCCATAAGTTATCTGGCCAAATGGATCGGCGGCAATTATGTTGATACCTGCGGCAGTACTACCTCCGTTGATGAAATAGCTAACAAAGAAAGTACTATTACCGTTCATCCTAATCCTTTTTCAGATTATACGACACTGCTTCTCTCAAAGCCTTTGTTTAAAGCCACACTGCTTGTTTATGATGTTTTAGGTAAAGAAGTAATGCGGCAGGAAAACCTAACAGGAAAAGAAATAAAAATATCAAGAAGCGGCATGAGCCAAGGGATGTATTTCTTTAAAATAATTGATGGAAACACAAGCACGGGGCAGGGTAAAATGCTCATAGAATAAGAAAGAAAAGAAGCAATAAATATTAAGCCCTTGCTGTAGGGCCGCCGAAATTATAAGGGCTCAGGTCAACAGGATTATTGTCGTCGATAGTGCCAAAATTTTCTTCAAATTTTGAAATATTATCTTTCAGCGCATTCAGCAGTCGTTTGGCATGCTGCGGAGTAAGTATGATACGCGATTTAACTTTTGCCTTGGGAATACCCGGCATAATTTTTACAAAATCCAGGATAAACTCGGAGTGCGAATGAGTGATAATGGCGAGGTTGGAATAAATGCCTTCTGCTATTTCTTCACTTAACTCGATGTTCAATTGTTGTTCATTTTTCTTTTCCATGGTTTTTGTTTTAAAAAAAAATATCGCCGGACACAGTGCCGGCGATATTTTTTTATAGTTAATAACTATTCATTTTCGCTTGTGTTTTCTTCTTTTTCTTTTGAAGCTAACAGATTTTCATATTCCTCCCTGGTGCTGACAATAATCTTATCATACTCACGCAAGCCGCTACCGGCAGGAATCAGGTGGCCAACGATGACGTTTTCTTTCAGTCCGGCAAGGTCGTCGGATTTTGAGAATACTGCCGCATCGGTCAATACCTTTGTAGTTTCCTGGAAAGAAGCCGCTGATATCCAGCTCTTGGTTTGCAGAGATGCCCTTGTGATACCCTGCAATATCTGACGTGCAGTGGCAGGATGAGCATCACGGGCTTCGATTAACTTTTTATCCTTGCGTTTCAGCATAGAGTTTTCATCTCTGAGCTTACGTGCAGGAATTATCTGGCCTGGTTTGTAATTCGACTCATCGCCAGGGTTTACAATAACTTTTTTACCGTAAATCCAGTCGTTTTCCTCCTGAAAATCAATCTTGTTCACCAGTTCGCCTTCCAGGAAGCGGGTATCGCCCGGATCTTCGATTTCTACTTTTCTCATCATCTGGCGGACCACGACTTCAAAATGTTTGTCGTTTATTTTCACACCCTGCAAACGATACACTTCCTGTATTTCATTTACAATATATTCCTGCACATTAGTAGATCCTTTAATAGCCAGAATATCGGCTGGGGTGATAGCGCCATCGGAGAGTTTATCGCCGGCCTTAATATAGTCATTTTCCTGCGCCAGAATTTGTTTGGTGGTGTTAATGAGGTAACTCTTGCTCTCGCCGGTTCTGGAGGTGATAATAACCTCTTTGCTGCCGCGTTTGAGTTTTTTACCAAAAGAAACCACACCATCAATTTCAGAAACCACTGCGGGATCGGAAGGATTACGTGCTTCAAACAATTCAGTTACCCTGGGCAGACCGCCCGTGATATCACCAGATTTTCCAACTGATCTCGGGATTTTGCATAAAGTTTCTCCGGGTTTTATTTTTTGGCCTTCTACCACTTTAATGTGGGCGCCAACCGGCATATCATATTGTTTGATTACTTCTTTGGTTTTTTCGTTGATAATTTTTATCAACGGGTTTTTGGCTTTGTGCCTGGTTTCAATTATTACCTTATCGTGGAACCCTGTTTGCTCATCTGATTCTTCGCGGAAAGTAATATTTTCAATGACATCTTCATAAGCAACTTTACCGCCAACTTCAGAAACGATCAGTGCATTAAAAGGATCCCAATCGCATATCAACTCACCTTTTTTAACAACATCTCCGTTTTTAAAATACAATGATGCTCCATAAGGAATGTTGCCCGAAGCAAGCACGTTTTTGGTGTTTATATCCACGATCTTCATTTCAGCCGAACGGCCAATGACCATGTCTAACAAGTTACCTTCGGCATCAGTATAAGGTACGGAACGGAGTTCTTCAATTTCGAGCAAGCCATCATATTTAGCTTCTATCTTCGAGGAAGAGGCAATATTTACGCCGGCAACACCACCCACGTGGAATGTTCGGAGGGTAAGCTGTGTACCAGGTTCACCGATAGATTGTGCGGCAATAACGCCCACAGCTTCGCCTTTTTGTACAATTTTTCCTGTGGCTAGGTTTCTTCCGTAACATTTTGCACATACTCCATGATGTGATTCGCAGGTCAAAACGGAACGTATTTCCACGCTGTCGATAGGAGAATCGGCTATGACATCACAAATTTCTTCGGTCAGTTCTTCGCCGGCTTTTACAATCAACTCGCCTGTCTGCGGATGGTAAATATCGTGGAGTGTTACACGGCCAAGGATACGGTCGTGAAGGCTTTCGACGATGTCTTCATTTTTCTTAAGCACCGTAATTGTCAGTCCTCTTAATGTGCCGCAATCCTGTTCGGAGATGATTACATCCTGTGTAACATCTACCAGACGACGGGTAAGATATCCGGCATCGGCAGTTTTCAGAGCGGTGTCGGCCAAACCTTTACGTGCACCGTGGGTTGAGATAAAGTACTCCAACACAGACAGTCCTTCGCGGAAATTTGACAAAATGGGGTTTTCAATAATTTCAGCACCTGAAGCTCCTGATTTCTGAGGCTTGGCCATCAGACCTCTCATCCCGCATAACTGACGGATCTGTTCTTTAGAACCACGGGCACCGGAGTCAAGCATCATATACACAGGATTAAAGCCCTGCATATGTTGTGTTAACTGGGACATAAGCGTATGTGTCAGACGCGAGTTAGTGTGTGTCCATACGTCAATTATCTGGTTGTAACGTTCGCTGTGTGTAATTAAACCTGCTCCGTAGTTAGCCTTAATTTCATCAACTTCTTCTTCGGCTTTGCTGATCATTTCTGGTTTAACAGCAGGAACCACCAAATCGCCAAGGTTGAACGACAGACCTCCCTTGAATGCCATGGTATAACCTAGGTGCTTGATATCATCAAGGAACTGAGCCGTACGGGCGGTACCGGTAATTTTCAATACGTCACCGATAATATCACGAAGGGATTTTTTTGTCAGCAATTGATTTATAAAGCCATATTCTTTGGGAACTACCAGGTTGAATAACACCCTGCCGACGGTAGTTTCAATAAGTTTATTGACAAGAACACCGTTTTCCTTAACATCCACTTTCACATTGATGAAGGCGTGCAGGTCAATCTTTTTTTCGTTAAAGGCAATAATCACTTCTTCCGGGCCATAAAAAGTCATTCCTTCTCCTTTGACAGGATTTTCCGGAATATTTCTTCTTCCTTTAGTAGTATAATACAGTCCGAGTACCATGTCCTGCGAAGGAACAGTAACGGGGGCTCCGTTGGCCGGGTTAAGAATGTTGTGAGATGCCAGCATCAATATTTGTGCTTCAAGGATAGCGGCATTTCCCAGGGGGACATGCACTGCCATCTGGTCACCGTCAAAGTCGGCGTTGAAAGCGGTACAACACAGCGGGTGAAGTTGAATAGCTTTACCTTCGATCATTTTGGGCTGAAATGCCTGAATACCGAGCCTGTGCAACGTAGGAGCACGGTTGAGCAGTACGGGGTGTCCCTTCATAACATTTTCGAGGATATCCCACACTACAGGATCTTTCCGGTCCACAATTTTCTTAGCTGATTTTACTGTTTTCACAATGCCTCTTTCGAGCATTTTACGGATAATGAATGGCTTGAACAATTCCGAAGCCATTTCTTTGGGGATACCACATTCATTAAGTTTCAATTCAGGGCCTACAACAATAACTGAACGACCGGAATAGTCAACACGTTTTCCGAGCAGGTTTTGACGGAAACGTCCCTGTTTTCCTTTCAAGCTGTCGCTCAGGGATTTCAAGGCACGGTTTGATTCTGTTTTAACGGCTTTGGCTTTTCTGGAATTATCGAACAAAGAGTCAACAGCTTCCTGAAGCATACGTTTTTCATTTCTAAGAATCACGTCGGGAGCTTTTATTTCAATGAGTCTTTTCAGACGGTTATTTCTGATAATGACTCTTCGGTACAAATCATTAAGGTCGGAAGTAGCAAACCTGCCTCCATCAAGGGGTACCAGCGGCCTCAATTCAGGAGGAATAACCGGTACAACTTTAACAATCATCCATTCGGGCCTGTTTTCCATCCTGGTATTGGCTTCGCGAAATGCTTCCACCACTTGCAGACGTTTCAGGGCTTCCTGTTTACGTTGTTGTGAGGTTTCATTGTTTGCCTTGTCCCTCAAGGTATACGAAAGCTCGTCGAGGTTGAGGCGGGATAGCAGGTCGTAAACGGCTTCAGCACCCATTTTTGCGATAAACTTGTTGGGGTCGCTGTCGTCGAGAGCCTGGTTTTCCTTTGGCAGTTCATCGAGTACTGCAAAATATTCTTCTTCGGTCAAAAAATCCAGGGCGTTTAATCCTTCTTTGATACCCGGGTTTATTACGACATAACGTTCGTAATAAATGATAGTTTCCAGTTTTTTTGAC
>Ga0116184_10001683_pt1 | contig 20612 bp, 18 predicted proteins | sample AD_JPNNA5_MetaG_FD_89886 | JGI IMG/M metagenome (GOLD analysis project Ga0116184, IMG submission 89886) | Active sludge microbial communities of municipal wastewater-treating anaerobic digesters from Japan - AD_JPNNA5_MetaG | ecosystem: Engineered > Bioreactor > Anaerobic > Digestate | place... | reverse complement strand
TGGGACGACACCTCGACGCGGCTGATGATGACGCTGCTGCTGACGGACGTTATCAAAGACGTGCATACCGATGATAATTACCCGCAGTTTATGTTCGCAAGCAACCCCGGCAATATCGTTGCGGGCGCCTTCAACGCCTCAAAAAGCGGATACATCACAAAACACGACACCGTATTCACCGTCACCAACCTTTCGCGCATCTACGATATCGCGGTGCAGGATATCCGCTGTGCCGGCGCGGACCTGCGCGTCGATGTCGACAATACGGTGCGCCTTGCGCCCGGCGCGAGCGTTGCTTTCGCCGTTCACGGCAGCGTTCCCCCCGGCAACGAAATATGCGCCGTAACCTTAGAATATCTGCGCTACGCAGAAAAGGCGGCTTTACTCGAAACCCGCACGCTGACGCACACCTTCGTCGGCGAGGAAGGCTTGGTGCCCGCAGTGACGAGAAGCAATGCCGATACCGGCGCGCTGATGGACAGCGGCGGAAGCCAAACGGTCAAAACGCTGACGCCCGAACTCCTGCTGGCCAAAATCATCGCGTGGCTGCAGCGTCTGCTCACGCTGCCGGCCAGACTGTTCGGATAAACATTGCGCCAAACACAGCGGCATGCCGGGGCATGCCGCTGTTTCGATGACTACGCCGTGAAGCGCGCCGGCGGTTGGTTCAGAACGTTTCTTCTGCGTCCGGAGCCGAACGCTGCGCGGTTTTTTTTATGCGGTAGAAGCCGGTAAAGTTGACCAGGAAGAGCGTTGCGCAAGCCAGCCACATCGGCAGCAGTTCGATGGCGCCGTTCTCGCCGAAAATGATTAAAAGCGTAATCATCAGCACCGGTACCGCGATGAAAACGCCGAGGGTACCCATGTATCTGCGGCTTTGTTTCGCCATTTTGAAAAGAAAAATGATGATTGCGCCCGCGCTGAGAAAGGCGAACAGCAGAGCCGATGCCCAGTGAATGACTTTGCCCGGGCCGGCGTCGTAATGGGGAACGATGATGGTCATCACCAGAAAGAAAAAACTGACATACATCATGATTGCGCCCGCTTTGCTCTTGAATTGGTGATGGCGGTACATATACCCGATGTTAAGGTAGACGGCGCCCATGGTCAGAATCACCCACAGATAATACAGGCGGGAATACGTGACGGCGATGACGCTCACCGTTTTTTCAAACGGCGCCGACAATCCGCCGGCAGTCTGCACCCTGCGCGAGCCGAACCAGGTGACGAACGCGGCGCAGGCAACCAGCCAGGCCATGCAGAAGTACCGGTTGTCCGTCAGTTTCACCAAAGCGTGTTTGATTCTGCCCATCTTGACGCGCCCTCCTTTTCTTTTCGCCCAAATTGCGCACAACGATTTGTGCGGCCGCAGCAGCGCGCGGGGCGGGTCAATCTTTATCGTTGGTCCGGTCGCCGCTGCCGCCGATGGGGATCGTTTCGCCCAAATAGGTCGGCGACGGCTTGAAGATGGTGTAGAAGAAGTCTTTGTCTCTTGCAAGCACTTCGCGCGCCGACCGGTACCCCTGGCCTGCGTACGACCTGGGGTCGGAAGCGACGCCACAGGCTTCGAGCCCGAGGCGCTCGGCGATATACAGCGCGCGGAACAGGTGGTATTTTTGCGTGACGATGACGACCTTTTTCACACCGAAAATCTCTTTGGCGCGGTAGAGGCTCTCATAGGTGGAGAACCCGGCATGGTCCATAAAGACATTCGCCGAGGGTATCCCCCGGCTGACGGCATAGGTTTTCATCGTGTTGACCTCGTCGTAATCCTTACGGCCGTGGTCGCCGCTCATCAGCAACCTGTCGGAAGCGCCGAGAACGTAAAGCTCCACCCCCTGCGCCAGGCGGTCCGCCAGCATGGGGCTGGGTGCGTTGTCGGGGCCCAGAACGCCCGCGCCCAGGACGAGGATGCAGTCGGCGTCGAAGGCGGCCGCCTGCTGCGCGGTAACGATATGCCGACGGCCGGCCGCGATCACGAAAAAATTGATGCCCAGCGCCAGCAAAGCGCCGGCGAAACCGAGCAGCGCCAGATTCCTGATGAATTTTTTCAACCGTTTCGGTTTGGATGCGGCTTTTCTTTTCACCCGTTTGTTCCCTGTCGTTTCCGCTGCGTTTCATCGATTATAACGCAGCCGGGCGTGATTGTCTAATTGAATCCGCCGCAAGTTTGCCGCTTGTTCTTGAAATCATGCGGCCGCGCTGTTATAGTGTTACCCAGAAAACGGACAAGGAGAATACTGTTTTGAAGATTGGATGCGCCCTCGCGGGCGGGAGTTTTATGCCGGAAGTCAAAGGCGGCGCGCCGGAACGCCAGACTGCGTTCGAGCGGCTTACCCTCGGATACAACCAGGCCCTCGCGATGGGTTTCGACTATATCGAGGCCTCGGCCGGCGAAATCCTGGCGCTGAGCGCCGGAGAACTCGACGCGCTGATTGAACTGCGCCTCGACGGGGAATTCGCCGTGCGCTATGTCAACAGTTTTGTCCGTGCGGACCTGAAAATCTGCACGGCGGACAAGACGCTTCTCGAGCAGTATGTGTACAACGCCGTCGGCCGCATCGCCGCGCTGGGAGCCGGCGTGATCATTTTCGGCAGCGGAAAAGCGCGGGAATACCCCGCGTCGATGACGCACGCGGAAGGGATGGAGAAGTTCCTCGACTTCACAAAACTATGCGCGCGCGCGGCGGGCGAATACGGCATAAAAATCGCGCTCGAGCCGCTCAACCGCGGCGAAACGAATATTCTCAATTCCGTGGCGGAAGGCGTGCGCACGGCGCGGGAACTGAACCTGCCCGAAGTCGTTGTGCTGGCGGACGCTTTTCACATGGCTCTCGAAGGAGAAACAGCTGAGGTCGTCGTCCGCAACGCGGACTTGATTTCGCACCTGCATATATCCGAGGCGCCCGGCAGGTACTATCCGGGCAAAAACGGCGGGGAATATTTAATCAGATTTGCCAGGGAACTGAAAAAAGCCGGTTTCGCGAAAGATGCGACGGTGGAGTGCTGTTTCGACGATTTTACGGCCGAAGGGCCGAAAGCCCTGCGGTTCATCAAGGAGGAAATGTTATGGGGTTCGAACTGAAGAAAAAAGGCAATGACGTCAGCGTGTTTCTTGACGGGCGGCTTTTCACCGTGTGCGTCAACGATGCCTCTTTCAAGGCGCCGTTTATGGGGCCGGTGCTGGCTTCGGACGGCACGGACTTTACCCGGCCTGACCTTCACAATAAAGAGCATCCGCATCAGCGCTCCGTTTTTATCGGCATTGGCGACGTCAACGGCTGCGACTTCTGGAACGAGCACGGAAAGCCCCTCGGGCTTATCCGCGCGGGCAAGGTTGAGGCGGCCGGCGGCGGGGAACGGGCGACGGTGCGGGTTTCTTCCGTCTGGCAGGGGCGCAGGGGCAAACCTTACCTCGACGAACAGCGCGTTTACGAGTTTTCCAAAGCGTCGGAAACCTGCGTGCGGGTCGATCTCGCCCTGACGCTGACGGCCAACTACGGCAACATCAAATTCGGCAAAACCAAAGAGGCCGGCCCCCTGGGCGTGCGGGTCGCCGACGCGCTGCGCGCAGACCGCGGGGGCGGTTTCGTCAACTCCGAAGGCGGCGTCAACGAGGAGGGCTGCTGGGGCAAAACGGCGCGCTGGTGCAACTACAGCGGTACGGTAAACGGTAAAACGCTCGGCATCGCCGCATTCGACCATCCCGGCAACGAGCGTTATCCTACCGCCTGGCACATCCGCAATTACGGCCTCATGGCGGCCAACAACCTCTTCTTCAAAGGCGGCTACCGGCTGAAAAAAGGCGAGAACGCCGTCTACCGCTATGCGCTTTGTTTTTGGGAAGACAGCTTCGACCCCTCCGCTTTTCAGCTCTGACATTACCGGAAAAGTAAAGGACGGATTCCGAAAGCGCGCAAGCGCGGGGAACCCGTCCTTTTTTATTTATTTTCGGGCGCTTATTCCATCAGCATGACCATCACGGCCTTTTGCGCGTGGAGGCGGTTCTCCGCCTCGTCGAAGATTTCGGCGGAATGTTTTTCAAAGACCTCGGCGGTGATTTCTTCGCCTTTGTGGGCCGGCAGGCAGTGCTGCACCATACACCCCGGCGCGGCCGCTTCAAGGAGCTTTTCGCTGACCTGGTATTTGCCGCCGAATACCGCCTTGCGCTTTTCCTTTTCGTCCTCCTGCCCCATGGAGGCCCAGACGTCGGTAAAGATGACGTCGGCGCCTTTCGCCGCTTCGGCAGGTTCCCGCTCGAGAGAAAAGTTTTCATAACCCGCGGCAAATTCGAGGACGGCAGGGTGGGGATCATACCCTTCGGGGCAGGCGACCGATACGCTCATGCCCGTTTTCAGCCCGCCGACAATCAGCGAGTTGGCCATGTTGTTGCCGTCGCCGACATAACACATTTTCATCCCCTCGAGCGAGCCCTTGTATTCCCTGACAGTCATCAGGTCGGCCAGGACCTGGCAGGGGTGGGCAAAATCGGTCAAACCGTTGATGACCGGGATGTTGCCGTGCTCGGCGAGGTCCTCGACGTCCTTTTGGTCGAAGGTCCTGATCATGATGCCGTCAATGTAACGCGACAAAACGCGCGCCGTATCCTCGACGGGTTCGCCGCGGCGGATCTGAATATCTGCCACATTGAGGAAAATGGCCTGCCCGCCGAGCTGGAACATACCTGTTTCAAAGGAAACCCTTGTGCGCGTCGATGCCTTTTGGAAAATCATGCCGAGCGTCTTGCCCTCGAGGCGGCGGTGCGGGATGCCGTGGATTTTTTCGTATTTCAGCTGGTCGGCGAGGTTGAGGACCTCCATGATTTCGTCGCCGGTCAGGTCCAGCAGTTTCAGCAGATGTTTCATAAGCCCTCCTTGTTTTCGAGCGCCTGCGCGAGGATGCACAGGCCTTTGTCTATTTCCTCATCGCTGATGGTCAACGGCGGCAACAGACGAAGGTTCTTTTTGGCGGTCAGCAGCAGCAGGCCGTTTCGCGCGCATTCCGCCAGCACATCCGCGGCCCGCAGCGTTTTCAGCTGCGCGCCGATCATCAGGCCCCGGCCTCTGACTTGCGCGATTTCGGGGTTCGAGCGCAGCCGGGACGCGATATAATCGCCCTTGGCTTCAATAGAAGCGAGCATCGCATCGTCGAGAGCCTCGAGCACCACGCGGGCGCCCGCGCATACGACGGGGTTGCCGCCGAAGGTCGACGCATGCGTACCCGGCGTCAGAACGTCCGAAAACGGTTCAGCCGCCAGACAGGCGCCGACGGGGAGGCCGTTGCCGAGCCCCTTGGCCGCCGTGGCGACATCCGGCATCAGGCCGTAGTGTTCGTAAGCGAACAGTTTGCCGGTACGCCCGATACCCGACTGGACCTCGTCGCAGATGAAGACGATATCTTTTTGCGTGCACAATTCCCGCGCGGCTTTGACAAAAGCCCCGTCAAGCGGCATAACGCCTCCCTCGCCCTGGATGACCTCGATGAGCAGGGCGCAAACGCCGGGTTCGCCCAGCGTCCTTTCCAGCGCTTCGATGTCGTTGGGCGGCGTATAGCGGTACCCCTGCGGGAACGGGTGAAAGAAGCGATGGTATTCCTCCTGACCGGTGGCGGTGAGGGTCGCCATGGTCCTGCCGTGAAACGAGTTTTCCAGCGTGACGACCGTCCCCCTGTTTTCGCCGTAAGCGTCGAAGCTGTACTTCCTGGCGATTTTCATCGCGCATTCGTTGGCTTCCGCGCCGGAGTTGCAGAAAAACGCCTTTTTGAAACCGGTTCGTTCGCAAAGGTCGCGCGCAAGCAGCGCGCAGGGTTCGGTGTAGTAAAGGTTGGAGGCGTGCTGCAGCCGCGCGGCCTGGGCGGCAAGCGCCGCAACCCACTTTTCGCAGCCGTAACCGAGCGAATTGACGCCGATTCCGCTGGCAAAATCAATATATTCCCTGCCGTCGGCGCCGGTCAGCGTCGCGCCGCTGCCGCCGGTGAGGCAGATGTCCTGGCGCCGGTATGTCGGCATCAAATACTCTTGCGCGGTTTTGAAAATATCCATATCCCCACTCCCGGCTTCCATCAATAGAACATTGTGCCGATGCCTTCGTCGGAAAGCATCTCCATAAGGATAGCGTGCGGTATTCTGCCGTCGATGATATGCGTCCTTTTGACGCCCCTGCGGACCGCCTCGACGCAGCAGTCGATTTTCGGTATCATTCCGCCGGCAATAATGCCCTTGTTTTTCAGCGCGGGGACGTCGCTGACGCGCACGACCGTGATCAGCGAGTTTTCATCGTCCTTATCCTGCAAAAGGCCGCGCACGTCGGTCATCAGAACCAGTTTGTGCGCGTGCAGCTCCGACGAAAGGCGGGCGGCCGCGGCGTCCGCGTTGATGTTGTAAACGCCGTCCTCGCCGGCGCCGACGGTCGAGATGACGGGGATATAGCCCTTGTCGAGCACGTCGGTGATGACCTTGACATCGACGCTTTCAATGTCGCCGACAAAGCCGAGGTCCCCTGCGTCCGTTTTTTTCGACACTTTAATCATGCCGGCGTCGAGTCCGCACAGGCCGACGGCGCTGCCGCCGCTGGCACAGATGAGGCGGACGAGGTCCTTGTTGATTTTGCCGGCAAGTACCATCTGGACCACTTCCGCGGTCTCCCGGTCGGTGACGCGCAGGCCGTTGGCAAACCGGCTTTTTTTGCCCATTTTTTCAAGTACCGCGGTAATTTCGGGGCCGCCGCCGTGCACGAGCACCACTTTGATGCCGATGAGCGAAAGCATCACGATGTCGCTCATCATCGTTTCTTTCATCTGCTCGGAGATCATGGCGCTGCCGCCGTACTTAATGACGACGATTTTGTTGTTATACTCCCGGATATAAGGCAAAGCGCGGGCGAGTATCTCCGCTTTTTCGAGGTTGGTGAACTCCATTTCTTTCCCTCCCGTGTATTGTCCGTTGGTTGATCGTTTGTTCAGGTTCTGTAATCGCCGTTGATTTTGACATAGTCGTAACTGAAATCGCAGCCGAAGGCCGAAGCCGAGGCGCTGCCTTCGCGCAAATTGACCTCGATGACGACCTCCTCGGCCGACAGGACCTTTTTGGCCTTCTTCTCCGAAAATTCGAGCCCGGCGGAGTCTTTGCAGACATCCACGCGGCCCGCGGCGGAAATAAACGCGATGTCAACGGCTTCGGTGTTGAAATGCGCGCCGGAATAGCCCATCGCGCAGATAACGCGGCCCCAGTTGGCGTCCGCGCCGAACATTGCGGTTTTGACCAGCGCGGAGTTGATGACGCTTTTGGCGAGTTTTTTGGCCTGCGCCTGAGCGGCGGCGCCTTTCACCCGGCAAACGACGAGTTTGGTCGCGCCTTCGCCGTCCCTCGCCATAGCGGACGCCGTTTTAACGCACAATTGTGTCAGCGCGTCGCGGAAGTCGCGAAACGCCGCGTTTTCGGCGGTGATTTTCGCGTTGCCCGCAAGGCCGTTGGCCATGATGCTGAGCATGTCGTTGGTCGAGGTGTCGCCGTCGATGCTGAGCATATTGAAACTTTTAACGGTGGCATAACGCAGCGCTTTTTGCAGCATCGGTGCGCTGACGGCGGCGTCGGTGGTCACGAAACAAAGCATCGTCGCCATGTTGGGGCAGATCATGCCGGAGCCTTTGGCGATGGCGCCGATTCTGACGGTTTTGCCGCCCGAGGAATATTCGACGGCGTACTCCTTTTTCCTGGTGTCGGTGGTCATAATGGCATGCGCCGCCGCGTCGGAACCGTCCCTGCTCAGGGAAGCCGCGAGCGCGCCGATGGAGTCCGCCACCGGCCGTGTGTCGAGCGGCATGCCGATGACGCCGGTCGAGGCGACGATGACCTCGCCTTCTTCGATTCCGAGCGCTTTGGCGGCAAGGGCGCGCATTTCGAGCGCTTTTTCGACGCCGCCGGCGCTGCAGGTGTTGGCGATGCCGCTGTTGCATAGAACCGCCCTCGCCTCGCCGTCGGCAAGGCTTTGCCTGGTGACGGTAATCGGCGCGCCGAACACTTTGTTCTTGGTGTAAATCGCAGCCGCGTCGCAGCGCGCCGGCGAATAAATCAGGCAGAGGTCCCGTTTTGATTTGTTCCTGCGGATGCCGCAGTGAACGCCTCCGGCCGTAAATCCTGCCGGCGCGCAGACGCCTCCTTCGACGAAGGATACGGCGGTTTCGGTTGTCTTTTTCATCAAAGCACTCCCTTAAAAAGCCGGCGGTATCATGCCGAGCCCTGCGTCCTCGGGCAGGCCGAAAACGATGTTCATATTCTGGACGGCCTGGCCGGCGGCGCCTTTGACCATATTGTCGATGGCGGAAACGATAATCAGCGTATCGGTGCGCTCGTCGAAATGCAGGGAAATGTCGCAGAAATTGCTTTCCCTGACGTCTTTCAGCGACGCTGCCTCCCCCCGCGGTTTGACGCGGACAAAGGGTTCGTCCCGGTAGAAATCCTCATAGGCCGCCCTGCACGCTTCTTCGTCAGCGCCGGGCAGCGTTTTGGAGTACGCTGTGGTGAGGATGCCCCTGTTGAGCGGCAGCAGGTGCGGCACGAAAACGATTTTGACGCGCTGCCCCGCGGCGTCCGAAAGCGTCTGCTCGATTTCCGGCGTATGGCGGTGGACGGCGATTTTGTAAGGCGAGAACGACTCGTTGCACGCGGGGAAATGCGTCGTATCGCTTAAGGCCTTGCCCGCACCGGTAACGCCGGATTTGGCGTCGATGACAATGCCCTGCGGCGAAACAAGGCCGGCTTTAAGCGCCGGCGCCAGCGCGAGCGCCGCAGAGGTCGGGTAACAGCCGGGATTGGCCAGCAGGCGGGACTGTTTGACGGCCTCGCGGTTGATTTCCGGCAAAGCGTAAACCGCCTGTTCGTGCAGGTCCTTATATTGATACGTTCCACCGTACCAAAAGGTGTAATCCTCTTCCTCCCGAAGGCGGAAGTCCGCCCCGAGGTCGATGAATACCCTGCCGGCATCCATGCATTGGCGCGCGAAGTCCTCGGACATGCCGTGCGCGACGCAGGCGAAAACAACGTCGCTTAGGCGGATGACTTCTTGCGTCGAAACGCATGTCATTTCGCAGATGCCGTAAAGCGAAGGGTACACGTCGCCGAGTGTTTTGCCCTCGAAACTGACTGAGCCCACAGCCGCGAGTTCCGCGTGCGGATGCCTCAGCAGCAGCCGCACCAGTTCGATACCCGCGTAGCCGGTCGCGCCGATCACGCCTGCTTTGACTTTTTTATCCTGCATGGGCTTCTCCTTTCAGGCGGGCGTTTACGGCTTTGACCGCGGCGGGATGAGGCCGCGTTTTTTCAGGCAGTTTTCGAGTTTGACCGCTTCATAGACGCCCTCGTCGAAAAGCGGGCAGGCTTTTTTGTATTCCTCGAGCGGCAGCGTTTCGAGGGTGAGGCCGAGCCCGATACAGACGGCGACAAGTTCGCCCGTCGCCTTATAAGCATCGCGGAACGGCAGGCCTTTCGAGACAAGGTAATCGGCGCAGTCGGTCGCGTTGATAAAGCCGCCGGAGGCCGCCGCGAGCATATTCTTCTCCCTGGCTTTCATGGTGGCGAGCATCGGGGTAAAGGCGTCCAGACACATCTTCACGGTGTCGAACGCGTCGAAAATCGCGTCCTTATCCTCCTGCATATCCTTGTTGTAGGCCAGAGGGAGGCCCTTCATCACCGTCAGCAGCGCCGTCAGGTCGCCGAACACGCGGCCGGTTTTGCCGCGCACCAGTTCGGCGATGTCGGGGTTCTTTTTCTGCGGCATGATGCTGGAGCCGGTGGCGAAGGCGTCGTCGAGTTCGATAAAGCCGAACTCCCAGGAACACCAAAGCACGATTTCCTCGCAGAAACGGGAGAGGTGCACCATGATAATCGAGAGGACGGCGGCAAGTTCCATGCAGAAATCGCGGTCCGAAACGGCGTCAAGCGTGTTGGAAACCACGCCCGAAAAGCCGAGGTATGCCGCGGTCATTTCCCGGTCGACGGGATACGTCGTGCCCGCGAGGGCTCCGCTGCCGAGGGGGCAGAAATCCATGCGTTTGACAGCGTCCGCCAGGCGGCCGCTGTCACGGCGGAACATCTGCGAATACGCCGACAGATGTGCGCCGAAGGTGACCGGCTGGGCGCGCTGGAGGTGGGTATAGCCGGGCATAACCGTTCCGGCGTACTGCGCTGCGCGGCTGTCGACGACGCCGATGAGCGCATTGAGTTTTTCGGACACGGCGGCGCTTTCTTTTTTCAGATACAGGCGGATGTCGGCCGCGACCTGGTCGTTGCGGCTCCTGGCGGTATGCACGCGTTTGCCCGCGTCGCCCAGGCGCTCGGTCAACTGCGCCTCGATGAAGGTATGGATATCCTCACAGTCCGGGTCAACGGCCAGTTCCCCGCTCTCAAACTGTGCTTTAAGCGTTTTGAGTTCGCGTGTGATGGCTTCGCCGTCTTCCTTGGTGATAATGCCGCAGGCGGCGAGCATGGAGGCGTGCGCAACGCTCGCGTCGATATCCTCACGGAACATGCGGCTGTCCGTCGCGATAGACGAGTTGAAATCGCCCGCTGTTTTGTCCGTCTCCCTGGAGAAACGGCCGGTCCAGAGTTTCATCTTCTTCGCCTCCTGCTGTAAAACATCTTTGATAGAAAACAGGCGGGAAATCCTCCCGCCTTTGCGTGTTGTCGGTTCAGCCCTCCAGGGCCGCGGCGGCGACTATTCGCTCTTGCGCGGCTGTCTTTCGCCGTCAAGAATCGCTTTGACTCTCAGCGGCAGGCCGAAGAGGTTGATAAAGCCCTCCGCATCCTTCTGGTTGTAGACTTCGTCGCCGTCGAAGGTGGCGAAGTCTTCGCTGTAAAGCGAGTACGGCGAAGTCACGCCGGCATTGGTGATGCTGCCTTTGTAGAGTTTCAGGCGCACGTCGCCGGTGACTGTCTGCTGGGTTTTGTCGACGAACGCGTCGAGCGCTTCGCGCAGCGGCGTGAACCACTGGCCGAAATAGACCAGTTCGGCATACCGCGCGGCGACCAGTTCTTTATAGTGCTGGGTGTCGCGGTCGAGGGTGATGGTCTCGAGAACACGGTGGGCACGGTATAGAATGGCCCCGCCCGGATTCTCGTAGACGCCCCTTGATTTCATGCCGACCAGACGGTTCTCGACCAGATCGGTGATGCCGATGCCGTGCCGGCCGCCGATGGCGTTGAGTTTGGCGATTAAATCGACCGAATCGGTTTTTTCTCCGTTGACGGCGACGGGAACGCCTTTTTCAAAGGAGACGGTCACGTATTCCGGTTCGTCGGGCGCCTGTTCGGGCGGTACGCACATCTCAAGGAACCCCGGTTTGCCGTACGGGGGCTCGTTGGCCGGGTTTTCGAGGTCGAGGCCTTCGTGCGACAGGTGCCACAAGTTCTTGTCTTTGGAATAATTCGTCTCGCGGCTGATTTTCAGCGGAATACCGCGCGCCTCGGCGTAGTCGATTTCCTCTTCCCGGGACTTGATATCCCAGATGCGCCAGGGGGCGATGATCGTCATTTCGGGCGCGAAGGCCTTGATGGTCAGTTCGAAACGCACCTGGTCGTTGCCTTTGCCGGTGCAGCCGTGGCAGATGGCGTCCGCGCCTTCCTGTTTGGCGATTTCGACGATGCGTTTGGCGATCACCGGGCGTGCGAAGGACGTGCCCAGCAGATAGTCGTTTTCGTAGACGGCGCCGGCTTTCAGCGTCGGGAAAATATACTGCTCGACGAACTCTTTTTTCAGGTCCTCGATATAGAGTTTGGATGCGCCGGTTTTCAGCGCCTTTTCCTCAAGGCCGTCCAGTTCGGTGCCCTGGCCGACGTCGCCGGAAACGGCGATAACCTCGCAGCCGTAATTCTCTTTCAGCCACGGGATAATGATGGAGGTATCCAGACCGCCGGAATATGCAAGGACGACTTTTTTGATTTCTTTCACAAACAAACCTCCGCGAAAACGGTTATTATACGGTATTATACACGTTTCATTCTAAATATCAAGGGTATTTTGAATATTTATTCATTTTAAACGAGCAAGCCTACTTTTTTGCTCACTTTGGCGAGCGTCTTCGCCGCGATGGCGCGCGCCTTGCCGCAGCCGGCGTCGATACAGGCAGCGAGGTAGCCGCTGTCTTTCATCAGGCTCAGATAACTCTCCCGCACGGGCCGCAGTTCTTCAATGACCGCCTCGGCGACGGCCGTCTTGAAATCGCCGTATCCCCTGCCTTCGAACTCCTTTTCAATCGCCGGAAAGTCCCTGCCCGTACAGCAGGAGTAAATCGCCATGAGGTTGTTGATGCCGTCCTTGCCTTCCGCATAGCGGACACAGGCCTCGGAATCGGTCACGGCGCTCTTGAATTTTTTCAGGATGACTTCCGGTTCGTCAAGAACGGAAACCGATGCTTTGGGGTTGAGGTCGGATTTCGACATTTTTTTAGCCGGATCCTGCAGCGACATGATTCTGGCGCCGACCTTGCCGATATAGGCCTCCGGCACGGTGAACGTCCTGCCGTAAAGCTGGTTGAACCGCTCGGCGATATCCCGAGTAATCTCCAGATGCTGCCGCTGGTCCTCGCCGACGGGGACAAAATCGCTGTTGTAAAGCAAAATATCGGCCGCCATGAGCACGGGATATGCGAACAGGCCGACGTTGACGTTCTCCTCATGGGCGGCGGCTTTCTCCTTGAACTGCGTCATGCGCGAGGCTTCGCCGAACTGCGTGTAGCAGTTGAGTATCCATGCCAGCTGCGCGTGCTGTTCAACGCGGCTCTGGACAAAAACGATGTTTTTCTCCGGATCAAGGCCGATGCTCAGCAGCATGGCGAATATCTCCAGCGACTGGCGGCGGAAAACCGCGGGCTCGGGGCGAACCGTCAGCGCGTGTAGGTCCGCGACGCCGAAAATGCAGTCGTTGAGTTCGGACATCTCTTTCCAGTTTTTCAGCGCGCCAAGGTAGTTGCCCAGCGTCGGCATCGCGGTCGGCTGGATAAGGCTGAAAACCCTCTTCTTTTTTTCGGGCGGGGACAGGTGGCTCTCCATGAATATTTCCTCCGGTTTGTTTTGTCGTTTCAAAGGGCCGCGCGCGTTTCGGCCGCGGCTTCGGCGAGCAGCGACACGCCTTTGACGATGTTTTCGTCGCTCGGCGTCGAGAAGTTCAGCCGTACCGCCTGCGTGCGTTCGTTTTCATCGACCATAAAGGCGGAACCCGGGACGATGGCGACCTTTTTCTGCACCGCGAGCCGGCAGAAGCCGGGCATGTCGACGCCTTCGGGGAGCAGGCCCCAGACGAACAGGCCCCCTTGCGGGCGGTGGAAGGAGAAGAACCCGCCCAGCCGGCTTTCGAGCTGGTCGCACATCAGGGTCAGTTTGCGCGCGTAGATGGCCTGGATTTTTTTGATATGGCCCTCAAAATCCGTGGTTTCCATCCATTGGTCGACAAGCATCTGGTTGAGCATCGGCGTGTGCACGTCGCTGGTCTGTTTGCCGACCGTCATTTTCGAGATAACCGAACTTTCGGCGCAGGCGAATCCGACGCGCAGGCCGGGCGACAGAATTTTCGAGAAAGACCCGGCGTAGATGACGATGCCCTCGGTGTCCATACTCTTGATGGAAGGGAGGTGTTCGCCCATGACGCGCAGGTCCCCGTACGGGTTGTCCTCCAAAATCATGACGCCGCGCGCTTTTGCGAGTTCATACAGGCGCTTCCTTTTGGGCAGAGACATCGTCGCGCCCGACGGATTCTGGAAGTTCGGGATGGTATAAATCAGTTTAGCCCGCTTTTCACGCGCAAGCACCGCTTCGAGGCCGTCGATATCCATGCCGTCCGCCTCGACCGGAACGCCGGCCAGTTTCACGCTGTAGGAGCGGAAACAATTCAGCGAGCCGATAAAGGACGGCGCCTCGCACACGACGGTGTCGCCCTCGTTGCAGAATACTTTGCACGCGAGGTCGACGACCTGCTGCGCGCCGCTGGTGACCATGACGGAATCGAAATCCCGCCCGATGGCATGCCTGCTTTTGATATACTCCGCGATGCGCCGGCGCAGGGGGTCGTAACCCTCGGTGACGCCGTACTGCAGCGCCTCGACGGGACGCTCGCGCAAAATGCGCGCGGTAATCTCACGGATATCGTCCACCGGGAAGGCCTCCGGTGCCGGATTGCCGGCGGAAAAGGCGATGACTTCCGGATCGGAAGTCGCCTTGAGGATTTCACGGATGGCGGACGGTTTCAAGGATGAAATCCGGTCCGAAAAAATATACTCCACGCACAACACCGCCGTTCAAAAGGTTAAATCAGATTTTAGCATACGCCCCCGCAATTGTAAAATACGGGCGCCTGTGTTACCATAACTGACCGGAGGAATGATCGTGGATAAAAAATTCGACGCGGCGCTCTTTGATTTTGACGGTACCATCGCAGATACGGGCAGGGGTATTTTCAACGGCGTTTATAAAGTGATCGAGACCATGGGCATTGACCCGCCGCCGCAGGAAAAACTGAGATATTTTATCGGGCCGCCGCTGCACGACAGCTTCCGTACCGCCTTCGGTTTGGATGAAGAACAGTGTCTGGCCGCCGTGGCCATTTACCGGGAATACTACTCCGCCCGGGGCATTTTTGAACTGACGATATACGACGGCATGGAAGAACTGTTGAGAAAACTGAAAGCACGGGGCGTCAAACTCGGAATATCCAGTTCCAAGCCCGAGGTCTTTTTGAAAAGAATCGTCGAGCATTTCGGCTTGACGGAACTTTTCGATGTGGTCGCAGGATCCGATATCAACTACATCCATTCGGATAAATCGCTCATTATCCGCCGCGCGACGGAAACGATGCGTCTGCCGGAGGACGCGAGGGTGCTGATGGTCGGCGACCGCTGCTTCGACATCAACGGCGCAAAAAAAGCCGGCGTGTACAGCGCCGGGGTGCTGTTCGGTTACGGCAGCCGGGAAGAGTTCGAGGAAGCCGGCGCGGACTATATCGTAGCAAGCCCGGATGAATTATTTGAGATCGTCACCGGCGAATAGGCATAACAACGCGGTAAAAGCGCTCCGAGGAAAACCGGAGCGCTTTTTTTAGGTTGCGGGGGGCACATTCCCGGTTAATCAATTTCCACATCCGCGTAAACCGGAAAATGGTCCGACACAAACCTGCCGTCGACCCCTTCGGTCACCACGCGGTAAACGAGGGGTTTCACGCGGCCGCTAACCAGCACATAGTCGATGACACCGACGCTGCCCGACGGCACCCGGAAATGATGGAAGGTGTCGCTGTGCATCGTGTCGGGGGCAAGGAACTTGGCGTCGCGCAGCACGCCGCCCGTCAGTTTTTCGTAAAGGGGGCTGCCTTCGAAAAGGTTGAAGTCGCCTGTGCAGACAACGGGCATATCGAATTCGGCCGCTTTTTTTAAAACCAAATCGAGGCCCTTTTCCCTCGCCGTGTCTCCCCTGTGGTCGAGGTGCGTGTTGATATGGGCGTAACGTTGGCCGCTTTGCTTATTTTCAAGCACCGCCCAGGTACAGATGCGTATGCAGGCCGCGTCCCAGCCCATCGAGGGCTTTTCCGGCGTGGCGGACAGCCAGAAGGTGCCCGAATCGGCGGTCCGGTACTTGTCTTTGAGATAAAATACGGCGGCATACTCCCCCCGTTTTTTGCCGTTGTCGCGGCCGACGCCTATAAAATCATAGGACGGGAGATTTTTCACCAGCCATTTCATCCATTCGGGCGTGGCTTCCTGTACGCCCAGAGAATCCGGCATCAGGGATAGGATGCTTCGGACGGCGATATCGCGCCGTTTCTCCATACGGTGCTCTCCATGCCCGCCGCACAGCAGGTTGAAACTCATGATCCGGACACTGTTTTTCCCGTTCAAGGCCATTCCTCCCGTGAAAACCGGGCATTCGCCCGGCTGCTGACTGTTATTGTATGGCTGGCAGGCCGCCGTGTCAACGCGGCCGCCGAAAAAGCGGCATGGAACGGGAAAAGCGCCCCGGATTGCTCCGGGGCGCCCGTTCGCATACTCTGTAAGAGTTATGCCTGGTCCCTCATCTCAGCGAAACAAGCGCTGCAGTAGACGGGGCGGTCTTCGCGGGGTTTGAACGGAACCTTCGCGGCCGCTCCGCATTTGGCGCAGACGGCGTCGAACTGCTCGCGTTCACCGCGGCTGGCGTTCTTCCTGTTGTCGCGGCAAGCTTTGCAGCGCTGGGGTTCGTTGGTGAAACCCTTCTCGGCATAAAACTCTTGCTCGCCCGCTGTGAAAGTGAATTCGCTGTTGCAGTCCTTGCAGATGAGTGTCTTGTCTTCGAACATTTTTTTGACCTCGCTTGAATAATATTTGCCCTTGGCCGGAATCGCACCGGCACCTTTGGATGAACAACGCTCTACTTTAAGCTACGCGGGCATATTCAACTGTTTTTGAGTTTTCGCCTGGCTCTTTGGATGGCGTTCGCCGCGGCTTTCACACCCGAACCGAGGTGCGCGGCGGTTTGTGCGGCGGTCATACCCGAGAAAGAACAGCGGAATGCTTCTCGCTCGAAATCGGTCAGCCCAGTGTAATATACTTCAATGAGCTTTTCCGCGATTTCGTCCGCTTCGGCAACACGCTCCGGATCAGATTCGCCGGGAACGGATGTGTTTTCGTCGAGCGGGCAGGTATCGTTGAGAACACTGTGTTTTTTTGCCAGCTGGGTTCTCAGGCAGGAGGCAAGGCGGTTATTGATACAGGCGTAGGCGTAGGTCCTTAGGGATGCGCCGCAATCCGGCCTGAAAGAGCAAACCGCCGACAGGAACGCGATGAGCCCCTCCTGGACAAGGTCGTCGGTTTCGAGCCCGGGGACTCTCATCGACTTCGCTCTGGCTTTGACGAAAGGAACCACCTGTTTGACCAGGGCCGTCATTGCCGCGCTGTCACCGCGCTGCGCGAGTTCAACAAGGAGGGGATCGAAGCTTTCGCTCATGGGTGCACCTCAGCCGAGAACGCATTCGCACTTTATGATAATAGCGCGGAAAAATCCTTTTGTCAACTGTTTTTTTAGTTTTTTTGAATAATGTTGAAACGGAAAGCCTTGATAAATAAAGAAACACATAGATATTGAGGCGAACGGCCGCAACCGGCGGAAGGCGACGCAAGATATAGCGCTGGATTTTTTCGGCCGACATCACGCTTTTAAGCGGAAAAGCGGAAAGGCCGCGGGAAAAACCGGCATCTCAACGCCGGCTGCCTGTCATTGACACGCGCGCCGAAGGGTGGTATCGTTCGATTTGACGGGACAGAAAGACGAAAGGAAGCTTAGCGATGGACTTTTCGGCAAAAGACAGGGATATCATCAGACGCCTTGCCTCCCGCTATATGGAATACGCTTGCCTGAGCGTTCAACGGGAAAAAATGGAATGGTGGAAAGCGCTCAACCGCGGCAAACCCGTGCGGCCGATGATTGCCATCGACCAGCTGCCCCTGAACGAACTCAACGCGCAGGGCGAGCTCGACTGCCTTTGCGAAGACGGGTTTTGCCGTATGCTCGAAGCCCCGCTGCGGCTGGCGGTTTACAAATGGGAACACTTCCCCGCGGATATGGTGCTCGAGCCCTTTATTACCGTGCCGAAAAACATCCGTTGCTCCGGCTACTCCATAGGGGCCGATGAAACGACGCTCGCCACCGACGAAGCGAACGGCGTGGTTTCGCACAAGTATAAAAACCTGATCAAGACGTTCGACGATATCTCGAAAATCAAAGATGTCCATTACGAGCACGACGAAGAAACCAGCCGCCTCTGGCTTGACGGCGCCGCGGCGCTTCTGGACGGGATCGCCCCGGTACGGCAGAGCGGCGGAGTGCAGTTCCACCTCGGCGTGTGGGACACGCTGTCGACCCTGATGGGGGTTGACCAAATCTATTACGACATCCTCGACCGCCCGGATTTTATCCACGCGGTCATGGAAAGAATAACAAGCGCCCTGCTCAACGGCATTGAGGAAGCCGACCGGCTCGGCCTTTGCGACGACACGGCCAACACCTGCCACTGTTCTTACTGCTATACCGACGAACTGCTGCCCGATTTCGGAGCGGGAAAGGGTCCGCGCGCGCAAAACGCGTGGGCGTTCGGCATGGCGCAGCTGTTCACCTCCGTTTCGCCCGCGGTGACGGCGGAGTTTGAAATCCCGTATATCTCCCGCATGGCCGAGCGGTTCGGCATGCTCTACTACGGCTGCTGCGACCGGCTGGACGACCGCCTGGACTTGGTTAAGCAAATCCCGCATCTCAAAAAGGTGTCCTGCAGCCCGTGGAGCGACCGCGAGAAGTTCGCTGAGGCCATCGGACCCGGTCTGGTGATGTCGGTCAAACCAAACCCGGCGCTGCTGGCGATGGATACTTTTGATCCCGTCGCTGTCAAAAAGGATTTGGATGCGGCGCTCGACGCCGCGAAGCGCAACAATGTTTGCATCGAGTTCATCCTCAAAGACATTTCCACCGTTCGTTACGAGCCGCAACGGCTGACGCGGTGGGCCGAAATCGCCCTGAGGGCGGCGGAATCATAACGCCGGATATCCGAAATGCATGGCAAAAATATGGGAGGCGGAGCAAGTTTGCGCCGTCTCCCCTTGTTTCGGAGCAGCGGAAAGTTTAATTGAGCTCGATCGAGAAAAGCATCGGCTCGTAGGGTTCCAGCGTAAAGGGGCCCGCGAGGGTCTTTTGAGTAATGAGTTCTTCCAGCCGCGTCAGTCTTTTCCCCTGATAAACCAGCGAGACTCCGCCGATGGGAACGCTGCTGTAATTGCAGACATTGACCAGCAGCCGGCCGTTATATTCGGCGGTGCGCCACTCCGTGTTCAAGACCGTCCCGGAAAGCGGGTTGACGAACAATACGTCATTGGGGCTCATTTCGAGCATTTTATCCCGCAGCGAAGCGACGGTCATGGGAATGAGCGGAGGAACGAACAGCAAGCCGGAAACATTGCGGCTGAGCGTCAGCAGGGTATATAGGCCGCCGAACTTGCCGGAATCGGCTTTGGTTAAAAACGAGAAGACGGGTTTCAGCGCCGCAGCGAGCGCGCCGATGATATTGCCGACGGGGTTGAAGCCGAAAACCGTGCAGTTGCGGTACACCGATTTCAGCAGCGCGGCGTCCTGCGGCCTGCCCGTCTCGTCGAGGTCCATGCACCGGTTCATCAGCAGCACCTCGTTGCCGGCCAGCGCGTAACGGTTGACCGCCTCGAGCGTCGCTCTTTTGACGCTCATCGCGTTGGGAACCACCAGCAGCATGCCGTCTTCAAGGCCGGGGATAGTGTCCTCGGTCACATAACGGACGCTTTTCCCCGCGCACGCGGCGGCCTGGACCGCAAGCAGGATAAAATTGGGCGACATCATATCAAGCGTTCGGGCGTTGTCGGAGAACAGGATGGCGACCTCTTCTTTTGTGTTGTCGAAAGCGTTGACTTCGAGCGCGAGGCGGTTGAGGTCGAGAGCGGTCCTGCCGACCGACGCGATGCATTCGGGGCGGTGCAGGATGCTGCCGTTGAAGTCGCTCGCGTCGTCGAAAGAGCGTTCCCACACCCAGATGGTGCTCGCGTCCCTGCCGTGGATGGCGCCCTGCCACATGTCCGCGCCGACAAATGAGGTCAACAGTTCGTTCTCCCGTTCGCCGTAGAGGGCCGAGCGGTCGCCGATAATATGGTCTTCGGAATTGAACGTGGGGACATCGTGCATATCGCCGATATAGTCGTACCAGCCGTTTTTAAAATACAAATTGGAGTGCGTGTTGTTGAGGTTTGCCCAGGAATCATTGCCGTTGAAATCGCAGAATTCGGCAAATTCGCTGTATTGGGTGCCGCGCCAGGATGAAGTTTCCGCATAGGAGAGATAACTCATCACCTTGGAATCCACCGGGACGCAAGTGTATTCCTTGATGATGCCGGCCATCCAGGCATGCCAGCCCGACAGCAGGGCGTTGTTGAAATCGGTCCATACGACGGCAAGCGCGTTTCTTTCGCCCTCCGCGGGCATTTTCGCGTCCGAAAACGACCGGTAAGAAGTGCCGATTTCCGCGTTGAGGTTCTCGACAATGCCGAATCTCCCGGCGAGGTATTCCTGCCAGGCGGGGAAATCGTAAGCGGATTTCGAGCTGGTGTAGACCGGTTCGTTGCTCAGGCAGATGTCGAAAAGCGCCTCACAGTCCTTGATCATGGGAATGAGGGTGCGCAGATAAGCCTCGATGACCCTGCGCGCGACGGGATGGTTGATATGGTACTGCAAAAAAGAGCCGCTTTCGGGGAATGCGAGGTCCGGATAGTACGCATAAAGGAAGGCCGGGAAATAATGGGGGGATATCAGCAAACTGACGCAGACATTGTTCGCGGCAGCGCGCCGGAGCATCGGGATAATCCGGTTGGCGATCGCAGAGGTGTCGATATCGAACAGGTCCCCTTCGTTGAGCCCGTTATGGCTCCCCTGCCCCAGGGGCACGATGATGGAGTTGGGGCCGATTTCATTCTGAATAATGTTGGCCCCCAGCGAATTAAGAATGGGAATATCGGCCGCAGCCTGGCCGAAATGGCCGTAGCCGACAAAATAGCAGGGCCTTTCGCCCCAAGTGGTCTGCGCGAAAATGGCA
>Ga0116184_10001678_pt1 | contig 20662 bp, 11 predicted proteins | sample AD_JPNNA5_MetaG_FD_89886 | JGI IMG/M metagenome (GOLD analysis project Ga0116184, IMG submission 89886) | Active sludge microbial communities of municipal wastewater-treating anaerobic digesters from Japan - AD_JPNNA5_MetaG | ecosystem: Engineered > Bioreactor > Anaerobic > Digestate | place... | reverse complement strand
GTCTTCACAACAGCAAGGCGCTCAAAACCGCTGTCCGGCTTGCCGGAGCGGTAAACGACATAACCGCTCGCTCCCTCCACCCTGCCCCAGATAACTTTCACGCTGCGGTACGATGCGGATTGTGCCTGAACGGACGGCGGGACTGCGGGGACCGGTGAGGCCGCCAGCGGCCCGGAAACCACGCCGTAAAGATTGCCGGACGGCGTCGACGTATAAGCCCTGACCTTGTAAGTGTACTGTGTACCGGTTATAAGCCCCGTGTCGGTATGGCCGAGCCCTGCGGTCACTTGAATGCGCGTATAAGAAGCGCCGGCCGCGTTATAGCGGTACACGACATAGCCGGTCGCGCCCGTCACGCGGTTCCAGCTGATGAAGATGCTGTTGTAGGATTTGGAAAGCGCAGCCGCGGCGCCCGGGACGGCAGGAAGTACGGAGACGACACATCTTGCTTGATAGCCACCGTCTTCTGTCCGCGCTTCAATCACGGCAATGCCCGGATACCGGGCTGTGACGACCCCTTCGCGCGACACCTCCGCGACGGCCCCTAAGGAGGAGGCCCACGCCACCGTCCTGTTGCCGGCGTACTGCGGCACGACGGCTGCCTTGATTGTCAGCGATTCTCCCGGCGAAACGGATGCCGTTGTTGGATCCAGGCGAATCCCCGTCACCGGCACACCTGCACGGTCTATAAAAGGAATGCCGTTTTGTTCGGCGTAAACTTCGGCATAAGAGCCCGTGGCGCCGTAAATAGCGGCTTGCGGGCTGTCAAGAAAGGCGTCGTTGTCGATGGTTTCGACGCTTGCGGGAATCATGACAAACCGCAGGCTGCCGCAGTTTTTAAACGCGCCGGCGCCGATGTTTCGCAGACCGCCGGGCAGTTCGACGCCTGTCAGTCCTGACAGCCCCGCAAACGCTGACGCGCCGATGCCTGTCACCGGCATACCGCCGAGGCTGCCGGGAAGGGTTACGTCGCCGGAAAGGATGGAATTGCAACCGGTGAGTACGGCTTCGCCGCCCGCCTCTTCATAGGTGAACACTCCCTCGGTGAGCGCATTGGCGTTGATTTGAAACAGGCGGAAGAAACCGGACGGACTGTTTCCATCCGGACCCGTCGGACCTGAAATCCCGAGCGGAAAGCCGCAGCACATCACAGTGATTGCCAACAACAAAGCGCTCGCCGTTGTCGCGAAACGTCTCATGGTACTCATCCCCTTAACGGCTTATCGCACTATTCATATCGTAGGACGATGATGTTGCTTTGTCAACAATAACAGCGACCGGGATATGGTTGTAAAAGGCGTAGGCTTGGTTTACACTATCGGCAGAATATTGCGAAAAGAGGCGGTTTGATGAAAACGCTGCTTTGGCGGCTGTGCGAAAAAATCATTTCTCTGGCTTTGGCTTCGCTTTTGGCTCTTGCCGGTTTGCCTCTCGGTGTCCTGATTTTCAACACCGGCGCACCCGCGCCGCTTCATCTGAGCGTACCGGAGGTGAAAACCGTGGAGATGCAGCCCGGCGATTATTACGTGTCGACAGACGGCAGCGATACCAATCCCGGCAGCGTCAGCCGGCCTTTCGCGACCATCGAAAGGGCGCGCGACGAGATCAGGCGAATCAAAGCCGCGGGCGGCCTGCCATCGGGCGGCGTGACCGTATGCGTCAAAGCCGGCGAATACCGTGTAAAATCCCTGCTGTTTGACCGCCGCGACAGCGGCTCGGAGGGCAGCCCCGTCCTATACCGCGCTTACGGCGACGGACCGGTTGTGCTCAACGGCGGTATTACGCTGGACAGCGGCGCATTCCGGCCTGTCAGCGGCGCCGCGAAAGACAGGCTTCGCTTCCCCGCGGCTTGCAGCGTTTTAGAGACCGATTTGACCGCCTGCGGCCTTACCGCGGCCGACTGGGGCAAACTGTATGCCATCGGCGCGTTCAACACCGCTTACAAATACGACGGCGATACAACCGGGCCTGACCGCTGCGAATTGTTTTTCAACGACGCGCGCATGACTCTTGCAAGGTACCCCAACGGAGATGCCTATTTGAAAACGGGTGAAATCATCGATCTGGGTGATTGCGCCGAATATCCCCCGCAGAACTACAACCCCGCCTGGGCTGAATTGCGGAACCCTCGCGGAGGAACATTCAAAACCGACCGCACTGCAAACAGCAGAATCAAAAAATGGAAAACGCTCGACGATGTCTGGATGTTCGGGTATTTCTACTGGGACTGGGCGGACGCTTCCACGCCCGTCGCTTCCGCAGACACCGTTCACTCGACCGTCACCGCCGGCCAGGCAAGCCTTTACGCATACAAGGAAGGCGCGCCGTACTTTTTCTATAATGTCTTTGAGGAACTGGACTCCCCCGGCGAGTGGTACCTCGACCGGACGACGGGCATGCTTTATCTTTATCCTCCGGGCGGTATGGACAACGCCGATATAGAGCTTTCGGTTTCGACCGAAAGCATTATCAAAACCGAAGGTGCCGATTACATCTGTTTCGAAGGGTTCGAAATCAAGGGAACCCGGGGTGACGCGGTGAACATCAGCGGCAACGGCTGCGCCCTCAACAACTGCGTGATTTCCAACTGCGCGGGTTTCGCCGTCATTGTCAGCGGGACCGGCAACACGGTGCGCTGCAACGAAATAAAAAAAATGGGCAAGGGCGGTATCAAACTCAGCGGAGGCGACCGGGCGACCTTGACGCACGGGGATAATATCGCCGACAACAACCATATCCATGATTACGGGGAAATCTATAAAACCTATCAGGCAGGCGTCACGCTCAACGGCGTGGGCAACATCTGCTCGCACAATGAGATTCATGACGCCCCGCATCTGGCTATCATATACGGCGGCAACGACCAGCTCATTGAATACAACTATATTTACGATGTCGTCAAGCAATCCAGCGACGCCGGCGCCATTTACGCCGGACGCGACTGGACCGCTTACGGCGATGTGGTCCGTTATAATTGTATCCGCGATATCGGTTCCGGCGATTTCCGCCCGGACGGCATTTATTTTGACGACGCTTTGTCGGGCCAAAGCGCTTACGGCAACATTCTGGTCAACATCCCGAAGAACGGATTTATGCTCGGCGGCGGGAGGGACCTGTATGTTTGCAACAATATCATCATCAATGCCGGTACGGCCATCCGTTATGACGACAGGGCAAGGGAAGGCGTTGTCAGCAACGGCTGGTTCAGGGGGCATGTCAGCAGTCTGGACGGCGGTCTTTGGAAGTACCTGCTCGATTCGCCCTATCAAACCGAACTGTGGAAGAGCAGGTACCCGCAGCTGTCGCTCGTGACGCACGATTTCAGCGACGTCGACAATCCATATTTCGCACCGAATCCCGCGTTCAGCCTCATAAAGAACAATATTATCGCAGACCGCAGCGGAAACATCGGCAGCATCAGCGAAGCCTCATACCGTTTCAGCACCGTTGAAAACAACCCCGCCTGGCTGCTGATATTCAACCCGGGGTTCGCGGATTTTAAAAACGGAGACTACCGTCTGAAAGACGATGCCCCCGTTTATCAAAAACTCGACGGATTTGAGCAGATACCTTTTGAAAAAATCGGCAGATACTGATATCAAAACACCGGCAGTTATCGTTCCATACCGGCACCGCTACCCGCCAATACTTTCCCGACGAAAGCTTCCACCACTTCCGGGTCGAACTGGTAACCGGAACACCTGATAATTTCCTTCGCCGCGTCTTCCACGGAAAGACTCTCCCGGTATGTTCTGTAACTGACGATTGCGTCGAACGAATCCGCGACGGCGATGATCCGGGCGCCCAAGGTAATCTCTTGTCCCTTCAGTCCCCTCGGATAACCCGCGCCGTCAAAACGTTCGTGGTGTTCGAGAACATATTTGGATATTTCGACAAACTCGTCGGATGAACTGAGGATGCGGTAGCCGATTTCGGAATGCCGCTGGATTTCCATACGTTCCTCCGCACTGAGTTTGCCTTCGGAATTCAGAATTCTTTCATCGATACCGATCTTCCCGATATCGTGCATCATGCCGGCGAGTGCGACCAGGTCGACGGTGCCTTCGGGCAGGCCCATGGCGATTGCGATGTTTTTCCCGACGACGGACACGCGCTCGGAATGCAGCATTTCCCTTTTATTCTTTTCAAAAAGCGTTGTCATAATCAGGTCAATCGTACGGCTTCTCATGCTCATGCTTTCGGACAGTTTGCGTTTATACATGGCATCCTCGGCTTTTTTGATCACCTCATCAATGCTTTGGCTTGCCTGTGTTCTTGTATCGGAGCCGATGGACAGTGACAAAACAATATTTTTAACATGCTGGCGTTCCACCGTTTTCTTGATATCGCTGATTATCTTATCGGCCGCGCTTTCGTCCACCCCCGGCAAGACAAGCATGAACTCGTCTCCGCCGATTCGAAAAACCATATCGTCCGGGCCGCATTCCTTTTGCAGCGCATGCGCCGCTTTTTTCAGCAGGATATCGCCCGCCAAATGGCCGAAAGCGTCGTTGGTCAGTTTCAGTCCGTTGACGTCTGCCAGCACCATGGTCAGCGGCAGAATATTTTCTTTCGCGATACGCGCCATAGCCAAATCGAAATATCGCCTGTTGTAAACGCCGGTCAGCTGATCGTGGTAACTGAGGTACTCGATCTTTTCCTGGCGTTTCTTCTTTTCGGACCAGTCGCTGAAAACAACGACCGCCCCCGTCACCTCTCCCGCTTCCCCGACAATCGGGGAAGCGCCTGCTTCGACAGCGTACTCCGTCCCGTCGGCCGATAGCAGCAGCGTATCTTCCGGCGCTTCGTAAGTTTTATTATCCTGTAATACAAGGACTGCCGGGCATTGGGCCTGCTGGCGCGTCTGCGCAGAAATCAGCCGAAGGACCTCTTCAACCGGCCTACCTTTTGCCTTATCGAGGGATAAGCCCGTCATACTTTCCGCCGCACGGTTAAGGAAAACAATCCTGCCCCGGTGGTCGGTCGAGATGACGCCGTCGCCGACCGACATCAAGGTGGTCTCCAGCAGTGATTTTTCTTCGGCAAGTTTAGCCTGCAGCTGTTTATACGGCGTAATATCCCAAATGGTGCCCGTCATCCTGACCGCCTTGCCGTCGCCATTTCTCTCCACGGCAGCGAGTACGCGCATATTGTGCACTTCGCCGTTGGGCCAGCAAATGCGGTATTCGGTGTTAAGTTCCTTCTCGCCGCTGAGCGCCATGCGCAGTTCTGCTGCCAATCTGTCGATATCGCCGGGATGGACGCCGTCCTGCCAATTCTTATAAAAACTGTCGAAGTATTTTCTGCTGATACCGTAGAGCGCATACATCTGGTCGTCCCAGACCAGCGTATTGTCGGCGGCATCATACTCCCATACGCCGATGCCGCCCGCTTTGACAGCAAGTTCAAGCCGCGCGGCAAGGGTTTTTAATTCGTTGTTGATTCGCTTGGTTTCAGTAATATCGGTAAGGATAACGGCTACCCGCCCCTTCTCGGGTGAAAAAGCCGAACAGGAGAAAAACCGTTGTGTCCGCTCGGAATACTGTTCGAATTGATACGGCTCACCGCGAAATACAGCGCCGCTGAAGTTCTCTATCCACCCGCGCGCGGTATCGGGGACTACCTGCATGACGGTCTTGCCGTCGAACTGCTCGGTGCTGAGCCCAGTCAGCGTTTCAAAACTCCGGTTCATTGCGGAAAGCCTGAAGTCGACCGCGCGCCCTCTCTCGTCGAGAATCATATCGAACACCGCAAGGCCTTGCTGCATCTGTTCGATCAGTCCGCGGAACTTGGCCTCGCTTTCGACGAGAAGTGCGGTGCTGATGTGCTTCTCCACCGCCATGGACAACGAATCGGCGAATGATTGGAGCGCAATGCGTTCCGAGGCCAGCCACTTTCTGGATTTCCGGCAGTCTTCAAAGCCGAAGAAACCCCATAACTCCCCATTGACATGGACAGGGATGAGCAAAATGGTTTCGACGCCCCGCGATTGAAGAAACCGTTTTTGTTCACCGTCTTCCAGCGTGCCGGTGACGCAAACACAGGCGGTATGGTACGGTACGGCGCGCAGTATGGCCTGGTCGCCGGTAAACGCATTTTCCTTCGCGGCGGGTTGATTTTTCATACTGGGTATATCTTGCGCGCACCATTCCGCCGTTCTTTCCGGCTGCGGCTCTGCGGTCCCCTGTGCGGTCTTGTTGACGGACAGGTAAACCCGGTCTAATGACAGGCATTCGCCGAGGCGGGGCAGCGCCAGCGCCACAGCGTCTAAATAGTCATCTCCCGCCACCAGCGCCTGGGCAAAGTCGGTTGTAATCTCCATCAAACGGTCCTTGCGTTCGTTTTCGGTGATATCGACCATCACCGTCAATAGTTCCTGCCTGTCACCGGCACGGATGACTTCCGCTGAAAAAAGCCCCTGCCGCAAAGAACCGTCCTTGTGGCGGATACGCACCTGTGCACGGGTAATCGGTTCCCCTTCAAACAGGCGGTCGAGCAGTTTCTCCCTTGTCTCCGGTTGGTGGAACAATTTCAGTTCGGCCGCGGTTCTGCCGATGACTTCTTCGCGTGAATATCCCAGCGTCAGGGTAAAAGCCTTGTTGATATGAATGATTTTATTGTCGCTTAGATCTGTTACTGCCATGACCGAGGGGTTGTTTTCGAAGAATTTCTCAAACCTTTCCCGCGCCGCCCTTATCCCGGCCACGTTTTTCGATAGACCGTAGACCACCTTCTGGCCGCACCATTCGCCGGTCCAAAACCTGCTTTCGACATAGACGGGCCGGCCGGTTGATGACAGTATCGGTATGTCGCCGGAAAGGTCTTCCCGGCGAAGCACTTTATCGAAAGCTTCACGCGCTTCGTCCTTTCGGGAAGGATCGTAAAGGTCAAATAGCGACATTCCTTTTAACTGATCGGCAGAATAATCCAGAATGCGTGCTGCCGGCTCATTGCAGAACAAAATGCTGCCTTCGGGGTCGCAGATGAAAAAAAGGTCGTCAATCGCGTTGAAAAAGTCGCCGGTTAATTCCGCCTCGCGCTTGATTTCGGTAATGTCCTCCAAAATATATTGAAAGAGGCTGTCTTTGCGCCCGTACTCCCGCTTTCTGACCGAGAACCATCTCGCCTGCGGCTCGCCGGATAATGCAAAGGAAACTTCGCCGCCTGCATGCGTACCGATATGAGCCGTAAAATCCTTCTCGTTCGTACCGGCGGCGGCAATCAGTTCTTCGGCACGGCGGTTAACGCCCACGACTTCTCCGGATTTGTGCGTCAATACCATGGCCTGCCGGCTGTCCGCATGGTTTTTCTTCCATTCGTTGACATCAAGCTGCAGCAGGTCGTTGCGGTATTCGTTCACGGCAAACAGCCCGCAAATCAGCGCGACAGCGGCCGGCGCCAGGTCTGCTGTTTTGTCAAGCCCCGCGAGCGTTGCCAAAATCGCCAGCCAGGGAATCTGCAGGGAGACAAGCACAAAATGCAGGCTGACGACACGCCTCTTGTTGAGTTTGACGCTTCTAACGGTCTTCGAGATAATCACCGTGGAATAAATGATGGAAAAACCGATATACAGCAAGAGGACAAAAAACAGCGGCCCTTTCTCGGTGGTAAGAATCCTGTAACCGTAGGCATTGATATAGGAAGCGATGCTTCTGTAGAAAAGATGGTGGGCCGAATTGCTCAGCAACATCAGATAAAGCGCCGATGAAAATCCGTACAGCGCGGCCTTGAGACTCTTCGGGCAGGGTTTTTCCACCAACTGCATGGCAAACAGCAAGCAGAAAGCGGGCATGAAAATAATGCCGCCGTACGAAACCAAGCGTATGGTTTCAGCGGTTTGCGCCGAGTCGCTGAGGATTTCGCGGTAAAAGCCCACGGTATAGACAGCGGCCGCAAAAAGCAGCATGGGAAAATAGCTGACCGCTCTGCTTCTTTTATATCCCGCGATGATATAAAGCGCCGCGACCGCGTACCATGACGCGACAACCGGCATCATGGCCACGAGCAAGTGCAGAATAATACGGGTAACGTTCATTTTTCACCGCCTGATAAAGGTTGGTTGCCGGCAACAGAATCAATAAACGGATTATGGAAGGCGCAAATCTTTCGGTACGCGTCTGAAGTACAGCCAGGCGCCTAAATTGCGCGGATCGATAAGAATCAGCAACCGCCGCAGCGCATCGGCGGCGCGTGCGCCGCCGGGTTTGATGTCGGCGCATGACACGATTTCAACGGTATCCTCTATTCTCTGTGACGGCTGATTCTTTTCAAGCAGCGCGGATACGGTAACGTTTTCCCCCGGCAGCAGATCAAAAAAGTTGTCGGTGAACGGCTGCAAGGATACTTTCGACGAAACACGCACCAGGCGTGCAAAACGCTCTGCGCGCACCGTCACATGCAAGCGCCCGTTTTCCGCCCGCACGGTTTTCGTCAGGCCCGGCTCGGGAAGCTGCAGGTCTTTTTCGTTACCAAAAAGCAGCGTCGCCGACGATACGGTTTCGCCCCCTTGAATCAGCCTTGCGCGCATTCCGGTTTTGCGCAGGTTATACCGCCTTGACAAGTCTCCGGCGGGCCATTCGCAAACGACCGCCGGGCCGGAAGGCGCGGCAGAGATTTTATTTTTGACGCTTTCCAATATGCCTTTTTCAAAATCGAATAGCTCAACCGTCACCTGCGCCTCGACGGGATTCAGGGTGTCGTTGAGCACGAAGATTTTGATGCTGTTTCGCGAATCTTCGATCGAAACGCAAACCGGCGCGTTAAAACGCCTCGCCGCGTACTGCAAAGCCTTGTAGCCGCCGAAATAATCCAAACTCGCCCAGGAACAGACGGGCCAGCAGTCGTTGAACTGCCAGTACAGCGCCCCGTTGCATCTGCCGCGGTTGCGCCGCCAGTGCTGTGTCGCGTCGCTGACGCATTCAAGTTGTGTGACCTGGGAAAGATAAACAAAATCCTCAAATTTTGCGGGCAGGCGGAAACGCGAAGCGATATAATAGACCATTTTGTCGTTGCCGCTCATACATTTTTGGTGCGCTTTGAATACTTCGCTTTTCAGCGAATAATCGCCGGGCTGCGCAAATTTCTCGATGGTTTTGATATCCGGCAGGGACTCGAAGCCGAATTCGCTGCAAAACCGCGTCATGCGCTTGCGGTAATATTCCATCGGCTGGAGGCCGTGCCAGACAGCCCAGAGATGCGTGTCGCCGACATTGTCTTTATCAAAACCCTTCAGATACGAAACACCGCACGGCGAGCCCGGAATATAGGGCGTCAAAGGGTCGCAGCGCCTGATTTCAGGCTCGAGGATGCGGTAGAAAAACTCTTCGGTCCACTGGACGTATTTCTTCATATAACGCCACAGCGCCGATAGCGACTCGATTTCGTTATTCCCGCACCAGAGCGCAAGGCAGGGATGGTCGCGAAGCCGCTCGACATTATATCGAATTTCATCTTTGACGTTTTCAAGAAAATCAGGCATAAAGAAGGGATAGGCCTGACAGGCGAAAGCGAAATCCTGCCAAACCAGAATACCTTTACGGTCGCAGGCTTCATAGAAAGCGTCGCTTTCGTAATATCCCCCGCCCCACACCCGGAGCATACTCATATTGGAAAACAGCGCGGCGTCCAGGGCATATTCCAGCCTGCCGTTGTCAAAACGCGTGATAAAAGAGTCGCCCGGTATCCAGTTGGCCCCCTTGATAAAAAGAGGATTCCCGTTAAGCAGAAAACGGAAATTGACGCCGTATTCGTCCCTGCCGCGGTCAAGTTCCAGTGTGCGAAGGCCGATTTTTTTAACCGCCCGGTCAAGCAGCTCACTGCCGGCGTACAGTTCGATGCTGACCTCATAAAGCGGCTGCTCTTTTTTCCCAGACAGTTCCGCTGTCTGCCAGAGCAACGGACGCGCTATCTCCACACCGGTCTCAAATACTGCGCCCGCGTTCCCCGATGACTCGTATGTCTCCCCTTCCGGCGAGACAACGCGCAGCACATAAGACAGCGGGACATTCTCAAAAATCTGCGCGCGGCACCTCACCTTGATTTGCGCCCTATCGCCGGCCGATTTTTGGTCAACCCAGAAGCCCTCTATTCTCGCTATGTCAAACAGCAGGAGATCAATCGAACGCTGGATACCGCTGACAGGCAAAACCGGACCCCAGTCCCAGCCGAAATGGCACTGGGGTTTGCGGATATGGACGATGCCGTTGAGCCCGTTGCCGTTAACGGGCGTTGGCGTGGCCCGGCGTTTTGCTTCCACATAACGCACAGGCGACCGAAAAAGGATATGGATCTCATTCTCGCCTTCCCGAAGCAAAGAACGCACGTCGAAGGAATATGCCTTGTGCGCGTTTTCTCCCTTGCCGGCAGGCATACCGTTGATCGTAATCTCGCAAACGGTGTCGAGCATTCCGCACACAAGAACAGCCCGACGGCAGCGCATCTCGCCGGGCGTGATCTCAAAACTCCGCCTGTATTCCCAATCCTCAAGGGCAACCCAGGCCGTCTTTGTTTCATTGGTACCGATAAATGGGTCCTCAATGCGGCCGAGGCGGAGCAGGTCCAGGTAATTGCATCCGGGGACGGTCGCCGGCAGCCATTCTTTCCAGCCTGCCGCCTTGAACTCCCATGCGCCGTCGAGTGTCTTTTTCAGCATACCCGCCCCTCCGTTTTTAAGTATTATAGCATCACGACGGCCAATAAAGGAACATCCCCGAAATCCTCGCGAACAGGGTTTCGGGGGTGTTGGAGCTGCTATCCGGATTCGAACCGGAGACCTCATCCTTACCAAGGATGTGCTCTGCCACCTGAGCCATAGCAGCAAAAAATGGCGACCCGGAACGGGCTCGAACCGTCGACCTCTAGCGTGACAGGCTAGCGTTCTAACCAGCTGAACTACCGGGCCGCGCCGTCGCTCGGGCTGCTCTCGCCGACCGAGCGAAAATTATATTACCATAAGGGGGGGCTGTTTGCAAGCATTTTTTACGGCAAAGGCCGCAAAGCGCTTTTCCGGTCAGGCGGAGCCGCCAGCGTCGCATGCGCGGCACAAGATGTTGGGGTCATTTCTAATATTCTGTATATTTTCAACAATATATAAAATTCCGCTTGATTTCAGCGGCTTGATGAAATATACTGTTCGTGTTTGATTCCGACGCGCGTGATGATTCATCGTACGGGAGTTTTGTCGCATGGAAATGCTCAAAAAACGCATTGTGGAGCAGGCAAAAGTCCTCGGGCCCGACATTCTGAAGGTCGACATGTTTCTCAACCATATGATCGACATCAGCCTGCTGAAAGCCATCGGCGAGGAATTCCACCGGCGGTTTGCCGACGAAAAAATCAATAAAATACTCACCGTTGAAGCGTCCGGCATCGCGGTGGCCTGTATGACGGCGATCGCCTTCGGCGTTCCCGTCGTTTTTGCGAAAAAGGAAGAGCACAGCAACGTCGGCGGCCTGTGCTACACCAGCGATATCTATTCTTTTACCCGGAATATCAAAACCACCATCTGTGTGTCCAGCAGTTATCTCTGCGCCTCGGACCGGGTGTTGATCCTGGACGATTTCCTGGCCAACGGTTCTGCCCTGACCGGCTTGATCGATATCGCACGCCAGGCGGGTTCGACCCTCGTCGGCGCCGGCATCGTTATCGAAAAGGGGTTCCAGGGCGGCGGCAATGCGCTGCGGGAGTCCGGCGTGCGCATCGAGTCGCTGGCTTACATCGAATCAATGGACGACGGTATCATCGTCTTTGGTTGATAAATTTTTTGGGAGGAATGCAACTTGAAAAAACTGACCCGGATTCTCGCACTCGTTCTATCGCTGGCCATGGTCGTCGTGCTGGCATCCTGCGACTCGCTGAAAGGCACAGACGAAACGACCGTCACAACCGCGCTGGCGGGCACGGTGCCCATCGACAAAGGCGCGATTAAAGTCGGTGTCCTCCACATTACAAGTATCGAAGACACCTCCGGCTACACCTTTGCCCATCACTCCGGTATTATGGAGATGAAAGAGTCCCTCGGTTTGAAAGACGAGCAGGTTATCGAAAAGGATAACGTTTCCGACACCGACATCCCTGCGACAAAAGCCGCCATTCAGGACCTGATCAACGCCGGCTGCAACATCATTTTCGCGACGAGCTTCAACTACATGAACACCATGGAAGAGTTCGCCAACAACCCCGATTATCAGGACATCATCTTTTCGCATTGTTCCGGTTACAAGAGCAACAACGTCAACTTCAATAACTATTTCGGCCGCATTTACGAGGCGCGCTATCTGGCGGGCATCGCCGCCGGTTTGAAGGCAAAACAGCTCAACAAGCCGCTGCTGGGCTATGTCGCCGCGATGGACGTCACGATGTCCGAGGTCACGGGCGGCATTGACGCCTGGGCGCTGGGCATTCAGAGCGTTTACCCCGAAGCGAAAGTCAAGGTCAAGGTCACCGGTTCCTGGTATAACCCCGAGGCCGAAAAAGCCGCCGCGCAGGCGCTCATCGACGCCGGCTGCGTCGTCATCGGCCAGCACTGCGATTCGGACGTAACGCAGACCACCGCGCAGGACAACGGTGTTTTCGGCTGCGGCTACAACTCCGACATGACTCCTTTCGCGCCCAAAGGCCACATCTGCGCCCCCATTTGGAACTGGGGAGTCTATTACACCGCCGCCGTCCAGGCCGCCATTGACGGCACATGGAAGCCGGTGAACTACTACGAGGGCATGAACAAAGGCCTGGTCGACATCTCGCCCATTAACGAGGATGTTGCGGCGCCCGGCACCAAAGAGGCCGTCGAAGCGGCGAAAGCCAAAATCGCCAGCGGCGAGCTGTTTGTTTTCACCGGCCCTCTCTATGACAACACGGGCAAACTCGTCCTTGCCGCGGGAGAGAAATTGACCGACGCGCAGATTACAGGCGGAATGACCTACTATATCAAGGGCGTCGACCTTCTGTGACCCGCGCTTAAGCAACCCGTATTCCGCTCCCTGCATGTAAACTGAACGGAAGGGGCACATTCGCGCGGGTGTGCCCCTTCTTTATGGTTTCAGCAGAAGCCCGGAAACATAAGGAGGCGATATTTTTTTGGCTGATGAAATATTCGCCATCGAACTGAAAGGCATCACGAAAACTTTCGGCAGCGTCGTGGCCAACGACAATATCCACCTTACCGTTAAACACGGCGAAATCCTCGCGCTTCTCGGCGAAAACGGCTCGGGCAAAACGACGCTGATGAATATGCTCTCTGGCATTTACCACCCCGACGGCGGTTCGATAACCGTCAGGGGAAACGAGGTTTTCATCAACTCCCCGAAAGACGCTTTCGCCTTGGGCATCGGCATGATTCACCAGCACTTCAAACTCGTCGACGTCCTGTCGGCGAGCGAAAACATCGTCATGGGCACCAGGGCCCAAAAAAGGCAGGGCAAAGCCGCCCTCAGCGCCGAAATCACGGAAATCAGCCGGAAGTTCGGCCTGCAGATTGACCCCGGCAAAAAGATTTACAATATGTCCGTCAGCGAAAAGCAGACGGTGGAAATCCTGAAAGTGCTCTACCGCGGCGCCGATATCCTGATTCTCGACGAGCCGACCGCCGTGCTGACCCCCCAGGAAACCGAAAAGCTGTTCAGCATCCTGCGCAGGATGAAAGCGGAAGGCTGCGCCGTCATCATCATCACCCACAAACTCAACGAAGTGCTTGCCATCAGCGACAGGGTCACCATCCTGCGCAAGGGCAAAAGCGTAGGAACCGTCGCCACTGTGGAAACAGACGCCAAAAAGCTGACCGAACTCATGGTCGGGCGCCCCGTCGAACTGTTGATTGACCGGCCCGACACATCCAAAGCGCCTTCTCTGCTGGAGGTCGTCCATCTGACGGTTAAAAACGAGGAAGGTTACGATGCACTGCGCGATGTGGCGTTCGACCTGGCGGGCGGTGAAATTCTCGGCGTAGCCGGCGTCGCCGGCAGCGGTCAGAAGGAACTTTGCGAGGCGATTGCCGGACTGGCAAAAATCGAAAAAGGCGCTATCCTGTTCAATAAAGAAAGCATCGCGGGCAAAACACCCGCGGAAATTATAAAAAGCGGTATTTCGATGAGCTTTATCCCCGAAGACCGCTTGGGCATGGGTCTTGTGGCTTCGATGGACATTACTCATAACATGCTGCTGAAGTCCTATAAAACCGGAAAACCGTTCATACTTGACAGAAAGCCCGCCCGCGCTCTCGCCGAACATCTGGTCAAGCGCCTCGCCATCAACACGCCGGATATCGGCACACCGGTCCGGCAGCTGTCCGGCGGCAACGTGCAAAAGGTGCTGCTGGGACGGGAAATCGAATCCAATCCGAGCCTTTTAATTACCGCCTATCCGGTCAGAGGCCTTGACATCAACTCCTCTTACACGATATATGATCTGCTCAACGAACAAAAGCGCAAAGGCGTCGGGATTCTTTTTATCGGCGAGGACCTGGACGTTCTGCTGGAGTTATGCGACAGGATTATGGTGCTGTGCCACGGCGAGGTCACCGGTATCGTCGAAGCAAAAAAAGCGACAAAAGAACAAATCGGGCTGATGATGGCCGGCGAAAGGCAGCGCGGGGAGGTGGGCAACAGTGCCTGAACACACTATCACAACCAAAAACGCGGCGCGCGAACAAGCGGTCCGAATCGTCAAGAGAAAAGAACTCAACACCTGGAAAGCCGTTTTGCTGCGTGCAGCCGCTTTTGTACTGGCTCTCGCCGCGGGAGGTATTTTCATCCTGATGATGGGCAGCAACCCGCTCGAGGCATACGCGATTATTGTCAAGGGCGCTTTCGTGGGCTCCGTGAGAAATCCTCTTTCGTCGATACAGGCAACCGTTATTATTGCCGTTCCCCTGCTGATTGTTTCTTTGGGTCTTGCCTTTGCTTTCAAAATGAAGTTTTGGAACATCGGCGCGGAAGGCCAAATGATTGCGGGCGCGATATTTGCCAGTTACTTTGCCCTGCGTCACAGCGGTATGCCGCACGTCCTGCTTCTATTGACGATGTTCGCCGCGGGCGCGGCCGGAGGCGGATTATGGGGCTTGATCCCGGCGCTGTTCAAAGTACGGTTCGGCACGAATGAAACGCTTTTCACCCTGATGCTCAACTATATCGCGCTGTATTTTATCAAGTACCTCGAAAGCGGTCCCTGGCAGGGAACCAAGGGCTTCGCCAGCATCGCGCAGTTCGACCTCAATGCCAGGTTGCCAAACATCGGCGGCATCCATGCCGGATGGATCGTCGCTCTGATGCTGGTCGTATTGACCTATCTCTATCTCAACCACTCCAAACACGGCTATGAAATCAGCGTTGTCGGGGAAAGCCAGGCAACGGCCCGCTACGCAGGCATGAACGTCAGGCGGATTATCCTGCGCACCATGTTCATCAGCGGCGCCGTTTGCGGTATTGCGGGAATGATTCAGGTCTCGGGAATTGACTATACGCTGTCGATGGGCATCACGGGGGGCGTCGGATTTAAAGGAATTACGGTCGCGTGGCTGGCACAGTTGAATCCTTTTGTCATCGCGGGTATTACCGGCATCTTCAGCATCCTTGAAAAAGGCAGCGGCGTTCTGCAGTCCGAGCTGGGCATCAACGCCGCGATGACCGGCGTGCTGGAAGGCATTATCCTCTTTTTCTTCCTCGGATGCGAATTTTTCATCCGTTATTCGTTCGTATTCCGTAAAAGGAGGGCGAAATCATCATGACAAACGTTATCAATTTCATCGTCGCGGCCGTCCTGTCCGGGACGCCGTTGCTGTTTGCCACGACGGGTGAAATTCTTACGCAGCGTTCGGGCAACCTTAATCTCGGTGTTGAAGGTATGATATGGCTGGGTGCATTTGCGGGGTTCTATACCGCCTACAAGACCGAAAACCCCGTGCTGGCCGTGCTTGCGGCTTTCGGCCTGGCAGCCTTCGGCGCGCTGATATACGCTTTCCTGACCGTCACGATGAAAGCCAACCAGAACGTCACCGGTTTAACCCTGACGACATTCGGCATCGGCCTCTCCCTGGTCATGGGATATGCAATGATAGACAGCGCCGGCGGTGCGCCGAAAGTATCCTCCGAACTGCGCGCTTCGCTCGCGCCAGCCGACATCCCGTTTTTGAGCGATATCCCCTACGTCGGGAAACTGCTTTTTCAATATAATCCGCTGGTATACCTCGGCATTGCCGTCGCCGCGCTGAGTGCCGTTTACCTCTACCGCACAAGAACCGGGCTCAATGTGCGCGCCGTCGGCGAAAATCCGTCCTCCGCGGATGCGGCGGGGATCAATGTGACGGCTGCCAAATATATCAACATCCTCATCGGCGGAGGTATCTGCGGCATCGGCGGCGCGTATATGTCGCTGGTGACCGCTAACGGCAGCTGGCAGCCGGCAGGCATCGTCAACGGCAACGGATGGATTGCCGTGGCGCTGGTCATTTTTGTCAGTTGGAACCCTGCAAAAGCCATTCTCGGCTCTTTTATATTCGGCGCGTTCAATTCTCTGACCAATTATATCCCCGCAAGCGTCGTCGAAATTCCGAAGGCGTTTTACCAGATGCTGCCTTTTGTTTTAACAACGGTCGTACTGATTATCACCTCCATACGAAAGAGCCGGGAAAACTCGCAGCCCGCCGGCTGCGGCATCAATTATTTCAGAGAGGAACGGTAGCTGTCCTCTGCGCGTAAAACAGTTCACGCCGCCCCGCTGGGCGGCGTGTTGCGGTTTGGTTCATTTCTATTTTTTCAACCGTCCCTTATGGACCGGTTCGATGATGATCTTGACAATTTCCAGCGTTTTGCGGGCAAACGCAATGAAATATTTGTTTTTGAACTGGGTATCGGTACCCGCCGATATGCCGTCGATCATTACTTTCACAGACGGGATGCCGGAAGGCGTCATACGCACCTTTCTGCGATGGAAAGCAAACTCGAGTACACGCGAACTGATGCTCTCGACGGGGGTGATTTCCACTTCGAGCGTATTTTGATCCTTCCATGATGCGGAACAAAACGCGGTATATTTCGTACCCGCAAGCGTAATGGGCGTTTCACGGTGTTTGCCGTCCATACCGCACAGCACGGTATTAGTCTCGTCACCCTCGGTCCAAGTCATTGAGCAGGTATCGGCGCCGAAGGTCAGGCGCACATCGTTGATATTGCCGGCGCGGTCGCGTGTCATATAGGTTGCGGCCAGGGTCAAAACACTCATCGGGAAGCCGAACGCCTTGAGAAGCAGAGAGTTTCTGAAACGTATCGTTTTACCCTCTATCGTTTTTTCCAGGGGGCTTCTCGCCCGAACGGGCAAAGCATCGATGTGTCTGCCCGCAAGTTTTTCACCAAGGCCTTCGCGGGGCTTTACCGTTTCATCCGCGTCTATAAAACCGTTGGGAGAATGGTTCCAGACATAATCGTGAATACGGCCGGTGTTCATTTCCCCGGCTATGACGACGACCAGCGCATCGTGTTTTTCAAAAACAAAACAGATTTGGCCGAACATTCCTTCGAAGCGGTAACTGTTGCCTGGGCCGCTTCGCCAGATACAGTAGCCGTAACCCGGCTCAAAGTCCGGCTCGCCGCCGTTAATGAGCGGTTTATGGTTTTTCACCGCTTCGCGCGCAAACCATTCTGGGATTACCTGCCTGCCTTGAAACATACCCGCGTTGAGGTAACACAGACCGAACTTCGCGAGGCTCTCGGCGCTCATAAAAATGCCCCAGCCGCCCACTTCGATCCCTCGGGGATCCGTTTCCCAAAACGGGACGGGAATGCCGAGCGGTTCCCAAAGACGAGGCGTCAGGTACTCTGTTACGCTCATACCCGCGACTCTGCTGACAATCGCGCACAGGACATAGCAGTTCTCGTTAACATAGTCAAAACCCGCGCCGGGCGCGAACTCGAAAGGCGCGTCGAAGTACGACTGCAGCCAGTTGTCTTTGGTTTTATTGGCGAGGATGCTCGGCTTTTTCCCCGACTGCATCGTTATTAAATGGCGTACGGTTAAGGTTTCGAGTTTTTCGTCCCTTTTACGCGGACGGTAGTCCGGAAAGATGTCCAGCACCTTGGTGTCAAGCGTCAGGAGCCCTTCGTCAACAGCGAAACCGACGGCGGTCGCCGTGACGGGTTTGCTTGACGAATACATAATGTGCGGTCTGTCCGCCGCGTAGGGAAAGCGGAAACTTTCGGCGGCGACCCGGCCGCCGCGTACAATCATGAAGCCGTGTTCGTTGACGCCGCTGCTCTCTATTTCCGCAAGCATCTGTTCAACGGCGTCGGACGATACCCCGGCCGCTTCGGGAGAGGCTGCCCTTGGCAGTTTGTTTTCGGCATAACCGTACAATTCACTGCACCGCCTTTATGTTGCGCTGAAAATAATATGTTCCAGCAGCTGCGCCGCTTTGAAAAGGTCGGAAACGCTGATATTTTCTTCGCAGCTGTGGATATTGTTCATGCCGATGCCGAGGTTCGCGACCTCAATGCCGCGCGCGCCGATATGCGTCATATCACAGCCGCCGAAGGAACGCGTGACGACGGCTTGTTCGCCGATGGCTGCGAGCGCAGCTTTTATCTCGCCGATAAGCGAAGAGTCCTCCGGGGTGCCGACAACGTCGGAATGGCGCGAGGTTTCCATTTCATAACCGGCGCCGTATTTGGCGCAGGCGTCTTTTACGGCGTTTTCGCTCAATGCGATAAGTTCGCGCAGGCGCTGTTCGGAGAAGGAGCGGACCTCCATCTCAAAACACGCCAAAGGGGGCACAATGTTGGTTTTGCCGTCGCAGGTAAATGTGCCGACGTTCATGACCGATAACTCATCGACATGGCCGACAGGAATCGCCGCGACCGCTTCGGCCGCCGCTTTGAGCGCATGGACGCCTTCTTCCGGCGCGATACCGGCGTGCGCCGCTTTGCCTTTGAGCGTAAAACGCAAAACGACATTCGCAGGATTGCTGTTGACGATTTCGCCGGTGGTGTCGCCGTCAAGCACTATGGCTTTTTTGCTGCGAATTTTGGAGTAGTCGGCAAATTTCGCGCCGAGCATGCCGATTTCCTCGCTGAGGGTGAAGAGAATTTCAACCGTCCTGTGCGGCATACCGCTCTGCGCAACAGACTCGACGGCCTCGATGACAGCCGCCACCGCCGCTTTGTCGTCTGCGCCGAGCACCGTATCGCCTTTGGAGCGGATGATGCCGTTGTCGTTGACCGGTTCGATTCCGGTACAAGGCGCGACGGTATCAAGATGGGCATTGAGCAGTATCGGCTCCCCCGCTCCGTCCAGGCGGGCATAGATATTGAATCCGTCTGAACCGAAGCGGGCGCCCGCTTCGTCGCGCTCGACGTGAAGGCCGAGAGAGAGCAGCTTCTCCTCGACCATTTCACAGAAGTCCTTTTCTTTAAGCGATTCGCTTGAACAAGCGGCGAAACGCATGAATAAGCCGGTAAGCCGTTCGCGGTCAGGCATAAATGCCTCCGATAAAGTAAGATGACGGGAATAGAGTCGCGTTCTTCTTTGAAGGACTATTCTTTCGCAGGGCAGCTGCCCGTTGTGATAATATCGACGCCGGTGCCGAGAATGTTCTCAACGACCACGGTGCCGATGGCGGCGGGGGCCGCCACCTCGGCCGCGTTGATGATTTTCATGCACTCAAGCATCAGGTGTTTCGGGACGGGTTTTGCCGACCTGACCGGCACAAGCGGATTGACGCCGCCCTTGACTTTCACGGTCGAGGTCAGCGAACGCATCGGGTTGGTGCATTCCGCGACGGCGTACTTTTCACCGCGTTTGCACTGGTTGCCGCGCACCGACAAAACGGCGTTGTTTTCCCCCAGTTCAACCGTCACGGGGCAGCCCATCGGGCAGGCGGTGCAAATGATATCTCTTGTCATGGCTGAACCTCCAGACGGACAATCAGTTCGGCGCCCGCCGACAATTCGCCGATTTCTTCTTTTTTCAGCAGGATATCTTCCATTTCGCCCGGGGTCAGTTTCGGCCGTGTGCGGCTGACCAGCACCTCGTCGTTGCACTCGACATATACCTTCGCGTTCTTATAGGTCTGGCCGACGCGGAAATACAATTTGACGTTTCTGTCGCAGTGCGTGTTGATGCGCTGCGGCACGACATAACGAATGCCGTCAATGCCCTTCGTCTGGGCATACGCCGGTTCGCCGCGTTTGCCGAGGATATAGTTCGCTGCGCCTTCACCGGCCGTCTGGCTCTCAAGGGTCACATAGTCGACCAGGTCGTGCACGTGAAGCACGTTGCCGCAGGCGAATACGCCCGTGTGCGTTGTCATTCTGCTTTCGTCCACGACGGGACCGCCCGTGACGGAGTCAAGTTCGATACCCATCGCGCGGGAAAGTTCGTTTTCGGGTATCAGGCCGACCGAGAGCAGGAGGGTGTCGCACTCGACAAACTCCTCGGTACCGGGAATCGGCTTGCGGTTGCGGTCCACTTTTGCGATGGTCACGCCTTCCAGGCGTTCCTTGCCGTGTGTTTTCACAACCGTGCAGCTGAGTTTCAGCGGAATATCGAAATCTTCCAGGCATTGAACGATATTTCTCGACAAGCCGCTGGAATAGGGCATCAGTTCGCAGACCATTTTCACCTGGGCGCCTTCGAGCGTCATTCTTCTGGCCATGATCAGGCCGATATCGCCCGAACC
>Ga0116184_10001672_pt1 | contig 20701 bp, 19 predicted proteins | sample AD_JPNNA5_MetaG_FD_89886 | JGI IMG/M metagenome (GOLD analysis project Ga0116184, IMG submission 89886) | Active sludge microbial communities of municipal wastewater-treating anaerobic digesters from Japan - AD_JPNNA5_MetaG | ecosystem: Engineered > Bioreactor > Anaerobic > Digestate | place... | reverse complement strand
AGGTCGGGTTCCATGGCACTGATCTCCGCCCGCACAGGCCGGTAGAGGAATTGCCAGTAGAGCCCGGCAATGGCCCCCAGGATCACCAGCAGGACGAGGAGCTTGATGTAGGGCTTTTGCCGTAATAGGGTATCGATCACTTTGTCCATGGTCTACCTCAAGTCGTCTGCTTGATCATGCAGGTGATGGAGAATCTCTGGACGCCTCCCTCCTGCTTCGAGAGGACAAGGGTTACCTTATCGAAATGCTTGGATGCCTGGAGCTGCTTCATGAAGGCGGCAATGGTGGTGTTGTCCACGGCAGCACCCTCGAGCACGATCTTGTCCCCCTGGTTGGTGAGCGTGCTCAGCCAGGCTTTTTCGGGGATAATGAGGCTCAGCTCGTCCAGCATTTCCACCGGGCCGGTCTTCTGTGCGTTCAGGTCGCGGATCACGTCGAGCTTCCGTTCCAGTTCCTGCTTCTGCTGCTTGAACTTCTCGATCTCGCCAGCTTCAGCGGTGAGTTTCTTGATCTCCACCTTGGTGTCGGCGATCTCCTTCTGGAGGTCGTCCCTCTCCTTGATGACGGTGAGCTGGGTGAAGTATGCACCGATGATCACCAGGGCAATGCAGAGGATCGCAAGGACGAGGTGCTCCACCAAGGCCTTTTTCCTCAGCTCGACGCGGATGGGTAACAGGTTTATTTTTACCATTTATAGTCGGCCCTCCTTAGTGCAAGGCCCACAGCCACAGCCATCTGCGGTGCGATATAGGCCATGTATTCCGGATCAAACACCCGGTCGTCCCACCTGATATTGTTGAACGGGTTGATGATCTCCACCGGGATCTCCATCTGTTTTTCCAGAAGCTTGGTGAGGCCAGGTATCCTGCTGGATCCTCCGCTCATATAGATCTTTTCGATGTTCTCGTTGACCATGGTGGACAGGAAGAAGTCCAGGGTCCTCCGGATCTCCTGCACATAGGTCTCTGCCGCCATCTTGAAGATGTAGTTGATCTTCTCCAGGTCGATGCCCTCGATGTTCGCCCCGGTCTTGATGTTCTCGGCCCGCTCGAAGCTCACGTTGAACTCGCGCTGGATCCTCTCCGTGAGCTGGCGGCCGCCCATGGAGATGTCGCGGGCGAAGATGGACATGCCGTCCTTGAGGATGTTCACGTTGATCATGGATGCGCCGGCGTCCACCAGTGCCACGGTGTTCTCCGGGGCATCCGGGTAATTCGCCTCGTACATGGTTTCCAGGGAGAATACATCGATGTCGATGAGCATGGGCTTGAGCCCTGCGTTTCTCACCGCCGATGCGTATTCGTCCACCAGCTCCCTCTTGGCGGCGACGAAGAGCACGTCCATCATGTCGGTGCGCTCGATGCTCTCGCCGAGGATGAAGGTGTCCAGGTACACGTCGTTGATGTCGAAGGGGATGTACTGTTCCGCCTCGATGGGAAGCGACTGCCTGAGCTCGCCCTCGTTCATGATGGGAAGTTCGGCCTTCTTCACGATGACGGAATGTCCCGAGATGGCGGTGGCGCTGCCCCGCGCCTTGACCTTGAGGTTTTCCCTCAGGTTCTTCACCGTGTCCACCACGGTCTCCGAATCCATGATGTCCTTGTCCACGATGCATTCGGCGGGTATCAGGCCGACTCCCAAGGACTTGAGCTGGTAGCCGTTCCGTGTCTTCTCTATGTCCACCATCTTAATGGACTGTGACCCGATATCCAATCCCAACAAATTTTTTTCAAAAAACATCGAATCACCCCGCGATCAGGTCTTTTTCCGCTTGAACACGACAATCGTATCGCCAGGCTTCACCAGGTTCAGTTCCTTGACGATGACGTGTTCTATGTAGGCCATGTTGTCCCTCAACATGGTCGCTTCGCGAGCCAGGCCGGCGTTCTCCTGCTCGATGGCCGCATTGTGTTTTTTCAGGCTGGTGAGTTCTCGATGAAGCTGATATCCCCGGATGATGCCCTTTTCCCCGGGCAGGGTGAAGACGAGCAGCAACGCGATCGCCATGACAAGGCCCATGGAGAAGGAGTGTGTAGCGCTCATTGTCTTCTCTATACCTTAAACATATTGGAATCGCATTAAAAATCAATTCTTCCCTATGCATAGCCTCTCTATCGGGAAGGCGAAAGTGAATCTTTAGAGAAATATCAATTTGGTAACAGCCGTTGTCAAGGGCATGAAAAGATACATGCGCGGCATTACGGTGTGGTAACGCCGCATCCCCTCCCCCGGGGCGCAAGGATGGAGAACGTCAGCCCTTTTGTGCGGTCCTTCCGGGGTGAAGCTATCGGGACATTCGGAACTGGATCCCCGAGATCAGGCCCATGAGAAAGCCCCCGATGTGGGAGAACCATGCCACCGGGCTGTTCGTGTGCACACTCATGAAGCCCTGAATCCCCTGGAGCGTAAACCAGATCAGGACGAAGATGAGAGATGGCACCTCGATGACCTCCAGCATGAGGATCAAGGGTATGATCGTCAGGATTCGCCCCGTGGGGTTCAGGATCAGGTATGCCCCCATGATGGCCGCGATGGCTCCTGATGCGCCGACAACAGGTATTGACGAGAGTGGGTTGATGACTGCATGGACATAGAAGGATATGCACAGCGCCGCCAGGTAGAAGAGCGCAAAGCGAAGCCGGCCCATGGTCTTCTCCACGGGCGGGCCGAAGACGGACAGGAAGATCAAGTTCCCGATGAGGTGGACGTACCCGGTATGGATGAATCCCGAGGCCACGATGGATCCATGGATGCCGAAGAAGCCCGGAGTCCCGCGGATGAGGTAGCCGCTCAGGTCGGCGGGGCTGGCGCTGAACATGTGGAAGATCTGCTCCCCGAGGCGAATCTCCTGGATAAACATGGCGAGGTTGCACAGGATGAGCGCTGCGGTGAGGGGGGCGAACCCCCTGGCGACGCTCGTGTCCCGCACCGGGATCATGGTATGCCCGCCTCGGATCGATGTCGTCCAGGGCGCCGGATCGGCAGGGCGCCACAAATGGCGGGGGGAGCCGCAGGTGCACTCGATGATACGGTGCATGGGCGCATACCCCTTGACCTTCTCGGCCGCTCCATGATGGTTTGGACTATCATGAAAAAAACCACCGGGCAAGGACGGCCTGGAGAAGGAGAGCCAGGGACCCAGAGCCGACTTGCCCGGGGGGAGGATGTGGTATATAGGCTCATACCATGAGACAGCTCGGACATGCGCTCGTCGCCGCAGGGATCATCATGCTGGCGCTTGGCATCTTCTTCTCCATGGGAGGAGGCATCTCCTGGCTCGGCAGGCTCCCCGGAGACATCATGATCGAACGTCACGGCACCAGGTTCTTCTTCCCCATCACCACATCCCTTGTGCTCAGCTGCATCCTCAGCCTGGTACTTGCACTGTTCAGGTTCCTCCGGTAGGCAGCGTCGTGATCGAACGGTTCATCACCTGGTTCGTGGGGCGTGGTTCCCAGGCGTGCTTCGCCTTTGAGGAGGGTGCACCGGCGAGGGCGCCGAATCCGCCGGCATACCCCATCCACCTCTACATCCACGTCCCTTTCTGCATGCAGCTGTGTCCCTACTGTTCGTTCCACCGGTATCCCTTTGAAGAGCGCGCCGTCAGGGACTACTTCCTGGCACTGAGAAAGGAACTGCAGATCTATGCGGGCAGGGGGTTCAGGTTCTCATCCGTGTACATGGGCGGCGGCACACCCACCATCATGATGGACGAGCTGCTCTCCACCCTCGAACTCGTGGGCAGGCTCTTCAGCCCTGCCGAGATATCCGTGGAGACGAATCCTGACCGTTTGGACAGGCCCACGCTGGCGTCACTGGCCGCCTCCGGGGTGAGGCGTGTCTCGGTGGGCGTTCAGAGCTTTTCGGATACGATACTGAAGGCCATCGGAAGGTACGACAAATATGGGAGCGCATCCACCCTGGAACGCAGGATAAGGGATGTCCTGGGTGCGGTGGAGACCCTGAACGTGGACATGATCTACAACTTCCCCCTCCAGGATACGGCGATGCTGGAGCACGACCTGCAGACCCTCCTTTCCATCCTTCCGGACCAGATCACCTTCTACCCACTCATGGTGTCCCGGGCCACCCGGTCACACATGGAACGGATCATGGGCCGGGTCAGCCCCCGCACGGAACGGCTCTACCATGACCTCATCGCCCGGGAGCTCGAGACCGCGTATCGTCCGAACTCGGCCTGGTGCTTTTCCCGGGGTGGTGCAGGCATGATCGACGAATACGTGGTGGGCGGCGAGGAATACGTGGGTGCAGGCAGCGGGGCCTTCGGGTTCGTGGGAGGGGCGATCCATGCCAACACCTTCTCCCTGGCCGAGTATATGCAAACCCTTCAGGCGGGGGTGCTTCCCGTGAAGCACAGGAAGGCCTTCTCCACCAGGGATCTGGCCAGGTACAACCTCCTCATGAATCTATTCGGACTCAGGCTCGACACGGCGGACTTCCGCAGGCGCTTCGGCCGTCCCGTCTGGGCGCTGCTCGGGGTGGAACTCTTGTTCTTCTCCCTCATCGGGGCGCTGCGGTTCAACGGATCGCGGATCGGACTCACCCGCCGCGGGCGTTATTACTGGGTCGTCATGATGCGCGAGTTCTTCACCGGCGTGGACACCTTCCGCGACCTGAGCAGGGAGGCGGCCGGTCTGTGACCTGCCATCCCCTGCTCCGGGAATCACCCTGGTTCGCTAGGACCTCTCGCTGTCGAGCTTTTCCATGAGGAAGTCGATCTCCCGCTTCACCTTCAGGTTCTGGCTGTACTGGGTGTCGATGGTCTCCAGGGAATGGATGATGGACGAGTGTTTCCTGCTGAAGGCCTGGCCGATGATCTGGAGCGGCTCCTCGGTGTAGCGCCTGCACAGGAAGATGGCCACCTGGCGGGGATACGCGACGTCCTTCTTGCGGGAAGGCGAGACGAGTTTTTCCCTGGGGATGGAAAAGTTCTTGGAGATGAAATCGATGATGTAGGGGATGGTGATCCGCTGCTGCCTCTCCAGGGTCCCTTCCAGCAGCTCCTGGGCGAGTTCCATGGTGATGGTCTTCTTCATGAGGGAACTCATGGCGGCAAGCGTCATCACGGCGCTCTCCAGGTCGCGGATGCTGGTGTGCACCGTATCGCTGATGAACTCCACCACCGGCTCGGGCATGGTGACACCGCTCTTGTTCGCCTTGTGACGCACGATCCTGGCGCGGGTCGCCTTGTCCGGGCGTTTGATGTCGATGACGAGCCCGGCCGACAGCCGTGACCGCAACCCCTTGTCGATCTGCGGGATGGAGGTGGGGGGTCTGAATCCCGACAGGATCACCTGCTTGCCCGCGCTGATCAGGTCGTCCAGCACATGGCACAGCTCCACCTGGGTCTTTTCCTTGTTCTTGAAGAGGTGGACGTCATCGATGAAGAACACGTCCACCTTGGCGCTCCGGTACGAGCTCTTGAACGAGCTCAGGCAGTTGTTCCGCACCGAGTGGACATAGTCGTGGGTGAAGTCCCTGGCCGTGGTGTACCGGACATTGATGCCGCTCCGGCTCGAGAGGACCTTGTTGCCTATGGCGTGGGCGATATGGCTCTTGCCGAGGCCGATGTCCGAGTAGAAGTACAGGGGGTTGTACCTGGTCATGTCCCCCTGGGAGACCGCCTGGGCCGCCTCATAGGCAAAGGCATTGCACCTGCCCACCACGAACTCGTCGAAGGTGAAGTGTGCATTCAGGCCCGACCAGGAAGACTCCTGCGCCGTTGAGGGCAGGCTCATCTGGACGGCCCTGTCCCCTGTCGGCGCCGGACCCCGCTCCTGGGCGTGCTCGCCCCGTGCGGCGCAGAACTCCACGTCCACCCCTTCTCCGAGCTGTGTCCTGATGGATGAGATGATGAGGTCCCGGTACGTGCGGATCAGGAATTTCTGGGCGAACACGTTGGGACACCGGACGAACACGGTGCCGCCGTCCTCGCTGATCTCGAGCTGATCCAGGAGCGCCCTGTCTGAAGCCGCGTGTGACTGTGAGAGTATAGATTTCTTAATGATTGCAAAATGATCCACAAAACCCCCCAGAGAGAGAAACTTCAGAAGCAACGAGCGCCATAATGATGCGGGCATTGCAAAAGGTCAACGGTAATAGGCACCGGTTATCGGTGGGCTGCGTGAATTTTGTGTGAAGTCATAAATAATCAATAATAACAATATGCTGTACAAGAAAATGCGCCCATGAGAGCTTCCGGAAGGGTGCGTTCAGGAGCCCGGTCCGGGCACGTTCCGTTCGGGTTATCGACAAAATGTAGAAAACCTGCGAGCTGTGATTATCTTGTTCTTTCTTTCAAAATTTTGCAATTGCGGTAGATGTGGGCGTACTGGCGCGCGGGCGTATCCCAGCTCACATCCTGCTCCATGGCGGTGAGCCGCATGGCGAGGAGGAGACCCGGGTCGTCATGGGAGAGCCGGCAGGCCTGCGTGACGGTGTCCAGGAGACAAGGGGTGTTCGGGGATGCCACGCGGAGCCCGTACGGCCTCTCTCCCTCGCCCAGGGCTCTGACCGTGTCCCGCAGCCCGCCGACCCCGGTGACGATGGGGATGGTCCCGTAGCGCATGGAGATCATCTGGTTCAGCCCGCAGGGCTCGAACCTCGACGGCATGAGGAAGAAGTCGGCCCCGGCCTCGATGGCATGGGCCTTCGCCTCATCGAACCCGATGTGGATGCCCACGTGGCCGGGCAGCTCCTGCCGGAGGTCTTTTAGGCGGCGCTCAAAGACCGGGTTGCCGTTGCCCAGCACCACGATCCTGGCGCCCATGCCGGCCATGGCCGGCACGGCATCCAGCACGCAGTCGATCCCCTTCTGCTCCACCAGGCGGCTGATGAGTCCGAAGACCGGTCCATCGTCTCTGGGGAGGGAGAACTCCTCCAGAAGCGCGCGCTTGCAGTCCTGCTTGCCCGTCATGTCGTGGCGCGAATAGTTCCTGGCGATGAGGGGGTCCGTGGCCGGGTCCCAGATGACATCGTCGATGCCGTTGGTGATGCCGGAGAGCTTGTGTGAAACGGCTCGCAGAAGGCCGTCCAGGCCGCTGCCGAACTCGCCGGTCTGGATCTCGCGGGCATAGGTGGGGCTGACGGTGTTCACCGCGTCCGAGAACACGATGCCTGCCTTCATGACGTTGATCCTGCCGAAGAACTCCATGCAGTCGGGATGGAAGAACTCGTGGGGCAGGAAGAGCATGGACCAGAGGATGGCGTCGAAGATGCCCTGGTAGGCGAGGTTGTGGATGGTGAACAGGCTTGCCACGTGGTCGAGGCCCGCATCCTTCAGGTAGGGCAGCACCAGGGCCGTCTGCCAGTCGTTGCAGTGCACGACCTGGATATCCCCTAGGAAGCGGATCAGCTCCACGCAGGCCCTGGAGAAGAAGGCGAAGCGTTCGAGGTTGTCCGGGTAGTCCTGTCCCGCGTAGGAGTACAGGCCTGTGCGGTCCGAGAAGAGGGGGTGGGAGATGAAGTACATGGTCTTGTAGGAGAAGATACGGGCCTCGGAAATCCCTGCACCCGTGACCACCGCCACCTCGGTGCAGGGTTTCAGCGGGAGGTCCATGTTCCTGACCTCGCGGTACAGGGGCATGACAACGGAACAGTTCAGTCCCTGACGGTTGAGCTGGGCCGGCAGGGCGGCGCTCACATCGGCCAGGCCGCCGGTCTTGGCAAAGGGTGTCACCTCCGAAGAACACAGTAAAATCTTCAACGTATCCATGGAACCCACCATACATGATGTGTCAAGGATCCGTAAAGAAATACTCTCGTGTTCCCCATCATCTCTCCCGGTGAACGGGCATGTTCCAGACCCTCTGTCCCTGCCCCCCGTAACCATCGTGACGTTTGCATTTGCACCTCCTTTTCGGTATGCTCAGGGCATGAACAGGGAAGAGTTCGAGCGGGCACTGAAGGATTTCGAGGCGCTCATCAAGAAGAAACTCCCCTCCATGATCAACACCTACCTGGCCAACCGGGGCAACCGGGAGTTCGAGGCGGCCTTCACGCACCTCGTGGAGACCCTGGAACGGAACAGGAAGGCCCTGCTCAAGGACCTCTCCAGGGTGGCGAAGCTGGAGCAGCGGATACGGTATTTCAATGCCACGAACAACATGGATTCACAGCTCAGGAGCATGGGGAACCGTGATGCCATCAAGCGGCAGATGAAGCTCAGGCGCCACCGCGTCCATGCGCCCGTGGTCTACGATGTGGGGTCGGGTCCCGAGGACGGGGGCCTTCTCAATGTGGACGACACCGGGCTGCTGCTGGAGACCTCCGAGAAGGTTTCCATCGACCACGAGGTGAGGGTCGTCCTCGACGGGAAGAAGGCGCGGGGCAAGGCCATGTGGTCCATACCGGACGAGGCCGGACGCGTGGAGACCGGGGTAAAGCTCATGAACCCCCCTGAGGAATTCATGCAGGAGGCCAGGAAGGTCCTGCGGAAGACTGCGAAGAAGCCGGGGAATACCGGCGATTGACACTGCCCGGAGCGCCATAGTATTCCCCCTGAAAATATGAGGTTCGCCATCGTCACCCTGGGATGCAAGGTCAACCACTACGAGGGCCAGCGCATCCGCCAGGGGCTTCTCCATGCCGGCCACTGCGAGCAGCCTTTTTCCGAGCCGGGGGCGGATGTGTACATCATCAACACCTGCACCGTCACCCACAAGGCCGATGCCGATGGCCGCAGGCTCATCCGCAGGGCCCTGGGGTCGGGAGGCCGGGTGATCGTGACGGGATGCCAGGCAGGGGTCTACCCCGACGACATCCGGAAGGTCTCCCGGGAGGTGGAGGTGGTCAGACCGGAGAACCTGTCAGAGGTCCTCGACATCGACCTTCCCCGGTTCATCTCGGAATTCGGATCCCAGAACAGGGCCTTTGTCAAGGTCCAGCAGGGCTGCGACCGGTACTGCACCTACTGCATCGTCCCCATGGCCCGGGGCGCTCCGGTGAGCAGGCCCTGGCAGGACGTCGTCACGGAGGTCCGGACCCTGGTCGCCGGGGGGTACCACGAGGTGGTACTCACGGGCATCAATATCGGCCTGTACAGAGGCGGCCTCACCCGCCTCATCCAGAAGATACTGGGCCACACCGCCATATCGAGGGTCCGCGTCAGTTCCATGGAGCCGTGGACCGTGGAGGACTGCCTCATCGACATGGCGGCCCACGAACCCAGAGTCTGCGCTCACCTGCACCTCCCCCTGCAGCACGGCAGCGACCGCGTGCTGAGGGCCATGGGCAGGCCGTACACGGCGGAGGCGGTCCGGTCGCTCGTGGCACGGATCAGGGATACGTCGCCTTCGATGGCCATCGGCGCCGACGTCATCGTGGGGTTCCCCGGAGAAGACGAGCGTGCCTTCGAGGAATCCTACGCCCTCATCGAAGGCATGGACATCACCTACCTGCACGTCTTCACCTTCTCGCCTCGACCCGGCACCGTCGCGGCCTCACTGCAGGACAGGCCGGGGAGCGGCGCCGTGAGGCAGCGGTCGTCCTTCCTCCGGGAACTCTCGAGGAGTAAACGCCGGGAATTCGCCGCATCCCGTATCGGTTCCGTAGAAGAGGTCCTGGTCACCGGCTCACGCTGCGGGGGCTTTTCTGGCATCTCGTCCAACTACCTCACCGTCACCACCCGGGGTGATGCGGCGCCCGGTTCCCTGGTGAAGGTCCGTCTCGTGGGTCATGACGGAAGCACCCTGCAAGGAGAGCTCCTTGGATAACGCAGCCCTCGCAGAAGCCCTCCTCGAGGTGGCCGAGGCCCTGGATTTCCTCGACGAGAATCCCTTCAGGGCCAGGGCATACCGGAAGGCCGCACACGCCGTGGCGGACCTCCGTGAACCGGTGAGAGAACTCGTGGAGAGCGGGGAGATCAACCATGTCAGGGACATCGGGCCCTCCATCGGCGCGGCCCTGAAGGCCTGGGTGCTCGAGGGTGACTTCTCCCTGCTGTCAGATCTCCGCGCGCGGCTTCCCCACGGCCATGCCGAGCTGCTCAAGGTGCCCGGCCTGGGCACGAGGAAGCTGCGGATGCTCCACAGGGACCTGGGCATTTCGGGGATCGAAGACCTCCTCGCGGCCATCGAGGAGGGCCGGCTCGCCCCGGTGAAGGGGTTCACGGAAAAGGGCATTGCGAGGCTGAGGCAGGCGGCCCTTGACGTTCTCGGGTACCGGGGGTGGTTCCTCATGGATGCCGCATGGGGCTGGATGGATACCATGATCACGAGTCTCCGGAACGCGGGGCTCGAGGCCGTTCCCACCGGAGTCTGCCGCAGGGGCATGGAGGTCATGGACCGCGTGGAGCTGCTCTGCAGGGAAGACCGGGATACGTACGACATCATCCCCACCTGCCTGGACGGCATCCAGGGTGTCCGGTGGGTCCGGAACGGGCGGGAATACGCGCTCACCCATCCGGACAGGCCGCCGGTCACGATCCGGGTGGAACCCCCGGAATCTCTGATACCGGCGCTCTTCGTCACCACCGGGTCGGGCGGGCACCTGGAACAGGTCAGCGCCCGGGGCAGGGCATGCGGGGTGGAGGTGACCCCCGGTGCGGTCCTCAGGGACTCCCGCACGGTCATGGTCTCCGACGAGGCGGAGATCTACGCGCTGCTGGGCATGCCCCTGCTCCCCCCCGAGATCAGGGAGGGAAGGGGTATCGAATGGGACCGTGCCGCTTCAGGCCGGGTGCAGAGGCTCATCAGTGCCGACGATATCCGGGGCGTGCTCCACATCCACACCACCATGAGCGATGGCCGTACCCCCCTTGCGGACATGGTGCAGGCCGCCAGGGACCGCGGCTATGAGTGGGTCGGCATCTCGGACCACAGCCGATCCGCGTACTATGCGGGAGGCCTGAGCGTGAAGGACCTCAGGCGGCAGCAGGAAGAGATCGCGCGGCTGAACGACCGGTTTCCGGACATCGCCATCCTGAGCGGCATAGAGTCCGAGATCCTGCCAGACGGGTCCCTGGATTACGGCGAAACCGTGCTCAAGGGCCTGGACTTCGTCTTCGCCAGCATCCACTCTCACATGAACATGGAAGGGCCTGCCATGACCGAGCGGATCATCAAGGCCATCCGCAACCCGTGCACCTCGGTCATCGGCCATCCCACGGGCAGGCTACTCCTGTCTCGGAGACCCTATGCCCTGGACATGGAGGCAATCCTGGAGGAGGCCGCCCGGTGCGGAGTGGCCGTGGAACTGAACGCACACCCCATGCGGCTCGACATCGACTGGCGGCTCGTTCCGGGATTCGTCGAGAGGGGAGGGCGCATCGTCATCACGCCGGATGCCCACACGGCAGCAGGCCTCGATTGCATGCGCTACGGCATTGTCATGGCCAGGAAGGGGCTGGTGGAGCCCGGTGCATGCCTGAACGCACTGGACGCCGACCATGTGAAGGAGGCGCTCAGGGCGAGATGGTCATAGAATTCGTCGATGTCTCCTACCAGTACGACATGCCGGGCGACGAGTGGGCGCTATCGGGGATCGATCTGAAGATCGAGCAGGGAGAGAAGGTCGTGGTGGCCGGTCCTGCCGGTTCCGGGAAAACCACCATGCTCCAGCTCCTGGACGCACTGATCCTCCCCACGAAAGGCGAGATCTTCTACGACGGGATCAGCGTGCACACCCTGGCCCGGCGTAAAGAGCTGCCCTCGGTGCGGAGGCGGATGGGAGTGCTCTTCCAGTTCCCGGAGGAGCAGTTCTTCCAGGAGAGGGCCTATGACGAGCTCGTCTTTGCCCTGAGGAACTTCTTCAGCCCCGACGAGCCGGAACTGGAGCGGAGGGCGCATGACGTCACCCGGGGCTTCGGTCTGGATGTGGGCAGGCTGAAGGCGTGTTCCCCCTTTTCCCTGAGCTCGGGCGAGAAGCGCAAACTCGCCCTGGCATCGGCCCTCATGATCCGGCCCCAGGTTCTCATGCTGGACGAGCCCACCGCAGGGCTGGATGCCGCGGGAAGGCGGGAGCTCATGCGCATCATCGCCTCGCTGGAGGAGACGACGGTGATCATCGTCACCCATAACCAGGAGGACTTCCTCGCCCTTGCCCACCGCATCGTGGGCATTGCCCGGGGGGAAAAGGTGCTCGACGTACAGAAGGAGGACCTCCTGCAGCGCATCGATCTGCTGGAGAGCCATGCTATAGAGGCGCCGCTGGTGATGCGAGTGCAGCACTGGCTCAGGCAGGAGGGTGTGGCCATCGGCGGCGCACCCTGCGAGATGGAGGAGCTCGTCAGGACGCTGGCGGGCATGGTGCAGCTCCGCGGCAAAGGGTGAGAGACAGGCTCTGTGGGGTTGATGAAGTATTGACTATTCGGGTGGGCGGTCTTAATCTTACAGATCAGGAGGAGTCTCCCATGGCCGGTTTCGTGGAAATGAAGGTGGCGGGCATCGCCCTTGACCCCACCAACAACGCGCCCATCGTGGTGCTCCGCGACCTCGAGGGCAAGTTCATCCTCCCCATCTGGATCGGCATCATGGAGGCGAGCGCCATCGCAGCGGCCCTGGAAGGGGTCCAATACTCCCGGCCCATGACTCACGACCTCTTCAAGTCCCTCGTGGAGACCCTGGGCGCCGTCATCGAGAAGATCGAGGTGGTGGACATCCGGGAGAACGTCTTTTATGCGCTCATCACCGTGGCCCATGGCGGGTCGCGGCTGACCATAGACGCACGGCCGTCCGACGCCATTGCCGTTGCCCTGCGCACCAAGTCCGCCATCTACGTGGCAGACCACGTGATCAAGGACGCCATCCGCGTGGATGCCAAGTCCAGCGCGGGTAAGGTCATGGTTGGCTTCGAACAGGACACCGAGAAGCTCAAGGAGATCCTGGAGAAGATGAACCCGGAGGACTTCGGCAAGTTCAAGGCCTGATCCGCTGTCCCTCACGGAATCCCACCCCCCTTTTCTGTTGATAGACACCCCAGACATCGTGTATTTTCCCCGCATATATGCATGCCCACGACGCCGCGCACCTGAAGTCGAAGAAGTTCAGCAAGGCCATCTACGAGACTATCGTGGAGATGGCCTACGAGGGCATCTTCGTCTACCAGGGAGGGCGCTTCCATTATGTAAACCCCGCCTTCGAGCGGATGCTCGGATACTCGGCCGAGGAACTCGAGGAGATGGGCTTCAGGGACGTCATGCACAAGGACGCGTGGCGACCCATGGAAAAGCGCTGCGAGGCCTTCATCAACGGCGACGAGGTCCGCCCCCGCAGGCTCGACATGATCTTCGTCACCAAGGCCGGCAATGAGCGCACCATCTCCCTGTCCACCTCGGCCATCAAGCTCTCGGGGGGCATTCCCGCCACCCTGAACATCTGCCGCGACATCACCCGGCGTAAGGGGATGGAGCAGAGCATGGAGTCCTCGAACAAGTTCCTGGCAGGACTCATCGCCAGCTCGTCGGACGCCATCGTGGCCTCGGACCTGAAGGGCAGGGCGCTCATCTTCAACCGGGCCGCCGAGGAGATCACGGGGTTCAGCGCAGACGACATGCTCAGCCACAGGACCAACATCGCCCAGTTCCTGGTGGAGGGCGAACGCGACCGGATCCTGGCCATCCTGGACGAGGGCACCGAGGAGAACCCGCGCTGGGTCGTGGGCGAGGAGACGTGGGTCCACTCCAAGGGCGGGACCCTCATCCCCATCTCGCTGTCCATCTCGTACCTCTATTCCGAGGGCAGGCCCGTGGCGGCCATCAGCGTGTTCCGCGATCTGCGGCCCATGAAGGCCGTGGAGAACAGGCTGAAGGAGTCCGAGCAGAAGTACCGGATGCTCGTGGAGAAGACCGCTGACGGCATCTTCGTCTACCAGGACCACCGGTTCAGGTACACGAACCCGGCCTTCCGGGAGCTCCTGGGATACTCCGAGGAGGAGATCGCGGACATGGGCCTCAAGGATATCGTGCGGCCCGAACTCGCGCACATGATCGAGGCCCGCTACGACAAGCGCATCCGGGGTGAGAAGGTGCCCGAGCAGTACGAGATCGCGCTGAAGAGCAGGGACGAGAACTGGCGGGCCTTCGAGATCACGCCCTCGGTCATCGAGTACGAGGGCAGGCCGGCCACGCAGAACGTGATCCGCGACATCACGGAGAAGCGCGAGGCCCAGAAGGCGCTCCGCGCCAGCGAGGCCAAGTACCGCGCCACCGTGGAGCACACCGGCACTGCCATGATGATCCTGGACGAAGACTACACGGTCACCTTTGCCAACAACCAGATGGAGCGGCTCAGCGGCTTCACCAAGGAGGAGATCATCGGGAAGATGCGCTGGACCGAGGTGGTGCACCCCGAGGACGTGGAACGGATGAAGGCCTACTCCAAGGCCAGACGCCAGGGTGCGCCGGACGTGCCGTCCCAGTATGAGTTCCGCTTCCGGGACAAGTTCGGCCGCATCCGGGAGTCCTTCCTCACCATCGGCATGATCCCCGGCACCATGCAGAGCATCGTGTCCATCATGGACATCACCGAGGTCAAACAGATGCAGCGCGACCTGGAGCAGGCGAGGAAGATGGCCATCCTGGGCGAGATGTCCGCGCATGTGGCCCACGAGGTGCGCAACCCCCTCCAGAAGATCAAGACCGGCGTGGAGCTGCTCTCCGGATCGCTGGCCATGGACGCCCGCCAGCGCAGGCAGCTCGAGGGCGTGAGGAACGGGGTGGACAACCTGGAGAAATTCGTCACCCAGATCCTCGAATGGACCCGCACGGGCGAGCTGCGGCCCAGGCCACACCGCATCAGCAACATCGTCGAAGGACTGCTCTTCAACCAGACCGAGGCCCTCGAGAGGCGCCGGGTCCGCGTGGAGACATCCTTCGACCCGGACGCGGACACCGTGGTGGCGGACGGCATCCAGCTCCGCCAGGTCTTCGAGAACATCATCGAGAACGCGCTGGACGCCATGCCCGAGGGCGGCACGTTCAGGATATCCACCGCCGTGATCAAGCGCCATACATTCAGCCGCGGTACGGAGACCTTCTGCGAGGACGCAGTGGAGATCCGCCTCGCCGATACGGGATCGGGCATCGAGCAGGAGGACCTGGCCAGGATCTTCCAGCCGTTCTTCACGAAGAAGGCGAAGGGGACAGGCCTGGGACTGGCACTGGTCATGAAGGTCATCGACATGCACCACGGCGAGATCGAGGCGAGAAGCGAAAAGGGTAGGGGCACGGAGTTCGTGATCAGGCTCCCCCGTGAGCAGGGAGGGCCGGCGAGGGCATCGGCCGGGGAGCGTGAGGCCGGCGCAGGCCGGAACGACAGCGAGGACATTCGTGGAAGAAAGAAAAAAAATCCTGCTCGTTGATGACGAAGAGGTCTTCCTCGAGCAGCTCCGGGACGCCCTGGAGCAGTCCAGCCTCGAACTCCAGATAGACACGGCGTGCGACGGCCTCGATGCCCTGGAGAAGATCGAGGCGGTCCGCCACGACATCGTCATCACCGACATCAAGATGCCCCGCATGGACGGGTATGCACTGCTCAGGGAGATCCACAACCGCTACCCCACGACGTACGTTGTGGTGGTCACGGCCTTCGGGAGCATATCCGGGGCAGTGGAGGCCATGAAGTACGGGGCCTACGACTTCCTGGAAAAACCCTTCAACATGGACACCCTGGAGATCTCGCTCACCAAGATGCTCAGGCAGCACGAGATCCTGAAGGAGAACATCGAGCTCAAGGGGCAGATCCAGCAGCACACCGAGGGCCTCGACCAGCTCGTGGGGTCCCACCCGAAGATGCAGCGTCTCTACGAGCAGATCCTCACCGCCGCAGAGACGGACCTCACCGTGCTCATCCTGGGCGAGACCGGTACCGGAAAGGAACTCATCGCCCGGTCCATCCACTCGCGCAGCGACCGCCGCTCCAAGCCCTTCGTGGTGATCAACTGCGCCGCCATCCCGGTGAACCTGCTGGAGTCCGAGTTCTTCGGCCACGAGAAGGGCGCCTTCAGCGGGGCCATCAGCCAGCGCATCGGAAAATTCGAGAAGGCGCACACCGGCACCATCTTCTTGGACGAGATCGGCGACATCCCGCTGGATCTCCAGGCCAAGATCCTGCGCGTGCTGGAAGACCACCGGATCACCCGGCTCGGCAGCAACCGCGAGATCGAGCTCGACTTCCGGGTCATCTGCGCCACGAACCGGCCCGTCCAGGACATGATCCGCAAGGAGGTCTTCCGGGAAGACCTCTACTACCGCATCAGCGTCCTGCCCATCATCGTGCCGCCGCTGCGGGAACGCAGGGAGGACATATCGAGGCTCGCCGGGCACTTCATCGGCAAGTACTCCAAGAAGCTCGCTTCCCCGGTGCGCGGGATCTCGAGCGCCGCCATGGCGCAGCTCGAGGCCTACTCATGGCCGGGCAATGTCCGGGAGATGGAGAACATCATCCAGCACGCCATGGTGTCCACGCGCGCCGAACTCATCACGGACTTCCCTGAACTCGGCCGGATCCTCGCCCAGGCGGGCGGCGAAAAGGCCGCGTCCGCCCCCGAGGAACCCTCCATCCTCGTGGATGCGGGTGAGGGGAACGATTACCACGCCATCAAGAAGGCCATCCTCGAGCAGTTCGAGCGGAGGTACTTCGCCCACCTGCTGGAGAAGCACGGGGGGGTCATCGCCGAAGCGGCCCGCGAGTCTGGGCTGAACTACAAGACGTTCTACCTCAAGGTGGAGAAGTACGGGCTCACCAGGAAGCGGGAGAGGCTGCCGTAGGCGTCCGGGGATGCCGGGCATCCGGTGCAGTGTCATGAGAGGCTCCGTGCGGGATCATGGGCAGGGCCACGGGGGCGAGGGCAGCGTGCTCGTCATCGCCTCCATCTCCTCGTTCCTCACGCCCTTCATGGGGTCTTCCGTGAATATCGCCCTGCCCGCCATCGGAGTGTCCTTCGGCATGGACGCCGTGCTCATCGGCTGGGTCACCACCGCGTACATCATCGCGTCGGCCGTGTTCCTCCTCCCCCTGGGCAGGGCATCCGACATCCTGGGCAGAAAGAGGATCTTCGTCTCGGGCATCCTCGTCTTCTCGCTGACGAGTCTGTTCATGCCCCTTGCGCCGGGCGCCTGGATGTTCCTGGCGCTCCGTGCCCTCCAGGGCCTTGGCGGGGCCATGATCTTCAGCACCTCCATGGCCATCCTCACCGCCGTCACGAGCCCTTCCCGCAGGGGCCGTGCCATCGGCATCACCGTGGGCGCGGTGTACGCCGGCCTCACCGCGGGTCCGTTCATCGGCGGGGTTCTCACCGAAGGCTTCGGCTGGAAGGGCATCTTTCTGCTGGCCGCGGTGCTGGGGGGCTGCGCGTTCCTGATGGTGCTGTTCTGTGTCGAGGAAGACCATGCGGACAGGGTCTCCCGAGGGTTCGACCTCGCGGGGTCGCTCATCTATTCCGTGGGCCTTGTCTGTCTGATGCTCGGGTTCTCGCTGCTGCCAGCACGGACCGGGATCGTGCTCCTCTGCACGGGCATCTGTGCCATGGCCGGGTTCCTGCTCTGGGAGAGGAACCACGTCTCACCGGTCCTCGACCTCAGACTCCTGAAGGAAAACCGCGTATTCGCATGGTCGAACCTGGCCGCTTTCATCCATTACAGCGCCACCTTCTCCACCGGCTTCCTGCTCAGCCTTTTTCTCCAGTACGTCAAGGGCATGAGCCCTTCTCAGGCAGGGCTTGTCCTGGTGACCCAGCCGGCGGTCATGACCGCGCTCTCCCCCCTGACGGGGCGCCTGTCGGACCGATTGGAGCCCCGCATCCTGGCCTCCACAGGAATGGCCGTGACGTCAGCGGGCCTGATGGCCCTCGCCTTCATGGGCGGCAACAGCGCTACAGGGGTCCTGGTGGGTTGCCTCGTGGTCCTCGGCGTCGGGTTCTCGCTTTTCTCCTCCCCCAACACCAACGCGGTCATGAGCTCCGTGTCGAGGGCCGACTACGGGGTGGCATCCAGCATGATCGCCACCATGCGCATTACGGGCCAGGCGTTCAGCATGGGGATCGTACTGGTGCTCTTCTCCCTGATCATCGGGCACGTACGGATCACGCCCGATTCCGCAGGGTCCTTCATGCATGCCTTCCGTACGGGCATCCTGTTCTTCAGCGCGCTCTGCATCCCGGGGATTGCGGCCTCCCTCGCACGGGGTGATGTCAGGCCGCCGGGCAGGGAGGATGATCGCTGAAGCCCTCATGCATGCGCATTGCGGCGTGTGGGGAAGGGTTCTTTCTCAGAATACCGCAAGGGTGGGCTGATGGCGGTTCATTCGGTGCGGTGGCGTGTTGCGGTACGCCATCAGCCCGTCATGATGGGGTGCGCCTCCTGTGTGCGATGATGAGTGGATCGTGGTGTGAAAGCGCTTCGAGCTGTCCCTTGCGGTCAGATGGGAAGCTCGCCCCCATGTCTGCTCGCGTGTTCAGATATACAATGCCTTGAGGCCGTCCCAGTACAGGGTGCCCCAGGTGTTTTTCTTTGGGTCTGCAGTGCATGTGTGGCAGTAGTGGATTACCACGATGCGCGCCGGATCGGTGGATGCGATCTCCTGATGGCCGCATTTCCTGCATACCGGTGCTCCGCACCCGGCGCAGGATGTATCGGAATGGACGCCGCATGCACACCTGTCAAGCTTCAGTGCCGTCTGCATGGTGATCTCCTTTCCCTGTGGAACCTGTTTCTGACCTTGTGCGCATGTATCTGCCAGTTTTGTGCCAAGGGACCAGGCCGTGGCCGGCTCACGGAATCATCCTGTTATATCGGGGGGTGGAGAATACCCGGTGCCGTATAGACTGGTAATACAGTAAGACGAAATGGTCTCCGTGCCATAATCTATGGTGAGCGTGCCATAGAAAGAGAGGGGCCTGATCCATCCATTCCCCGGTGCAGACCATGGGGTCAGGAGAAAAAAACCCCACCGGAAGTAAGGGCAGGGTCCAAGGCAACGGGCCAATGGATGGAACGTCAGGACGATCCGGCGTCAGCCGGTTCGCCCCCTCAGCAGTCCCATCGGCCGGTGACCGGGTGCATCCCCACGCAGCCCGGCCCCAGGGGAGGGTTCCGGTGCACCCCGGCAAGTATGTCTGCTGCAGCGTCTTTCCATCAGAACAGCTCCAGGTTTCCGCCCGTGTCGCCTGCTTCGACCGGGGCCATGGCTTAGTCTCTGCTCCCGGATGAAGCCTCGAGGTGCCTGAGGTGTATGGCGCGCTCGCTTTCCATGGTGTAGAGGCGGTCGATGGCGGCAAAGAACGGTGAGGACGCTTCGAGGAGCGCGCCCGGGTTTCTCTTCCTGGCATTGTCGATGATCCCGGCAAGGGTCTGTCTGACCCCGTTCAGTGCCGTCTCGATCTCCCGGTGAACCGCGGTGTGGGTCGCCGCGTCCTCGGTATCCCGCACGAGTGATCCGCCCAGGTCACACAGTTCCGAGAGCATGGTCCGTATGGCCTTGTTGATGTCGTGGAGCGATGTGATGAGGTCTCTCAGCCTCTCCACCAGCCGGTCCGTGACAACCGTCTGTCGGGTGATGTCGTGGAACTGCAGGGACATGACGATCTCTGCGATGCTGGCTGTGATCTTCCGGGTGCCCTGATCGATCCGCAGCGCTGAGCCCGAGGCTGCGGCATGCCTATCCAGAAGGGACCGGTGGTTCTTGAAGGCATTGTCCAGCATGGTGCGCGTCTGTTCCCCCTTGATGGTCTCGAAGACGGATATCTCCCCCAGGGCGCGGACCAGATACGCGTGCACCGACTCAGAGCCGGACCGTATGGTGAGTTTTGGCCTTGATCGTGTCCGCCAGGAGCCGCACGTCGTCGCTGAGGCTTGCGAAGCCCCCGGAGTTCGCAGAGAGGGTGGCATTCTCCATCCGGGTGAGGAAGCCCATCATGGAGAGGTTCATGACGAGCATGCCGAACTCGTCAAGGCAGGAGGTGAGGCTCCTGATGGCCCGCAGGTGCTCGTGGAACACCGCCCTGGTCCGCTCCGTGGAGTGGTCTGGGTTCTCCAGGTTCAGCCTGAGCTCCTGCAGGATGTCCCGCAGGCCCTCGGTTGTTTTTCGGATGCCTTCCCCGCTCATGAGCTCCACCATCTCGTGGGAACGTGAACTCATGTCCTCGAAATCCTGGAGCCGTTCCACCAGGGTCAGGAATCGGTCCTCTGAGGTCGCCACCACGGCATCGAGCCTCTCCCCGACCCCGAGCAGCTGTTCCGCCCAACATCCGACTGCCCTGTCCTCGTCCGGGTGGCGGGTGCGGTCATGGGCCGGGTGTCTGGTCAGGAATCCGGCGAGGATGGTCTTCAGGCCCATGGTCGTCACTCCATCTTCTTCCGTGCGAGCAGGGACAGCCGCATGACCTCGGGGGCCAGGGCCTCCAAAGGGAGCACCCTGTCCACGCCGCCGGCCTTGATGGCCTCCTGGGGCATGCCGAAGACCACGCAGGACTGTTCGTCCTGGGCCAGTGTGAATGCGCCCGCCTCCTTCATCTCCCGCATACCACGGGCCCCGTCGTCTCCCATGCCGGTCATGATGATCCCGATGCCGTTTATCCCCGCGCAGTGGGCCACGGACCTGAAGAGCACGTCCACGGAGGGCCGGTGGCGCGACACCAGCGGGCCGCCCCTGACCTCCACGAAGTAGCGGGAACCGCTGCGCCTGAGCAGGAGGTGGCGGTTGCCCGGGGCGATGAGGACGTGGCCCGGCAGCACGGGGTCTTTGCT
>Ga0116184_10001667_pt1 | contig 20761 bp, 29 predicted proteins | sample AD_JPNNA5_MetaG_FD_89886 | JGI IMG/M metagenome (GOLD analysis project Ga0116184, IMG submission 89886) | Active sludge microbial communities of municipal wastewater-treating anaerobic digesters from Japan - AD_JPNNA5_MetaG | ecosystem: Engineered > Bioreactor > Anaerobic > Digestate | place... | reverse complement strand
TCACTATCAGGGTGTTATGAATTCGGTCAACTTCTTCAAGACCCATCCCGTAAGCGTTCATTATACTCGTATCTACGTCAACAGCTACTCCAAGTTCAGTGAATCCGGCTTTTGCGAGTTTTATGGTTTTCTCCATAAAACCAAGGGCGTCGGATGCGTCACCGGTGATTGGAATTCCAGAAGAAAGAGCTTCGTAAAGCCCTTCGTTAAGTTCATTTGAGGCAATATTGGCAGAATCTGAAAGCTGCAATAATTTATCTTGTAAATTCGCAGAAGAAATCTGTGTTTCGTCGAACATAGTAGAAATTTTCGCGAAACTTTTCTCAAAATCCATTCCGAATTTTGCAATAGCAGTGCCCATGGCGGCAATCGGAACTGTTAAATAAGTAGATAGATTTGTTCCGATTTCGGACATCTTATCTCCAAAATCGCTTAACATATCGGCAGCTTGATTTAATCCAGACGATAACCCGGTCAAATCTGCCCCTATTTTTACAAATATGCCGTCACCAATTTCAGTTCTTGCCATTTCTTTTTCCTTCCAGTTGTAGTTTCTGCCTCATTATCGAATTAAATTTTCTTAAAGTGAGTTTCCAGAATTTTTCTTCTGAAATGTTTAAAATAAAGCAGCCAAAGTAATACATCCATTCCCAGTCTAATTTACCCTGTCTGCTTTTTAAGATTTTTTTCCGGCTGGCCCTAAACTTACATTTGAATTAGATTTTGTTAAGCTTTGAACATCTTCCATGTCAGGCGTATCAGCCTTAAAAGCTTCTGTAATTTTTTCTGTAATTTTCGAAAGGTCTGACATTTTGACCATTGAACCGACCTGTTGCAGCGTTAAAGTTTCATCTTCGTGCTTAAGTCCTGCATAAAGCAAAGCCCTCATAGCTTTTACCGACATTTTTTTATGCAAAGCTTCCATAGCAGAAGGAAGATCTCCATATATTTCTTCCAGTTCCGCCATAGCATTTAAATCAAACCTGATTTCCCTTTTTCTATCCAGTTCAATATAAACTTTCTTTTCTCTTATATTTTCAAGTTTCATAAAATTAAAAGAGGAGGGAATTTATCCCTCCTCTTTATTTCCCCTCCTTTAAGATGCTGCTATAGTGAATTTGGTATAAGACGGAGCTGCTATTGCTATGCCTGTAATGGATTTTACTCCAGTGGTGTAGACTGCTGTATAGACTGCTTCGGCAGTAAGCGAAGCGGTCGGATTAAATGTAACTTTGTCGTCGTCTACGGACAAAGCCCCGGCAACTTTCGAACCGTCGCTATCTTTAATTAAGAAGAAATTATCTGCAGTAACAGTGGAGGGAAGAATGGTTTTATCGAAGTCCCATACCACGTTAACGGTTGCGAGCTGGTTTGTTGCGCCGGATGCAGGCGTTACAGAAGAAAGGGTCGGTGCAACTGTATCAACAGCAGAATAACTGACGCCCTGGATAAACCATGTTGCAAGTTCTCCATTGTAAAGTGGATCCATGTTATCACATACATCTTTCAGTGGATTACTTGCGTTTTCTTCAGAAAATACGTGAACAGTGGTACAGGTAGTGCCCTTTAGAATTACAGAATCTGCGCTGATTTTCTCAGTTGTAGCTGTTTCAGAATTTTCATCACCGAGGGTAAATTTTACTTTTAAGTATCTTTCTCCTACGATTTTTCCTCCAGAAAATTCTATTTGTCGCTTTACTACATGGAACGGCGTAAGGGAAATATCTCCTTCGCGCCTTATCGCACCTACGTTTTTAAATCCGAATATAGCCGATTTCTCAGCTGCAGTTAAACCTGTTAATTCAATTTCTATTTCTCCCTCAAGGCATCTATAAAGATCTGCCTGAAGCTTGCCATCTGCAAAAATCTTTTTGTTGATAGGCTTTGGGTTAAAAGAAAACCTTATCAACCTTTCAGATAAATCTATCGGTGTATCTGTTACGAATCCATCTGCATCATCCTGAAGTATCTTTTCAAATTGCAGTTTACTTGTGCTTTCCGGGTAATTGGCTATTGCTGTCAATTTTATCACTCCTTTTACAAAATAAAAAAGCCTTGAATTAACAAGACTTTTTGAATATATTTTTTATTTAAATTTTAAAATTAATCTCTTACGGTTCTCACTTTATAATTACAATCAAAAATAACTCTGTTTCTTTCGTCATTTTGCAGAAAGAATGGCGGTTGCAGTGCTTTTATTACTGCTGTTCTGTCTGAATTTTCTCCCAAAAAAGCTCTTTTTTCAGGATTTGTAGAGTCAAGAAGATTTCTTATCTGCCATGATAAAGCCTTCGCGGTTGAGTATACCTTGTCTCTACAGAGAATTTGAACCTTTCTTTCATCAAGAACAAGGCCAGGTGTCCCCTGGTATTCGGAAATCACTATAACGCTGTCAGGAGAAGAAGGAACGGAGTCGAGAAATATAAAATTCTCATCTTCTTCCGGGTCAAAATCTGGATATAATTCCTGTAGAATATAATTCTTAAGGTCTTTTAGTAAATCACTCATAATCCGCTTTCCCCGCCTGTTTTAATATGGTTTATATACTTCTGTCTATTTCTGGTTAACGGGTCTTCAAGGTATTTTGCTTTGCCCTGGGTATGTTTAAAATCAAGCCTCTCATGTTGTTCCAGAGCATACACTTTATTATAACTCACTTCCACAGTATTTTTATCAACCATTTCAACCTGCGCCGTCCTCTGTAAATCGTGAGTATCCACAGGACACTCCTTCTGAGACTCACCTTTTAAATGCTGCCCGCAATCCATGACAGCCTTTGCAGTATCAGCTTCTATCTGACTGCCGATTTCCAAAAGATTTGCTATGGTTTCATCTATACCAAAAATTTTAAAGTCTGCACTCATAATGGTCAACTTCTCCTCCGAGTCCTCTTTCAGGCGTTGCCACGATTACCGGCCAATCAATCCCGTCAAAAGTGATTATATCGCCCGCTTTTACTTCCACTGTCGTAAAGCAAACCGACTCACTGATTACTCTCTCACCTTCACGATTTAATACCTCTTTTCTGCTATACTCATATTTTGCCGGAATATCAACTGCAGTTGCAAAAGTAGCTTGATTATATTCGTCTTTTCCGGTTCTAGACTTATATGAAACCGTTTGATTTAAGTAGGATTTAATCATCTGATTCTCACCTTTGTAGCTACCCATGATTTGAGTAAATTTTTAGCTTCGGAACTTAATAAGGAAGACGAGGAGACTTTCCCTGAAAAAGTCTCAGAAAGCTTTCCAATCGTGAAAGAGGTTACTCCCTGTTCCTGGAGCTCCCGTCTTTTTGTAGCTTCTGTATTTAAAAGTGCAAGAGCTTCTTCGCAAGTTGCCTTCTCTACTTGAACCGGAATAGTTCCATCATTGATTCCGGAAGAACCGATATAGGATTGCTGTAATTCTCTATCAACGTGAATATAACGAGGAAAATTAAGAGTCTGAGTATAAATATATTTACGACCCTTAAGACGTAATGTATCAATTCTCTGTGTGGCGGTAATAAGAAGTTGATCTTTTGTTTCATCAGACAATGCTGCCCATGCAGACGCGCCGTATCTTGTCGCGAAATAAGCATCTGCATCATCAATGTCTATATAACTGTTTGTTCCTACTTCTATTACGCTCTCGTATTCGTCAGGCATTAAAAGCACCTCAAGGAGAGGGGGAATTTTCCCCCTCATTTTTTTAAACTATTAAATAAGCGTCAACTGCAGTGCCATTGAGAGCGCTATTTAAGTCGATAGTGTTACTCTCAATTGCTGTTGCAGACATTGCTATAGTTGCGGCTGTTCCTTCAAGAACATGATTTAAGTGAGTTTTCAGAAGATTGTTGTCTGTCAGAAGATAAGGAAGTCCGAGTTTATCGCCATAGCCGATTGCGGTGGTAGCTCCTGTTCCCGAATGCGCTGGAATTACCACACTTGTAACTGTCTTAAAAGCTTTACTGCCCGTCACAGTTCCTGCTGTATCGGCAGTGAAGGCAGGTAAAGTTTCCGTTATAGTTTCATCAAGCATGTTTGTTCCGGTCACAATTACCTGGACTGCTGCTATATCGCCGGCAGTTCCTCCGGCAGTGGCAGTAATATTGCGAGGACATGGAGGATTTGTTATCCCGGTAGTTATAGTCTGGGATGCGCCGTTATCGGTTACTGCTGCATGTACTCCTGTAGTAGATGCTGCTGCTGCCTGTGCTGCTGTCCATTCCAGATGTGCAATTTTACCTTCGTCGGGAGCGGTCACTCCTGTTACATCTGTCTGAAGTTCACTGTCAACCAGAGGGTTGACAGGATACCAGTCAGAGGAAAATAACTGTAAGTCAAATTTTCTTTTATTCATTCTTTTACACTCCTTTAATTTTCGTTAAAATTAAGCGGCAGGGGTCAATACTGCAAATGGGTAGCGGCTCGCTTCTGTTTCCTGGATGCGGTTTACCGGATTCGGTACCTGCCATCCTAAACGCATTGTTGCCACTATAGCAATCATATCCTGCTGTGCAAGGTTAAGGGCTATTTTACCAGTATTATCCTGAAGGGTTGCCTGATCGAAAAATTTCCATGCTATATCTGTCCTCATGGAGTAAACTGCTGCTTTAAAATCACCGGCAACCATCAGGGCTGTAGTGGCATCCCATGAGCCGTTATTGGGATAAGTAAGAGGTCTACCGAGTAAATTATTCGGACTTCCCTCCTGCATAGAAGGCTGAAACAAGAGATTACCATTACTATCTCTCAGGGTTCTCAAAATAGCTTCAATATCGGTGCATGCGGTGAAGCCGTTTATTTTGTAGCCCTGTTTTTCGACTTTATTCATTATTCCGCCGACTGCGGCAATATCATCGTAAGTATCAGCAAAAGTTCCGTTGGCGACATAATTACCCATCGCTATTGCTGCCGGGATTATCCCTGTTGGCCATAAGGTAGGTTTCCCGACGCCGAAAAATACAGCTTTATCTATAGCCTGACCAATGGCTTCAATCATGGCCGGTTTACATTCATCCCAGATGTTATATCTTATGTCATCGAGGAGGGAATTTGGAATTGGCACAATCACGTTAAGTTTTTCGGCATATATGTGCTTATCTTTCCATTCAAGGCTTGAAGTCTGCATAAGCCCTGTTTCTCCATCCTGAAAGTAAGCCTGTGGTAATGCAGACTGAACAGGCATGCTAAGATCGCTTGTGGTCATATTTCTGAGCTTTCTCATTAAACCAAGAGCTGCTGAAGAAGAAGGAAGGGCTTTTATTATTTCCTCGCTTATTTCCGGCGGTACAAGGCTTCCTACGTTTGCTCTTGTAATCGAGTCATCGTAAGAAAATAATTGTAAGTCAAATTTTCTTTTATTCATTCTTTCTTTTACACTCCTTTTATTAAAATATTTTATACTATTCTTCCGGCCATTTTACGTATTAAAGTATTCATTGTTTGTGAATTACTTTCTTTCACTGGTTGCGTTCCAGGGTTCGAGGGGACTCCAATTGGTTTTTTTACAGAACCTTTTAAATGAGGTTTGGATTTTAAAAGAGCCTCCAGGGCTTCTTTTACTCCATCGACAGAGTCGTCATCTTTAACTTTAATTCCCGATTTATCCATGGCAAGATAAGCCAAATCAGGGTCTATAATACCGAGTTGATTACAGATTGTCTCTGTTTTTGCTTTTATTAACCTGGCAGTTATCCGGGTTTCCGCTTCTTCCCTTTTCTGCCTCTCCTCCTGAATTTGTTTTTCGTATTGTTTGTTTGGATCTGGTTCCAGTCCGAGAGCTTTAAAAAGGTTCAGATGAACATCATTGATTTTCTGATTCATTGAAGCTTCCAGTTCTTTATATTTCGTTCTGTAATTAGCAGATTCCGTTCTAAGTTTTTTTACATAAGCCTCATCATAAGTCTTTGATTGCTGTTGCTCTGTCTCACCTCCTGACTCTAATCCTTCCGCTGAACCTTCCTGAGTTTCAGCGAATAATTGTAAATCGAATACATCTTTTACGCGGTTAAGCATCTGGCTTTACCACCTTTCTTTAAAATCTATAAATAAAAAAAAGCTTGCTTCAAACAAACTTTTATTTTTTTTTACTTTATTTTGATTTTTTTTATCTTTAAGATAATATTTTTTCTAATTTCTTTCGTTTCTTTTCCCTGAGTGCTTTTTTCTTTTCCTGAGTCTGCTTATACATCTCTACTTGCTTCTCGCTCCGAGGGTCTTTGTCGAATGGACGGTTTGAGAATTCTATTTCTTTATTAAAATTATCAGTTAAAGCTTCTACCACAGGGAGTAAGGTATGGCGACAGTTCGGGTGTAAATTTAAATTATCTCCACTAAAAGCCACATCAAGAGCAGGAAATCTTTTATCTTCCCCGCTTATTGAATAAATTCTTCCCTCGTAAACCGCACAGACAGGACAGGCAGTATTATTTTGAGATACTTTTACCAGATCATAACCCCATCCGGTAAGTTGGTTTAATGTTGCCCTGTTAACCGCCTCCGCATAAGTCGTATTCGCAACCATAGTCGCGTAACTATCAATCTGCCAGTTTCTTCCGGATTTATCTGTAAATCCGATTATTCCGCTCTTTAAGAGTTCTTCTATAATAAGGTTTTTCTGTTCTTTTACGCCCATTCCTACTGCAAATTTTTCTGCAGTAGTTTTTAGTCCAATTTCTTTGAATTTATCGTTTATCTTACGACCTACAAAGTTATTCGCTTCTACCAGGTCAGAAGAGAGATTATTTACTATTGTCTCTATAGCCGGCTTATGTATTTTTGAGAATGAAGTTTGAATTACTGGAATATCGTTATCTCTAACATATTCATTAAGCTCTCTGAGTTTTTCTTCGTAGAATTTCGGTATATTTCTACTGCTCCATACTCTCACTTCTTTATTAAGTTCTTTAAGAAATCCGTTTATCTGGGTAAGGAGAGACTTTTGATAAAAAGTGCTGTTCCCTTTAGCTTCTTTCTGCTTTATAGTCAGGAGAATTTTCTGTTTCGCACGAGAATAGATCTCTATGAGTTTTTCGATTTCTTTTGGTGTTTTCTTTTGTGGCATTATTCGTCATTACTCTCTTGGGAAGTTTTATAATAATAAAATTCGATAATATCTTTTATAGTTAAATTCTCTTCTAATTCGAAGAAAAGAATACCTTCTGCCATTTCAATGAATTCATTTACTCTATGTTTATATTCTTCGCCACATAAACATTGTGCTATTTTATCTATCATTTCTTGTTCTGTCATTATTTTCCTCCTTATTGCAAATAGGGCAAAAAAGCTTCAATCTGCTACCATTAGTTATTACTTCCCGACACTTATCCATATTTAAGCATAGAAGAACTTTTAAAGAACGGGATAAATTGCAGTTTAAATTCATCTATCTTTTTAAAAGTCTCTTTTAATTCTCTTATTTGTCTTTCTGCCTTCAGTAGAAGGTCTTTATATTCTTCAATATTGAGTTTACTTCCAGTTTTATATTTAAATCCATTATTTATTCTCCTTAAATAGCGTTCAATCTCTCTCTAATTACCTTTATAGCCTCTTGCCTCAATTCTGACTTTACAATTTGTTGAAGTTCTTGTTTGTAAACTTCTTTTTTTCTTATCTCCTCTGCAATTTTTACTATTTCTTTTATCTCTTCTGAATTTCTTTCAAATTCATCTCTCATAATTGTTTCTCCTTGAACACTTCAGGATTTTCCTTAATAAAAAGATATAATCCCTTCGCAAATTTCTCTATCTGCTCTTCTGTTAAATCTATATCGAAAAAATCTTCAAGACCATGCAAGACCTCATGGAAGAAAGTTAAATTCATGCTATCTTCTGACATTGCTTCTGCTGTCGATAGTTCAATTTTGCAGGAATTTCTATTAATCACCCCACATGCAGTTTTACCTTCAAGATAAAGCAGTTTATCGACTATTTCTATCTCGTAATCCTTACAGCCTATTTTAACTTTCTCTGGTATATTCACTGAATTATCTCCTCAATTCTTACATACTCAGAATACTGCTGTTCTATTTCCTTTAATCCTGCAACGATTGTTTCAATGATTACCTGTGGATATTCGGCAGGTATTTTGACTTCCAAATCACCTTTATTTATTGCTACTTCGAAATACTCTATAGCTTCTTTTTCATGGATATCAAATCCCATAAAAGGTAACTGCAATAAAGTAGAAGCTCCTGCACAAACAATATCTTTACCGCATTCAGTATAACCACAATGACCTTTTGCAGTATAGCCCGTTATTCTATTTTCATTTCTATTCCGGTTGATTGTTATCTGTAACATTTTGCTCCTGTGCTCCCATGGAAAATACAGAGGAGGAAAGAGGATTATTCTGTATATCGTCCATTTGTATTCTTTCAAGTTCTTTTTGAATATCTGCGTCGCCCATATTTTCCATTTTTCTGATTGCAGTTTCTTGGCTGATAGTCGGCTTCCCGCCAAGTCTAATATTCATTATCTCTGCCATTTCCTTATCGTCTGCAGGTAATCCATCCTGCCAGTGAATTGTAATCTCTTCTTCCGGAATAAAAATTCCACCGCCATGGATAGAGTCAAGTTTCGACATTAACGAAATAGCTTTCTTTAATGCCGGGTCGACATACATTTTGCCTCTATTTGTTTTTGCAATCGGGGCATACATTCTTAATCTCAGAGATGTTCCAGATTCGGCGTATCCAGTTTTTGACTCTCCGAAGGCTGTAGGACAGGTTTCCGATAAAGCATAGAGTTCGCTTTTTAAAAAGTCTAATTCCTTAAAGCACCCATCAACACTCCCGTCCCATGTGACATATCCGGGAGGCTGTTCGTCTTTTTCTAACGGAAAATAATCTTTATCTGATTTATATGTGACTTCATTCGTAACAGGATCTATATCCACTGCATCGGCTGAACCGTACATACTGGGCGAAGAATGTTTATTAAAAATCTGACCAAGCTGGATAATTCGATTTTCCATCTCTTCTATTATTGGATTTAAATCAGAGTAATCATCTATTCCGGTTTCCCTGGCAGTTGTAGTTAAATTTGATATTTGAATTACGAGAAAATCATCTATACCTGTATTTATAAAATCTTGTTCAATAAACTCTCCGATTTTACAATCGTTATTTGGAGAGTCAAGTTTATATATTTTTGTAGTTATACTGCCCTTGTCGTGTATTTCTGCTTTCAAATACCACTGTTCTTTATTATTTTCTATCTTCTTGTAAGACCAGGCGAGAACATGATATTGAATCTCTTTAATATTATCAGGCATTACTACCGGAAACCATACAGATGGATTTTGACCTTCAAGGATTACCTTATTGTTATAACGTACTTTCAAAAGAGCATCACCGTAACAACTTCTATCAAGCATACTTTCGTAAGCAGTAATAAGGAAATTACTTCCGGTATATCCTGCTAAAGCTTTTTGCTTATCACTGTCTATATCTCCGGTTACGAACTTCGGAGGTTCGCCAAAAAGAAGATCTGCCCAGAGAGTCGAAAGCCTCTTATGCCAGTTTAAAATTATATCAAGAATATTCTTCTGATTTTTTTTAAGAAAGCTCATTAAATACATAAAGCGTCTATTGTGCTTTCCTTCGAAAAGCTGCCTATTTTTTTCGTACAATTTTAATCTTTCCATCTCACTAGGAGGAGGCCAGGGTTGACCGGAAGAGAGAAAATCCAATGAATTTAACATATTATCATCCTTTGGGTTTATCATTAATTGGCTTAGATAATCTATTTATTAATCTGAAAAATTTTGTGAAAATTATATATCGTAAAGTATCAGCCATGTGATCGTTTTGTTTTATCGGCTTATCTTCTCCGTATTGTTGAGCTTTTTCATCCCATACGTACGAAGCTAAATCACTTTCTAATTGCGGGCAAGCACCTTCCAGTAAATAAAGAATTCCCTGGGAAAATGCACTCGCTACAGTTCTTATACCGTCCAAAACTGAATTATCTGCATCTTTTACATTATGTATACCGTCGCATTTTAATTGTGTCTTAAATGAAGCTGCACTTGGGTCGATATATACAGCCTGAGCATATTTATCTTTTGTGAAAAACTTATAATCTTTACTGAATTCGCTATTGGTTTTTTGCCTTCCAGTTACTTTACTGTCGTAAAAATATTCTTTAATCGCATATAGTTTATTTGTTCTTATATTGTGAGCAATTTTTAAAAATCCCGTAGGCGCTGCAGTTCCATAATCACTACCGTCATAGTAGTGATATATTCCTTCTGGAAGTGCTTTTACTATATGTTTTTTAGGGTCGAAGCAATCATATATAATGCCCTGGGCGAGTTTCCAGAGTCCAAGTATAAAACGGTCGTAAAATAACCCGGAATAAAGCCTTTTATATCTCTCCCTGATACTATCTGAAAGAGAAAGGTTATCTTCCATAGTAAAATGAAGATGAATTGCATTTTTCGCCCTGGCCTGGTCTATCCATTTCTTTTTAAAGTAATGATTCGGACCCTCTGGGTTGCAATTAAACCAGAGTCTACTCCCATCCACAGAGCACCTGGCAACTGCCTGGTTGACAAAACTTTCAGGCATCAGGGCAACTTCGTCAAACAGGGCTCCTGCTGCAGTTATACCTTGAATTAAATCCTGACTTCCTTCGTCTTTTCCACCGAATATGTAAAAATAATTTACTTTTCCGTCTCTGTAAACTATTAAGAGATTCTCTGACCTTTTTTCTTCTGTCTGATAACCTCTTCCGTTTAAAACTCTTTTTTGGAGAGTAAGGACATTTCTCCTGAAACTCCCAACTGTTTTGCCCGACATAATGAAATTTTGATCTTCAAAGTTCTCCATTGCCCAGGCAGGAAAAGACAGGGACATTGGAAGTGTTTTGCCGCTCCTTACTGCTCCATCTGCTATAATTGCATCACAATTTTCAGTAGGAGATCCTGGCATCCACCATGTTAAAATTTTCTCTTGTTTTTTAGATCGAGGTTTCCATTTAAACAGCGGGATTTTGATTTTCATTCTCTTCATCCTGCCAATCTGACCACACTTCAGGAATTCTAGATTGCATGGTTTCTATAAAACCATCACTATCTTTGTTTTCTCCTGCTAATGCTTCAAGTTTTTCTTCTCTTTCTATAAGCTTCAGAAGTGGTGTTACTTTGTCATGAGTTTTTATTTTTGGGCCATACTTCCCCTGGGATATTTCTTGTATAGCTGCAGTGGCACATGTAACAGGATCTGCATCTGGATCAGGAATTACTTTAAATTCTAAATCTATATCACCGTTTTCATATTTTATCTTTTTAAACCTTAGTTTATATTTTGTTATATCAGAAAGTCCGAGTTTCTCAAGTTCATCAAGGTATCTCTGCTTTTTTCCTTCTCTTTTTTTTCTGTCTTTTTCTGAGAGTTTTTGCAGTTCTGCTTTTACTGTAGTTTTCTGTAGTAATTGATAAGCGTATTCACTTGGATAATTTGTAGTATATCCAGCATCCTTAACTGATCTTGTTCCGTCAAAGTCCTTTATGTATTCCTGACAGAACCTTTGCTGTAAAGGAGTAATTTTTTTTTAGGCATTTTAACCACCAAAATAAAAATACTCTGAGAAATCAGAGTATTTTCTATATTTTTTTTATTATTTAAACTATGTTTATAAAAATTTTTTTAAACTATCCTTGATAATATATTTTTTATCAAGACTTTCAAGCTTCTTTATTACATCTAAAGTAAACTGCTTCCAGTCAACTTTTATTCCTGTATCAAATTTAGTTATTTTTCCAACCTTATACAGGTCAGTAAATTTATAAGTTAAATCTATTAGCTTGAAAGTTTCTTCAGGGTCAATTACAGGCTCAAGGCTTACCCACGTCTCAATAGAATAACGCTTTGCATATTTCAATGCTGCTATTCTGTCCTCTGGAAGTGCTGCGCCTGGTTCATAATAAAGAGATTTTTCATTATTAATAAATGTTAATGTCGTGGCGAAGGCATCGCCTTTTTTATATAAGAAAAAATCTCTTGCGGCCTTCATTCCGCCTTTTGTAAGGATTTGAAAACGAATATCGTAAGCCCTGAAAAGTTCTATAGCTTGCTGAGTTACGATATTCTCAATATAATCACCCTGATATGGATCTGAGATAAAAGACATTAAAACTCTTCTTTTATCTTTATTCCGGTTCATCTCTATTAGGTCTTTTTGAAGGAAGTTGATAATATTTTTTCTAATAGAGAAGTGTTTATGATACTCTTCTCTATTTTTTTTTAAGCACATTGGTGCATAACAGTATTTACAAGCGTGTTCGCAACCCATAAACAAATTGACGGCGAGGTCTGAATACTCCCTGGCTGCCCCTTTTGGGGCATATACAACTTTCATATTAATATTAACTCCTTAAAACTACCTGCCTTAATAGGTTCAGGATTTATGTTTTACAATTTAATTATAGCAAAATTATATTAATTTGTCAATTAAAAAAGTGAAATAATTGGCTCTACCACTTGATTTTTTATACATTGATAATAATTTATTTTTAAAGTTATATTCTTTACACAGTATATCTATAAGTTGTGGTATATAATTAATACAATCTTGATATTGGCTGCCATCTGTTTTTATAACTTTATTTTCTCCTATTTTATAGAATTTATATAAATTTAATTTGCCGTTAATCTGCAATACAGATCCTATTCCGTCTGTAACAGCTAAGATAAATGGTTCTTTTTTATTCTTTATTACTTCAAAAAAACATTGTATTTCAACACCAGGACATCCCTCATCGTCGAAATCTATAAAATCAAAATCCAAATGGTTTTTTAATTCTGTTTTTATAAATTTTTTTGCAATTAAATTATAATCGTGATTTATATTATCGAATTTTTGTTTATCGTTTGTTATTACTTCTTTAAATAACCTATTATACCAATATGTCAAAACTTGCCTACCTGAATATAATTCTATCGCTTTCTTTCTTTCTATAAAACAACAAGATTCTAATCTATAGGCAAGCTTTAGAGTTTCTATGTCTGGAGCTGCATTATCGTTATATCCAGAGTGATTTGATAAATGAATTGTGTATTTTTTTTTGCATGCGCCCGGCTCACCCTTCAACCCTTCTAATTCCTCTTCACTAAACCATTCATCAATCGGTATAACTTCCGCATCTTTTAAAATCTGGTCGTAATCCCACTTTAAATCTATTTCAGCTATTCTGTTATCAGCGTAAGCAAGCTCACGGGCTTTTGCATCTTTCTCTAAGTCTAAGTCAGTCCTCTGAACTGCCACAATCTTACTGCCATCAGAAGGAACTACAATAACATCATCCATATTCAGATTTTTTGCCTGTTCCACCGTTTTGTTACCGGCAATAATTCTCCCGGCCTTGTCGATTAAAATAGATCTTCCTGCTCCGTATTTTTGCAAGGAAATTTCAAGCATCTCACGGCCTTTATCAGTTCCTTTATTTGCGTTACTTTTATCTGGCTTTAAATCTGATAGTTTCATGTTATCCTCCAAAATCAAAAAAGACCTCCAGGGTCTTTCTTTACAGTTTAATAATATCACGCTTTAAAAGCCTTGTAAATGCAAAAACACTGCAAAAACACTGCAAAAACACTGCAATTTTATTTTTCAAAGCTTTAACAGACTTTCTATCTTTTCAAGGGCGGTTTTTTTGATGGTTTGCAATGTCCTATCAGACAAATGTAGGGTATTTAATACCGCGCACCATCTCCACTCGAAAACAAAAAGTTTCTGAATTACATCTTTTTCTATATCTGAAAGAGAATTAAGTAAAGCTTCTGTAGTTTTTACCTTTATCTCTAATTCTTCTATCTCCGATTCAATAACCTCCAGTTTTTCCTGTGCTTTCTGATGGTTTTCAGAAGATTTTATCCCTGCTTCCTCAGTCAATCTGGAAATTTTATAATTAGGAGGTTCCCATTTTAAAAGACTGGTATTATTACAATATTTCACTTCATTGGGTATTTGCTTCAACTGCTTAAGCAGTCTTATTCTTTCCAGTTTTAAAATCTCTAAACGGCTACAATTTTTCCTATATTCTTTAAGTAATTTTTTTATATCCGTCACGCCGCTTTACCTCTTTTCTGTAATGATTTCTTCCGCTCTTTCTTAAATTTTTCTACACAACCCTTTCTTTACTTTCTATCTCTTTAAGCTCATTTACGACTAATTTTTTCGCGTGTTCTATGCTGTTATTGAAGTTTTCGGCGTCGAGATTTCTTTCTTCTGGCAAGAACACTTTAAGCCGCTCTATTTTTAAAATAATAGTTTCAAGTTTATTTTTTAACGCATTCTCGCTATTTCGCATCTCTTACAATCTCCTCAGCTCTTCTATCTTTCTCCGGATCTGGTTCTAATTTTGCAAAAGTCGCCTGTAATCTCCATGTGTCATATTGCACCATATCAGCCTGTTCTTTTAGATCTTTTGCTTTTTTATTTAATTTTTCCAGTTCTTGTATCATAAATTCCCTGTAATCCATTATGCTGCCTTCACTCCTTTCTTTATCTTTATTTTTCTTACACATTCTCAAGTCATTCTCAGGACATTCACAGTCTTCCATGAAGCAGTTACAGCCATCACAGAAGTCTTTTAACTCCTGCTCATCTTCACATCTACATTCTTTTTCATCGGCAAAACAGCTTATGCAGACTTTTATGTGTTTCATAATCCGAACTCCTTAACATTTCTTAACATTTTTCCAGTAAAGCTGCCTCATAATCAGATGTGCTAAGTAATCTTCCAAGCCAGGTTCCATGGCAAGATTTAAAAGCAAAACCTGAAGGATAATCCTCTCTTGCTCCAGCATCCCAGAGTCCCATATGCCATCTTATTGAAGAGAGTTCTTCCGGAAGTAGTTTTAATCCGGATTGAATTGCCATTACTACTGATTTTTCGCCATGGCCAAGGTTTAATCCGGAAGTGTCCTCGACTTTGTATTCACCTTTAAATTCACCTGATTTTAAGTAAGCTTTTTTGTAGGTATTTACCTTACAGAAATCATGACAGGCTGCTGCAAGGATGTAGGAATTGATTGTGTCCTGAGTTATACTCTCGATTGCAAGTTGTTTTTTAAAGGAGTTAAGCTTTATCACTCCGATGTTAATTACGTTTAAGTGGTGAATTAATAAACCACCCTCGTAGCATCCGTGATATGCCGGTTTTGTACTGGCAGGAGCCGCGTAAAAATCCGTACCTTCGAGCCAGGCCAGAAAACTTTCAATTCCCTCTCTGCCGGTGGATGTGACTGCTTTTACGTATCTGTCTTTATATGCCTGTAATTCCTCTGGCGTGAGTTTTTTAAATTCTGTCATTAATTTATACTCACTTTCTGCCCTTCTGGAAGCTTATCATTGATACGTGTAGCGACTTCTTTTATTCTTTCTTCTTCCAGCTTATTTAATTCATCCAGGCATCTCATGGCTTCATCTTCATCTCCTGCTTTTTCTATAATCCTACATTGTTCGTTCTTGAAATCCATATACAGTTGACTGTCTCCACCTTCAATGGAGGGATCAAGGTATAAATCTATTTCTCTTCCGAGGTAATTGGATATCTCTCCGATATCTTTTTTACTGAGATTTTTAGCTTTAAAAACAATAGTCGTTATAAATTCTTGGTCTTTGTTTGGTTTCTGGGTTGTAAATTTGTCGATAAGACAATTTTTAATATTCATGCTGCTACACTTTCCTTTCTTTCATCATCTTTTCGATTTTGATTAATAACAAACTTTTCCAGTAAATTGTAAACAATTACCTCCGAGTGCTTCCTGTCTCCTCCGAAGAACACATGGACGTTGTATTTCTGACTCCAGGAGAGAGCGGCATATTGGAACTGTGACATTCTCTGAAATTCTGCTTCCAGTCTTTCTCTGCCACCGCCCAGGGAACTGTAGCAATCGGCGTGACTTTTGCGCTCTATTTTTCCATAATTTCCATACCTTCTTTTGTTGTTTCGACTATATGTTTACCTCACTTTCTTACTCTTCCTTACTCTCTTCACCGGCGCGTATTTTTCCATTTTTACCCTGCAGCGTTCTTCTACCATCCAGCCCATGCCTACGCCTATGGCGTCAGCTTCGTCAGTTGTCTCAGTCTTTATTCCTCTTACCCTCTTTAAAAAGTCCTGAGTTTGTTCCTTACTCGCCTTTGCCCCGGCTATATGCTTTTTCCATGTCTGGTTGTCTATTTCTTCCAGATGTATATTTAGGTCGAAGGAAAGAGAGAGAATTAATCCGTGAAGTTTTGCAAGTTTTATTATTGTGTCCCCGTTTTGAAGAGAAAGAGGTTTTTCTACCACAATCATTGCCTCAGATTTTTTTACTGAGGTGAGATTTTCATAGATCAATTCATTTATCTCTCTGTAAATCTTCTCAATCCTCTCTTTCCAATCGCCTTTCGGTGCTATTGTTCCGCTTTCTCTTAGTTTTTCATTTTCAAAAATAGCAAATCCCGTGCTGGTAGTAGATAGGTCGAGGGCGATTAGTTTGATCATTTCCTCTTCTCCTTCTTCTTTGTCTCTATCCAAAATTCATAAAAATTACAAGTCTTTTTATGCTCCGCCGTCAATTTTTCAAGCGGGATGTCAATTCTCTTTACAGTGCAGATTGCTTGCTCTTTCTGCACGAATTTACAGTGCTTGCAGTTCTGGCAGCATCGGGAAGCGAGGGCGTATGTGGTCATAGGGTTACCTCCAATTCTACTGTTTTCGTTTCTCCGGCCTTGTCGATATATTTTAGATATCCATTTTCTTTAGCGAAATAAAATAAATTTCGAGTTATTTCTACGTCTTTGTTGACTGTTTTTATAACAGCCAATAACTCAAGTTTTTCATGGTTTGCTGTTTGAAGTCCGTCAAGTCTTTTTTTAACATCATTCGCCATGCCTATCTTTACTGCATTGCCACACCTTATAAAATAGACTCCACCGGTTCTATTATTTTCCACTTCTATCCATTTGCCATATTCATCTTTTATAAAGTCACATTTGCAACAGGGCTCTGATATTTCAAAAGATCTTCCATTTCTGCTCATATTTAAACACCTGTGGCAAATATCACAATAATTCTGAATTGCTAACTCGTAACTATAAGTACATCCGCAAAAATTACATACATATCCACCATTTTTTCTATGAAACGTTCTCGATAAATCCATAATTTTCAATCTCCTTAAAACGGAATAACATCTTCTTCACTAAAATATTCATTATTTTCATTTACCGCTAACCCTGCTAACCCACTAACCCTGTTATCATTTTCCTTCATTACTATGCTATCATCAGGGTTAGGGGTATCTATCTCCACCCCTAACCTGCTAACCTTTTCATTAGGGTTAGCAGGGTTAGTAGGGTTAGCAGGGTTAGCAGGGTTAGTAAGGTTAGTATTATTATTATTATTATTTAGCATATAACCATAACCGCTTAAATTATAGATATATCCTTCATTATCAAGCTTCCAACATAGATATTTTACTGCGTTATAGTTTTTTTTAAGTCTATCAGCAATTTCTTTAAGTTTATGCGGCTGTCCATCTCTCAAAACGTCAAGAACCTCTTTTCTTTCCTTGCTGATTCTGAATTCTTCTGCATCTCCTAATAGTTCCCACGAAAGAGATATATCGTTAAACGAAATAGCTAACTCCTGCTCATGTATTATGTCCCTGCCTGTTACCTGTAATATAGCTTCCTTTTCATTCCTGTTCCTGGATAGTTTTAAGATTGTATCAACTGATCCCGTTATACCTGTAGAACCGGAACAGTCATCAATATAGTCAGATTCCTTCATTTTCTTTGTATGATGCAGTAAGAGAATTGATATATTTCTTGTTTTGCAGAGTTCCTGCACTTCACCTATAAGATCTGTGTCTATCTCATAAGCATTGCCGCCAGAAGAAGTTTTTCTCACCCTTCCAAGCGTGTCTATTATTATAAATTTTATCTCAGGTCTACTGTCTATAAGTCTTTTTAATTGATCCATTCCTCCTTCCTGCAACTTCTTCATGTGTAATGAAAACTCCAGGTTATCCGGTATTTCCTCACCTGCCTGTATCATGGCATTTACCATTTTTACAACTCTATCCTGCAATCTTCTTTTATGATCTTCAATAGCAAAATACAAAACACCGGTTTTCTCTGTTTTCATGTTGCTTAAAGCGTTTGTCCCGGAGGCAATAGCACAGGCAAAATTAAACGCAAGGAAACTTTTTCCTATTTTTGGTTTGCCGAGTAATAAAGAAAGCCCTTCGGGAAGAATATCTTGAACGAGCCATTTGACAGGCGGAAGGCTTTCGGCAAGAAGTTCTTTTAATGTAAAGGTTTTTATATCATCTTTGTTTTCTGCTTTTACCGCCTGTGTTTTTTTTACAAGTTCCATTAATTGTTTTCTTTTATTCCCTGCCTGTATCCAGTCAGATACATCTTGCTTGTCCCGAAGTCCCGGCAATTCAATATATTTTAAAGTCGCTATTCCTTTAAGGTTTTCCATAACTTTTCCCATATGCTCCCGGCCTGGCCTGTCATTATCGGGAAGGAGTATTACTTTAGCGTCTTTAAAATAGCAGTTATAATCAGGTTTCCATTTCCCTGCTCCCATAGGATTTGTAGTGCCTACGAGATTGAGAGATCTTAAAGTCTCAACATCCTTTTCGCCTTCCACGATAAAAACAGGTATATTGTTTTTAACTGCATTTATTACCTCTGGAAGATTGTATAAAACAGGTGGTCTCCCATTAAGACCTGATTTCCATTTACCATCCCCTGCATAACTATACTGGAAAAAATCTTTTTTCGCTGTTCTTACCGCCATCATTACAGGGTTTCCCGTGGCATCTGTATATATATATTTTGCTATTCCTTGAATTTCTTCTTTCGTGTATGTTTTGAAATTTACAATAGCCTTTTCGTAATAAGGAAAAAACTCTTCCTCTTTTTCTTTAAAAGCATCCTTCCATGTAATGTCCAGTGCTTTTATAATGTCTTCTGTTTTACACCCGGCATAACAACAAAAAAGCAGTTTTCCGTCTTCTGCCTGTTTGATATTTAAGCTTGGTTTTTTATCGTCGTGAACAGGGCATTTACATTGAAAACTGCCGTCTGATTTAAATTTACCATTTAATCTTATTGATAATTCTTCCAGGGTCAACGCTTTCACCTGCTTTAAAAACTTTTAAACTTCTGCCCCTGCCAGGACTCGAACCTGGCGAAACCAACCGGGACAGATTGTAAGGGTAATCTGTCCCGGTTGGAGCTTCTTAAAACGGAACGTCGCAATCATCAAGGCTTGCATCTTCATGGTAGTTATTTTCTTCTGGCAGTTCCATAGGAACCATAGCTTCAAGAAGATAGAAGATCTGCTTTCCTTCTTCTTCAGTGATATTTACGATATTAGAAACCTTCTTCTTTAACTGCTCCGAGAGAAATTCGTAAAAGGCTCTTGGTGTCATGTCCAGTTTATCTCTCAGGTCGTTTATACTCTGGATGGTGCCGGGAAGGATTTTACCTGGAAGTGTTTTTTCTTCTACCGGCTGGGCTTTACCATTTCCCTTTTTCTTCGGTAAAAACTCTGTAATGTTGTTATAAATTTTATCTGGATTTGTTGTAGACGGGTTCTGCTTTACTATTATCTGGACTTCTTTCCCGATAAGATCGCTTTCTTCCAGTTTCTTAAATTCATCTACTGAGAGTATTTTCCCAAAAACAGCTTGAACAAAAGGTCTTATTCTGTTTTTACTGGAAGTTGTGTAGTAAGCTGAAGTGAGATAACTTATCTTAAACGGCGTATTTTTTGTGGTTCTCTCTGTGGTTGTCTCGAAAAACCACTTTAAAGCGTTTTCCATTTTGCTTTTGTCATTATAGCTTGGTCTTTGGTAAGGTACGATTGATGTTAATTTTGCTTCATAAACTCCATTCTCTAAAAGTTCATAAACTCCATCACTTGTCATAATTCCCATACTTTCCATTAAACTCATTTTAATACATCCTTTCATATTATTTTTTACCAGTTCATTTACGCTGCCCTCTTTTTTCTGCTCTCAAGTAACGTGTCGCATTCCTGTATTACTTCTGATAAAAAATCCATAGTATCAGAAGTTTTTTGAGAAGGATTTTTTGTTCTTCCGGCTGTATAAAAGTGGTCTTTTGCTGACCTTTTAATTTCCTGAAGCGTATCTTCTGACTGCATACTTAAAACAATTCTGTTTCCTCCGTAACTGATAACCATTTACGCCGCCTCCTTTATTATGGTTGACTTATGGTTTCAATCTCTTCTCTAGATAGAATTTTTCCCTCTGGAATTCTCTGATTCATAGAGAATACCAAAGCATCCTGAGTAAATTCAGAGAGTAACCAATGGTTTCAATCTCTTCTCTAGATAGAATTTTTCCCTCTGGAATTCTCTGATTCATAGAGAATACCAAAGCATCCTGGCCTATCTGTTGCTTCGCCTGAATTCTGTTCTGGGGGATTTCTGTTTCAAGGATTTCACTGAGTATTTTCGCAGTGGCTTCGTGTCCAACTGCTGAAACAAAACCTTTTGTGTCCACAAGAACTTTTGCGTCTTTCACTGAGATTGACTGATACGAATAATTACCGCGCGCTGTAAGGATTGCGCAGTTTAGAATTAATACTGGTTGCATTTTACGCCGCCTCCTTTCCGATACCTTGATGTCCGATTTTGTTATAAATCGGGAAACTGGTGGAGAAGGCAGGACTCGAACCTGCGACCTCTGACTGTTGTAACCAATTAGGCCAATCTCGCCCTTGCTCTTCCAACTG
>Ga0116184_10001664_pt1 | contig 20802 bp, 21 predicted proteins | sample AD_JPNNA5_MetaG_FD_89886 | JGI IMG/M metagenome (GOLD analysis project Ga0116184, IMG submission 89886) | Active sludge microbial communities of municipal wastewater-treating anaerobic digesters from Japan - AD_JPNNA5_MetaG | ecosystem: Engineered > Bioreactor > Anaerobic > Digestate | place... | reverse complement strand
GCATTGCGGTAAAAGATGCGCGCAAAGGTCTCGGCGATGACGCAACTCACTCCCGCGCCTTTGATAGCCACGGGCGCGTGCTCGCGTGAGGAGCCGCAACCAAAGTTCTTGCCCGCCACGATGATGTCGCCCTGTTTCACCTGTTTGGGGAACTCCGGGTCGGCGTCTTCCATGCAGTGCTTCTTGAGCACCTCCGGGTCCGAGGTGCTCAGGTACCGCGCCGGGATGATGGCGTCCGTGTCGATATCGTTGCCGAACTTGTGCGCAAGACCCTTGAAGATCATTTCACCACCTCCTGGGGAGGGGTTATCTTCCCCGTAACGGCCGAGGCGGCGGCTACGGCCGGCCCGCAGAGGTAGACCTCGCTGCCCGGGTCGCCCATGCGTCCCACGAAGTTGCGGTTCGTGGTGGCAAGCGCCTTCTCTCCCCTGGCCAGGATGCCCATGTGGCCGCCCAGGCACGGGCCGCACGTGGGGGGGCCCACGATGGCGCCCGCCTCCAGGAACACGTCGATGAGGCCTTCGGCCACTGCCTGGCGGAACACCGCGGGCGTTGCTGGCAGGACCAGGCAGCGCAGACCTTTTGCGACCCTGTGGCCCTTCATGATCTTTGCCGCCACCTGCAGGTCCTCGATGCGTCCGTTCGTGCACGAGCCGATGACCACCTGGTCGATGCGCACGTCTCCTGCCTCGCCCACGGCACGGGCGTTCTCCGGCAGGTGCGGGAAGGCCACCTGGAGATCTATGTCCGCGCAGTCGAAGACGAAGACCTTCTCGTAGACCGCATCAGGATCGCTCGCGTACACCGTGTACGGCCTCTTCGCCCTGGGTTTCACATAGTCTTGTGTCTTCCGGTCCGCCGCTATGATGCCCGCCTTGCCTCCCGCCTCGATGGCCATGTTGGACATGCTCATGCGGTCAGCAACGCCCAGGGCATCTATGGCAGGCCCGGTGATCTCCATGACCTTGTAGAGGGCGCCGTCCACCCCGATCTTCCCGATGAGGTACAGGATGAGGTCCTTTCCGCCCACCCAGGGCTTCAGCTCGCCCGTGAACACGAACTTCAGGACGGAGGGGACCTTCATCCAGGCCTGGCCCGTGAGCATGGCCCCTGCCAGGTCGGTGCTGCCCACGCCCGTGGCAAAGGCGCCCAAAGCACCGTACGTGCAGGTGTGGCTGTCCGCGCCGATGACGAGGTCGCCGGGCAGGACCAGACCCTTCTCGGGCAGGAGCGCGTGCTCCACCCCGGCCTCGCCGCCGTCGTAGAAGTTCTCCATGCCGTGCTCCAGGGCGAAGTCGCGCACGTACTTGCACTGGTTGGCCGAGGCGATGTCCTTGGTGGGCGTGAAGTGGTCGAGCACGAACACCACCCTGTCCGGTCGGGCCATGGAGGAGGCGCCGCTCTTCCTGAACTCCTGGATGGCAATGGGTGCCGTGATGTCGTTGGCCAGGGCCACGTCCACGTTCACCTTGATGATGTCTCCTGTCCTGAACTCCTTCGTCTCGGAATGGGCGGCCAGGATCTTTTCGGCAATGGTCATTCCCACTGGTGCAGTCTCCTAGAGGTGCGGCGCATCGGAGCGCTGCCTGGTCTTGAGAAACTCCATGCGGTTCATGGCGTTCACCAGGGCCCTGGCGCAGGCCACGAGGATGTCCGGGTCGGAGCCCTGGCCCACCGCTGTCCTGCCCTTGTCCGTGAGCTCGATGGTCACCTCGCCCTGGGCGTCGGTGCCGCCCGTGATGGCCTTCACGGTGAAGCTCTTGAGCTCGACGTCGAAGCCGGCCATCCTGATGATGGTCTTGTACAGGGCGTCCACCGGACCGTTGCCGAAGCCCGCCTCCTGGATGAGCTTGTTGTCCACGGCAAGCTGCACCGTGGCCGTGGGCACAACCACGGTGCCGGAGTTCACCACGATGTTCTTGAGCACGTACTTGTCGGGTACGCGGTAGATCTCCTCCAGCACGATGGCCTCGATGTCCTCGTCGAAGATCTCCTTCTTCTTGTCCGCGATCTCCTTGAAGCGCTTGAACACCTTCTTGACGTCCTTGTCGTCCAGGCGGTACCCGAGCTGCTCGAGACGCTTGGACAGCGCATGCTTGCCCGAGTGCTTGCCCAGCACCAGGCTGCTCGTGCCCAGGCCCACGGCCTCGGGCGTCATGATCTCGTAGGTGGAGCGCTCCTTGAGGTAGCCGTCCTGGTGGATGCCCGACTCGTGCGCAAAGGCATTCGCGCCCACGATGGCCTTGTTCGGCTGCACCGGGATGCCCGTGATGTGTGTGATGAGCCTGCTCGTGGGGTAGATCTGGGTGGTGTCGATGTTCGAGGTCACACCGTAGAGGTCCTTGCGCACGTTGAAGATCATGACCACCTCTTCCAGCGAGGTGTTGCCCGCGCGCTCGCCGATGCCGTTGATGGTGCACTCGATCTGGCGGGCGCCCGCCATGACCGCGGACACCGAGTTGGCCACGGCCATGCCGAGGTCGTTGTGGCAGTGCACGCTGATCACGGCCTTCTCGATGTCCTTCACCTTCTTCTTGAGGTGCGTGATGAGGTTGAAAAACTCCTGGGGGTTCGTGTAGCCCACCGTGTCAGGGACGTTGATGGTGCCTGCCCCCGATGCAATGGCCACGGTGTACACGTCAGCCAGGAAATCCCAGTCCGAGCGCGTGGCATCCATGGCCGAGAACTCCACGTCGGCACACAGTGACTTGCTCAGGCTCACCGAGTGCTCCACGGACTTGAGGACCTCGTCCTGGCTCATGCGGAGCTGATACTTCAGGTGAATGTCCGAGGTGGCGATGAAGGTGTGGATGCAGGGCTTCCGGGCGTCCTTGATGGCGCCCCAGGCGGCCTGGATGTCCTCGTCCTTTGCCCTGCACAGACCCACGACGGAAGACTTCTCGATCTCTCCGGCAATGGCCTGCACCGCGTCGAAGTCACCCGGCGAGGTGATAGGGAAGCCCGCCTCGATCTTGTCCACGCCCAGGATTTCGAGCTGCTTGGCCACCAGCACCTTCTCGTGCACGTCCATGCTGGCCCCCGGGGACTGCTCCCCGTCCCTGAGCGTCGTGTCAAATATGATGATCCTGTCCTGAGATCCCTTCATGCGTTCCACCCTTCATCCCTTTCCTTTCTGTTCTGGCCTGAATGAGATACGACACACCGCTCCAGAGCGCCCCGCCGACGATGAAGGTCATGGCCAGAGCGAAGAGCATGAGCTCCGGCGCCAGGGCCACCACCACGAGCAGGAGGACCCCTGCCACCAGCAGCTGGAACGGGTGCGCCTTGATATAATGCACGTGCTTGAAGCTCGGGTACGGAATGCTGCTCACCATGAGGAAGGACAGCACGTACACGCCCAGGAGCACGGCAACCGGCATCAGCTCGGGCAGCGGTCCCATCATCCTGGTGAGCTCCTCGGTGAGGAGGTAGGTGCTCACCACGCCCGCTGCCGCCACCGGGATGGGCAGCCCGGTGAAATGGGTGAGCGAACCCGATGTGTCGATGTTGAACCGGGCAAGCCTCAGGGCCCCGCAGGCCACGAACAGGAAGGTGGCGATGAAGCCCAGCTTGCCGAAGGCGTTGAGCTGCCAGAGGTAGACCATCATGGCAGGGGCCACCCCGAAGGCGATGACGTCGGAGAGCGAGTCGTACTGCTTGCCGAACTCCGAGGTGGTGCCCGTCATGCGGGCCACCCTGCCGTCGAGCCCGTCGATGAACCCTGCCACCAGGATGAGGACTGCTGCCCAGTGGAAGTCGCCTTTCAGCGAGAACATGATGGAGTAGAACCCGCAGAACAGGCTCATGGTGGTGATGAAGTTCGGGAGAAAGGGCACCGGCTTTCTCTGCTTGTCTTCCGGGTGTGTCTCATGCCGTTTTCTGAGTGGTCTCATGATGTCCTCCGCGCGAGAATGCTCTGGCCGGCCTGCACCGTCTCACCGCGCTCGCACGCGGCCTTGTACCCCGTGGGGACCCACACCTCCAGGAGCGACCCGAACCGGATGAGGCCGAAGCGCTCCCCCTGCACAACCTGCTGGCCGGGCTTGAGCCAGCAGACGATCCTGCGGGCGACGAGGCCAGCCACCTGGTCGACCCTTATGACGCCTGACTCGGTCTGTATGTATATGACCATCCGCTCGTTGGCTTCGGTCTTCTTCCCCAGGCTCGCCACCTTGAAGGCGCCTGGCTTGTAGATCACGTCCAGGACCGTCCCTGAGACCGGTATCCTGTTCACGTGCACGCTGAAGACCGACATGAAGACCGCCACCTTGGTGCCCGGGCCCACCCTGTCCTCGGTGGTCTCGAAGACCTCGATGACCTCGCCGTCCGCTGGCGAGACCACGAGGCCTTCTCCCGCGGGCACCGTGCGCTCCGGATCCCGGAAGAACCAGGTCACGAACAGGACCGGGACAAGCCCGATGACCCTGAGGACCGCTCCCCCGACCAGGAAGAACAGGCCGAACACGGCCGATGCGATGGCGATGAAGGGGTACCCCTCTCTGCGGATGTTCACCTCTGCCTCCCGTTGATCAGTTGAGCTTCTTGTCCACCTTTCTGTCCTTGCCGATCCAGGACATCATGCCCCTGAGCTTGGCGCCGACCTTCTCGATCATGTGCTCCTCGCCCATCTTCGTGAGCGCGTTGAAACACGGCCTGCCCGCCATGTTCTCAAGGATCCACTCCCGGGCAAAGCTGCCGTCCTGGATGTCGGACAGGATCTCCCGCATCCTGTCCTTCACCTCCTCGTCGATGAGGAACGGGCCTCTCGTGATGTCGCCGTACTGAGCCGTGTTGCTGATGGAGTAGCGCATGTTCGAGATACCTCCCTCGTAGATGAGGTCCACGATGAGCTTGAGCTCGTGCAGGCACTCGAAATAGGCCATCTCCGGGGAGTATCCGGCCTCCACCAGGGTCTCGAACCCTGCCTGGATGAGGGCCGTGGTGCCCCTGCAGAGCACGGCCTGCTCGCCGAACAGGTCGGTCTCGGTCTCCTCCCTGAAGGTGGTTTCCAGGATGCCCGCCTTGCCGCCGCCCATGGCGCTGGCGTATGACAGGGCCAGGGCCTTGGTGTCACCCGAGGGGTCCGCGTGGACCGCTATAAGCATGGGCACGCCTCTCCCCTGCGTATACTCGTAGCGCACCATGTGTCCAGGCGACTTGGGCGCCACCATGAAGCAGTTCACGCCTGCGGGCGGGGTGATCTGGCCGAAGTGGATGTTGAAGCCGTGGGCGAACACGAGGTACTTGCCTTTTTTCATGTGCTGGGCGATCTCGCTCCTGTACACGGCGGACTGGAGTTCGTCAGGGATGAGCATCATGACCACGTCGGCCCACTTGGCCGCTTCCGTCGGCGTCATGACCGTGAGCCCTGCCTTCTTGGCCTTGGCCGCCGACGGGCTGCCTTCGCGCAGGCCCACCACCACGTTTACCCCGGAATCCTTGAGGTTGTTGGAATGGGCGAATCCCTGGGAGCCGTAGCCCACGATCGCCACCTTCCTGGCCCTGATGAGCTTGAGGTCCGCGTCCTTGTCGTAATATACCTTCATGATTCAGTCCTCCTCTTTGACTGCATCTCTCGTTCCATGACGATGGTGCCCGTTCTCACGAAGTCGATGATCCCCGCCGGGCCGAGCAGCTCGATGAAGGCCTTGAGCTTGTCCTGGTCGCCGGTGAGTGCAATGGTGAACGAGGCGGGGGAGACGTCCAGGACCTTGGCCCGGAAGATTTCGGAGATGCGGAACACCTCCTCCCTGCTCTGCTCCTTCGCCTTCACCTTGACGAGGATCATCTCCCGCTCCACGTAGTCCTTGCCCATGTAGTCCACGACCTTGATGACGTTGATGAGCTTGTTGAGCTGTTTCTTGATCTGCTCGAGCACCTGCTCGTTGCCCGTTGTGGTGATGACCATCTTGGACTTGGTGGGGTCCAGCGTGGGGGCCACGGAGAGCGACTCGATGTTGAACCCCCGGCCCGAGAACAGGCCCACGACCCGGGACAGGACACCTGCCTGGTTGTCGACGAGGATGGATATGGCGTGTCTCATGCTCATGGCTGACCTCACACGAGAAGCATGTTGTTGATGGGTGCACCGGCCGGCACCATGGGATAGACGTCCTCCTCGGGCACCACCCGGAAGTCCACGAACACCGGACCCTGGATTGCCAGCGCCTGCCGAATGGTGCCGTCCACGTCGGACGCGTTCTCCACGCGCAGACCATGTGCACCGTAGGCCTCGGCGAGCTTCACGAAGTCCGGGGACACGCACATGGAGGTGTGGGAGTACCTGCCCTTGTAGAAGAGCGACTGCCACTGCCTCACCATGCCGAGGAAGCAGTTGTTGATGATCATGACCTTGACCGGCAACTTGTACTGCACCGCGGTGGCCAGCTCCTGGATGTTCATCTGGATGGACCCGTCGCCCGCGATGTCTATGACCGTCCTTCCCGGAAAGGCCACCTGGGCCCCGATGGCCGCAGGGAACCCGTAGCCCATGGTGCCCAGCCCGCCCGAGGTGAGGAAGAGGCGGGGGTGGTTGAACTTGTAGTACTGGGCAGTCCACATCTGGTTCTGGCCTACCTCGGTGGTGATGATGGCGTCGTCCGGGGTCAGTGCGCAGATCCGCTCGATGACGTACTGGGGCTTCAGGCCCGGCCCTGGTTCGTAACGCAACGGCTGCTCGCGCTTCCACTGGTCAATGCGTTCGAGCCAGGGCTGGATGCCGTGGTGGAGTTCGGCGATCTCGTGCTGTTTGTCTCTCATCTCGTTGAGCATGTCGGACAGCACGCCCTTGCAGTCCCCCACCACGGGGAGGTCCACCCGCACGTTCTTGCTGATGGAGGTGGGGTCGATGTCGATGTGGATGATCTTGGCCCTGGGTGCGAACTCGTCCACCTTGCCCGTGACCCGGTCGTCAAAGCGAGCGCCGATGGCGATGAGGCAGTCCGTCTCGGTGACGGCCATGTTGGCCGCATAGGTGCCGTGCATGCCCAGCATGCCAAGCCAGAGGGGGTCGTCCGCCGGGAATGCGCCCAGCCCCATGAGGGTGGTGGTCACGGGAAGGTGGAGATCCCTGGCAAGGGCGGTAAGCTCTTCGGACGCGTTGGAGAGCACCACGCCGCCGCCGGCGTAGATCACCGGGTTCCTGCTCTTGAGGATGGTGCCCAGGATGCGCCGGATCTGCCCCTGGTGCCCCTTGTAGGTGGGGCAGTAGCCCTCCAGGCAGACCTTTTCCGGGTACTTGAAGCCGATGAGGCCCCGCATGACGTCCTTGGGGATGTCCACGAGCACCGGGCCCGGCCTGCCGGTACCAGCGATGTAGAAGGCCTCCTTGATGACCCTGGGGAGCTCGGCGCAGTCCTTGACCAGGTAGTTGTGCTTGGTGCAGGGCCTGGTGATGCCCACGGTATCGGCCTCCTGGAAGGCGTCGTTGCCGATGAGGTTCGTGGAGACCTGGCCCGAGAAGACCACGATGGGGATGGAGTCCATGCACGCCGTGGCGAGGCCGGTCACCGTGTTCGTGGCGCCGGGCCCCGAGGTGACCAGGGCCACACCGACCTTGCCGCTGGCGCGGGCATATCCGTCCGCCGCATGGACCGCGCCCTGCTCGTGGCGTGCGAGGATGAACTGGATGTCCGGCGCGTCGAGGATGGCGTCGAATATGTCCAGAACAGCGCCGCCCGGGTACCCGAAGACGTGCTTGACGCCCTCGCACCGCAGCGCCTCGATAAATGCGTATGCTCCCGTAATCTTCTTCATGCTCACCTGACCCTCGAACCCAACTGATTCCAGTACAACGGGAACCTGCCCGGTCGGCTACAGATCGGCACGGTACCTGCGCAGGATCTCCTCAATTTTATCCTTGCCCTGAAGCTTGAGCTTCTGGATCTCCTTGCGCCGCATCTCCTCCTCGGTGCTCAGATATCTCCGCTTGTTCAGCTGATCAAGCTTCTCCTCATACTCGAGATGCTCATCCCACAGGGTCTTCAGCTCCTTGTCCTTGGGAATGAGCTTCCGGATGAGCTGCAGATCGGTCTCTTCCATCTATTCCCCCCTGTTAAAACGGTAAGGTACATGTAGACCATAGATAGCCCACCCTGTCAACAGGTGGATGCGGCGCTGAACTCAAGGATTTTCACTGACTTGCAGATCGGTATGTCAGAGAAAGACATACGCCTTGTAAAAGATATGGACCGCGGCGGCGACAAGCAGGAGGAAGGCCCCGGTCCGGTGGGCATGGATCCACCTCCCCCGGGGGATCTTCACGACATGGAAGCCGTAGAGCCCCAAGCCGGCCGTGACGAGGAGCAGAGCGCCCGTCGCCATCCCGGTGAGCGATGTGATCCCGCTCAGAAGGACCACGGCGAGGTGCAGCACCAGGATGAAGGATGCGGCCATGCCGAAAAAGCGGTGCCTGCGCACCATGAACTGCATGAACCTGCGGTATGCGCCTGCAAATCCGGGGTTCTTGACGGAGAGCCGCTTGACGCAGTCCCTGCCCACCTGCTTGAGCACGATGTTCATGAGCGCGGCCGCAGCCGCAGCTGCAACGCACCATCCGAGGACGGAACCCGGTCTCATGGCCAGGACTCCATGAAGCGATACATCATGGGGGAAGATTAACTGCAGTCTCCCTCGGTGTCAAGGATGCCGCTGTCACAGGCAACGTGACCCGGTAAAGATCAGAATCTCGATATTCCGATAGGGAAAGAAAGACGCCATGGACATCTATATCGCCAGGCAGCCCATCTTCACCAGGTCCAAGGAGATCCATGCCTACGAGCTCCTGTTCAGGGGCGGGATGGACAACTGCTTCCCGGACATCGACGGCGACACGGCCACGTCGCGGGTCATCTCGAACGCGTTCCTCACCTCGGGGGTGGAACAGGTCACCGGCGGCAAGGCGGCCTACATCAATTTTCCCAAACACCTCCTCGTCAAGAAGATCCCCCTCTTCCTCCCCCCCCAGATCACCACGGTGGAGATCCTCGAGGACGTGGTCCCGGACGAGGAGCTTCTCGCCTGCTGCAGGGAATTCCTTGCACGCGGGTATACCATCGCCCTGGACGACTTCGAGGACAGCCCTTCGGTGAAGCCCCTCATCGATCTCGCCCACATCCTCAAGATCGACTTCATGAAGACCAGCCGCGACCAGATCACGGAATATGCACAGCGGTTCCTGTCCCGGGGCAAGAAACTCCTGGCCGAGAAGGTGGAAACCGACCGGGACTTCCAGACGGCCCTCCACCTGGGCTTCTCGTATTTCCAGGGATACTTCTTCAGCAAGCCCCAGGTGATCAGGGACACCGAGATACCTTCCCTGAAGATGAACCTGCTCCGGATCATGGGAGAGGCCCGCCGCGAGGACTACGACGTCGACAAGCTGGAGAAGTTCATCGAAAAGGATGTTGGCATCTCGTACAAACTGCTCCGCTACCTCAACTCACCGTTCTTCCGGCGGAGGAACGAGATCACGTCCATCCGGCAGGCCATCGTCATGCTTGGCGAAAAGGGCATCCGGAGCTTCCTGTCTGTCATCATCCTGTCTGAGCTGAGCCAGGACAAGCCCGACGAGCTCATCAAGAGCTCGGTCATCCGCGCCCGCATGTGCGAACAGCTCTCCCGTGCGCGACGCGGGGCCCCGGACCCGTCGGAGCTCTTCACCCTGGGCCTGTTCTCTCACATCGACGCCATCCTGGACAACACCATGGAAAACATCATGAAGAGGCTCCCGCTTGCGGACGAGATCAAGAAGACCCTCACCGGGATCGGAACGCCCCTGAGAGAATACCTCGACCTGGTGACGAATTACCAGTCCGGCTCATGGGAAACGGCAGAGACCATGGCCGGGAGACTGCAGATCCCCCCTGACATGCTGCCTTCCCTGTACCTGGATGCGCTGGGGTTCGCCGATGCCCTGTACTCGGCCACTGAATGAAGGGGAAAAGCGGTGAATCATGCACATGCAGGGAGTCGACACTGCGAATGCGCTCTGTTTTCCTTTGGAGGAATCATGAACAGGAACAGATGGATACCGTGTGCAATCATCCTCGTGCTTCTGGCAGGCTGTGATCTGTTCGGGCCTTCACCCAAGGACGTGAAGGCCGCCCTGGAGGCTGTGGACAGGGCCCTGGAGTCGTCCGCCAGGAAGGGCATGAAGCCCGAGGTGCACAGCGAATACATCAACGCCGCTGACGTGACATACACCGCCGGAGACCGGTCCACGGTCCACTCCATGAGCTTCTTCCTGGACACGGACACGGGGGCGGGCTCCATCAATGGCGAGTGCGTGTTCTCCGATTATCGGGACGCGCCCTCGGGGTACACGATCAACAGCAGTTTCAAGTACGACTTCAAGGAGATAAAGAAGAGCAGCATCGACGACATGTACGGGAGCATCGACTGCTCGGTGAGGCTCGCCGGGGGAAAGATCTCCTCGCTGGACGCATCCTTCTCCGAAGACAAGGATGGGGTCCTGATCCACAGCATCAAGGCCGACGGCAGGGAGGTGGACATGCAGAAGTGGGAGAAGGCCTTCCAGGTCATCCGGTCCCTGCATCCCGGCACCCTGCCACGCTGAACCAGGGAAAAATAAGGAGCCCGCTGCCCGGCGCTCAATCCCGGACAACGGGCTTCATTCCGATCCGTCTTCCCTGCGACTCTTCTATGAGGCCGCGTACTCGGCCACCTTGTCTCCCACCTGGGTGGTGCTCAGGCCCATCCTGCCGGCGGCCAGCGACTTGAGGTCGCGCTGCAGGACCTTCACGATGCCCTGTTCCATGCGAGAGGCGGCCTTGTCCTCTCCCAGGGTCTCCAGCATCATCTGGGCGGACGCTATGGCAGCCAGGGGGTTGATGATGTTCATGCCCGTGTACTTGGGGGCCGAACCGCCGATGGGTTCGAACATGGAGACGCCGCCAGGGTTGATGTTTCCGCCGGCCGCAATGCCCATGCCTCCCTGGGTGATGGCGCCCAGGTCGGTGATGATGTCCCCGAACATGTTCTCCGTGACCAGCACGTCGAACCACTCCGGATTCTTCACCATCCACATGCACGTGGCATCCACGTGGTAGTATTCCCGCTTGATGTCGGGGTACTCCCTGTCACCGATCTCGTGGAAGACGCGCTCCCACAGGTCGAAGACATAGGTGAGCACGTTGGTCTTGCCCACAAGGGCGAGGGTCTTGCGCCTGTTCCTCTTCCTCGTATATTCGAAGGCATAGCGCAGGCAGCGCTCCACCTGGAAGCGCGAATAGATCATCTCCTGCACCGCCACCTCGTGGGGCGTCCCCTTCATGGTGATGCCGCCGGAGCCGGTGTACACGCCGCCGGAGTTCTCCCGCACCACCACGTAGTCGATGTGCTCGGGCCCCTTGTCCTTGAGCGGGGTCTCCACGTTGGGATAGAGCTTCACAGGCCGCAGGTTGATGTACTGGTCCAGTTCGAAGCGGAGCCGGAGCAGGATACCCTTCTCCAGGATTCCCGGCTTCACGTCCGGATGGCCGATGGCGCCCAGGTAGATGGCATGGTATTTCTTCAGCTCGTCTGCAGCCGAGTCCGGCAGGACTTCGCCGGTGCGCAGGTAGCGGTCCCCTCCGAAATCATAGGTCGTGAAATCCAGAGAAATGCCTTCCACCGCTGCGACGGCCTTGAGGACCTTGATTCCCTCCGCCACCACCTCGGGTCCTGTCCCGTCGCCGGGAATGACCGCGATGCTGTATGAACGCGCCATTCGTGCCACCCCTTTACTGGTATGGATTCATGCATGCAAGCGGCCAGAACCAGCCGCAATGCATGGCGGATATACTAAAAGGGAAGATGAAGTCAAGGGGAATGGGGCGGAGAGTTCTTCGGAGGAAAGACCTTCGTCCACGTTGTGTCCTTGCCATATGAATGAACCTTCCGCCGCGGCGGGAGGTTCATTCATATGGCAAGGCTGTTGAAAGACCCTATTGGCCCGCGTACTGGTCCAGGTAGCCCCGGATGTACCGCTCCACGCGCTGGGCCGGTTTGAAGATGCCAAAGTGGCCCTCGCAGAGGATGTCCGCGCCGAGGTCCAGGAGTTTGTGCATGGATGTGCGCCACTGGCCGATGTCGGAGCGGAACTCGCGGCTGAACGGGCCATGGATGTCCTGGCCGAAGAGGACGCGGCTGCCCTGGCGGTCCAGGTACACGGCAATGGAGCCCGGGGTGTGCCCGGGGGTGTGGATGCAGTGGACCAGATCGCCGGAGCAGGCGACGGTCTCGTGCTCACCGGTGAGCCGCCTGTCCACCGTGGTCCTGGGCAGCTTCGTGTTGTACCACCTCGCCGCCGTGAGCGACGGGTCGCCCGTTTCGATGGCGTCCGCGTCCAGGTCGTGGGAGATCACCGTGCAGTGGCAGGTGTTCCGGAAGTACTCCACCGACCCGATATGGTCCACGTGGCAGTGGGTGAGGATCAGGGTGGTGATCCGCGCCGGATCGAGGCCCGCCTCTTCCATGTTCTCTACCAAGACCGCCGTGGACCTTCCGGCACCGCAGTCGACCATGACCAGTTCCTCGCCGCACGCGACGACGTACACCGCCGCATCCGCAGGGTCGGAGTAGTCCGATCCGCCCACCTGGAACACGCCGGGGACCACCTGCTCGTACTCACCCATGGCACACCTCGCACTGATTCGGACACAAGGATCATAGCCGATGTGAAACATTCCCGGCAAGGGTCAGTTCCGGGCCTTGAGTCTTCGGTCAAGGAGGATCTTGAGGGTGAACACGGCTCCCGGGTCCGCCTGGCGGACCACCTCGAGCTCGCCGTGGATCTTCACCATGGCCATGCGCGCCTCGGTGAGTCCCAGGCCCGTCTTCATGGGGTCGGTGGAATAGAACGGGGACAGTATTGTCTGCACCTTGTCTTTGACACCGGGACCGTAATCCCGCACCGCCACATAGGCATAGTTTTCGTCCCTGGAGATACTCACCGCCACCTCGGGTGTGCCGGTTTCCAGGGCGTTCTCCAGGATCCTGCAGAATGCCACCCGCACATGGTTCTGGTCACAGAAGGCAAGAAGGCCCTCGGGCGCGGTGAGGCGCACCGGCACCCCATGATCCATCTCGCCGATGGCCTGGCGGACCAGACCACACAGCTCCACCTGGCGGCAGGCGGGCTCCATCCGCGCGAGATGCTCGTATCGCTCCACATGCTCTATCATGTCCTCGATGCGCCTGATGGAGGAGTAGATCCCGGACAGGGCCTCTTCCCATTTCCCGCTGGTCCCTGCCTTCTCCTTCTCCAGCCTCCTGCTGTAGGCGCCGATGACGGTGAGGGGGTTTCTCAGCTCATGGGCAAGGCCGTTCATCATCTGGCTCAGGTCGTTCGCCTGGATGGTGAGCCTGCGCTGCATGGCCCTGATGTCGGTGATATCACGGCCGATGGCCGAGAGGGCATAGATCCGGCCACGCTCTTCCAGAGGCGTGCACAGCAGTGAGAAGATGCCGGGACGTCCCGACAGGAGGACAAGCCGCGCCTCTCCCCGCACCGGGACTCCCTTGCTGAATCCCTTCCTGATCATGGTCTCGAGCTGGGCACGGTCTTCTTCAAGAACAAATTCCATGAGGGGTCTGCCGAGCACGGATGTCCCTTTTGCCTCCAGGTAATTCCTGAACGTGTCGTTGCAGAAGGTGATCTTCCCCGTGGGCCCGAGGATGAAGATGAGATCGTTGGCGTTCTGGATGATGGCGTTGTACCGCTTCGAGTTCATGAGCATGATACGCTGCTTTTCCTGGATGGTGCGGTCCTTCTCGTCCAGGGACCGGATGAGCAGGTCCCCCACCTCGAAGGACTGCTTCATCTCCAGGTACAGCATGACCATGGCGTTGATCACCGAGGCGTCCCGGGGGATGGCCCCCATGACCGAGGCAGGGAGCCGCTTCGGCATCTTTCCGTCGCATACCAGGTAGATGCGGCGGGATCCGGACTTCCGCAAACGCACGAATCCCGAGTGGTCGATGAAGAGCAGGCAGTCCTCAGGGGTCTGATCCACCGAGTCCACCTGCGCCATGGCCACCCCCGGGGGGGGCGCAGCCTTGCCGAGCCAGTACACGTCCATACCTCCCCCTTCGGGAAGCGGGTTTTTTTTCTTTACCCCGGGTGCCTGATCGGGTTGCCCCGGGTGTGCCTTTCCGTTACTATGCATCCATGGCACGGAAACGGAAACCCACCATCGGCATTGCCCTGGACAGCGGCGGAGCCATGGGGGGTGCCCACATAGGCGTCCTTCTGGTGCTCGCCGAGCAGGGCGTGGCGCCTGACATAGTCGTGGGCTCGAGCGCCGGCGCCGTCATCGGCGCCTTCTTTGCAGCGGGCAGGCTCGAAGATTTCCGGAAGCTCGTCACGGACATGTCCTTTATCCAGTCTCTGGGCTACTATGCAGACCCTGTGTTCCCCTATTCTGGACTGCTGGCCGGCAAGCGGGCGCTGAGATTCATCAGGTCCGTGGTGGGAGACATGCGCATCGAGGATCTCCCGATACAGTTCGTCGCCGTTGCCACCGACCTTCTCAGTGGAGAAACCGTCGCACTTGACAGGGGCCCCCTGGCCGAGGCGGTGTTGGCCAGCATGGCCATCCCGGGCATTTTCAAGCCCGTAGTGCACATGGACCGGCTCCTCACCGACGGAGGAGTATCCGACCCCCTGCCCCTGGACATCCTCAAGGCCTGCTCCCCGGACATCACCGTTGCCTGCAACCTCCACTCGCGCATGCCCTCGCGGTACTCGGCCGCGAAACGGCACACCCTTGTTCAGGCCGAGCAGGAGGCCTGCGCATGCGAGGAGGACCTTGCCCAGGGCATGATCGAGCGCGTGATGGGGCTGATCAATCCCGGTGCAATCCGTACGGGGATAAAGCCCTTGGCCGAGACCATCCTCAGGAAGCTTGCCTCCCCCCGCGCCGGGAAGATCCTCGATGCCGAGTACGGGAAGGCGCTGAAGGACTATCTCCTCCAGGGGACGCAGGTGCTCGGCGAGCTGAAGCCCCCGGCACTCTTTGCCGCAAAGCCCCAGAACCGCATGAACATCGTGGAGATCCTTCTGAGCGCCACCAACATCCAGCAGTACCAGAAGAACCGCCTCATGCTGAAGTACGATCCGCCGGACGTGCTCATCGAGCCGGATGTGGTGGATATCCTTGCCCTGGAGTTCACGAAGAGCGCCGGCGCCATTGAGGAGGGACGGGTAAAGGCACTTGAGGCTGTGCCGGAGATCCTTGCACGTGTTGCGAAGAGAGGGCGGACTACTTCACGATGAGCAGGTTCGCCTGCTTGAGTCTCTGGGCCAGGGTGGTGATGATCTTGTTGGCAACCTCGGGGTTCTCGTTGATGATGCGGTCAAGGCCGCCCTCCTGGACCGGGAGAACCTCCACCATGCTCTTGCCGATGGAACGGATGGTGGCGCTCCTTGGTTCGTTCAGGATGAAGCTCATTTCGCCGAAATACTCGCCGGGCTTGGTGATGACACCGATGCGGACATCCTTCTTCAACACCTCGAGCCCGCCCTCGGTGGAGTACAGCTTGTAGATCTCTGTGCCGGTGTCGCCCTCGGCGATGACGACCTCACCGTCGTTGTACTCGCGGATATCGAGGTTGATCACCTCGCCATAGGGGATGTTCGCCTCTGCGATGGAGGTGGTCTGCTCCAGCTGCAGGAAAGCGGACTTCATGATCATCGCCGCAAGGGCCGGCTTCGCATAGGCTATCTCATCGATGGCCTCCGCCTCGTAGGTGGCGATGCGCGAGGTCTTGGTGGCCTTGGCCGTGGTGGTGTACGGGATGCCCCGGTAGTGGTTCTCCAGGCCGAACACGTCCTGGGCCGAAAGGATGCGGATGGGTTTTTCCAGCTGGTAGATCTGCACCTCTCCCTGGAGGATTGCATAGAAGTACCGCCCGGGGTCGCCCTCCCGGACGATAATCTCCCCCTGCTTGTACTCACGGACCTCTACGGATTCGATGGAACTGGCTTCCAGCATACCAGGCCTTTCGGCAGTACACAGTGCAAACTTGAACACATGGCGGCGTCACAGGGTCCAGAAACGCGCATGAGCCGCAATGATCCCATCGAGCTCTGCAAAAGGCTTTTCCTGGATCCCGGGGGCCTCCCCCCCCTTCAATACATCTGTCACCGCCCTGACGGAATCCCTCAGGGCATCGAGATTATATCCACCTTCGAGGGCATAGACAACGGGAGACTGCACGTCGCGCGCCTCGTCCCGGATAAGAGCGGCCAGGGCGGCGAAACCCGCAGAGGTGAGCTGCATGCCGCCGATGGGGTCCATGGCATGGGCGTCGAACCCTGCGGACACCAGGATGAGGCCGGGCCTGAACGCATGGATGATGGGCACGAGGACGGACCGGTACAGGGCCAGCATCTCGCCGTCGGTCTTCCCCGAGCGCAGCGGGCAGTTCACCGTATACCCCTGGGCCTTCCTGCCCCCGGCCTCCTGGAGCCTCCCGGTGCCGGGATAGAAGGGGTACTGGTGGGAGGAGAAGTACAGGACCCTGCGGCTGTCGTAGAAGCTGTCCTGGGTCCCGTTCCCGTGGTGCACGTCGAAATCGATGATCATGACCTTCTCTACGCCGAGGCACGCAATGGCCTTCTTCGCTGCGATAGCCACGTTGTTGAACAGGCAGAATCCCATGGCCTCGCTGGCTGTGGCATGGTGACCGGGCGGCCTGAGACTGGCGAAGCCACTCTCGATTTCTCCTGCAACGGCCATCTGAACGAGCCTGATGAGGGAACCCACGGCGTACAGGGCGGTCTCGAAGGAGTCCTCCGAGGATACCGTGTCCGGATCCAGGCCCACCAGCCTTCCGGGCACGCTCGCGCGCCTCACGCGCTCGATGTGGGAACGGTCGTGGTTCAGGGCGATCTCGTCGGAGTCCGCACGGACCGGCTCCACCATGCGGATTCCCGGGTCTTTCCCGGCAAACACGGTGTGTATGGAATGGACGCGCATGGGGGCCTCTGGATGATATCCCCCGGTATCGTGGTTCATGAACAGCGGGTCGGATACGATTCCTACCATGGGGCACCTAGATGAGGATATCGAGCGAGTGCCCCTGGTCCAGCGCGGGTGCCGGGTAGCCGGCGGCCTGCCGGGAGTATGCCCGGGGCATGTCGATCCTTCCGTAGGTCAGTTCGTGGATGACCGATGCCGAGGATATCATGGGGTCAATGCCGAAGGTGGTTACCTCGGCCTCCCTCGGCACGATCATCCGGGAAGCGGTCTGTGGGGTCTTGCTTTCGGAGGTGATCTTGGCTTCTATCTGTTTGGTATATCTGGGTCTTTCCTGCTCCGACCGGTCGACCCTGACATACTTGAACTTGACAAAGGGCAACTCTACCGCGATGCCTCTCATGGAGGGATATCTCGTGGAAAGATCCTCGTACGGCATTGTCCTTACTCTATAAGGGCGAAGGGACCGTTTGGCAAGGGTAAAGTTCACAATCCCATCACCTGCTGCTCAGCGTCTCGTGAATGCTCCATACTGCGCTGATTTCCTGGCATATCCACCCTGCCAGCTTTCTCACCCCGGAGGGTCGCTGCCTGTTCAGGACGGTCTCGCATGGATCATCTTGATCATCTCGCGTTCTGGTGCTACGCTGGTTTACATCCCATCTCGAAGGAGGAATTGAAATGAGGAGAGTTCTGCGCTTCGCCCTTTGCCTGTGCCTGGTGTCCATGATTCCGCTGGCCCTGTGCGCCGAAGATTTCATTGCCCAGGGCAATGCCCTGTTCGACAATGGCAAGACGAACATCGAAAGCTACAAGCAGGCCGGAGACATGTTCGCCAAGGCCCTGGAGGCCGCGCCCACCAGCTACGAGGCGGCCTGGAAGGCGTCCCGCGCGTACCGGTGGTATGCCGACGAGTCCAAGAAGAAGAACGCCGCCAACTGGAAGGCCATCTGCAAGGAGTACGGCAAGATCGGCATGAAGTTCGGGGAAAAGGCCATGGCCATCAACCCCAACGGCATCGAGGGCAACTTCTGGTACGGCTGCTCTGTGGGCAGCTACTCCGACGGCGTGAGCGTCCTCACCGCCCTGAAGGAGGGCCTGAAGGACAAGACCCAGAGCAGTTTCGAGAAGTCGTACAAGATCGACAAGAACTACCAGGACGGCGGCCCCATCAAGGCACTGGGCCGGTTCTGGTTCGTCCTGCCGTGGCCCCTGCAGGACAAGAAGCTGTCCATGCAGTACCTGAGGGAATACCAGAAGGCCTTCCCCAATGACATAGAGGGCCAGGTGTACCTGGGCGAACTGCTCACCAAGACAGGCGACAAGGCCGAGGCCAAGGTCATCCTCCAGAAGGCTGCTGCCGGGAGCGACAAGTACTACGCGAACATGGCGAAGTCCCTGCTGGAAGACCTCTAGCACCCCCCCCCGCCGGGGCAGTATCGGGAAGGCGCCCCGTCGGACGGGGCGCCTTCCCTCGTCTGCAGCAAAGACCACGCGTCATGGTTAAAGATTCACCCGCGGAAAGACGAAAGGGAGAGTGTACATATATTCTCCTTCGTATGGGGACATGACCGTGAAAGAACAGAGACGCTACACGCGCAAGCCGCTGAAGATCGAGGCCAGGTTTCTGGACGCCGACGGCAAGGTGCTCAAGGGGATCGTGCGGAACATCAGCATCGGGGGCATCTACATCGAGACGCCACGCCCCCGGGAGCGGGGCAGCAGCCTCCACATGACGCTCGACGCGGTGGATGTGGGCAAGGTCATCGACGTGGAGGGCAAAGTAGTCAGGCACGAGGCCGAAAAGGGCATGGGCATCGAGTTCGCGGATCAGAACAACAAGGACATCAAGAAGCTCATCAGTACCATGCGCAAGCTCGACCAGGCCTCGCTCCTGGCCCTGAGCCGCTCGGCCTTCGAAGAATAGCCGTTAAGGGGCGGGAGTTCCTTTCCTGCCCGGATGCAACCCTTTCCTGCTGCTCCCTCTGTTCACAGGCTGGGAGCGTTCGCGGGGTCCGATTTCACATCCACGCCTTGACAATTCCCGCATGGAGCATACCTTTTTGCATATCCAATCTCTTCAATCCGGAGGGCGTGCCATGAAGGTCGGAGACATTATGACGAAAGCAGTGATCACCTTGACTCCGGACATGGGGATCGTGGATGCCGCCAGGGTGCTCATGGACCACCACATCAACGGCGCCCCGGTGCTGGACAGCAGCGGGAAGCTGGTGGGGATCCTCTGCCGCGACGACCTGATCTCCCAGCAGAAGAAGCTCCCCCTACCCTCGTACTTCGTGGTGCTGGACGGGGTCATACCGCTCATGTCGCCCCGGCACGTGGAGAAGGAGATGGACAAGATCTCAGCCACCACGGTGGAGCACGCCATGACGCCCCGGCCCGTCACCGTGACCGAGGACACGGACATCGAGGAGGTGGCCTCACTCATGGTGGACAGGAAGATCCACACCATCCCGGTGCTGGACGCCCAGGGGAGGCTGAGTGGCGTCATCGGCAAGGAAGACGTGCTCAGGACCATCATCCCGCAGGACAGGAGCCGGTCACCTCACTGAACCCGGAAACCAGCCTCTCCCCTACGCCTCGGCCGCGTAATCCGAGCACCCCTCCGCCGGGCGCCGCATGTGCTCCTGGACGCTCGTCTTCCGTGCTGCTTCCTCCTTCATGAGGCTGTATCCGTACTGCCTGAAGGACACTGACAGGGCTCGCACCGCCTCCTCCGGGGACTCGAAGAGCGGCACGTCGTACTTCTCCCGGTAGGAGATGGTCTTGTGGGTCGCGTTCGGGGTGTAGACGGCCGCGGGCTTTCCGTAGGCGTGGCACTTCTTGACGAGCTCCATGATGGCCTCGATGACCATGGGGTGCCACAGGCTGGGCACGGGCAGGAGGCCGTCCACCTCGTCGGAGGCAAGCAGGATGTCGAAGATCTCCAGGAAGGTCTGCATGGACAGCGCGGGTCCCAGGTCGATGGGGTTCCTCACGTTGAAGATCTGGCCCGTGCGGGAAAGGCGCTCCTGGGTCTCGGGAGAGAGCCTGGCCATCTCCAGGCCGTTTTCCACCAGGAGGTCGGCCGTGATGCCGCCGAAGGCCCCGGAGTTGGTGAACACCGCGATGCGCCTGCCCTTGAGCGGGGGCATGCGGGTGAAAATCTTGGGCAGCGCGTGGAGCTCCGAGATGGAGTTCACCCTGATGATGCCCGCCTGCTTGCATGCGGCATCGAAGATGAGGTCGTTGTTGGCCATGCCGGCGGTGTGGGACTGGGCCGCCTTCACCCCCTCGCCGGTCCTGCCCACCTTGAAGGCCAGGATGGGTTTGTTCACCCTGCGGGCTTTCTCCAGGAACTTCCTGCCGCTGGAGATGTTCTCCAGGTACATGCCGATGACCTTGGTCTTCGTGTCGGCGCCGTAGTACTCGATCATGTCTGCCTCGTCGATGTCGCTCTTGTTGCCGATGCTCACGATCTTCGCGGCCTTGACCGCATCCTTCTTGAAGGATTCAAGCACGATGACCACGATGCCGCCGCTCTGGATGATGTAGGAGATGTCGCCCGACTCGGTGGCAAAGGTTTCCATGTCGTCCTTCTGGAGACCGTAGAAGCAGCAGAACCTGTTCTCGGTGTTGAGCACGCCCAGGCAGTTGGGTCCCATGATGCGTATGCCGTAGGCCTTCCTGATCTCGTCGAGCTCCCGCTGCAGGGCCCTGCCCTGCTCGCCGCCCTCGGAGAAGCCTGAGCTCTCTATGACGATGTGCCGGATGCCCTTCTCGCCGCACTGTCTCACGAACCCGGGCACCACCTTCGAAG
>Ga0116184_10001659_pt1 | contig 20871 bp, 15 predicted proteins | sample AD_JPNNA5_MetaG_FD_89886 | JGI IMG/M metagenome (GOLD analysis project Ga0116184, IMG submission 89886) | Active sludge microbial communities of municipal wastewater-treating anaerobic digesters from Japan - AD_JPNNA5_MetaG | ecosystem: Engineered > Bioreactor > Anaerobic > Digestate | place... | reverse complement strand
GCCTCGACCGGCGACATCACCGGGTGGGCGTGGGACTTCGACAACGACGGCACGACGGACAGCACGTCCCGGAACCCGAGCTGCACGTACAGCGCGGCCGGCACCTACACGGTGAGCCTTACGGTGACGAACGCGGGCGGGAGCGACACGGAGTCGAAGACGGACTACATCACGGTGACGCCGGCGGCACCCGTCGCGGCGTTCTCCGTCGACGACACGACGCCGGACGTGGGTCAGACGGTTGTGTTTTCGGACGCCTCGACCAACGCACCGACCTCCTGGTCCTGGACGATCGAGGGAACGTCCGGGACGGACTTCGAGTACGTGGACTCGACCTCGGCGTCTTCGCAGCACCCGCACGTCCGGTTCCTGACGGCGGGGACCTACGACGTGAGCCTGACCGCGACGAACGCGGGCGGGAGCGACACGGAGTCGAAGACGGACTACATCACGGTGACCGCCACCCCCGCAACCATCGAGGTGACCCTCTCTCAATCGTCGGTCCCGCTCGGCGCGATGAGCGTCGGGACCCCCGGAACCGGCTCGATCGGGGTGACGGTCACCACCACCGGTGGCACCGCCTGGTCCGTCACCGCCTCGGCGTCCGGCGACGGGTACATGCGGACGGGCGGCACGCCGCTCGCAAACCCGATCGAGCTCGCGAACGGTGACGGTCCCTGGCACCCGTTGAACACCGGGTTCACCGGGTTCATGACCGGGGCGGCAGGCGTGGGACGGACCGATACCGCGAAGATCCGGCAGACGGTATCATCCGCAGACGCCCCCGGCGACTATGCGATCACCATCACCTTCACGGGGGCGGTCTCATGACGACGCTCTTCGCGCGGCAGTGGCTGGTTGCCGCCCTCGCCGTCGTCCTGCTCGCCGGCACGGTCTGCATCCCGGCCCTCGCCGGGAACTCGGTCAGCATCTCGGGGGTGATCCCCCGGCGGCGGCGCCCGTTGCCCGGTTCAGCGCTGCGCCGCTCTCGGGCGCCGCGCCGCTCACGGTCGCGTTCGACGCATCGTCCTCCACGGGCACGATCACCAGCTACGCGTGGGACTTCGACAACGACGGTACGGTGGACGTCACCTCAGCATCTGCAACCGCAGGCCACACCTATACCACCGCCGGCTCCTATACCGTGAAACTCACGGTCACCGGGCCCGGCGGGAGCGACGAGGAGGTACAAACGGACTGCATCACCGTCTTCGCGGCGCCGGGCGTGCACCACGTCTACTGGGTGGCGAACAGACCGATGGACGTCGTGCCCGGCGGAGCGCTGGAGTTCCGTGTCACCGGTGCGTACTCTCAGGTCACCCTGGACAGGAAGACCTACCGGCTGAATGCAGGGGACACGGTCCGTCTCGTCACGGGGTCGGACACGACCGGGAAGATCTACGCGACATCGTCGACCATCAACAACTTCGCCTTCGACGACATGCACCTCTTCATCAACGGGGTCGACCGTGGGACGGGCACGATAAAGAAGATCTGGATCAACGGGTATGACTCGTTCTCCTCGACGCTCGCCCTCGACGTCCCGTCGATCTCCGCCTGGACGCATCTCGAGGTGGACGGCACGATCGTGATCGACGGGACCGACAGCTCACGGGTGCAGATCTTTGGTCTCCGGCCCTGGGCGGGGGTGATGAACCTGGACAACACCGGTTCGCAATCCACCTACTACGACGGCGGGGCGGACTCCTACCTGGTCACCCCGGTCGTCAGGCCCCCGGTTGCGGCCTTTTCCGGCTCCCCCCTCTCCGGCGGGGTCCCGCTTGCGGTGCAGTTCACCGACCAGTCGACGAACGGACCGACATCGTGGAGGTGGGAGTACCAAAAGGAGGGGACCGGCACCTGGACGCTGTTCTCGACCGCACAGCACCCGTCCTGGACCGTCACCTCGCCGGGGCAGTACAGCATCCGGCTCACCGCGACGAACGCCGCCGGGAGCGGGACCCTGACCCGTGACAGGTACATCACCGCCGGTCAGTGCGGTCCCCTCATCGCGTACTTCACCGGTGCACCGGCGAGCGGCAAAAAACCGCTCACCGTGCAGTTCAGCGACGGGAGTCTGGGTTTCATCGACACCTGGGCGTGGGACTTCCAGAACGACGGGACCGTCGACAGCCAGGACCAGGATCCCCGGTGGAGGTACACGGCGAAGGGGAAGTATTCCGTCAGGCTCCAGGTCTCGAACGCCTGCGCGACGAGCATCATGATCCGGTATTCGTACATCGACGTGAGATGAACGGCCCACCGACTCATCCGGTTCGGGGGGATCGGGGGGACGGAAGGCGGGCACGCCTTCCCGTCCCCTGCCGGACCAGGGGCACGGCGTATGGCCCGAAGAGACCGGTACCGTCGATACCGCCGGGATCACGGTCTCGGGACCGCCGGATGCACGTCCTCTCCCTTCTGATCGTCATCCTGGTCGCATCCACCGCCGCCAGCGCCGCCGCCCTCGGGGTGGAGGGGTCCCCGATCGAGGCGGTGATCGACCCGGGCACGACGGTGAACGCCTCCATCATCCTCGTCGCAGGGCCGTCCGAACCCGCGCAGGACTGTCTCGTCGAGGTGACCGGGCTCGCCCAGAGCCCGTTCGGAGCGCCGTACACCCCCCTGCCGGCAACCGGGGATACCGGTCCCCTGACCGCCCGGCCGTTCATCCGGGTCGACCGGACGTCCGTCCATCTCCATCCCGGTGAACAAAGAGAGGTCGTGGTCTCGGTCCTCGTCCCCCCCGATCACCGTGACGGTGGTCGGTACGCCGCCGTCAGGATCCGTCCGGGGACGGGTGCGACCGGACCCCCGTCGGGGAACGAGGGCGACCTTGTGGTCCCCGTGCTTCTCACGCTCAGGGGTGGCGCCACCACCGAGTCCGGGGTCATCTCCGGCCTCGAGGTGACCACGAACCGGACGGACGGGCAGACCGAGGTGGCGACGTACTTCACCTGCACGGGGAACCACCACATCACCGGTGCGACCAGCATCGTCTCCGTCCTCGATGCGGAGGGGAGGACGGTCCATTCCGCCCGGTCGAACCCCCACGAGGGACCGATCATCCCCTCCGGCGAGGTCCGGTTCCGCGTGACGATCCCCGGAGGCGTGGTACCGGGCCGCTACTCCATCACCGCCCGGGTGGAGGCGTCCGACGGGACGCTCCTCGCGGAACAGCACGAGTCCATCGGGGTCGGCGAGGGGGAACCGCCGGCGACATCCCCTGTGCCGGCGGGGCCGGTCCCCGGGGCCCGCGTGGCGGCGCTCGTGCTCGCGCTCGCCACCGGGAGCGCTTGTACGTTGCGGCAGAGGCATGGCGCCCGCTCATGCCCGGCGGAGATCCGGGGGTGAGGACAGATGGCCTCCCCGCCGGGTCCGTCAGTGTATGTAATCATATGTTGAATCTTTACACGTATTCATAAGAATCTTATACTATGTAACACAAATACCATCTCAAGCACCGTCGGTGAACGGTTCCGCCGGTGCCGGACGGTCACCGTCCGTCCGTCGAAGAAGGCACGGGAAAAAGGAGGGATGAAACGGCAGAGGAAGACGGGTGCAGTTCACATGCGCGTACAGGGTGACAGGAGATTGATGCACGTCCACCAACAGACCCCGCAAAGACCGGGGGCACCAGAATCGGCCGGCAGAGACCGGTCACATTGAGACTCTTTTTTCTCCTGCGGGTCCATAGATCGGATCCGCAGGACCGTATTTTTCGCCGTGGTCCGCCGCCACTGACCCGCGCGGCACCGGGCGGTCCGATCCCATATAACCGGAACCGGCACCGTGCGCGCACCACGTGCCGGCAGGGAGAGGCGCACCGTCGTGGAACGGGGCACGCCCGGGGATATGCCCGGTTTGATACGGGCCCCCGGGAAAATCATACGAATCTTGGGACTAATTCGAATATGTAGCTCTCTTTTTTATTTTTGGCAATGTTAGTCATAATCAGGAAACAATGATGGATATCGACACGCCCGGAGAGGCGGGAGCGGGCCGTCCGACGCGGGTATCCGCCGTCCTCTGGGCGAACGAACTCCCGCTGCTCTCCCGGGTCTCCTCCGAGTCCGGCGTCGTCCTGGAGGGTTGGTTCCCCCACGATCTCCTGGACGCAGATCGGCTCGCTGCGTGCCTCGCCTCCTTCCGGCGCGCCGACGTGATCCTGCTGCATCCCTCGACCGGGGGGGGATGGGACGAGGTCCGCGCGGCCCTCCCCCCGGGTATCCCGGTCGTCATCTTTGGCACCGACCCCGCCCATCTCGCCACCGCCACCGTCCCCCCTGCCGTGAACGCACGGGCGAACGCGTACATCACGTACGGCGGACCCGACAACTACAAGGAACTCCTCCGGTACCTGGAGTCCGCCGTCCTCGGGAGGGGCGGGGATGCCCGCCCGCCCGCCCCCACGCCCTGGGAGGCGTGCTACCATCCCGACGCGGACCGGACCTTCTCTTCGACCGGTGACTACCTCGCGTGGCGCCCGCGTCGCCACGACCAGGCGATCGGCCTGCTCTTCTACCGGACCTACTGGTCGAGCCGGAACCTCGACCTGGTCGACGCCCTGGTCCGGGCGTTCGAGGAGCGGTTCGACGTGATCCCCGTCTTCTCCACCGGCACCGGGGACGCCTCGACCGGGGCGAAGCCCGGGGACCGGGTGATCGAGGAGTTCCTTGCGGGCCGGGTCGACGGGCTCGTCGACCTGCAGGCGGTCACCCTCGGTGACGGGCCCGATGACATCGTGACCGTGCTGCGGCATCTCGGGATCCCGGTCTTCCATCCCCTCATCCTCTACAACCGGACGGAGGAGGACTGGATCGCGTCGATGGACGGCATGACCGCCGGCGAGATCGCGTGGGGTGTGATCATGCCCGAGTTCCAGGGGATGATCGAGATGCTGCCCGTCGGCGCCCTCGGGGAGGGCGGCAGGCAGGTCCCGATCGCCGGACGGGTCTTTCGGTTCGTCGCGCGCGTCGCCCGGTGGCTCGCCCTGGCACGGATCCCCCCGTCCGAGAAACGGGTCGCCTTCGTGCTGAACAACGGCCCGTGCGCCGGGCTCGAGGCGACCATCGGGACCGCCGCCCACCTGGACGCGCTCGAGAGCCTCGCCCTCCTCCTCTCCGACCTCCGCGACCAGGGGTACCGGGTCGAGGTACCCGACAGCGGGGAGGCGCTGATCCGGGAGATCACCGGGCGGCGTGCGCACTCGGAGTTCCGCTGGACCACGGTCGAAGAGATCGTCCGTTCGGGTGGGGCCCTCGCCGAGCTCGACCCGGGCGAGTATGCCCGCTGGTTCGGCGAGCTCCCCCGTGAGGCCCGCGAGCAGGTGGTCCGGGCATGGGGCGAACCGCCGGGCGTCCCGCAGGACGGCGTCCCCGTGCCGATGCTCCACAACGGCAGGATGGTGATCACCGGGCTCTCCCTCGGGAACGCGGTCGTCTGCACCCAGCCGAAGCGGGGGTGTGCCGGTTCCCGGTGCGACGGTACGGCCTGCCGGATCCTGCACGACCCGACCCTTCCCCCTTCTCACCACTACCTCGCCACCTACTGGTACCTCGACCGCGTCTTCGGTGCCGACGTGATCGTCCACGTCGGGACCCACGGGAGCCTTGAGTTCCTGCCGGGCAAGGGGATCGCCCTGTCGGACCGGGACTTTCCCGACGCGGTGGTGGGAACCGTGCCGTTCCTCTACCTCTACAACTCCGACAACCCGGCAGAGGGGACCGTCGCGAAGCGCCGGGCCTGCGCGACCCTCGTCGACCATCTCCAGACCTCGATGGTCGCGGGCGGGCTCTACGGCGACCTCCAGCTCCTGAACGAACGGATCGGGGAGTACCTCCGGCTGAAGGAGGTCGAGCCGGCCCGGGCCCACGCGGCAGGGCACCTGGTCGGCGAACTCCTGGAGAAGACGGGGCTCGGCGAGGAGATCCGCCGGGAGCCCGCGTTCCGCGACGCGGACCTCGATGGACTGATCCCCGAGGTGCAGGCCCGTCTCGCCCGCCTCTCGGCGACCTGGGTCCCCGACGGGATGCACGTCTTCGGGACGATCCCGGACGGGGAGCGTGAGGCGGCGCTGATCACCGCCGTGCTCCGCTACGACGGCCGGCTCCGCCGGGTCCTGCTCGCGATGATGGGTCTCGAACCGACCGTCTCCGACGCGGAGGTCGCCCTGATCGAACTACTCGACCGGATGGGCGTCTCCTTCGTCCGCGGGGTGCTCGACGGGCGGACTCCGGCGGAGGCGGGCGCCCTCGCCCTCGGGGACCGGCTCGTCGTCCCGGAGCCCCCGGGCACCGACGACGTCCTCGGACAGATCCGCGACATCGCCCGCCGGCTCGAGGCCTCGGACGAGGTCGGCGCCCTGCTCGCCGCGATGGACGGGGGCTACGTCGAGCCGGGCCCTGCCGGCCTGGTGACGCGCGGCAGGCCCGACATCCTGCCGAGCGGCCGGAACTTCTACCCGGTCGACCCGCGCCTCATCCCGTCCGAGTCCGCCTGGCGCGTCGGACGGAGACTGGCGGACCTCCTGCTCGAGCGCCACCGGGGGGAGCACGGCACCTACCCCGAGAACGTCGCGGTCTACTGGCAGGCCTCGGACGTGATGTGGTCGGACGGGGAGCAGCTTTCCCAGCTCCTCCACCTGATCGGTGTGGAACCGGTCTGGAGGGAGGGGCGGTTCGACCGGGTCGAGGTCGTCCCCCTCGCCCGTCTCGGCCGTCCGCGGATCGACATCACCGTCCGCGTGAGCGGGATCCTCCGCGACGCCTTCCCGGGGTGCATCGACCTGCTCGACGACGCCGTCAGGCGGGTCGCCGCGCTCGACGAGCCGGTCGAGATGAACTACCTTCGCCGCCACACCCCCGGGGAGAGCCCCCGCCCCCGGATCTTCGGAAGCCAGCCCGGCACCTACGGGATGGGCGTGAACCTCGCGATCTACGCCTCCGCCTGGAACGACACAAAGGACCTGGCCGATCTCTTCGTCGCCTGGAACGGCTACGCCTACGGCCGTAACCTGCCGGGGCGCGAGGCACAAGCCGCCCTCGTCGAGCAGCTCCGGACGGTCCAGGCGACGTTCAACAAGACCTCGAGCGATGAGTACGACCTGCTCGGGTGCTGCTGCTACTTCGGCGCGCACGGCGGGATCACGGCGGCGGCCCGCACCTTCGGCGGTCACGGCGTCGTTGCCTACTTCGGTGACACGCGGGACCCGGACCGTGTCGAGGTGCGGGGGCTCGCCGAGGAGATCGGCCGGGTCGCCCGCTCCCGCCTCCTGAACCCCCGGTGGATCGCGGGCCAGGAGGCCCACGGGTACGCCGGGGCGGCAGAGATCGCAAAAAGGATCGGCCGGGTCTACGGCTGGGAGGCGACGACGGGCGAGGTCGGCGACGCCCTCTTCAACGGGATCGCCGAGACCTTCCTCCTGGACGGGACCCGGCGGGAGTTCTTCCGGGAGAAGAACCCCTGGGCCCTCGAGGAGGTCGGTCGCCGGCTCCTCGAGGCGCAGGAACGGGGCCTCTGGAACCCCCCGCCCGAGCTGCTCGAGGAGGTCCGGGAGGCGTACCTCGAGGTGGAGGGCTGGCTTGAGGGGCGGATCGACGGCACGGCGGGGGAGCGGCAGGGCGGGACGATCGGTCCCCCGCCGGACGAGCTCCTCGCGCGGTGGCGGGACGTGGTCGAAAGGACGGGGTACCGACCGCACGGGGAGGGATCCCGATGAGCGAACGCCACCCCCGGCTCCTGCTCCCGTTCACGGCGATCGTCGGGCAGGAGCAGATGAAGCTCGCCCTCGTGCTGAACGCGATCAACCCCCGGATCGGCGGGGTCCTGATCCGGGGCGAGAAGGGGACGGCGAAGTCCTCCGCCGTGCGGGCACTCGCGGAGGTCCTCCCCGCGCAGGAGGTCCACGTCGGCTGCCCCTATTCGTGCGACCCCCGCCGGCCGGACGAGTGGTGCGAGCGGTGCCGGACGGCGATCCCGCCGCCGGAGGCCCAGCGGCGCCCGGTCCGCGTGGTGACCCTGCCGATCGGTGCGACAGAGGACCGCCTGGTCGGCTCGATCGACCTGGAACGGGCGATCGCGGGCGGGATCAGGGCGTTCGAACCGGGCCTCCTGGCGGAGGCCCACCGGGGCGTTCTCTTCATCGACGAGGTGAACCTGCTCGACGACCACCTGGTGGACGTCCTCCTCGACGCGGCGGCGATGGGTGTCAACACCGTGGAACGCGAGGGGATCTCGATCTCGCACCCGTCGCAGTTCATCCTGATCGGGACGATGAACCCGGAGGAGGGGGAGCTTCGTCCGCAGCTCCTCGACCGGTTCGGTCTCCAGGTGACCGTCGAGGCGCTCGCCGAACCGGAGGCGCGGATGGCGGTCGTCCGGGCGGCGGAGGCCTTCGACGCGGACCCGGAGCGGTTCCGGCGCGCCTGGGCGGGGCGGCAGAGGGAGCTCGAACGGCGGATCCGGCGGGCCCGCCGCCTGCTGCCCCGGACCCGGATCGGCGACGACCTGCTCCGGCGCGTGGCAGAGGCCTGCATCGCCCTGGAGATCCGGTCTCACCGGGCCGAGATCACGGTCGTCAGGACGGCGCGGGCGATCGCCGCCCTCTCCGGGCGGCGGGACGTGACCGCGGCGGACATCCGGGAGGCGATGGCCCTCGCCCTCCCCCACCGGATGCGGCGCCGGCCGTTCGAAGAGCCCCGGATCGACCCCGAACGACTCGAGGAACTCGTCCCGGAGACCGGCGAGGACGACGGTCCGCCCCCCTCCGGGGGGACGAAGCCCCCCGATCCCCCCGCCGAGGGCGGGGACGGGTCGTCCGGTCAACCGGCTCCTCCCCGCGAGTCCGGTGTCGTCGTCCTGCCCGTCGGGCCGCCTGAGGCGCCCCCGCGGGTGGAACCGGAGCGGCGGCGCCCCCCCCGGACCCGGTACCGGGGGGCCGGGGGACGGCGCAGTCTCCCCCCCGTCCCCTCCGGACGGGGACGGGAGCACGGCAACCGCCCCGGGGGGAGCTGGAACGACCTGTCGCTCCTCCCGACCCTCCGTGCCGCCGCGCCCCACCAGCGGGCACGGACCGGCGGCACGCTCCCCCTGGTCGTGACGGACGATGACCTCTGGACGTCCCGGCGGCTCGCCCGCCCCCGTGCCGCGATACTCTTCGTGGTCGACGCGAGCGGGTCCATGGGGGTCCAGCAGCGGATGAGCGCGGCGAAGGGGGCGGTCGTCGCCCTCCTCCTCGAGGCGTACCGCCACCGTGACCGGGTCGGGCTCGTCGCGTTCAGGGGCGCGACGGCCGACCTGGTACTGCCGCTCACCGGGAGCGTGGACCTGGCCCAGCAGCGGATCGCCTCCGTCCCCACGGGCGGGACGAGCCCGCTGGCGGCGGGACTGGAGGCGGGACTGCGGGCCCTCGAACGGGAGCGGCGGCGGGCGCCGGCCCTCGTCCCGGTGATGGTCCTCGTCTCGGACGGGCGGGCGAACGTCGGGAACGGCCGGATCCGGGACGAGCTCGTGGACCTGGCCGGCCGGATCGGCGACGCGGGGATCCACCTGGTGGTGGTGGACACGAGTCCCGCGGGGGCGATCTCCTCCCTCGGTTTCTGCCCCGCGATCGCGGAGGCGGCGGGGGGGCGGTACTGCCGGATCGAACGGCCGGACGCCGCCGCGCTCGGCTCGGTGACCCTGCCGGCCCTCGTCCCGTAGCTATAACCGCCTGCGGCCCGGGGGGATGCCGTCCCCCGACCATTACGGGGAGAACGGGGACAAAGCCACGGAATCCCTGGATCGTCTCACCGGAGGGCGCTCATTCTTTCGTTCGCCGGCAGGGCACGCGGGTGCGGGACGGACGGCCGGCGGTGGGCGTCGGGTCCGGTGACGGCCCGGACCGGTGGGTCCGGCCGGGTCGAAAAAAAAGGGGAGGGGGTTCAGGCTTTGGGCGCCGCGGGGGGCTTGGACTGGGTGATCATCATGTCGTCGACCCGGATCAGGAGGATCGCGGTCTCGGCGGCCGACTGGATCGCCTGCCGCTTGACCCGGGCCGGCTCGATCACCCCGGCGTCGAGCATGTCGACGACCTCGCCCGAGAAGACGTTCAGGCCCATGTACCGGCCTCCCTTCGCGTGGGCGGTCCGCAGGTCGACGAGCTTGTCCAGCGGGTTGAAGCCGGAGTTCTCGGCGAGGGTGAGGGGGATCGCCTCGAAGGCCTCCGCGAACGCGTCGATCGCGAGCTGCACCCGCCCGCCGACCGAGGCGGCATACTCCCGGAGCCGGAGCGAGAGCTCGACCTCGACCGCACCGCCACCGACCACGTAGGTCCCGTCCTCCATCGCGTCCGCGACCACCGACGTGCCGTCCACGACCGCCCGCTCGAGCTCGTCGAGCAGGTAGTCGGTCGACCCGCGGAGCAGGACCGTGATCGCCTTCGGATTGTCGCACCCCGAGAAGGTGACGAGCTCGGCGTCGTCCGCCTCCTGGACGAGGGCCGCGTTCCCGAGGTCATCGGGCGTCAGGTCCGAGACCTTGTTGACGATCTTCGCGGAGAGCGCACGGGCGGCGTACTTCATGTCCTTCTCGTTCACGTCCTGGATCGCCATCACTCCGGCCTTCGCCAGGTAGTACTGGACCGGGTCCGAGATCCCCTTCTGGCAGAGGAGGACGTTCGCCCCCGATGCGACGACCCTGTCCGCGAGCTGCCTGAGTGCCTCCCGCTCCTGGGTGCCGAACGCGCTCAGCTGGTCGGCGGTGTTGATCCTGATCTTCGCCTTCACCTGGGTCTTCGTGATCTCCAGGGGCTGGGCGACGAGGGCGACCTTCGCATTCGCGATCTTCTTCGGCATTGCATCGGACGCGCGCTTCTTGTCGATCACGCACCCCCTGATCAGGGCCGCATCGTCGATCGAGTCACCCTTCTGCTTCTTGATCATGATGTCGTCGCGGTCGACGACGATCTCACCGTTCTTCTTCTCGGCGACGGTCATCACCGCGTCGACGACGATCCCGTTCAGCTTCTCCTTGACCTGCTCGATCGACTTGCCGGTCATGGAGGTGTCGGCGAGCCTGATCAGCGTCTCCCGGTCCGCCGGGTCGACCCGGATCGAGTTCTCCTCCACGATCTCGAGCGCCCTGTTCATGCCCATCGTGTAGCCGTTCGCGATCACGGTCGGGTGGACCATCTTGGCGAGCAGCTGTTCGGCCTGCTCCATCAGCGTGCCGACCAGGATGCAGGCGGTCGTCGTCCCGTCGCCGACCTCGTCGTCCTGCGTCTCCGCGACCTCGATCACCATCTTGGCGCCGGGGTGCTGCACCGCCATCTCGTGCAGGATCGTGGCGCCGTCGTTCGTGATCACGACGTCGCCGGTCGACGAGACCAGCATCTTGTCCATGCCGCGGGGACCGAGCGTGGTCCGGACGGCGGCGGCGATCGCCTTGGCGGCTGCGATGTTCGAACGCTGGGCCTCCTGCCCGCGGGTCCGCTCGACACTGTCCTTGAGAATGATGATCGGCTGTCCTGAAAGCACGGTATAACCTCCCTGTCGGGTAAGAGTGCTAAAAATGTGATTTGTTGTTCTATATATTCCTTCCTGTCATTCAGTCGATCCGGGAGACGCGGAAGACCGGGTAGACGGGGACCCCGTCGACCTCCCGGATGCCGCGCTTGTCGAAGAGCACCCAGATCGCGACCGGTGTCGCCTTGTGCCGGCGCAGGTAGTCCACCACCTCGTGCATCGTCCGGCCGCTCGTGATCACATCGTCGACGATGATGCACCGCTCGCCGGTGATCGCGGAGAAGTTCCCGGAGATCGAGCCGGTCGGCCTCTCCGCCGACGAGTGCTTCGCCGGGTGGTAGATCGCGAGCCTCTGCCGCTCCGCCTGGGCGATCAGGGTCGCGAGCGGCACCCCGGAGATCGCGATCCCGACGATGGTTGCGTTCTCCAGTGCCGGCGGGCCCGCCCTCTCCCCCGTTCTCGGGGGTTCCGCGCAGTGGTAGCGGTGGAGCATCAGGCGTGCAACATCGTCGAGCAGGAGGGCGCTGGAGGAGACGGCGGTCCAGTCGATATGGACGTCCTTCGGGGCCGCCTCCCCCTTCTTCTGGGTGAGGAGCCAGGTCACCGTCTCCATCGAGAGCGAGAGCTCGTCCGCGATCTGCCCGGGTGAGTGCCCCTCGGAGAGCAGGAGGCGGGCCTTCGCGATCAGCTCGTCGAGCGAGGTCATGGAAAGAGGGTCCGTCACAGACTATTTATGTATTGTCCGGTCCCGCGGACCCGTCCCGCCCGTTCGCCTCCGGAGCGGCCCGACCTCTGCCCCGCAGACCGGGCACTCTCCCGGCCCGTCACCGAACCGCCCGCACCCGGTGCACCGGTACCCCCGCCGGCGCGGTGCGGCGGCCCGCTGGGCGATCGGACGGCAGGGCACCCCGAGCCGTTCCGCCGCGTTCTGGAGCGCGAAGTCGTCGGTGGCGAGCGCCGCTCCCTGCTCGTGCGCGAGGGCGAGCGCCTCCCGGTCCGCCGGGCTGAGCCGGTCCGTCTCCCCGGCGGCGACGACCGCCGCCGTGACCGCCGCCAGCGCGGCGGGGGTGGGCGCGAGCACGAGCAGCCCCCGTTCGAGGGCGAGCTCGAGCCGGCAGCGGGCGGCCGCATCCCGCACCTCCTCCACCACGGCAGGCGGGACCAGGAGCCGTTCGGCCGGGGCCGGTCCGGCAAGCAGCCTCTCCCCCCCGGCGAAGAAGGCCGATGCGTCCAGGACCAGGCAGGTACCCGGGGCCCGCATCACCGGAGTGCGTCGGCCAGCCGGTCCGCGGCCGTGATGCAGGAGTTCGCCCGTTCGATCGTGTCCGAGCAGACCACCTCCGCCACCCCGGCGGCGGCGAGGTGGAGGAGCGCCCCGCCGGCGAAGACCCCGTGGACGCAGGCGGCCCGGACGGCGGTCGCCCCCTGGTCGAGCAGCATCCGGGCCGCCGTCGCGAGCGTCCCCCCGGTCGAGATGATGTCGTCCACGATGATCACCTCGCGCCCCTCCGCCGGGAGCGACTTCGGCCGGATCTCGACGGATTCGCCCGAGATCCGCTTCTTGTCCAGGTAGTCGTGGTCGAACCCCCCGACTCGTGCCACCTCCTCAGCAAAGCGTGCCGCCCCGTCGTCCGGGGAGAGGACCAGCGGGTCGTTCCCCTCGTGCCCCGCCACCCAGGCCCCGACCTGGGGTGCGATCGAGACGTGCTCTGCCGGGACGCGGAAGTGTGCGAGCACCGACGGGTCGTGCAGGTTCACGGCGATCACCCGGTCGACGCCGGTCGAGACCGCCCGCGCGATCGCCCGGGCCGAGAGCGGCTCCCCGGGACGGAACCGCCGGTCCTGACGCGCGTAGGCCATGTAGGGCAGGACCAGGGTGTTCGCCGACTCGTCGCAGGCGTCGATCAGGAGGAGGAGCTCCACGAGCGCGTCCGCACCGGTGACGGCCCCCACGATCACGGTCTCGTCGTCGGTCCCGTCCCGGACGAGGGCCGTCTCCCCGTCGGGGAACCGTGAATACCGGACGTCGATCGTCTCGACGCCGAGCCGGCCCGCAAGCCGTGCGCCGAGGACCTGCGAGGCCTGCGTGCATATGAGCTTCATCGTGTACCACGTCCCTGAGCTGAAAGTACTTAAACGATCGGCCCGAAAAAATATAAATCAACACGGGGTCGTGAGGTCACCATCAGAATGGATTCTTCAATCGAACCGGTCTCCACGCAGGACGATATGATGTTCGACGACATCACCGTGGACACGTCCTCGGAGATCGAGGTCCCCCCGCGGCTCGTCGACCAGGTGATCGGCCAGGAGCACGCGGTCGAGGTGATCAGGAAGGCCGCGATCCAGCGGCGGCACGTCATGATGATCGGCAGCCCGGGCACGGGCAAGTCGATGCTCGCGAAGGCGATGTCCGAGCTCCTCCCGAAGGAGGAGATCCAGGACATCATGGTCTACCCGAACGGGGAGGACCCCAACAACCCGATCATCCGGACGGTCCCCGCGGGCCGGGCCAAGCAGATCGTCGCCGCCCACAAGGCGGAGGCGAGAAAGAAGGCCCAGTTCCGGAACACCCTCCTGATGCTCCTCCTCGTCGGGATCATCGGCTACTCGTTCATCACGTTCCAGTGGCTGATGGGGATCATCGCCGCCGCCTTCGTCTTCATGGCCCTCCGCTACTCGCAGCCGAAGGAGGAGGCGCTCGTCCCGAAGCTGCTCGTCAGCCACGACCCGTCGGCCCCCGCCCCGTTCGTGGACGCCACGGGTGCGCAGGCGGGCTCGCTGCTCGGCGATGTCCGGCACGACCCGTTCCAGTCCGGTGGCCTGGAGACACCCGCCCACGACCGGGTCGAGTCGGGGGCGATCCACCGGGCGCACGGCGGGGTCCTCTTCATCGACGAGATCAACACCATGAGCATGCACTCGCAGCAGAACCTGCTCACGGCGCTCCAGGAGGGCGAGTTCCCGATCACCGGCCAGTCGGAGCGGTCCTCAGGCGCGATGGTCCGGACCGAGCCCGTGCCCTGCCGGTTCGTGATGGTCGCGGCGGGCAACCTGGACGCGATGCAGGGGATGCACCCCGCGCTCCGGTCGCGGATCCGGGGGTACGGCTACGAGGTCTACATGCGCGAGACGATGGAGGACACGCCCGAGAACCGGCAGAAGTTCGTCCGGTTCATCGCGCAGGAGGTCAGGAACGACGGCAAGATCCCGCACTTCGACGCCTCCGCGATCCGCGAGGTGATCCGGGAGGCCCGTCGCCGGTCGATGCGGAAGGGCCACCTGACCCTGAAACTCCGGGACATGGGCGGCCTGATCCGCGTCGCCGGCGACCTCGCCCGCCAGGAGGGGGCGGAGCTGACGACGGCGGCGCACGTGATCGCCGCGAAGGAGACCGCGCGGTCGGTCGAGGAGCAGATCTCGGACGACTACATCCGGCGCATGCGGGACTACGACCTCTCGGTCGTGCAGGGGACCGCCGTAGGGCGGGTGAACGGCCTCGCCGTCGTCGGCTCGGACTCCGGGTCCGTCCTGCCGATCATGGCGGAGGTGACCCCGGCGCAGTCCGCGTCGGGCGGGACCGTGATCGCGACCGGCCTGTTAAAGGAGATCGCGCAGGAGTCGATCAAGAACGTCTCGGCGATCATCAAGAAGTTCACCGGGACGGACATCAAGAACGTCGACATCCACGTCCAGTTCATCGGCACCTACCAGGGCGTCGAGGGCGACTCGGCCTCGATCTCGGTCGCGACCGCCGTCATCTCGGCGATCGAGGGGATCCCGGTCCGCCAGGACGTCGCGATGACCGGCTCGCTCTCGGTCCGCGGCGACGTCCTCCCGGTCGGCGGTGTCACCTACAAGATCGAGGCGGCAGCGAAGGCAGGCATCCGGACGGTCCTGATCCCGTCCTCCAACAAGGACGACGTGATGATCGAGGAGCGCTACCGCGCCGGGGTCCGCATCGTCCCCGTCTCGCAGATCGACGAGGTGCTCCGGTACGCCCTGGTCCCGCGTGACGAGGCGGGCTTCCTCTCGAAGGTGAAGAAGATCGCCGAGCAGTCGGCCGCCACCCTCCACCCGGGGCCGGCCACCCCGACCCTGGCCTGACGATGGTGCGATACTGGGATCTCCGGCACGTGGCCGGTGAGACGACGACCATCGACATCGACAACGGGGTGATCGAGTCGGCCTCCACCTCCTTCTTCGACCGTGCGGTCATCCGTGTCCTGGGCCCGTCGGGCTGGGGGGTCGTCTCGGTGGACAACTACCGGGCGCTCGACCTCGACCGCTTCATCGCCGAGGCACTCGCCCTGGCGGGCCTGACCGGCGAACCGGTCGAGCTCGCCGATGCCCCGCACCGGGTCCTCCCCGTGCCCGTTCCGTCGGACGACCCCCGCCAGTACGAGCTGGAGGAGAAGACCCGGCTGCTCGCCGGGATCGAGGCGGCGGCGAGGGGAGAGTCCGTCCGGAACACCCGGGCGGTCTACTCCGAGCGGTACGAGACGGTCCGTTTCGCCTCCTCCGAGGGGGTCGAGTACGCATACGAGCTCGGCCGGTCGGGCTTCAACGTGATGGCCGTGGCCGAAGGGGACGGCGTCGTCCAGATGGGATACGAGCGGCGGCACGCCGTGAACGGCTTTCCCCTCCGCACCGGGGTCCCCTGCGGGGAGAAGGCCCGCGAGACGGCGGTCGCCCTCCTCGGCGCGAAGGCCGCGAAGGGCGGGCGGATGCGCGTCGTCCTCGACCCCGAGCTCGCCGGCGTCTTCGCCCACGAGGCGGTCGGGCACGCCGCCGAGGGGGACCTGGTCCGCGAGGGGAACTCCGTCCTCGCCGGTCGGATCGGCGAGCGGATCGGCGTCGCCGGTCTCACCATCGTCGACGACCCCTCGCTCCCCGGCTTCGGCTTCGACCCGGTCGACGCCGAGGGCGTCGCGACGGTCCGGACCGAGGTGGTGCGCGACGGGGTGATCAACGCATTATTACACACCCGCGAGACCCTCGCCGCGGTCGGCAACGGGCTGGCGGGGCACGCACGGGGGATGCCGGGGGAGGTCCCGCTCGTCCGGATGTCGAACACCTTCGTCGAGAACGGGGACTCGTCGCTGGACGAGTGCCTCGCCGAGTGCCGGGACGGTATCCTGCTGATCGGGTCCCGGGGGGGGCAGGTGGACCCCGGACGGGGGGTGTTCCAGTTCAACGCGGAGTACGGGTACCTGGTCGAGGGCGGGGAGCCCGGCGGCATGGTCCGCGACGTCTCGCTCTCGGGCGAGATCCTGGGGACCCTCCACGAGATCGCCCTGATCGCGGACGACCGGCGGATGCACCAGGGGTACTGCGGCAAGGGCGGGCAGTCCGTCCCCGTCGGGGACGGGGCGCCGCACCTCCTCCTCGAGAACGCGGTGGTGGGTGGCAGTGGACGAGATTGACGCGATCCTGAGGGCGGCATCGGGCCGGGCGGAGGAGGCGGAGGTCTTCTTTTCGACCAGCGAGTCGATCGGCGCCGAGCTCTCGCGGGACCGGGTCCGCATCGGCCAGGCCGGTCACGCGATGGGCCTCGGGATCCGGGTCTTCGCGCAGGGCCGGGTCGGGGCCTCCTCCACCAACGACCCCGGGCGGTGGGAGGCCTGCCTGGACGCGGCGCTCGCCGCGATGCGGCTCGCCGACCCCCAACCGTGGGAGGGGCTGCCGATGCCCGTCGCGCTCCCCGGGACCCCCCTCGCCCTCGACCCCTCCCTCTCCCCCGCGCCCGCCACGGTCGCCGGCCTCCTCGCCTCGATGCAGGAGGGGGCCGCCTCCCACCCGGAGGCGGTCGTGACGGCCGGTTCGGCAGGCCTCTCGCGGTCGCACGTGGTGGTCGCGAACACCCATGGCCTGCGGTACGAGGAGACCGAGACGCACGCCTCCTGCTCGATCGAGGCGATCGCCGGCACCTCGACCGGGTACGAGTTCGCCTCGAGCCACGCGCTCGACCTCGACCCCCGGTGGGTCGGGGAACAGGCCGCCTTCTTCGCCGCCTTCGGGGCGGGGGGCGAGCCCCTCCCCTCGGGCACCCACGACCTGGTCCTCTCGCCGCTCGCCCTCGCCTCGCTGTTCGAGGCGGTCCTCCTCCCCGCGCTCGTCGGGCGGAACGTCCACGCGGGCCGCTCCCGCCTCGCGGGCCGGATCGGGGAGCGGGTCGCGGACGCGCGCCTCTCCCTCTTCGACGACCCGCACCGGCCGATGGGCCCCGGGGCGACCTGGTTCGACGCCGAGGGGGTCCCCACCCGGCGGCTCGACCTGATCCGGGACGGGGTGCTCGAGGGCTTCGCCTACGACCTCCGGACCGCCTACCGCTACGGGGCCGCGTCCACCGGTTCCGCCGTCCGGGGCGGGTACGGCGGCGCACCCTCGATCGGCTTCCACACCCTCGTGCTCGAGGGACCGGTCTCCGAGGTGATGGCAAAACCGGCAGTCTATGTCCGGTCGATCGTCGGGGCGCACACGGCGAATCCGATCTCGGGCGACTTCTCGGTCGAGGTCTCCAACCCCTGCATGGTCGAGGGGGGCGCCTTCGTGGCACCCGTCCGGACCGCGATGTGGGGCGGCAACGTCTTCGACCTCCTCGATGCGATCGAGGGTGTCTCGGCAGAGACGCGGGTGGTGGGCGAGATGGTCCTCCCCGCCCTCCGCGTCTCCGGCCAGCACCTGGTGGGGTGAGCCCGTGCTCGCGGTCGTCTTCACGATCCTGGCGGCCTTCGCGGTCGCTGCCGTCCTCTACTTCGTCCTGAAGCGCTCGACCACGCTCCTGCTCAACTCGGTGGTCGGGGTGATCATCCTCTTCGGCCTCGACTGGCTGCACCTCCTCTCCTCCCCCGGGATCCCGATCACGCTCGGTGCGGTCCTCGTCTGCGCCTTCGGCGGGCTGCCCGGGGTGATCGCCCTCGTCGCCCTCCACTTCCTCGGGCTCCACGTATAAGGGACGGGCCCCTCTCCCCCGCCGGCGGACCGGTCGGATCGACTATATCCCCGTACGCCGACGTGAAGGTATGATCGGAGAGATCGTCGGACTCGTCCTGGCCATCGTTGCGGCCGTCCTGCTCTACAAACTGGTCAGGGGCCTTGCCGGGCTTCTGGTGAACGCGGTCGCCGGTATCGTCGTCCTCTGGCTCCTCGACCTCTTCCTCTCCCCGCCGGTCGCGATCAACCTCTGGTCGGTCCTGATCGCGGCGATCGGGGGACTGCCGGGGGTGCTGATCGTGATCGTGCTCCACTTCCTCGGGCTCGCGTTCTGATCCCCGGCCGCTCGTCCCGTTCCGGTCGGGCGGTCGCACAGCGCCGGGGGGCCGGGACCGACCGGTCCTGGCGTGCACAGGTTTTTTTCTGCAAACATCCACCTTCAGCCATGCGTCCTCCCCGAACCGCGGTCGAATGGGGCGTGCTCGCCCTCTTCGTCGTCGGCAGCCTGTCCGCAGGCCTCCTCGGATCGATCGCCACGACGCCCAGCATCCCCACCTGGTATGCCGGGCTCGTCCGGCCCCCCCTGAACCCCCCGAACTGGGTCTTCGCCCCCGTCTGGACCACGCTCTACGTCCTGATGGGTGCTGCCGGCTTCCTCGTCTGGCAGCGGCGCGACCACCCGGCGGCCCGGACGGGCCTTTTCCTCTTCGGGGTGCAGCTCGCCCTGAACATCGCCTGGTCCTGGGTCTTCTTCGCCCTCCATGCCCTCGGGCTCGCCGTCGCGGTGGTCGTCGCGCTCTGGCTCTCGATCCTCGCCACGATCGAACGGTTCTACCGCGTCGAGCCGCTCGCAGCGTACCTGCTCGTCCCGTACATCGCCTGGACGAGCTTCGCGACGTACCTGACCGCCGCCTACTGGTACCTCAACCCCGCCTGGCGCTGAGGAGCCCGGAGACCGGGCCTCCCCCTTAAAAGAGGTTCGCCTGGCTGTAGACCTGGACCCGGTCGCCCGTGATCTCGTACGGCTTGATCTCCCGCGAGTGGGCGGAGGACCGCATCTTGACCACCTCCAGGACGAGGCGGACGCGGGTCAGTTCGTCCGACCGGATGTACCGGAGCAGGATCACCGTATCGACCAGGTACTCGATCAGGTTGTGCCGGCTCGAGTACGGGTTGTCCCGGTCCGTCTCGGAGGTCATCAGCATCGTGCACCGCTGGTCGCGGAGCATCTCCACGAACCGGAACATCTCGTACCGCCGGGCGGAGTCCGACTCGAAGAGGTCCTCGAAGAGCGAGATCGGGTCGAAGACGATCCGGGTCGCCGTGAACTTCCGGATCAGGGACGGCAGCTCGTTCCGGATGCTGTTGATCGAGAGGTTGAAGTTGGTCGGATCGAGCTTCAGGACGAAGAACGAGGTGTTGCGGTACGGCTGAACGTCCCAGTCCTTCTCGATCATGTACCGGACGATCGACTCCTCTGACTCCTCGAGGGAGATGTAGATCACGTTCTCGCCCCGGGTGAGCCCCTCCCAGATGAAGTGGAGCGCGAAGGTGGTCTTGCCCGTGCCGTAGGTCCCCACGATCGCCGCGATCGTCCCCCGGATCAGCCCGCCCGAGAGCATCTCGTCCAGCCCGTCGATCCCCATCCGGACCCGTTCGACCTCTGTGTGCGGCATCTCTCTCCTAGATGATCAGACGGATATTGTTCACCTCGAACCCGAGGGCGGGTGAGATCCTGATCGAGAACTTCACCAGGTCGTTCTCCTCCAGGTGGGTCATCACCCCGCGGAACTTCTCGAAGAACATCACCCGCTGCCGCCGTGCCGCGATCGACTCCTCCCAGCGGAAGAGGATCACCGAGTCGGCGATGTCCGCGATCTCCTGGATCCTCGCCCGGTCGATGATCCCCTGCGTCAGGAGCAGGTAGATCGTCGAGTTCCAGCGCTTCGTCACCCGCTGGAGCCCCCGGAGGTACGCGGCGAGCTCCTTCCACTCCGCCGGATCGGAGTACGAGACGGCGAGATCGGTCAGGGAGTCCAGGATGATCAGGGAGCGCTCCGGCACCGTCTCGAGCACCGCCGAGAGCTGCACCAGGGTCGACTTGTGCTCCGAGCGCCGTTTCAACCGCATGATCAGGTCCTCCGAGGTGTACCACTCCCCGGGCACCGACGAGGTGTCGAAGTACTGCTCGGAGAGGTCGCTGAACTGGACGTACTCCGCGTCGAGCTCCTGTGCGAGCGTGGAGTCGAACGAGAGCGCCACCTCCCGCCGGACGTCCTCCTTCATCTTCGTGAAGGTGATATACCGGATCTCCGACGGAAGGGTCGGGTTATCGGGGTCCTGGCGATGGAGCATCGCGAGGTTGATCAGCGAGGTGTAGACGAACTCGAACGAGCCTGCCCCGATGTCCCCGAGCAGGAGCATGATCGAT
>Ga0116184_10001656_pt1 | contig 20886 bp, 16 predicted proteins | sample AD_JPNNA5_MetaG_FD_89886 | JGI IMG/M metagenome (GOLD analysis project Ga0116184, IMG submission 89886) | Active sludge microbial communities of municipal wastewater-treating anaerobic digesters from Japan - AD_JPNNA5_MetaG | ecosystem: Engineered > Bioreactor > Anaerobic > Digestate | place... | reverse complement strand
TCACACAGACAATCAACTACTTCTTCGGGTCAGGCGTGATGGCGACAGGGGCGGGCTTCATGCTCAACGACGAGATGGACGACTTCTCGACCAGCCCGACTTCCGTATCGGCGCCGGAGCCCTACAAGAGGCCGCTGTCGTCGATGTCGCCTACCATAGTGCTCAAGGACGGCAAGCCGTTCGTGGCGCTAGGCACGCCGGGCGCGACAAGGATATTCCCCAGCATCGTCCAGACCCTAGTCAACATAATCGACCATGGTATGGGCATGGACGAGGCGATCGAGGAGCCGCGCTTCTGGAGCAACGGGCCCTCGGTGTTCGCGTATGAGGACAGGATAGACGAAACCCTTATAAACCAGATAGCGAAGCTGGGCCACAAACCCAAGAAATACACATCATACGACGCATACTTCGGAGCTGTTCAGGGCATACTGTTCGACCAGGCCACAGGGATCATGTACGGCGGGGCCGACTCAAGGAGGCTCGGAGAGGCGATAGGCTTCTAGTTGCGTCACAGGAGGAAGAAAATGCGCAGATACATTCTATTGGTGCTGCTCGCCGCCATGACGCTGGCGGTGCTGGGCGGCACGGGCATAGCCGAGGCTGCGAATCCTTTGCTCATCACGAACGTGGGGCAGGGAGCGGAGAGCGCGATGGTCAACGTGCTATGTAAAAAGGAGAAGATCGCAGCCACGCTCAACGACACGATTACGGCAAGCGAGCTGGCAGGCCCGGACGGCAAGGCCAAGTTCTCCTTCATGGCGGTCGTGGTCGGCTACAGCGGCAAGGGCATGGGCGCCGCGGGCGTGAACATCGACCAGGAGCTTGTAAGGGCCCACGAATTGATGAAGAAGGCCCAGTCACTGAAGCTGCCGATAATAATAATGCACATCGGCGGAATCGATAGAAGGGGCGAGAGCTCCGACAGGCTAATAAAGGAGATCTTCAAGTACGCCAACTACGCATTGTTCGTATCGGCGGGCAACTACCCCGATTCGGGGGCGCTGGACAAGAACAAGCCCGACAACCTGCTCACCAACAGCCTTCCGAAGGGAGTGACGCCGAAGATCGTCAGCAAGATAAACGACATCGTCGCCCCGCTGAAGGGGATCATGGGCCTGTAGGGCCCGGACTGGTTCTAGGGATCCTAACATCTGGGGCAGGGATCTTAGGTCTTTGCCCCAGATGCTCAAGATGAGAGGAGGCCGGCCCTTACATGGCAGAAGGCATCATTTTCCTCATCATGCTGGCAGTATTCGTCTTTACGGCCTTCGCGTTCAATCTGCCGATAGGCGTCTGCATGATGATAGCTTCAATAGCCGGAGCGCTTTGCGACGGCCAGGGCATACCGCTCAGGCATATGTTCGAAGGCTCTTTCGGCTACCTCAGCACGATCCTGGTCATCGCGTCAGCGATGCTGTTCATGAAGACCATACAGAAATCAGGGCTGCTAGAGACGGTAGCACGCTTTATAATCGATAAGTTCCACAACGTGAAGGTTCTGCTCCTTGCGGGCATCACGCTTCTCATAATGTTCCCTGGCATGATCACCGGCTCTTCGACGGCGTGCGTGCTGACTACGGGCACGCTGGTGGTCCCGGTGCTGATGTACTTCGGGGTGCCTAAGCACAAGACGGGAGCGATAATCGCGATGGCCGCCCTGTACGGCATGCTGGCCCCGCCGGTCAACCTTCCTGCGATGATCATCGGCGCGGGCATCGACATGCCGTACGTCGGCTTCTTCAAGCCCCTGCTGTTCGCGACCGTGCCGATAGCGATAATAACCAGCTGGATACTCGGACTTCCGCATATGCTCAAGAAGAAGAAGGAAGGCCAGGGCGAGCTGGACAAGAGCGCGCTGCCTGCGAGTTACTTCAAGCAGTACGGCATAAAGATAATCCTGCCGTTCGTTGTGCTCGTGGTCCTAATGACGCTCCCTAGCATATTCAAGGGCAAGTTCCCGGACCTTGGCATGCCGCTTGTGATGCTGATCTCCGCGGCGGTGGCGATGGTGACCGGGAAGGAGTTCAACGTCTTAGAGGCCGTAAGGGAGGCAGTCAGGGACTCGGTGCCGGTTATGAGCATATTGATGGGCGTCGGGATGTTCATCCAGATAATGACGCTCACCGGCGTGAGAGGGTTTATAGTCGTTAACTCGCTGTCACTGCCCCAGTCCTGGCTGCTCGTGGCTATGGCGGTATCTATACCGCTGTTCGGTGCGGTGTCGGCCTTCGGATCGGCGTCGGTGCTGGGCGTACCGTTCCTGCTAACTTTAAGCGGCTCCGGCAACGCGATCATCCTGACTACCGGGATTACGCTCCTGGTCTCGCTGGGAGACCTCGTGCCGCCGACGGCGCTTGCCGGCATATTCGCGGCGCAAGTGATAGACGAGCCTAACTATTTCAAGGTGCTCAAGTACTGCATATTCCCGGCGCTGCTTACGATCGCGGCCGGGCTTCTGATAGTCGCGTATTCCAACCCACTCTCGAAGTGGCTGCTATGAGGAGGCGATGCAGATGATTTGGTTGACTTGGTCTTATTGGCTTATCTGCCTGGGGCTTCTTGTGGCGCTGCTTCTGGAGGTGTTCAGGGAGAAGAACTTCTGGAAGCAGTTGTCTGCGGCCATGGTCATAATCCCCCTTGCGTTAAGGGTACTGCTGTGGAAATAGGAGGTGGGAGGCTTGAAGGTTAGCTACAGGATAACGGCGGTGCTGGTGCTCGCGGTCTCCGCCTTCGTAGTCCTTTATACTGGTTCGAGCTATAAGTCCATGTACAAGGACGACGTCATAGTGCCTGGCCCTTCGGTGAAGGAAGTCAAGATGCTCTCGGATTACTTCGAAGGGCTTAAGGACACCGCCGGGGACACCGAGGTATATGTGCTGGAGGGCGAAGAACCGGGAGGAACGCTGCTGTTCCTCGGAGGCACGCACCCCAACGAGCCTGCAGGGTTCATGACAGCGGTGCTCTTCATAGAGAACGCGGTTGTCGAGAAGGGCAGGATAATTATCATTCCCCAGGCCGACAAGAGCGGCTTCACGGCGAACGACCCGCAGGAGGCGTCGCCGCAGAGGTTCAGCTTCACGACAGCGGGGGGTAATAGAAGGACGTTCAGGTACGGCGCTAGGGCGACGAACCCGCTCGACCAGTGGCCTGATCCTGATATATACGTCAATCCATCGAACCAGACCTTGTCTGGTAGCGAAACTAGGAACCTGAACAGGTGCTATCCCGGGAGGCCTGACGGTACGCTCACTGAGAAGATCGCGTACGGGATAATGGAGGTCATAAGGAAGGAGAACGCCCTGGTATCGATAGACCTCCACGAGGCGAGCCCTGAGTATCCGGTAATAAACGCGATGGTCGCGCACGAGAAGTCCATAGACCTTGCTTCTATCGCGGTGCTCGAGCTCGAGCTGGAAGGCATAAAGATAAGGCTGGAGAAGTCCCCGCCGACGTTCTACGGGCTCTCGCACAGATCATGGGGCGACTATTCGGATACCTGGCCGATACTTATGGAGACGGCCAATCCTTCGCAAGGAAGGCTTAGGTCCAAGACCAACGAAGCCCTCGTGTTGACGGGCAAGGACCCGTGGTACGTAAAAGCCCAGAAGCTCGGCAAGCTGTATGTACCGTTCGATGAGAACGGGCATCCTATAGAAGAGAGGGTCGGCAGGCATTCGAGCTCCGTACAGGCGATCATAAGGGCGATGGAGTACTTCTTCGAACCCGAGCAGATGATCACGGTCAGCAATGTGCCGGGCTTCGATGAGCTCATGGCGAACGGGTTTGGAAACTACCTTAACGAGCCGGCCAAGTAAGCCGGTTATACATCGACTGGAGGATGAAGATGGTAAGAAGGAAGAATGAGCATAAAGAAACCGTGTTGGAAGCCCCGTTCGGAGGGCCGGGCAAAGTGGTCTTCCATCACTTCGCCACGAAGGAGGACCTCTGTGAGCAGGGTAGGCTGTATGCGATGGGTACCTTGAAACCCGGATGCGGAGTGGGCTATCATACCCACCCCTCCAACGAGTTCGAGGTCTACCATATATTGGATGGTACGGGAGAACTGAACGACAACGGAGAGGTGCTGCAGATAAGCGCAGGCGACACGGCATGGATAAAGCCGGGGCAGAGCCACTCGCTTACTAATAATAGTAGCAAGGACCTGGTGTTCCTTGCATTGGTACTTTACGTCTAGGTAATAATGGACCAAGGATAGGGCCCGCCACATTAAAACGGCGGGCCCTATCTATTGCTATGGTATTTGTCCTATAGCTGCTTGATAAACGGCAGCAACTGCTTGAACTCCGGCCTGTCCGCCCTTCCGATAAGCTCGAACGCTATGCTCTGGGCGGTAGCTACGATCGCGCCCGCATGTCTCATCCTGTCGTACGCTATATCCCTGTGATACGGGGACGTCGAGGAACTTGCGTCAGCTACCACGAAGACGCTGTAGCCCTCCTCCAGCGCATCCAGCACCGTCTGGCAAAGGCAGACATGGGCTTCGACCCCAAAGATGATCACCTGCTTCTTGTCCGATGACTTAAGAGCGTTTACGAATTCCTCGCAACCGAATGCCGAGAACGAGCTCTTGGCAATCGGGACGACATCGGACATGACTTCTTCCAACGAAGGCGTGGTCCTCCCCATTTTCTCGGGCACGTGCTCGAGTTTTATGACAGGTATGCCAAGCGCCCTTGCGATTGAAGTAAGGGCTACGGCCCTGGGTCTTACTATATCTCGGTCCCACGTGATGTCTATGACTTTATCCTGCATGTCGACGGCGATGAGTATACTTGACGAAGGATCGGCCTTTAGTTTCTTAACCATTTTTTGACCTCCAGATATTGATCATGTACATTATGCCATCAAAACTAAATGGGGTGAACGATGCTTCATATGAAGATATGCAGGGGTGCTATTGCTGTTTCTATTGCTTTATCGGTAGAGCTATGGTAAATTTAACTTTGCAAAAAGGCCGAAGTGGTGGAATTGGCAGACGCGCTAGATTCAGGGTCTAGTGGGGGCAACCTCGTGCGGGTTCAAATCCCGCCTTCGGCACCAATATATTTATAAACCGTCAGTAAGCTGGCGGTTTATTGTTTTATTTATCGTGAGAGGTCACGCAAAGTCAAACAGAGCGGTAAACAAAGCGCATAACCATTTGTTCCGCATCCCTTTTTGAAGCAAGAATTCGAGATTCTTTATCTTTTTAGCACTCTAATTACGATTCAATTCTGTGGTAGGATAGTAACAGCTGAGGTCTTTAAGCTATCGGATTCGTCCGATTCGGTACTGTGATGCCGGCAAGACAGACGCGCAAGGTATTTTGCGAGTGTGTTCCTGCCATGATAAAGGCAGGTATTTTTATGTGGTTCAGATTACTCATGACGGATGACGTGGCGATTTACCGTGCTGTGATGCGCATGCCGCAAGATATTCTGGAACGAAGCAAGGGCACGCAGGGTATTGAAACAGCTTTATCTATCTGCGGCACACCAGAAATCCGCAGTTGCCAAGACGATCTGACCTTTAAGCAGGAGACTCCATGTGTGCGCCTGGCGGCGCATCCCTCCATCTCTCAGAATAAAACCGATATATTTGTAGAATATGTCGTCAACACCAGCCGCACGATTTGGGCAACGGTAGACGCCGCGTTTCTTGCTGGCCTTCCAGCCATTCATCATGCACCCAAATCGGTCGGGGCGCCGGGAATGTCCAAGCGAGCGGATTATATGGAAATTACATCAAGACAGCGAAGATGGGGATGGTTTCCGTCTGTATGCCGGTGTGCGACGACAGGCTGACGGCGTAGCTGTTAAAGATAGGTAAATCAAGCAATCCAGCCGGAGACGGCTTATATTGAAGGAGGAGCACACAGGATGAACAAGACCAGCGAGATCGGGTATTTGCCCGACGAGAGGCCCAGCACAGGTAGACTGCTTCTATACGCACTGCAACAGGTGATCGTAATGTTCCCGGCGACCGTTACTGTCGCGCTCATCACCGGCTTCCAGGTCTCCACAACCATATTTGCCAGCGGCCTGGCTACGTTATGCTTCATCCTGATCACCGGGCGAAAGATCCCGCTATACTACGGCTCTAGCTTCGCCTACCTCCCGGCCATCGCCAGCTTCTGCGCAGCGTCCGGTTTCACCGCAGTGAACGGTATCCTGCCCACAGATGCAATCCAGAAAGTGCAGTTCGGCATCATCATGTCAGGATTTGTATCCATCGCTGCCGGTCTGCTGGTTCGCTTCAGCGGCCGTAACATGGTGGAGAAGATCCTGCCTGCGTCGATCACCGGACCAATTGCTATGATTATAGGCCTTACGCTGGCGGGCAACGCACTCAGCGACGCAATCCCGAACGTGACCGCAGCGACCACGAACAGCACCTGGTGGACGATAGTGGCGATTGTCACGCTGATCTCCACAATCCTCTATTCCAAGTACCTGAAGGGCTTTCTTGGACAGTTGCCCCTGCTGATAGGTGCGCTGACTGGCTGCGCGGTAGCAGGCGTCCTGTACGGTGTCGGCGGGGTGAACTTGTTCCGTGCGATACCTGCCGCAGCGCTGGAATCGTCACTATGGAAGCTTGGTGACGGTTCGATCTTTGCGGTACCTGCGATTTCCCTGCCAAAAATCTCCTGGGCGGCTGTCGTCGCCATCATGCCGATAGCCATTGCCACCATCCCGGAGTCGACAGCGCACATGTACCAGTTGGACATCTACGTAAACGATCTCGCCAAGAAAAAAGGAAAGAAGATGAAGTACAGCCTGGTCGACATGCTTGACCGTAACCTAATCGGCGACGGTATCTGCGATATGATCTCCGGATTGGTGGGTGGCCCCGCGGGAACAAACTACGGCGAGAATATTAGCACAATGGCGATTACCAAGGTGTTCTCCGTGCCTATGCTTGTAGTCGCTTCGATTATCGCGATTGTCATAAGCTTCTTCACTCCGCTCATCAGCGTCATATACGGAATCCCCCTGGCGGTGATCGGCGGCTTGGAAATCTACCTCTTCGGCGCTATAGCGGCGCAGGGCATCGCCATCATGATCGACCACAAGGTGGATATGTTCTCCGCGAAAAACATCGCCGTCATAGCCTCGATTATGGTCATCGGTATTGGCGGCAACTATGCCTTCGGGGGCAACATTCCGTTCTTCGGTATTCAGATTCCCTGTATTGCTGGCGCAGCGATCTTCGGCATCCTACTAAATGCGCTGCTTAGCATCGGAGAGAATAAGGTCACGAAGAAGGCATAATCTCTTATTTGGAACAAACGGCGGACGCGAGCAGCGTCCGCCGTCATATTGTACGGACGGGATAAAGCATAACAAACCGTTTCCAGTACATAGGTTCTCTTACTTCCATGTCCCGGCCAGTTTCTACTTGATGGGTTTGCGCGATTATATCGCAGGTTGCTTAGAAGGTCGGGCTTAACGAGCCTGCTTCAACTGAAGCCTCTGGATGAGCAGTAGATTGTTCACGCCTGGTCGGACAAAAATCATGAGGTGCATTGTCTTCTATACTCCATATGGGACATGTATACAAGAAATGTTAAATTCTTGAATTCTTCCTCTCTGATAGGCACAGAAATGTGGATATAAGGTACTAAAATAGCATTGGATTGTTTCCTAGGACAAAGGTCAAAGTCCTAGGATATCGGGATTTTAGCGGACAAACGAATTTGGGAAACCTGCCTTTCATCACGATATTCACCATTATTGCGAAAATTTATGTAAATTAGCATAGTAGAATTAAGACAATTCCATAACCCATAATATGTCTAGAAATACTTTCTCATACTGCTTGCTTATTAGCTAAATAACTGGGGTTTGGGGACTAATTCGAAGGCTGGTAATACATTCATGGAAGAAGAGCAACGAACTACCTCATATCTCAAGCTAATGTCGAAGTACCTCTCCCGTCAGAGTGGAAGGGTATCGATGCTCGCTGCTCTCATAGTGCTCGGCATCGCATTCCAGCTCGCCGGCCCTCAGATACTGCGCATCTTCATAGATGCGGCGATTTCCGGAAAACCGCTCGATACCCTATCCACAACAGCCGCCCTATATATTGCTGTTGCGCTCCTATGCCAGCTGATCGGCGTCCTTACGACCTACATAAGCGAAAAGGTTGGCTGGACGGCCACCAACGCCCTTAGGGAGGATCTTGTTGGGCATTGCCTTAAGCTCGACATGGCTTTCCACAAGGAGCATCTGCCCGGTGAGATGATAGAGCGAATCGACGGCGACACGACGGCTTTATCCAACCTGTTCACCAAGTTCACGGTGACGGTGCTGGCGAATCTGCTTCTCATCGTCGGGATGGCGGCTTTGCTCCTTAGGGAGGATATCATGGTCGGAGGCGGCGTGAGCCTCTTCGCGGTCATCGCACTGCTGGTCCTGCTACGCGTCCAGGCCCTGGCTGTGCCTCACTGGGTCAAACTCCGGAAGGCAAGGGCCGAGTTCTACGGAATGCTGGGCGAGCAGGTTTCCAGCGTCGATGAGATATCCGCGAATGGTGCCATACCATACGTGATGAACAGGTTCTATGCGATGCAGCAGCAGCTTCTGCGCCTTGTCACACGCGCCAGCTTCATGGGATATACGATGTGGATGACTACTGTCATGGTATTCACCGCAGGATATGCCCTGGTTTTTAGTTTGGGTTGGCGTCTTTGGGCTCAGGGCCGTATGACAATAGGCACTGTATATCTTATCTTCACCTATATCAACTACCTGAACGGCCCGATAGAGCAGGTCAGGGAACAATTGGAGGACCTTCAGAAATCGAGTGCTAGCATAAGGAGGATCTCGGGTCTTCTGGGCCAGAAGAACGAAGTAAGCGACGGGGAAGGTCCAGCTCTTGACGAGGGCGCCCTTTCGCTGGAGGTGCAGGGACTAAGCTTCTCTTATGCTGGGGATCTCCAGGTGTTGGAGGACTTGAACTTGAAGCTTGAACCGGGCCGGGTGCTGGGAGTACTGGGCCGGACCGGCAGCGGGAAGACGACTATTACACGGCTGCTGAACAGGTTCTATGATCCTGATTACGGAAGGATACTGATTGGAGGGCGCGACTTGCGTTCCATACCTCTGGAGAGCCTCAGGAAGCGCATCACGTACGTCACCCAGGATGTGCAACTCCTGAAGGCAAGCGTAAGGGACAACCTTACTTTCTTCGACGTATCTGTGCCGGACGGACGGCTTATTGAGGTACTGGAAGCGATCGGGCTAGACGAATGGCTGCGATCGCTTCCAAACGGATTTGACACTCAGCTTTCGAGCGAAGGATCAGGGCTTTCGGCCGGGCAGTCGCAGCTTCTGGCCCTGGCAAGGGCGTTCTTAAGAAAACCGGGTTTCGTGATCTTGGATGAAGCGTCATCGAGGCTTGATCCCGTAACCGAAAAGCTCATGGAAGGGGCGATGGACCGCTTACTCAGCGGAAGGACAGCCATGATAATCGCCCATCGCATCAAGACGCTCGACCGCGCAGATGACATTCTCATATTGAGCCATGGCAAGGTGCTGGAATATGGTCAGAGGAAAGATCTGTTAAGGGATCCGGATTCGCAATATAACAGGCTTCTTAAGGGCGGGATGGAGGACATGCTGGCATGAAGACTTACCATCTCATCTGGCGCATGATACTGTACCGTCCCTGGCTCTACCTGGCAGATGCGCTGACCTGGATACTGATACACGTCTTCCCAGTAGTGCCGGGCCTTATCATCAGGGAATTCTTCGATATGCTGGTGGGGCAGTCGCGTCTCGGTCTTGGGATCTGGGGGCTGATCGCACTGCTGGTGGCAACTGCCACGGCGCATATTGCCAACATAGCGGCAGGGGCGCTGGTTGACATCAGGCACCGCTTCACAATGAGTGGTTTGCTGCGCAGGAACGCGCTGGAGAGCATGCTTGCATCGCCGGTGGCAGGCGAGGCGAAGTCCACAGGCGAGACGGTGAACATCCTAGAAGAGGATGCCAAGCAGGTCGAGGACGTCATAAGCTGGTCATTCGATATGATGGGGATGACCAGCTTCGCTATAGTTTCGGCGGTGATACTGATAGGGGTAAGCCCTCAGTTGACCCTCATGGTGCTTATACCCATGATATTCGTCGTGATGCTAGCTCAGTCTGCCAGCGGCAGGCTGGAGAGATACAGGAGGGAGAGCAGGAAGGCCACCTCTCTCGTGACTGAGGCCATGGGGGAGGCGTTCGGCGCTGTGCAAGCCATTAAGGTGGCCAACGCAGAGGACAGGGTAACGGCGCACTTGAAGGCGCTCGGCGACAGGCGCCGGGACGCGATGTTGAAGGACAAGCTCCTTTCTCGGATCCTGGATTCGATCTTCGAAAATGCCTCTAGGGTTGGTACGGGGATAATACTGCTGGTTGCTGCCAGATATCTCCAGCTTGGGGCCTTGACGGTAGGCGACTTCGCGCTTTTTGTCTACTACCTTGATAACGTGACTGAGTTCGCTGCCTTCTTCGGATACTTCAACGTCCATTACAGGCAGGCAGGAGTCGCCTTGGCCCGCCTGGGGAGCCTAGTGAAAGAGCCCAAGGAGCTGGTGGAGAATAAGCCGCTGTATCTTGTAGGCGAGCTTCCGGAGATAAGGACTAAGGTGCCGGATGAGGCAGATAGGCTCGTTAAGCTGACGGTGAAAGGGCTCACTGCTAGTTACTTGGACGGTGAGCATGGGATCGAGGACGTTTCCTTCGAACTTGAAAGAGGGACTTTCACTGCGGTAACAGGCAGGATCGGATCTGGTAAGACTACCATGGTAAGGGCCTTGCTCGGCCTCATGCCGAGAGATTCGGGGGAGGTATTCTGGAACGGGAAGCTTGTGGAGGACCCCCGGGCATTCTTCGTACCTCCCAGGAGCGCCTATGCCCCGCAGGTACCGCATCTATTCAGCGATACCATGCGTAACAATATACTTCTGGGAATACCCGAGGGGGTTAACCTTCAGGAATCGATCAAGACCGCGGCTCTTGAGGAGGATCTGGCAGACCTGGAGAAGGGCATCGATACCCTGATCGGACCTAAGGGGACCAAGCTTTCAGGGGGGCAGCAGCAACGTACCGCGGTGGCCCGGATGCTGGTGCGTAATGCGGAGTTCATGGTATTCGACGACGTATCGAGCGCGCTGGACATAGAAACGGAAAAGCAGCTTTGGCAGGCATTGGCAGATAGGAAGGACCTTACCTATCTCGTGATAACGAACCGTTGGGGCGTCATCATGGGAGCGGACAAGGTGCTGGTGATGAACGGGGGTAGGGTCATCGCTCAGGATACGCCAGATGAGCTGATAAGGACGAGCCCTGAACTACGTGCCATACTAGAAGAATCTGGCAACGGAGGCGTTTAGGAGCACTTAAGACCCTAATGCAGCGGCTATTGATCTGGAGGTGCCGAAATAAGGATACCGCCGCGCCTTAGTTGGCGGTATTCAGGCAACACCGTCATCTAGAACTAGAATGCATCCCAGGTAATATCTGGGAAATGAGCGTGTTTTCCTGCTATCGTACCTGTTCCTTTCATTATCATGGTTATCGCACAATAGCCGTACTAGTAAGTACCTATGCGCCTAGGGCTGCCCAGGATATATGAGGTCATAGGAGAAGCTCCGGGGTAGCTCATGCCCCAATGCCAAAAATCACCGAAAACGTCGCAGGCGGCAATAACCTGCTCCCCGGCGGCGATGTTGGTGGCAGAGGTAATACCTTCAACTTTCCTAGGAGGAATGATCGCAGAGTAAGAACCGGTTCCGAGGTAATTGCCCGCGTTAGCGCCCCAGGCCCATATTGAACCGTCTACCGCTACCGCCATGCCGTAATTTTCACCAGCAGCAACTGCAATCGCCTGACCAGGACCTGAAACCATATACGGTCCGTAACCTGACCCTGAGATGCCGTTTCCTAGTTGGCCATGGGAGTTCATTCCCCACGCCCATACGGTTCCGTCGACTTTCAGGGCGATGCTGTGCTGAAAACCGGCCGATACGGCCACGACCCCATCAAGGTACACATCCTCTGGTTCTGCTACGTAACGCTCCATCCAGTATATAGAGCCGCCCATCGGCAGCCCTATAAGCCAATTCCCCCACTGCCAGACAGAACCGTCGGACTTGACTGCCACACTCCGACGGCTACATGCGGCAACTGATGAAACATCCTTGATATCAGTTTTTAGAATTGGCGTTACGATAGTCCTGGGCAGATTCCTTCCTATCTGGTATACGCTATTGTCTCCCCAGCACCATACCGTACCGTCCGTTTTCACCGCCAAGCTATGTGATTCACCCGCAGCGATGGCTTTTACGTCACTAAGGCCATCTACCTGGACAGGTTTTTCGAAACTATCTGAATAGGTGCCATCACCCAGCTGGCCCTTATTATTCGTCCCCCATGCCCATACGGTACCATCGCTTCTTAGCGCCAGACAGTGCTTGTCGCCTGCAGCTATAGCCACTATGCCCTCAATGCCCGATATCCGTAGGGCTGCTCCGTAGGTGCAAGCCGACCCGATAGCCCCCCAGAAGTACACGGTTCCTTCGGCGGAAAGCAATAATACATAGTTCTTACTGGCGGCCACCTGCAAGAATCCTAGAGTGTTAGGCGCGCTGGCGAACGCGTAGAAGTCCACATTACTTTCTGCGCCGCGAACCTGCCTGTATGCCGGCTCGAAAATCCACCCGGCACTTACGGGGGCTATCGTAGCACTTCCTTTGATATTACTTACGTTCCACATTCCATAGTCATCCGATACGGTCATCCCTACGCTGTGGCTTCCACTGAAGCTGACTGCCATACCTCCGATTCCCAGACCTTCGTCATTGGCAGAGAGTATCCGCCCAGAAACCGCATACGGTGCCCCGCCTGTCAGGCTGCACCCAGAAGTAAGTGTGCACAGTAATATTAGGGCGATGGCGAAGGCCCTCTTCATTGAATACACCTCCTAGCATGATTGTCCATAAGATGTCGCAGAATAGGATCTTCAAGTCCCAAACTCCCCTTCTTCGAACGATGCTCGCCTGAAAGGGAGAAGCCTTATGTCGTGGTTGAGAGGACAAAAATACTATTCGCCGGGACAGCCACCTCCGGCAATGACGAATATCGCACTTGTCCTAGCAGAGCAACAGCAAGGCGAATTTTCCGATCCGATTGGTAATCTTACATCTAGACTGGGTCCATCCATAGTTTAAATCTGCTGGCGCTTTTCTGATAGGCCTTGCTTTTATACATACAAGACGATGTGCCCAAGACGATGCGCCTGTTTAACATAGCTATTTCGGTGACCCACCTCCAGATCCCTTCCACCTAGGATTTGATTTGCGAGATATAGTTGCTAAGTCAGCGTTCATCATCTACTTTATTTGAATTACTTTCTGCGTCCATCTTTCTAATGAAATGCCTGTCGTCACATCACACGCTACCGGCCGTGCCCAGCCGATCATGGGCTGGACTTTTTGCAGCGCCAACGAGGCACAGGATTTTGCAATCCCACAAGTTCTTATATCACCTGATATTATGCTATAGACAATACTATATATCACATAGTATAGTTACAGACATAGCAAAGCCTTCACCGGCCGAACGGAGGACGCAGATGGATACCGAGAACCTCGAAAAAGAGATGAACAGGGGCTTCCTGCAGCTTGTGATACTCATCGTCCTGGAGACCCCCATGTACGGATACATGATGATGAAGGACATGGAGGAAAAGGGCGTGAGCATCGAAGAAAGCACCCTGTACCCGCTGATGAGGCGGCTCGAGTCCCAGGGGCTGCTCACCAGCAGATGGGATACATCGGAGAATAAGGCCAGGAAATACTATCAGATCACAGAGGACGGAAGGGTAGTCCGGGATAAATTGGCGGATATAGTCAGAAGGCAGTCCATGCTCGTAGAGCAGCTCAAAGGAGGCGACATCAGGTGAACAAAAAGCTAGAGGCGTACCTTAGCGAAGTAGGGCATTATGTGTCGGGCCCTAAGGGCGCAGACGATATCCTAGATGAGATCAGGAGCCACATCCTGGATAGGGCGCAAGAGGAATTCGGCAATTCGGACGATGAGAGCGTAGAGAAGATACTTGCCAAGATGGAGGATCCGCGGGAGATGGCCAGCAGGTATTCACAGGGGCAGGACATCATCGCCCCTTACTACAGGAAGCACATTATACTTTACACGGCCTTCCTGTTCTTCATAGCCCTCGGAGTCTCTGTCGTGTCGCTGGTGCTGGGTAAAGGGGCGATACATCTGCTGCCATTCTTCCAGTCGAGCGAAGACAACTTCCTTGTCTTCCTGGGAGGCCTTCCCATTACGTTCTTCACTTATTTCGGTATCGTATGCCTGTTCTTTATGATAATCACTAAGTACAGGACGGTGAAACCGGCATGGCTCATGGTCGAAGGTAGCGGCAAGCGCCTCGGTAAACCGACGGCGCTCGGATTCTTAGGTACCCTGGTCGGATTCCTTGTAGTGCTGCTAGTATATAGCTTCCAGGGTGAAATCGTATCGTTCATAGCTGACCTTTCGATCAAGAACGTCGTGGTAGTGAAGATACCTGACATTCTGATGGATGCGATACTGGCGACGACGGGCATAGACCTGCTTGTCTACTCCCTAAGGTTCCTTGCGAACACACCCGTACTCGAAGCCGCCGGCGCCGCCTTCAAACTACTGGTGATGGCCTACGTGGTCCGCAGGCCCTTCGGGTTCGAGAACTTGTCCGGGCTGGATGGCGGCATTGCGACTGCAGTTGAGGTCGGTATCAGGTCAGTACTCGTGATAGTCGTGGTCGTGACCACTATCGATCTTATAAGGTGGCTCATGTATACGTTCTCCGAGAAATATCTCAGGTGACAGGATCACCACGGGCAGACTGACGCACGGCGGTGGTAGATCGATACATAGCCGTACTAGAGATTGAATCGATAGTATATAGCTGCTTATTGGTCGATGCAGGAGACAAGCTCCTACATCGACCTTTTCGCGGATTAGGTGGACTGCCTTTGATTTGAGCAAACAATAAGCTCAAAGGTAACCATCGCCGACATACTGAATTATTGAATTAGTTTTCATGTTTCTACCATCTGATCTAGATAAAGTAATATGCAGTCTGTGAAGGAAATGACGAAATCCTCAAGAAGTCCTTACACGTGCGCTAATCATGCCTCTAGAACAGGGCGATGAAGATACTAGAAAGCAAATATAGTGGATGTGCGAGGTAGAAGATGACCATTGCGGAAAGGTTAGCCAGGGTGCCTGACTATAATGCTTTTTATACGGTAGATGAGCTTTACGCACACGCATCTTGCATCGCTGCAAGATATCCAGACATCTGTACACTAAGGATTATCGGATACTCGAAAGCCGGAAAACCCATAATCATGACGAGTGTAGGCGATGGACCTGCCCCCTTGCTGCTTTTCGCTTTTCCCCATCCAAATGAGCCTGTTGGTGCGATGTTGACTTACTTCCTTCTTGAGGAGTTAATGAAAGAAGATGAGTTAAGGGCAGGTCGCACTTGGCACATAATACCTTGCATCGACCCTGATGGAGCGAGCCTTAATGAAGGATGGTTCAAGGGGCCGTTCTCGATAAGGGACTATGCAAGGCACTATTTCCGTACCAAGGGAGAAGACCAGGTGGAATGGAGCTTCCCGATAGAGTATAAAACACTGAAATACGAAAAGTACGTGCCTGAAACGAAGGCGCTCATGAACGCCATAGCAGAAATCAAGCCCCTGTTCATGTATTCGCTCCATAACTCCAGCTTCGGCGGTGTCTACTACTACATTTCGAAACCCCTTAAAGAAGTATATGAAGCGCTCTATAGGATCCCGGAAGAGAGGGACCTTCCTCTTTCATTGGGTGAGCCGGAGATGCCGTACTGTCAAGTATACTCACCGGCGATATTCGACATGCCACGGATAAAGGACGCCTACGACTATTATGAGAAGATAGGAGTCGCAGATCCGGCAAAACACATCCACGGAGGGGCTTCAAGCAGAGATTTTGCGGACGGTATAAGCGAACCTCTTTCCCTTGTGACAGAGGTGCCACTCTTTCTATCCCCACAAATTGCCGATACCACGGAAACGGATAGGACAAGGAAGGAGCTCACGCTCAAGGGCCTTGAGAAATCACACAGAATACTATGCGCTGTTAAATCGATAATTGATGAGACTATAGGTGAATTGACTAAAGGAGAGATAATCAGGGACACCGTAGTAGCCTTCGTTGAGCAGATGGCTACTAACATCGAAGACACAAAGACATGGGTAAATACTGATCCGGAAATGGGAAACAAGGCAACTTCAGCCCAAGCGGTTGATGCTGAATACATCAGCGTATTCCGTAACCTAACGATATTATCCATGTACAGAAGAGCGCTTAAGGTGCAAATGGACAAAGGCGTTTCAAGGAAACTCACAAACGCTTTTATTAGGCTTGATGACCTCATGGAGCTCTGGATTACAGAAATTGAAGACGCCTTGGATTACAGAGTCGTTTCGATAAAGCATATGGTTGAGGTGCAATATGGCGCTCTGCTTGCAGTCCTGGAAGCGTTAGGCATATGAAGCTCAATGGCATTATGAGTTCGGATCAGCGATGAAGAGTTGATAGAGACAGAAATTCACACGGGATGACTTGAATTCTCCAGATAAGGGTGGGGTAGCGAACGATCAAGTGGGCTAAACAGGTAAGGACAAGATGTTGTTTCCTTTGAATAATCAAGATCCAATCCCAGTCAGCTTCGTGGAAGATTTCCCCAATCTTCTGAACGCAGCGACCCACACATGCTCTATGCTGTACTTGAAGCCTACTTTGCTCCAAAGAAGGAGTATCAATGACCATAGGCCCACGTTAACTACTCCAAATAGGAGGCAGCCGTTTATCGTCTCGTTCCACGAAGGTAACAGCCTAAGGCCGATGAGCCTAAGTATCTCAGACGTAGTGGTCTCAAGCATGTATACGGTGAGACTAACCCTGCTGAACCACTTAAGCAAAGGTAGCCTGTCCGTAAGCCGATTGGCACGGGAAAGCACAAGGAGCGAGGATATGAGCATAATGATGAATACCCCCAGCTCGAAGTTGGTCTTGAAGTACCAGAAATAGTCTGGTTTCGATATGGACTTCTCGAGATTCAGCATGCCGATGATGCCGTAGATCAGGAAGGCCGATCCTATTGGGGCTGCAACCCATCTGAGCAGATCTTTCCTTCCGTGGTAGACCATCATGCCTATCATCATCCCGAATAGGCCGTAAGCAACGTAGGGAATTAAAGGGTAGGGATTTGCGATGGTGAAACTGTAAAACAACGAAGCAAGTAAGTCCTTATCCGCTAAGGCTTTATCGAACGATGGGTATATGTATACTCTCACGAATGAGAGGAGCATGATCAAGGAGCCGGAAAGGCCCAGCGCCCAATAATTCCTTCTCTGCCTCTCCGCACCGTCATTTCGCAGTAGAAGGTATGCGATGAGCGATAGTGCCACTAGATTAATACCTATCGTAGAAAGTGAAGAGCCCTCGAACAGCTTGTTAAACTGAGGTAAGGTGAAACGCATATTGCGCAGAGAGCTGGCCACTGCGGTAAGGTCCGGTTGGTTGTTCACGAAATCGATCGTCCATCTTCCCAGGAAGATGTTCAGCAGGAAATGGAATATGATGTATACAACACCGGCTATGAACACGTATCTATACTGCCTTGCCTTCTGCTCTTGTCTGTCCTTCTGCATCAGCATGTAGGTATTGACTACACTTGAGTAGATGATGAAGAGGCCTCCCCAGAGAGCCATGAAGCTCATGAGGACTATAAGTATCGGTGGGTTGCTAAAATCTATCTTGTGGATATTGGCGTAGTTGAAAATCGATGAATGGAAAAATAAGATGAAGACAACCGCTATACTCCTGAGAATGTCCAGCGATGCGATCCTTCTACCTTCCATCATCACTCACCTCAAAAGCCCTATGTATTCTTATCAGCTTATCGGAATTCGGATTGGGCTCCGGCCTTCCAAAGACGACTTCGATCTTGGGGTCGTTGCAGCCATAGGATCTGAACACACCTGTTATGTTCCCAACGATCCTTGATTCATCGAAGAGCTCTTGCGATGCTCCTTCTATAAGCTGGATCCTGACTAGTACTTCCTCGGGTGAAGCTTGGACAACCTGGTACTCATCAACATAATCCGATGCTGTTATCACAGCCCTGCTGATGTAATCAGGGGAGATATACTGCCACTTGCCCGTATCCTTGCCTTTGGCCCAGAAGACATCGTCCGCTCTGCCCTGGATGTTCCGAATCACCCGGAAGGCGGACCCGCAAGGGCATTTGACAGGACTGATGGTTATTATGTCGTTAAGTTCATAACGAATTATTGGCTGCGATTTCTTATGGAGGTCAGTAACTACCAACCTCTGGCAAGGCTTGCCCGGCTCGGTATAGGTACCATCGTTATTGAGTACCTCGACGAGCACCAGGTCCTCGTTTATATGGAGGTTGCCGCACCTGCAGGAGATTGCGATAGGGCCCTCCGTGCATTTATAGATTTCGTGCACAGGGCAACCGAACACCCTGGTTAAGTAATCCTTCACGTCTGGATATAGGATCTCCGCGTAGGAGACCAGTCTCTTCGGACTTATGTGAAGCCGTGCTTTCTCTACTTCGCGGGCAATGATCTTTAGCATGGAAGGTGGGGCGGATATTACATTAGGCTGAATTATCTCGAGCTTGCTGTCTATGTTCGCTATAGTGTCCAGCTGACTGATATATGTCATCCGGTGGCCCAATATGTTCAAGTTGAAAGCTGGCGAGCTCACCCTAAGTATGAAGGCGAGGTTAAGCTTCTCCCCTTTGGGGAAGGCGAACCTTGCGAAAAGGGCGGCTTTCATGTACCTTTCCTCAGAACGCGTGGCTATCTCTACTCCCTTGTTACCACTGGTGCCGGACGACAGACCGACGTTTATTCCATGGAGCCTCTTAGTGAAGACGCGCGACTTTTCGACCTCAAGGCAGAAAGCAATGATCTCTTCCTTCGTCAAGTTCACGGTGTTGTAATCCGTGAGGTTATCCATCATCTTTTTCTTGTTGACGAACGGAAGAGAGTAGAAGTCTTCTATTTGCTTGCCTTCATACAAGCGATTGAAGTAAGTGGACTTTTTTGCTGCGTACCTTGCTAACTCGACGGCCCGCCTGTATTGGTAATCACCAATATCTGCCGGATCATAGAATCTGTACCTGAGCTTGCAGAGCAGGAAGAACATGGGGAGCAAACCAGTCTCCAGGCTTCCAGGTATCCAATTCAGTAAAGACGCTAAAACACCCATATCCTGAGATGCCCTCCTGAATATAATATATCGGAAATCCAAAATATTGGTCATACGAAGCAATATCTGGAATATGTTAAGAGCTGCTGACGTATCAACCCTCATTTAGCCACGCCACAATATAAACCGCCAGTAAACTGGCGGTTTCGCCCTATCCAATAAGCAATGGGCACTCGTACTCAAGTGGATCCACTCATCTAGCTACATGAGATTGACCATGTTATAGGACAGGTGTCATGTTGCCGTCCTCATACCGTACGCTTACGCTCTTGTAGATTATCTCGTTCGCAGCCAGAAACGCCGAGTTCAACGTAAGGTAGAAATTTACGGAATCGTAGGTAATATCGTCCCAATCACCCAGCTCCACATTGTTTAGGGTAGCGGTGAAGTGGTCTCCGGCTTTCTTCAGAACATATGTGTTGATGTCATCATTTCTGATTCCTGGAACCAAAGTACTGGAGGAGTTGATGACGACTTGAGGATGAGCGGATCCGTCGACCCATAGTCCAAAAGAAGGATCGATTGATCCACCGTAGTAATAGTAGAAAGATAGCATGTCTTCTGCAGTTCCTGTCGTGCCAGCGACCCATATGGCTCCGAACACCCGGTTCGATATAGTGGCGGCAAGCTTGAACTTGACTGTGATGGTGAAATCACCGGTCCAGACGCAAGGAGCGGTCACGTAGTTATCGTTTGCTAATATAAGCCCTTGAGGATCGAGGGCGTAATAGCTTTTAAGTACCCAGTCGTCAATGTCTGGTACAGTGGTGAAATTGACGGACCAAGTCTTCGCGCACCCGCCGAGTATAGATACCATAATCAACGCAATAACCAGAATGATGACTCGAGCTCCTCTCATGGAGACACCCCCTTACTTCTTTCATATTTGTTGTATTTACACGAAGACGCTTGTAATCCTTCGAGATACTAATTATTAATCTAATGAAATATATATAAATCAAATGATTAGAGGCAAACCATGGTTAGTATAAGGAGCCCAAAATCACATATATGTTTACCGGAGGTAATCAACGTACGAAATGATTAGGTATGATACAGGTACTGGTAACCGATGAAGTATAACCCTAAAACACTAGTGATGGATAAAAGAGAGTGTAGAGTCCGTGTTAACGGAAGTTCCCTAAGAATTTAATCGGACCTACCTTCTTTATGGGTAGTCTGATATATTGATGTCATTACTACCCATAAAGTGCCTGCTTGGGAGGTCGCAACATGGTAAATAAAGTCCTAGTGGTCCAGTCCAAGGCGATTGGCGAAGACGAAAAGCTCGGAGAGCTCTTGATGGCTAATTTCCTTCGTAATCTGGTCGATAGTGAAGAAAAGCCAAAGACGATCGTATTTTGGAATACCGGTGTATACCTTCTTTGCGAGGGCTCTAAGGTACTGGATTACGTAAGTGCGCTAGAGAGCTCCGGAGTAGGGATTTTAGCCTGCACGACTTGCATCGAGTACCTAAATCTCATGGGTAAGCTAAAGGCAGGTAAAACGACGACGATGCACGATGCCGTACAGC
>Ga0116184_10001655_pt1 | contig 20895 bp, 21 predicted proteins | sample AD_JPNNA5_MetaG_FD_89886 | JGI IMG/M metagenome (GOLD analysis project Ga0116184, IMG submission 89886) | Active sludge microbial communities of municipal wastewater-treating anaerobic digesters from Japan - AD_JPNNA5_MetaG | ecosystem: Engineered > Bioreactor > Anaerobic > Digestate | place... | reverse complement strand
TTTCTAATCCCTCACTTTCATAAATAAAAAGGTTTCCTTTATTGTTTTCAATTTTATTTATCAAGTGATTCATTTTCATTTCTACTTTATTTTGCTCATTTGTTGGAAAACCTGTTTCATCATGAAATAGACCTGTTATTTTAATCTTTTTTCCTTCGCCAATAAATGGATTTTCAGTTAAATCGTATTCGAAACTAAAGGGTAAATCAATTTTTTCTTTTTCTCTGAAGTTAAAATTATATGGAGGAGTTGTTCTTTCGACTTCTGTTCTCATATGAGCAACGCTCTCATCAGATAAAATAATTACAGGATTCCTATAATAAAAAGCTACATCAAAAGAAACTCTTGTTAGCCAATAAAATTCTTGAGGATTCTTTGGAGAAAAAATGATTATTGGATGATCACCATGCGTTCCCCATTTACTTTGCATATAATCTCCCTGTGAAACATTTGTGGGCAATCCTGTTGAGGGTCCTCCTCTCATAACATTGATAATAACACATGGTGCTTCAGCCATTGTTGCGTAACCAATACCTTCTTGCATTAAAGAAAATCCCGGACCAGAAGTTGCTGTTAACGCTCTTTTTCCCGTTAGAGAAGATCCAACAACAGCACAAATCGAAGATAGTTCATCCTCCATTTGTAAAAAAACCTTACCCAATTTTGGTAATTCTCTTGAAAATGTTTCTAAGATTTCACTTGAAGGAGTTATTGGATAACCAGCGAAAAAATCTATTCCTCCGTCAATTGCGCCATAAGATGCAGCAATATTACCTTGTAAAAATTCCTTCATATCTCATCAACCTCTATAGCAAAATCTGGACATAGATTTTCACATAATTTACAACCTATACATTCTTCTTGATATTTTACAAATATTTCATATTTATCATCCAATCCAAATACCTTTTTTGGACAGATGTTTAAACAAATAAGACAGTTCTTACAAAAATTTCTATTTATATTGACTTCATAAGTTTTCTTTTTTATATTTTTCAAAATATGCCACCTCTTCTTATCATTTTTTCAACTCCTTTATTTGAAATTAAATTTTTCATAACTTTAAAATTTTTTAGAAGAGCGTTAACATCATTGATAGTTGTGCCTGAACCTTTTGCTATTCTTTTTTTCCTATCTCCATCAATAATATCTGGATATATTCTCTCTTTTTTAGTCATTGATTGAATAATTGCCTTCATTTTTTTTATATTTTTTTCATCAAAATCTATATTTGTAGGAATTTGAGGTAAGTATCCTAAAACCGAGGATAAGCCACCCATCTTTTCAATTGATTCTATCTGCTCAAGAAAAGTTATAAAATTAAATTTTTCTTTTTTAGTTTCATACTTTTTCTCTTCTTTAAGAGATTCAATTTTCTTAATTAGATTTTTTATATCTCCAATACCAATTATTCTTGATGTTAAAGATTCAGGATCAAACTCTTCAATATCTGAAATCTTCTCTCCGGTTCCAATAAATTTTATGGGCACAGATGTAACATACCTAATTGAAAGTATTGCTCCGCCTTTAGAATCTCCATCAAGTTTAGTTGCAATAATTCCAGTTAAACCAATTTTTTTCTTAAACTCATTGGCTATTTCAACACTTCCCTGTCCTAATAGAGAAGAAACAACTAATAGAGATTCTGTTGGTTTAATCTCTTCTCTTATGTTTTTTAACTCATTCATCATTTCATTATCAATATGAATTCTACCCGGGGTATCATATAATATAAATTCAATTTTTTCTTTCTTTGCGACCTCTTTGGCTTTTTTTATTAGTTTATTTATTGGTAAATTTTCTTCATAATAAAATTTTGATTGTACAATATCAGAAATCTCTCTAAGTTGAGTAATTGCCCCTGGTCTTTTCAAATCTAAAGGAACATTTAATGTTGTGTAACCTCTATTTTTTAAATAATAAGCAAGTTTACCAATTGAAGTAGTTTTACCACTTCCTTGAATACCAAAAAGAACAATTTCAGTAGGTGGAATTGATGAATATTTTAAGCTTGAAGGTTTTCCCAAGATTTTTAAAATTGTTTCATATAGGATTTTTGTTATCTGTTCTTCAGGAAGAGCACTTTTTAGATTTTCTTCTTTTATGGCCTCCTGCTCAACAATTGATAAAATTTCTTTTACAACTTTATAGTTAACATCTGCTTCAATCAATATTTTCTTGAAATCATTTAATCCCTCTTCAATATCATTTCTTGTAAGCAGTCCTTTTCTTCCGAATCTATCTAAAACATCTCTTAAACCTTTTCTTAAATTTTCGAACATTCCATTTTTAATAATATTAATTTATTGTTAATTTGTCAACAAATTTTATAAAATGTTAAAATGTTTTTATGGACAAATTTAATAATTATAGTGGTGTTGTTCATATTCATACAACTTACTCAAAAGATAGTGTTTTGAAGCCTCTTGATTTAATTCCTTATTTAAAAAAATATAAAGTTGATTTTGCGATTATCACTGATCATAACAATTTAGAAGCAAAAAAATATGAAGGTTTTTATGAAAATATTCTATTATTAATCGGAGAGGAGATTACACCTGAAGAGGGTAATCATCTCCTCGCTTTTAATATTAAAGACCTTATAAAACCTAAAGAAGATGTTCAATCTGTAATTGATGAAATTAATCTTCAAGATGGTTTATCTTTTATTGAACACCCATTTTTTGAAGGTAATAAGATAATAAAAAACGAAGTAAAAATGAAGTGGTTAGATTGGAATGTTGAAAATTATACAGGTATGTCTGTGTTTAATTTTACTTGTGATGGAGGAGAAAGAATAAATTTATTTAATTATCTTATATTCTATTTTTTTCCAGGTTTAGATAAAGATAGACCAAATTATAAAACTATAAATAAATGGGATGAATTAAATAAACATAGGAAAATTGTGGGTATTGGTACATTAGATGCACATTTCTTATATTTTAAAATTCTCAATTTTAAAATTGAGGTTTTTCCTTTTAAATATTATTTTAATTCAATAAGAACCAACATAATAACTGAAAAACCACTTAATAAAGAAACTGTTTATGAAGAGATAAAAAAAGGTCATATTTATATAACTCACAACTATCTTGGAGAAGCAAAAGGTTTTAATTTTTATATACAAAGTGGAGATGGAAAATTTCTAATGGGTGATGAAGTTGAACTAAAAGGAAATGAAAAAATATTTGTAAAAGCTCCATTAAAATCATTAATTAAACTTATTTATAATGGTGATTGTATATATCAAAAAGTTGGAAAAGAATTTATCTATGAAAAAGTAGATAAAGGTTTTTACAGAGTTGAACTATATAGATTTCATATGTTTAATTATAAACCATGGATATTTTCTAATCCTATTTATGTTAAATAATATATGATAAAATTTTAATTTATATTAGAATCTTGGAGGTAATTATGAGAATTGGAATTATAGGTGGAAGTGGAGTTTATGATGTAGATGAGTTGAAAAATATAAGTGAGAATAATTTGATAACACCTTTTGGAATATTTGAATATATTATGGGTGAATATGAAGATAAAGAGGTCGTTTTTGTTACAAGACATGGAAAAGGTCATACCTTACCTCCTCATATGATTTCATATAAAAAAATCATCTGGGGAATGAAAGAACTTGGGGTTGAAAAAATCATTGCAACATCTGCTTCAGGATCTTTAAATTTAAATATGAAACCAGGAGATTTTGTCATAATAGATCAATTCATTGATTTTACAGATTCAAGAGAGATAACTTTTTTTGACACTCCTGGTAATGTAGTTCATACAGATATGACTGAACCTTATTGTGAGTATTTAAGAACATTGATAAAAGAGGTGATGACAAGTTTAAATTTATCTTTTCATGAAAAAGGAACATATGTAACAATGAATGGACCGAGATATGAAACAAAGGCGGAAATCAATATGCTAAAGATTCTTGGAGGAGATATTGTTGGAATGACTGGAACACCAGAGGTTATTTTAGCAAATGAGATGAAAATTTGTTATGCTTCTATTGGTATAGTCACAAATTTTGCAGCAGGAATTAGTGATAAAAAAATCTCTCATGAAGAGGTAATTGAAATGATGGACAAAAAAATTCCTATCTTGAAAAAGGTGATTTTCGAAGTTATAAAGAAAATTGATATCAATAAATAATAATGGAGGAATTTAATGGATATAGAACCATTGATATGGGAAAAAGATTTTTTAAAAGTTCTTGATCAGAGATTATTACCATTTGAAATTAAATATGAAAATTGTTCTACATATATTGATGTTGCTAATTCAATTAAAGATATGAAATTAAGAGGAGCCCCTGTTATTGGTGTTGCTGCAGGTTATGGATTCTATCTTGGAATAAAAGAATTATTTAAAAAAAATCAAATAGATAATTATAAATTAGTTAGTAATTATTTAATCAATGCAAGACCAACTGCAGTTAATTTAATGTGGGCAATTAAGAAGATGGAGAATGTACTATTAGAAAATTACAGTGATGAGAATTTATTAAGAATATTAGAAGATTCAGCAATAAATTTAGAAAAAGAGGAAGAAGAGAAATGTATAAAAATATCTGAAAATGGAGAAAAACTGATAGAAAAATTTGATTCAATACTAACACATTGTAATACAGGCTCTTTGGCTACATTAGGTCCTGGAACAGTACTTGGAATTATAAAATATGCATTTAGAAATGACAAAAAAATTAAAGTTTATTACACAGAAACAAGACCTTATCTTCAAGGAGCAAGATTAACTGGTTATGAATTAATTAATGAAAATATCGATTCAACTTTAATTACAGATTCAATGGCTGGTTATGTAATGAAACTACATCTTGTTAATAAAGTTATTGTAGGTGCTGATAGAATAGCTAAAAATGGAGATACTGCAAACAAAATAGGAACATATAGTTTATCTGTTTTAGCTAAAGAAAATAAAATCCCATTTTATATTGCTGCCCCAACATCATCAATCGATTTTAATATTGAAAATGGAGATAAGATAATTATAGAAGAGAGAAGTGCCGATGAGATCCTTTATATAAAAAACATTAGAATCGCTGTAGAGGGAACAAAAGTTTATAATCCCTCATTTGATGTAACTCCAAATATTTATATAAGTGGAATAATAACAGAAAAGGGAGTTATATATCCGCCTTTTGAAGAAAATATTTTAAAAATCTCTAATCTTTGAATCAATAATAATAGTAACAGGACCAGAATTTACAAATTCTATATCCATTATTTCACCAAAAATTCCCTCTTTAACTTTTAATCCATTTTCTTCTAATGAATTTTTAAAAATTTTTATTAAATTTTTAGCTTTCTCGCCTTTTTCTGCTCTTGTAAAGTCTGGTCTAAAACCATTTTTTACACTTCCTAAAAGAGTGAACTGAGATATCAATAATATTTCACCATTAATTTCTTTAATTGAAAGATTTAATTTCCCATTTTCATCATCAAATATTCTCAAATTAGATATTTTTCTTGTTAGATAATTAATATCATCTTCATTATCATTTATCTGAACTCCAAGTAAAACTAAAAAACCCTCTTTTATTTCAGATATAAGGGAATTTTTTACAAAAACTTTTGCATATTTTACTCTTTGTACAACACATCTCATTAAGAGTTCCTTTCAATTTCTAAAACATTTGGTACAATTTTTATCTCTTCTAATAGATCATTCAACTTTCCATATCCTGGAATTTGTAAAGTCATATATATAGTTGTTGTTTTCTCTTTATTTCTACTTGGAGGAGCATTTACAGATTCAATATTATAATTATATTTTGCAATTATGGATACTATTTTATTTAACACGCCAGGTTCATCTTTGATATGTATATTGATTTTCACTGGATATAATATTTTAACATTATTTGCCCATTCAACTTTAACAATTTTTTCCAAACTATTATCAACATTTCCTAAAATTGAGAGTAAATTTTTGCAATCTCTTCTATGAACAACAACTCCTCTTCCTTTTGATATATATCCAATAATTTCATCTCCAGGTATTGGAGTACAACATTTTGCAAGTGTGAGCAAAACCTCACCTTTTATTTCAGGTATTACCACTCCAAATTTATTTGATGTTTTGATTTTTCTTTCTAAAATAACACCTTTGTTCTTCTTTTCAATCTCTTCTTTAACTGTCTCTTCTTTTTTTTCTTCTTCTTTTTCCTTTTTTCTATAAAATTGTCTAATTTTTTCTTTTGTTGATGAACTTTTAACAAATTTTAACCAATCTCTTGAAGGACCAGGAGATGTTTTTGATGTTAAAATTTCAACTCTATCTCCAGTTTTTAATTTATAATTTAATGGAACTATTCTTCCATTTACTTTTGCTCCGATACATTTGTTTCCTATTTCTGTATGAATCTTATATGCAAAATCAATAGGAGTGGCATCAACGGTCAGATTTATAATTTCACCTTTTGGTGTAAATACAAATATTTCATCAGAAAATATATCTTCTTTAACTCTATTAATAAATTCTCTTGCAGAAGGTATAGTTTTCTGCCATTCAACAATCTGTCTTATCCAGTTAATCTTATTTGACATATCTGGATTAATTTTCTTACCTTTCTCCCTATAAGACCAGTGAGATGCTATACCATATTCACAATTTTTATGCATCTCCTCTGTTCTTATTTGAATTTCAAATGGTTCTCCATTATCACCTATTAATGTAGTGTGTAGGGATTGATATCCATTTGGTTTAGGTATTGCTATATAATCTTTTATACGCCCAGGAATGGGTTTCCATTTTGTATGAACTATTCCAAGTGTCTTATAACAATCTTGAATAGTTGGAACAATTACTCTAAGAGCAGTTAAATCAAATATCTCATCGAATGTTTTATTATCTTGTTTCATTTTTCTATAGATAGAATAGAGATTTTTTGCTCTACCTTCAACTCTACAGGTGATATTATTTTCATTAAGTAAATTTTCTATTTTTATCTTAATATCAAAAATTTCATTTTCTCTCTCTTCTCTTTTTTTTGATACTTTTATTTTTAAATCTTGAAAAATCTCAGGCTCAAGGTATTTAAAAGCAAGGTCTTCAAGTTCCCATTTTAAGGTATAAATACCTAATCTATGAGCAAGTGGTACATATATTTCTATAGTTTCTTTAGCAATTTCTCTTCTTTTTTCCTCTGGTAAATAATTCAATGTTCGCATATTGTGTAATCTATCTGCAAGTTTAATAAAAACAACTCTAAAATCAGAAGCCATAGCAATCAGTACTTTCCTTAAACTTTCAAGTTTCCACTCCTCAAGAGATAAAAATTTTATTTGAGATATTTTGCTAACTCCATCAACAAGTAATGCTACTTCTTTACCAAATTTATCTTTTATTGTATCTAAAGATACTGAAGTATCTTCAACAACATCGTGTAGTAAAGATGCCTCAATTGTTTGAAGATCGACATCAAAAGTAAGAAGAATTAAAGCTACATTTATTGGATGTAAAATATATGGTTCATTAGATGCTCTAATTTGACCTTCATGAGCTTTTTTAGCAAATTGATATATATCATCTACAATGGATAATTCACTATCATTAAATTTTTCTTTTGCTTTTTCTTTAAATAGATACCAGAGTTCATCTTCACTCTGATATATCTCTTTTGAATATTCCATACATTAATTATAATTTCAAAAGAGAAAAAAGTGTATATTTTTTTAATATCTCCTTTGCCTTAAAATCAATTAATTCAATTAAAAAATCAAATCCTAAAACCTCTCCCCCAAGTTGTTCTACAAGATCTGCAGCTGCTTTTGCAGTGCCACCTGTTGCAAGAACATCATCAACAATAAGAACTCTATCATTTTTATTTATTGCGTCTTCATGTATTTCAAGAATTGCCATTCCATATTCAAGTTCATACTCTTTTCTTTGTGTCTTCCATGGTAATTTTCCTGGTTTTCTTATAGGTACAAATCCTGCTCCAATATAAAAAGCTATTGGAGCTGCAAGAATCAAACCTCTTGCTTCAATTCCAACAACAATATCAATTTTTTCTTCTTTAAAAGGTTTACTCATCTCTTTAACTGCAAACTCAAATGCCTTTTCATCTTTTAGAAGAGGAGTAATATCTCTAAATAAAACTCCTTTTTGGGGAAAATCAGGAATGTCCCTGACAAATTTTCTTAAATCCATTTTTACCTCCTACCGCCTTTTCTCTTTTTCTTACTCTTACTCTTACTTACATTTTTTTTAACAGGCTTAGTAGTATCTTGAACTTCATTTTTCGTAGATTTATTACTGTTTTGAATTGTAATTTTTTCTAATTGAGGTTGTGTAACAGGTGCTTTTTCTGTTTCAGTTTTATGTTCACTTAATCTATTCCAAATAACAAGAAGTGGAGCAGCAATAAAAATTGAGGAATAAGTACCAGCTGTAATTCCGATAAATAGTGTAAGAGAAAAGTCTCTTAAAGTTACTCCACCAAATATCAAGATTGCAATTATTGCAAGAAGAGTTGTAAAGGATGTATTAAAAGAACGAGTAAAAGATTGTGTTATGCTTTTATTTATAATCTCATCATACTTCAGCTTATTCTTATATATTTTTAAATTTTCTCTTACTCTATCAAGAACAACGACAGAATCCTGAACAGAATAGGCAATTATTGCAAGTAAAGCTCCAATAAATGGACTATTGACCTGCTGTCTGAATAATGCTAATAATCCAACAGTTATGATGGTATCATGAAGTAATGCAAGTACAGCAACAACTGCAAATCTAAATTGAAATCTTACTGTTATGTATATAAAAATAAAAGAGAGACCAACAAGAAGAGCAATTATTCCAGATTTTTTTAGTTCATTTGATACTGTTGGACCAATAGATGAAACTCTCATATTTTCCCTGTCAAGTTTTCCAAACTTCTCTTCAAGTTTAGAAAATATTGACTCTCTCTGTTCGTTTGTAAGAGCTGTTTCATTTATCCTTATTATCAATCTTCCTTCTTGTGAAACTTGGATAACACTGTTTCCAAAACCAAACTCTCTCATAACATCTCTTGCCTCTGAAACTGTTGGTGTTTTTTCAAATTTCAAATCAAGTATTGTTCCACCAGTAAAATCAAGACCATAATTTAAAGGAGCTTTTATGGTTGTCAAATTAAGAATTATTCCAAATACTGCTATCAATATAACAATAAGTGATATTGAAAAATAAATTTTTGATTTTGGTATTATCTGCCAATTTTCAATATTTATCTTTTTCATCTTTATACTCCTTTAATATCCAAAAATTTTTGCATTTTTTGCGATTGGTGTTGAAGCAAAAATATCAATTAATAATCTTGTTGTAAAAATTGCTGAAAAGAAGGATACAACTACTCCTAATGCTAAGGTAATGCCAAAACCTTTTATTAAACCTATTCCAAAATATATAATTGCAAATGCACCTGATAAGGTTGTTATATTTGAATCTAAAACAGTTGTAAAAGCTCTTGTAAATCCAAGGCTTATACTTGTTTTTAGAGTTTTTCCGCTTCTTATTTCTTCTTTTATTCTTTCAAAAACTATTACATTTGCATCAACTGCCATACCAAGAGTCAAAACAAATCCACCTATTGCAGGAAGAGAAAAGGTTGCGTTGAGTAAAATAAGAATTCCTAAATCAACGATTACAAATATTGCAAGTGCTATTGAAGCAAGAAAACCCATAAATCTATAATATACTATCATATATAAAACAATTAAGATAAAAGCAATAATTGCAGCTTTTGTACTCATACTTATCATATCTTCACCAAGAGATGGACCAATAATTTCAGAAGATAGGATATTAACTTTTAAAGGAAGTGAACCACCTTTTAAAAGAGCAACATATTCTGAAGCTTGATCAACTGTAAAATCTCCTTCAATAACACCTTTACCATCAGTAATTTCACTCTTTACGGTAGGATTCATTAATAGTTCTTCATCAAGATAAATTGCAATTTGTTTATCGATGTTTTCCTTTGTTGCTTGTGCAAATTTTTCAGTACCCTCTTGATCAAGTTCAAATGCTATAAGTGCCTGACCAGGAGTATTCGGATCAGTATTTAACTGTACTCTAACATCTTTTAAATTGGCTCCTGTTAAAATAACAGTACCATCTTCTAACTTAAATTGAAGTAAAGCAGTTTTTCCAATTAAATCTTCAATTTTTGATGGATCTTGTGTCTGTTGTCCTGGAATATCAATTATAATTCTTCTTGAATTTAAACCACCTTCTTTTTGAACAATCGCTTCAGACAAACCTGAGGCATTAATTCTTTTTTCGATAACCGCCCTTGTACTTTCTACAAGTTCTGGAGTTACTTTTACCTGTTCTGTATCAACACATTCAAGAACAATATGTACTCCCCCCTTTAAATCAAGTCCTAAAGTAGGAGTTTTTGTTTTAATTGCCCAACCTGCAACACCTACTATTAGTGCTAAAAAAATTAATCTCCATATAAAGGATTTCAACTTCATAAATAATTCCTCCTATATTATTAACTCAACTCTAATAATTTTATTTAAATTAACTTCATTGTCAAGTTATAAGAACATATAATATGATAACACATTTTATATATAAATATAGTTAGTTATTTGATAGTTAAAATAAAACTTTATATAATTTTAAAAGAAAGGAGAATTTAATTTGATTAAAAGAAAAGATGAAAGAGGATTGGAAGATTTAAGAAAATTTAAAATAGAAATTGACATTTTAAAATATCCAAACGGTTCAGCATTAATAAATATGGGAGATACAAGAGTTTTATGTACAGCAATGGTAGAAGAAAAAGTTCCTCCATTTTTAAAAAATACAAATCAAGGTTGGATATCAGCTGAATACTCTCTTTTACCAGGTTCTACTTATCCCAGAACGATAAGAGATATTGATAAAGGAAGAATAGAAGGGAGATCTCAAGAAATTCAAAGATTAATTGGAAGAGCACTGAGGGGATGCGTCGATCTTACTGCACTACAAGGAACAACAATATGGATTGACACAGATGTTCTTCAAGCAGATGGTGGAACGAGAACAGCTGCTATAAATGGTGGATTTGTATCAATGTATATTGCTCTTGCAAAATTATATAGAAACGGTAAGTTACCATACTTCCCAGTAAAAAATTTTATAGGAGCAGTAAGTGTTGGAATTTTGAATAATGAAATTTTACTTGATTTAGATTTCAATGAAGATTTTGATGCACAAGTTGATATGAATGTTGTTATGAATGAAAATAAAAAAATTATTGAAATTCAAGGAACCGCAGAAAAAAAAGATTTTAATGTCGAGGAGCTTTTTAAAATGGTTAAAATTGGATGGAAAGGAATTGGTAGTATTATTGATTATGAAAAAGAGTTACTTAAAAACATTGTTTATAGCTACTGAAAATATAGGTAAATTAAATGAATTCAAAGATATATTAAGCTCATTGAATATAAAATTAGATATAATCTCTATAAAAGATTTGAAAGATTACAGACCTCCTGAAGAAAGTGGTAAAACATTCTATGAAAATGCTCTTATAAAGGCAAGAAATGCATATGAATTTTCTAAAATTCCTACCATAGCTGATGACTCGGGTTTAGAAGTTAACTGTTTGAATGGTCTACCTGGTGTGTTATCTAAGAGATTTTATAATGATAGTGGAAATTTTGATAAAAATATAGAAAAATTATTAAATTTATTAAAAGATGAATCCTTTGAAAAAAGAAAAGCAAGGTTCAAATGTGTACTTGTTTATAAAGACAATTTATATGAAGAGGTTTTCGAAGGTTCACTTGAAGGTTATATATGGTTTGAAAAAAGAGGTAAAAATGGTTTTGGATATGACCCTATATTTTATCTTCCAGAATATGATAAAACTGTTGGTGAATTAGAAAGTAAAGAAAAGAATAAAATAAGTCATAGATATCAAGCAATATCAAAATTCGCTGAATTTCTTAAGATAAATTTTTCCTTCTAATTATTTTATTAATTTTTAAAACTTGCATTTTTTTATCATCATATACATAACAAAGTTCATTAGAATCAGATGGTATTAGTAAAATATTTCCTCTGTTTATTGATAAAGTACAAAATTTTACAAAATTGTTTATAATAGTTATTAACTTATCACCACTTTTTAAATTATCAAATTTTGTTACTAATAATAAATCATCTTTTTTAACTTCAAAATTGTCTATATCTAATCCTTTATATTGAATTACAAAAGCCTCTTTTTTAACATACTTTTCTTCCAAGAACATTTCACCAAGATTAATTTCATTATATTTCATTTTTTCATCAATTTTGGCTTTTATTGGAATTTTTGATAAAATAATCACATTGCTTTCTTCAATTTCAAAATCTTCAAAAAAATAAGATAATGGGATATTAAATGATTTTGATATACTCTCAAGTACCCTTAGAGTTACATCTTGCTTTCCACTTTCTAAAATATGTATATATGCAGCAGAAACTCCTATTTTTGCTGCAAATTCTGTTCTTGAAATTCCTAATTTCTCTCTTAATTCAATAATCTTATCTCTTAGTGTCATACTATATTATATTTTATCATAAGTATTTATAATTTCAATATAAGTATAAAAAGAGGGAAGTAAAATCTTCCCTCTTTAATCTTTAATACTTAATTACTTTTTGGGAACAACTGCCTTTAATTCTTTTCCTGCACGGAAAGCTGGAACTTTCTTTGCTGGTATATGAATTGGTTTTCTTGTCTGAGGATTAATACCTTTTCTTGGCTTTCTTTCTCTAACTTCAAATGTTCCAAAGCCCACAAGAGCAACCTTTTCCCCCTTCTTTAAAGAATCCATAACTGTTTCAACAAAAGCTTCCAATGTGGCAGAAGCAACCTTTTTAGTAACACCTGCTTTTTCAGCAATAGAAGCTACAATTTCAGGTTTTGTCATTTAACAAATCCTCCTTTCAAAAAATTTTTACATTTTATGAAAAAATTATACCTAAATTTCTTCACTTTTTAATTCTTTTGTCATCAAATTCTTAACAGATGATATTGGATTTTCATTTTCATACAAGATACTATAAACTTCTTTAATAATTGGAAGATAGAGTTCCTGGTTATTTTCAAATGTCACTTTGGTTGTATAAACTCCTTCGATAACCTGTCTTGTTGATTCTAAAATATATTTAAATTTTATTCCTTTTCCAATCATTTCTCCTATCCACCTATTTCTTGATAAGTTAGAAAAAGAGGTTGCAACAAGATCTCCAATTCCTGAAATTCCATAGAAAGTTTCTTCATTTGCTCCATTTTTCTTTCCTACTCTTATCATTTCTTTTAATCCTCTTGTTATTAAAGAGGCTTTGGTATTTGAACCATACCCTAATCCATCAGAAATTCCTGTGGCTATAGCAAGGCAATTTTTTATACTTCCACCAAACTCAACTCCAATCATATCTCTTGAAGTATATACTCTAAAATAGTCATTTGTCAAGAGGTTTTGAAAAGTATCAGAAATTTTTTGGCTATTAGAAGCAACAACTGAGGTTGTTGGAATACGCAATGCAACTTCTTTTGAAAAGTTTGGACCAGAAAGAACAGCAAAATCGACATCGTTTAGTTCTTCTTTTAAAACTTCACTCATCCTTTTTCCGCCTTTCAACTCTAATCCTTTAGATGCAATTAAAAAAAGTTTGTTCCTGATATTTTCTTTAGACATATTTATAATTACATCCCTTAGATGCTGTGATGGAACAACTAAAACTATTATTTCTGAATTATAAATTGCCTCTTCTAAGTTATTAGTCAGTTTTATTTCATCTGGCAATATAAATCCCGGTAGATAATATAAATTTTCTTTATATTGTTTTGTAATCATTAAGGATTCTTTAGAATGAAACCATAATTTAATATTATGTCGATTTCTATATAAATGAAGAGCAAGAGCAGTTCCCCATCCACCAGCACCAATTACTCCTATGTTCATCTTTCTTTCTCCCTTATAATAAAATCTATGAACACACCTTTTAATTTATATTCTTCTCTTATTTTATTTATTATATATCTAATATAATCTTTTTTAAAAAATTCTTTATCATTTACAACTATCTCTATTAATCTTGGGTTTTTACTTAATTCCTTTATATCATAAATTTTTAAATCTTTTTTACCTTTTTTTGGTGGAGAATGATTATTTATAATTTTATATATACTTTCTTTTAGTTTATTCTCGCTTATATTTTTATTTATATTTTCATAAACTATATCTATCAATTTAAAAATTAAATTTAAATTAATTTTTTTTAATGCAGATATCATAACTTGTGGATAAAACAGAATTTCATTTAATCTATATGAAATTTCATTTAAAATTTTATCTAAATCTTCTTTGATTAAGTCGAGTTTATTAATTATAATTATTCCTGATTTTCTGTTTTTAAGAAGAAGAGACATTAAATGTTCATCAGTTCTTGAGATATTATCACATGAAATTAAAAAAAGAACAATATCACTCTCTTTCAAAGCTTTTAATGCTCTTAAACTTATATAAAAATCAAGATCTTTTAACAATCCTTTTTTTATACCTGGAGTATCAAGAAAAAAGTACTCTTTATCTTTGAATTTTACAATATGCTCAATCACATCTCTTGTTGTACCAGGTTCTTTAGAAACTATAGAACGTTCATAGCCTAAGATAGAATTAAGTAAAGTTGATTTACCTGTATTTGGTTTTCCTATAATAGCAATTTTAGGTAAATTTTTTTCAAAAAAAGTTACCTCTTTTTCTTCTGGTATTCTTTTATAAATTTCATTTAATAAATTCTCTAAACCGATATTTTTAAGTGATGAAATTTTTATTGGTTCTCCAAAACCAAGTTCTAAATATAAATAAGTTTCTGAACAGGAATCTTTTATGTCACATTTATTTAATGCTAAGATTACTTCTTTTTTCTTTTTATGTAATAATTTGGCAATTTTCCTATCCTCATCAGTTATATTATTGTAACTGCCATCTATCAAAAAAATAATCAAATCAGACATATCTATTGCTATCTCAACTTGAAGATTTATTTTCTTACTTATATCAGTTTTAGCATCAAAAGATATTCCACCTGTATCAAGAAATGATGTTTTTTTATCAAAAACTGTTCCTTCTCCATAAATATAATCTCTTGTTGTACCAGGTAGTTCAAAGGTAGTTGCTTTACTTTCTCTTATTAATTTATTGAAAAGAGTCGATTTGCCAGAATTTGGCCTACCTACTATTGCAATTCTAAACATTTTTTCTTTATATTTTGAATTGTTTTAATAGGAGTGGAAGTACCTGAAATTATTCCAACTACTTTAACTCCATTAAACCAATCTTTTTTAATCTCATTTTCATTTTCAATTTGATATGTTTTTATCAATTTAACTCCTATTTCATATAACCTTTTTGTGTTTGATGAATTTTTTCCTCCGATAACTAATAGAAGATCTACTTTTTTTGCTATTTCATAAACCTCTTTTTGTCTTAAAAGACTCTCATTACATAAGGTATCAAAAAATTCTACATCATTATTAATTGATTTAATCTTTTTTTTCATCTCTTCATAAAATTCATAACTTTGAGTTGTTTGTATAATTACACCAACTTTTCCTTTAATTTTCGGTATCTCATCATCTATATCTATTAAATACGTTTTTGAACCTTTTAGATAAGAGTATAGATATTTTATTTCTTGATGGTTTTTCTCACCAATAATAATTAAATCTTTACCATCTTTTAATATCTTTTTACCTAATATAAGTGATTTTGTAACTAAAGGACATGTTGCTTTTATAATTTTTAATCTTTTCTTTTTTGCCAAATCCTCTTCTTCTAAAGATATACCATGCGCAGGTGTTATTAAAGTTACATCATCTGGAATTCGAGAAATTTCATCAACAATTTCAAGACCTTTTTCTCTCAATTCAGAATTTACATCTTTATTATGTACAAGTTCTTTTAGTAAATAAACTTCATTTTTCTCATTTAAGATTTTATTTACTAAATTATATGCATAATTAACACCATTACAAAAACCCAAGAATCTACTCTCAATTATTTCCATTACCAATTTTCACTCATCCCTTTAACAAATAATTCTTTAACTTCTTCATTATATTCATTTATTGTTTCATAATTAATCTCTCTATTCAAATATTGTTCAGGATATATTGGAGGATAAATTTTTGTTCTTATTTTTGTAAAAAATTTTGGGAACTTACTCTTTCTTGAAAAAGCTTCAAAACTTCCTTTAATTAATATTACTTGTACTGGTGCATTTGCTTTTATTGAGAAAAAACTTGAACCAAGATGAAAATTATCCAATTGAAGTTTCCCATCTCTTGTTCTTGTTGCTTCTGGAAATATTCCAAGATTTTCATTTTTTTCAAGATATGAAATTGCCTGTTTTATAACATTCCTATCAATTTTATCTCTTTTAACAGGTACAATCTCCATAAATTCAAGAAATTTTTTAAGAAAACCCTTAAAGATCTCCTCTTTTGCTAAAAAATGTATATATTTAGAAGGAGATACAGAAATTGCCATTAAAAGAAAATCAAACCATGATGAATGATTAGATGCAAAAATAATTCTGCCATTTTTCAATTCATTTTCTTTACCAAATATTTGAAATCTAAAAAAAAGTTTAAATAGAATTATAGATAAAAAATATAAAATTAAATAGACAATTTTTCTCAAAATTTTCTTCATATTATACCCCTTCTTTTCATCTCATTTAAAACAATGTTCAATGTCTCTTCTTTTTTTAAATTTGTGTTATCTATTATAATAGCATCTTTTGCTGGTTTCAATGGTGCAATTTTTCTTCTTGAATCTCTTTTATCTCTAATAAATAGTTCTCTATCAATTTTATCATCTGAATAACCTTTTTCTAAGAGTTGCTTTAATCTTCTCTTTTCCCTTTCATTTTCTTCTGCTGTTAAAAAAATTTTTAAATCAGCATTTTTAAAAACTACTGTTCCAATGTCTCTGCCAGCAACAATTAAATTATTTTTTTTAGCCAATTTTCTTAAATAGTCTGTTACGATTTTTCTTACCTCTTTATTTGTTGAAATTTTTGAACTAATATCAGAAACTTCTGGAGAATATAAATCATCATCGTTAAAATCATCTCTTTTAAATTCTTCATCCCAATTTTTAGATTTTAGAAACTTATTTAAGTTGCTATTAGAATTTTTATATAGATATGCAATTATTCTATATAATTTTCCTGAATCAACAAAATCTATTTTTAATTTATCTGAAAGATTTTTTCCCAATCTACTTTTACCAGAAGCAGTTGGCCCATCAATTGCAATTATCAATTAATATTCTATACCTCTTCTTCCAGAAATTCCTTTATAAAAAGGGTGTTTAATCATTTTAATTTCAGAAACATAATCACTAATTTCAATTACCTCTTTTGGTGCATCTCTACCTGTTAAAATAATTTCTAAATTTTTAGGTTTTTCATTTATAAAATCTAAAAATTCTCTCATTGGTAACAAATTGTATTTTAAAGCAAGATTTATTTCATCAAGTACTAGTATATCGACTATTTTTGAAACTTCTTTTGTTTTTTCAAACGCAAGTTTTACATATTCTAAATCTTCATTAGAAGGATTATTAAAATTAACAAAACAAGCTCTACAGGAAGAATCACATTTTTCAAAGCCCTGTCTTATTAATGAGGATTTTGGACAATCTTTACCAAAATGGTAAAAAATAACATCTGGATAGAGATTATATAGAAAAAATAATTCACCATAATAACTTATTCCTTTTAAAAATTGTATGAATCCAATTTTATAATGATGACCTAAGGCTCTTATAATAAGACCAATACTTGATGTTGTTTTTCCTTTACCATCCCCAGTATAACAATGAATCAAACCTAACTCATTCATATTTCACCTCTTTTTATTTTAGAATATTTAAGAGATATTTTCTTAATTCCTTCATTTCCAAAATTTATAACTAAATATGGATTCAATCTATCCTTCACTATCTCAATAATTTTACCATATCCAAATTCATCATGATAAATTTTTTCTCCAACCTTATAATTTACATATAAATTTTCTTCATTTTTAAAACTCTGTTCCTCATTTATTATTTTACTTTCCTCTTTCAAATCTGTTGTGATTTTATCGATAAACTCCTCAGGTATCTCATTTAAAAATCTTGATGGGTCTAAAAATTCAGGAACTCCCATTCTTGTTCTTCTCATTGAATAGGTAAGATATAGATTTTCTTTTGCTCTTGTCATTGCAACATAAAGTAATCTCCTTTCTTCTTCTATATCCTCATTAGATAGGAGTGATTTAAAATGAGGAAAAAGTCCTTCCTCTAATCCAACAATGAAAACAGTATTGAATTCTAAACCTTTTGCAGAATGAACAGTCATAAGTGTTATTTTATCGCTTGTATCAATTGTATCTACATCACTTATTAAAGATATGTAAGATAAAAAGTCTTCTAATCTTGTACTTCCTGTCCTATCATTGAATTCTTTAACAATGTTCAAAAATTCATAAATATTCTCTTTTTTCTCTTCCTCTATATTTTCTAAAAATTGAACATCAGAAATAATTGAGTTAATAAGTTCAAATATATCATCTTGTAGGTTTTTCCATTTTTTATAATTTTCAATAAATTTAGTAATGCTATTGTTAACTTTTTTATTTTTAGTAATTTCTAAAATTTTCTCTAAACTATCAATTAATGATTTTTCTATCTCAAGATAGAATTTAATTTTATCGAAAGTTTTTTCACCAACTCCAATTTTTGGAAAATTGAACACTTTTTCTAATGATAAGAAGTCTCTTTCATTAAGAACTATTCTTAAATAAGAAAGAAGATCTTTTATCTCCTTTCTTTGATAGAATTTTATTCCACCAACAAGCCTATATGGAATGCTGAAAAGTATAGCTGCTTCCTCGAATGTTCTTGATTGTGCATTTGTTCTATAAAGAATAGCAATTTGAGAAAAGTCGATTCCTGTTTCTTTTAGTTCGATTATTTTTTTAATAACAAACCTTGCTTCGTCTATTTCATTTATGGCTCTATATAATTTAATTTTATCCCCACCACTTTTAATAGCATATAAAGGTTTTTCTTCTCTTGTTTTATTATTTTTTATTAAAAATTTACTTGCATTTACAATAGTTTCAGTACTTCTATAATTCTCAGATAGATAAACAACTTCAACCTTTTCAAAATCATCTTTAAATGAAAGCATTAATTCTGAAGAGGAACCTCTGAATTTATAAATACTCTGATCGTCATCTCCGACAACAAAAATATTTTTGTTGTATTTTGTTAATGCTTTTAACAATTTATGCTGAGCGGGATTGATGTCTTGATATTCATCGACAAGTATAAATTTAAATTTTTCTGAATAAAATCTTGATATTATATCATTCTGATTTAATATTTTTGTTACAAAATTTATCAAATCATCGAAGTCAACTAAATTACCATTTTTTTTAATCTCTTCATATTTTAAAAAAATTTTCTTCAATGCTTCATCATAACCATCTTTTGGAATATAATCTTCGACAAAAAGACCTCTACTTTTAATATAAGAAATTTTGTTGTAAATCTCACGAGATTGAAAATAATTTTTTTGAAAATCAAGATTTTTAATTGCTTCATCAATTATTTTTAAAGAATCATCTTCATCAAGAATTGTAAAATTTTTATTATAACCAAGATATACTATCTCTTTTCTCAATATTCTTGAGCACATTGAATGAAAAGTTCCAATCCAAAATAAATTAATATCTTTATTCAATAAATTTTTAATTCTTTCCTTCATCTCTTCACTTGCCTTATTCGTAAAAGTGACTGCAAGTATATTATCTGGTTTAACTTTTAATTCTTCGATTAAATATGCAACTCTATATGTTAAAGTTTTTGTTTTTCCGCTTCCTGCTCCTGCAAAGACAAGTAGAGGACCTTCAATATGAAGAACTGCTTTTTTTTGATTTTCACTTAAATCTTTATTAATAATATCTTTAATATAACTCATAATATACCAGAATTAGTATATCATAGATTGAATAATTTATTTTTAAGGCAGCTTAATTCAAAGTATTAAATGAATAATTAGGTTAAATTAAAATGATAAAAAAATGAAAAGGTAACCATAAGAAACTCTTAAATATCTATTTTATTAGCTTCGTTAAATTTTCGAAACTTTTAAAAAAAGGCAAATTGGTTACCCTTTCATCTAAATTCTATAAAATAATATCATCCAAATTCTGAAAAAACTATAGAATTGTTAAACCTATATCTCATCTATATTATCTAAAACTGGCGAGAGAAACTGACTCATATAAAGATCATAATAAAATCCATGAGCTGCCATTAATTCTTTATGATTACCCTGTTCAACAATTTTTCCTTTATTCATAACTAATATTGTTTCAGCATTTCGTATAGTTGAAAGTCTGTGAGCTATTACAAAACTTGTTCTTCCTATCCTCAATTTAGACATAGCTTTTTGTATAAGCATCTCAGTACGAGTATCAACTGAGCTTGTAGCTTCATCAAGTATAAGTATCTTAGGATCAGCTAAAAACGCACGTGCTATAGTTAAAAGTTGTTTTTGTCCTTGGGATATATTAGTAGCATCACCTGTAAGTATGGTATTGTATCCTTCAGGTAGTGTTCTTATAAAGTGATCTACATAAGCTGCTTGAGCTGCAGCTATTATCTCTTCATCAGATGCTCCTTCTTTACTATAGGCAATGTTATCTTTTATAGAACCATTGAATAACCAGGTATCTTGTAAAACCATACCAAAAAGTTTACGTAGATCATCTCGTCTCATGTCTCGAATTTCTACACCATCTATAGTTATCCTTCCGCTATCTATTTCATA
>Ga0116184_10001648_pt1 | contig 20929 bp, 16 predicted proteins | sample AD_JPNNA5_MetaG_FD_89886 | JGI IMG/M metagenome (GOLD analysis project Ga0116184, IMG submission 89886) | Active sludge microbial communities of municipal wastewater-treating anaerobic digesters from Japan - AD_JPNNA5_MetaG | ecosystem: Engineered > Bioreactor > Anaerobic > Digestate | place... | reverse complement strand
TGCCCGGCTCGGCGGATGCCATCCTGATCCTGGTTACCAACCCGCTAGGCGCCATGTGCCACGTGGCGCTCGAAGCGAGCGGGTTCCCCCGGAACAGGGTCATCGGCATGGCAGGGGTGCTGGATTCGGCCCGGTTCGCAACGTTCATTTCCCGGGAGTTGAACGTGTCCGTGGAGAACGTGTGCGCCTTCGTGCTCGGAGGTCACGGCGACACCATGGTGCCGTTGCCCCGGTATACGTGCATGGCCGGAATCCCGGTGACCGAGCTGCTCGGACAGGAGCGGCTCGATGCCATCATGGAAAGGACGCGCAACGGCGGGTCCGAGATCGTGAGCCTCCTCAAGGTGGGCAGCGCATACTACGCCCCTGCCTGCGCGGTGAAGGAGATGTGCGAGGCCATCCTGAAGGACAAGAAGAAGATCATGCCGTGCTCTGCCTACCTCACGGGTGAGTACGGCATCCGCGACCTGTTCGTGGGGGTCCCGGTGAAGCTCGGCTCCGACGGGATAGAGGACATCATCGAGGTGAGCCTCACCGGCGAGGAGCACGAGGCCCTGGAACGCTCGGCGGAGTCGGTGAGGACGCTCGTGCGGATCATCAGGGGCATGGACGGGAAGAAGCCGGACAGCCCCGCGGGTTCAGGCCCGAGGCCCCGGGCCCAGACCCGGGTGAAGCGCATCCGCGACGAGGTGATCGGTCAGGGCACATGCATACCCAAGTGAGCGTCAGAAGGGGGGTGAGGCGCATGAAAGGCATGCGGCACGGCGGTCTTACGGCGGGCCTGCTCGACGGGCCCGTGGTGAAGGCGACGAACCCGGTGAAGGTCCAGGACGTGACCATGAGGGACGCTCACCAGTCCCTCTTCGCCACGAGGTGCAGGACCGACGACTTCATTCCCATTGCCGAGCTCATGGACAGCGCGGGGTTCCACTCCCTGGAGGTGTGGGGGGGTGCCACCTTCGACACCATGCACCGTTTCCTGGGAGAGGACCCCTGGGAGCGCATACGGACGATGAAGAAACACATCAGAAAGACCCCGTTGTCCATGCTGCTGCGGGGTCAGAACCTGGTGGGATACCGGAACTACCCGGACGACGTGGCCGAGGCCTTCGTGGACCGGGCGTGCGCCAACGGCATGGACATCTTCCGGGTCTTCGACGCACTGAACGACTTCCGGAACTTCGAGACCGTGGTGAGGGTCATCAAGGACAGGGGCAGGCACTTCCAGGGCGCCATCTGCTACTCCCTCACCGAGTCGCGCATGGGGGGGGAAGTCTACAACCTGGAATACTACCTGAACAAGGCCAGGGAGCTCGAGGCCCTCGGCGCTGACTCCATCTGCATCAAGGATATGGCAGGCCTCATCGCGCCGTACGACGCGTACGCGCTGGTGAAGGCCCTCAAGGAGACGGTGAGCGTCCCCATCCACCTGCACAGCCACTTCACCTCGGGCATGGCGGACATGTCGCTCCTGAAGGCCATCGAGGCAGGGGTCGACATCGTGGACACGTGCCTGTCCACCTGGGCGTACCGCACGTCCCACCCCGCGGTGGAGCCGCTGGTGGCTGCGCTCAGACACACGAGCCGCGACACGGGGCTCGACATCGAGCTGCTCGCGAGGCTGAGCGGGCACCTCGAGACGATCTCACCCAGGTACAGGCACCTCATGGACGAGCGGATGTCCCCCATCGACATCAACGTGCTGCTCCACCAGACGCCGGGCGGCATGCTCTCGAACCTCGTGATCCAGCTGAAGGAGATGGACGCCCTGGACAGGCTCGACGAGGTCTTCCGGCAGCTGCCCATCGTGCGCAGGGAGCTGGGCCAGGTGCCGCTCGTGACACCCACGAGCCAGATCGTGGGGATCCAGACCGTGAACAACGTGCTCTTCGACACACCGGGCGAGCGCTACCGGATGATCACGGAACAGGTCAAGGACCTCTGCTACGGGCTGTACGGCAGGACCGCTTCCCCCATCGACCCCGGGGTGCAGAAAAAGGCGCTGAGGGATTACCCGAGGGGGATGGAGCCCATAACGGCGCGCCCCGCCGACGTGCTGGAGCCGGAGCTGGACAAGGCGAGGAAGGAGACCGAGGGGCTGGCGAAGGGCATGGACGACATCCTCATATGCGCGCTGTATCCCACCACTGGCAAGCGATTCCTCCGGTGGAAGTACGGGCTCGAGCCGGTGCCGGAGGAGGTCAAACCCAAGACGCTCGAGATGGTGCAGTCCGACGACGAGCGCGCGAAAAAGGCGAGGGAAGGCCGCCCCACGGACAAGCCCGCGCCGTCGGTCAGGGGCGCGGAGGCCCGCACTTTCCGGATCCACATGAACGGCGACAGCTTCGACGTTTCCGTGGAGCAGATCGGCGGGGAGCCCCTGTTCCCTCCGACGAAGACATCGGCCCGGAAGACCACGCTCGACCTTTGCAGGCCGCAGGCCAGGGGCGCCCTGAACTATGCCCCGAGCCGGCCCGTCATGGAGGAGAGGCCCGCAAAGACCGCACCCCAGGAGGATTCCTCCGGCCAGACGCCGGTGCTCACGCCCATGCCCGGCATGGTGGTGAGCTACCGGGTGCGCGAGGGCGACCGGGTGAGCCGGGGAGACGTGGTGGCGGTCCTGGAGGCCATGAAAATGGAGAATTTCATCACGGCCCCGGTGGACGGCACGGTGCGCAGGATAACGCTCGGCGAAGGGGCGAACGCGAAGAAGGGTGACGTGCTCGCGCTCATCGCATGAGCTCTGGGGGGCGAGCGCCATGGACGAAAAGTACCGGGAACGCATCGAGCGCCTGCGGAAGCTGAAGGAAGATGCGCTCAAGGGCGGCGGCGAGGCGAAGATCGCCCGCCACCACGACGAGGGCAGGCTCACGGCCCGGGAGCGGCTCGATCGCCTGCTGGACGAGGGGAGCTTTGTGGAGCACAACCTCCTCATCGGCCACCGGGAAGGCCTCCCCGCTGACGGGGTGGCTGCAGGACACGGGAAGATCCATGGAAGGCCTGTGTGCGTCTACTCACAGGATGCCACGGTGAAGGGCGGGTCCATCGGCGGTATGCACGGGTTCAAGATGTACCGGTGCGTGGAGTGGGCCCTCCAGATGGGCATGCCCTTCATCGGGCTCCACGAGTCCCCCGGGGCCCGGATCCCCGACGCCAGCGCCCGGAGCGTGTTCGGCGAGGCCATGGAGAAGCACGGCGGGGCCATCTTTTACCCCAACACGCAGGCCTCGGGAATCATCCCCCAGATCTCGGCCATCATGGGGAGCTGCGCCGGGATCTCTGTGTACTCGCCCGCGCTCACCGACTTCATCTTCATGGTGGACAGGCAGAGCCACATGTTCATCACCGGGCCGAATGTGGTGCAGGCAGTCACGGGTGAGCGGCTCACCAAGGATGAGCTGGGGGGCGCAGAGGTGCACTGCAGGGTCTCCGGCGTGGCTGACGGCCGGTTCGCCAGCGAACAGGAGCTGCTGGACGGCATCAGGGAGCTCATGAGCTTCCTGCCGCAGAACGCTGATGATACGCCCCCGGTCGTGGATCTCGGCGATGACCCGGAGCGACTCACCGGAGAGCTCACCGACATCGTGCCGTCTGACGCCGCAAAGGCCTATGACGTGCGGCAGGCCATCTCGTGCATAGTGGATGCGGGGGCCTTCTTCGAGATCAAGCCCGAGTTCGCGCCCGAGATGGTGACGGGCCTTGCCCGGCTCGACGGGAGGCCCGTGGGCATCGTGGCCAACCAGCCGGGCTATCTCGCGGGGAGTCTCACCGTGGACAGCTCTGACAAGCAGACGCGGTTCATGCGCTTCTGCGACTGCTTCAATATCCCCATCATACTCCTGGTGGATACCTCGGCCTACCTGCCGGGCAGGGACCAGGAGCACCTGGGGATCATCCGCCACGGCGCCAAGGTGCTCTACGCCCTGTGCGAGTCCAGCGTGCCGAGGATCGGCATCGTCCTCCGCAAGGCCTATGGCGGCGGCAACCTCGGCATGGGGGTAATCCCCGCCCAGGCCGGCACGGACATGCTCTTCTACTGGCCGATAACCGAGCTCGGGGTCATGGGCGCCAGGGCCTCGGTGGAGCTCTTCTTCGGGGACACGATCCGGAACGCGCCGAACCCGGACGAGGTCAGGAGTCAGATCATGAGAGAGTACGAGGAGCGCTACGCCAACCCCCTGCGGGAGGCGTCCTTCAATCCCTTCATCAACGACATCATCGAGCCCGGGGACACGAGGCGTGTGCTCATCCGATCCCTGGACTTCCTGTCCACCAAGAGAAGGCCCCCCCGCTACCCCAGGCGGCACGGAAACATGCCCATGTGAAGTGCCCGCAACCCCTCGGCGTCCCTTTACAAAAGGTCTTCGAGGTGTTATCTCTCCTTTCGATCCGGTTTATGAAAAGAACCGGCCCCAGGGAGATCATATGCCAGAACTGAACGTAACCGTGGACGGGAAGCCGGTCGCAGCCAACGCTTCGACCATCCGGGATGTCATCAGGGACAAGCGCGCCATCGCGGCGAGGGTGGACGGGGTGCTCCGCGACCTCGCCGCGCCGCTGACAGAAGGCATGACCATCGAGACCATCACTCCGGACTCCAAGGAGGGCCTCGACCTGCTGCGGCACTCCACGGCGCACGTCATGGCCGAGGCCGTGAAGATCCTGTTCCCGGACGCAAAGCCCACCATCGGTCCCGCCACCGAGGACGGGTTCTACTACGACTTCGACCGCGACGAGCCCTTCTCCTCGGAGGACCTGGAAAGGATCGAGGAGAAGATGGCCGAGCTCGTCAAGGCCGATGCACCGTTCGTGCGCAGGGAGATGCCCGCGGCGGAGGCCAAGCGGTTTTTCGCGGACAAGGGCGAGCCCTACAAGGTGGAGATCATCGACGACCTGGGCGAGGGCGTGGAAACGGTGTCCCTGTACGAGCAGGGCGGTTTCACCGACCTGTGCCGGGGACCCCACGTGCCCAGCAGCGGGGCCATCAAGGCCTTCAAGCTCCTGTCCGTGGCGGGCGCCTACTGGCGGGGTGATGAGAAGAACAAGATGCTCCAGCGCATCTACGGGACCGCGTTTGCGTCCCGGAAGGAGCTTGACGCGTACCTGAACTTCCTGGAGGAGGCCCGCAGGCGGGACCACCGGAGGCTCGGCAAGGAGCTCGAGCTCTTCATGTTCTCCGACGACGTGGGCCCGGGCATGGTCATCTACATGCCCAAGGGCGGCAGGCTCCGCGCCATCCTCGAGGAGTTCGAGAAGCGCATCCACTTCAAGCGCGGCTACGACATCGTCTACGGCCCGGCCATCCTGCGGGGCAAGATGTGGGAGACCTCGGGCCACATGGACAACTACAAGGAGAACATGTACTTCACCGAGGTGGACAGCCAGCTCTACGGCATCAAGCCCATGAACTGTCTGTCGCACATCATGATCTACAAGTCCAAGGTGAGGAGCTACCGCGACCTGCCGTTGCGCTACTTCGAGCTCGGCAACGTGACGCGTCACGAGAAGTCGGGCGTGATCCACGGGCTGCTCCGCACCCGCCAGTTCACCCAGGACGACGCCCACATCTTCTGCCGGCCGGACCAGCTCATCGAGGAGATCACGGCCATCATCACCATGGTGCAGGACGTCATGGCCGTGTTCGGCTTCGAGTACACCATGGAGATCAGCACCAGGCCTGCCAAGTCCATCGGCAGCGACCAGGACTGGGAGATGGCCACCAAGGCGCTCATCGACTCCCTGAACGTCAAGGGCCTCCCCTATGACATCAACGAGGGCGACGGCGCCTTCTACGGGCCCAAGATCGACGTGAAGATCAAGGACGCCATCGGCCGCCAGTGGCAGTGCGCCACCATCCAGTGCGACTTCTCCCTGCCCATGCGCTTCGACACGCACTTCGTGGGCGCCGACGGCGAGAAGCACCGGCCCGTCATGCTCCACCGGGTGATCCTGGGCTCCATCGAGCGGTTCATCGGCGTGCTCATCGAGCACTATGCAGGTGCTTTCCCGGTGTGGCTGGCCCCGGTCCAGGCCATTGTCATGAACATCACAGACGCCCAGGCCGACTACGCCAGGCAGGTGGGCCAGAGGCTCAACGAGCGCGAGGTCCGCTTCGAGACCGACCTCAGGAACGAGAAGATCGGCTTCAAGATCAGGGAGGCAAGGCTCCAGAAGGTTCCCTACATGCTCGTGGTGGGAGACAAGGAGAAGGAAGAGGGCACCGTGGCCGTGCGCGACCGCTCGGGCGAGCAGAAGACCATGCGGGTGGACGAGTTCGTATCCCTTGTGAAGTCCTTCGAGCCGGTTGTATAGGATAGGATGTTCCAGAGATTTTAAAAACTTAGCCCGTGCGAAATGATGAGTTCCCGAAAAGGGAACTCATCATTTCGCACGGGTCAGGTTTTTCGGGGCGATATCATGTCACAGCATGATGATACATGGGAATATTCCTTTATCTAAACGTATTGACAAGACAAACGATGCAGGTTAGATAAGCGCATACATTTTTTCAGTACGGGGAGGGTAGCATCGCTAAGAACGGCTTTTCCAGACCGAGCGAGAAGGACAGGATCCGGGTGAACGAGCGCATCGTTGCCGAGAGCGTCAGGGTCATCTCGTCCGACGGACAGCAGTTGGGCATCATGACCGTTCCGGCAGCCCTCCAGGCGGCGCAGGACATGGGTATGGATCTCGTCGAGGTGGCGCCGCAGGCAGCCCCTCCGGTATGCCGTATCATGGAATACGGCAAGTATAAATACGAGCAGTCCAAGCGGGAGGCCCTGGCACGGAAGAAGCAGACGGTCATCGTGATCAAGGAGATCAAGTTCCGTCCCAAGACCGACGAACACGACTATCAGTTCAAGCTCAAACACATCATGCGGTTCCTGGAGGAGAAGAACAAGGTCAAGGTGGTCATGCGGTTCAGGGGCAGGGAGATCATCCACATGGACAAGGGCCTGGACATGCTCAACCGGGTCCGCGACGACCTGAAGGACATGGCCGCCGTCGAGGCCGAGCCCAAGGCGGAAGGCCGCACCATGGTGATGATGCTGGCCCCGAAGTAGATATGAAGTAGGAGAAACGAGGAGCATACACGATGAAACTGAAGACGAATCGGAGTGCAGCCAAGCGGTTCAAGGCCACCGGCACGGGAAAGGTGAAGAGGAACAAGGCGTACGCGCGCCATCTCCTGTCCTGCAAGACGACCAAGCAGAAGAGGAAGCTCAGGAGATCCGGCCTGGTCGATTCCGCGAACATCGCCGGCGTCCGGCAGATGCTGCCGTATCTGTAAGAGGTGTAACGACATGCGAGTGAAACGTGGCGTAGTTGGAAAGAGAAAGAGAACACGGTTCCACAAGATCACCAAGGGTTTCTACGGCGGACGGAGAAACCTGGTGAGGGTTGCCCAGGAAGCCGCTGACAGGAGTCTCGCGTTTGCCTACCGTGACCGGAGGCAGCGCAAGCGTGATTTCCGGCGCCTGTGGGTCGCCAGGATCAGCGCCGCCGTCAGGATGCGGGGGCTGACCTATTCCAAGTTCATCCATGCCTTGAAGAAAGCGAGCATCGAGCTCGACAGGAAGGTCCTGGCGGATCTGGCAGTAACCGATCCCAAGGGCTTCTCCGGCCTCGTCGAAGCCGTCTCGAAGGCGTAATGGAACGCCAGCTCGAAGAACTCCGGAAGCAGTTCCTCGACGACCTGGAACACATCCACAAATCCGAGGACATCGATCCTCTGAGGATCCAGTATCTGGGCCGCAAGGGCAGGCTCACGGCCGTCCTGCGCCAGATGGGGTCACTGAGCGCCGAGGAGCGCCCGCGCATGGGCGCCCTGTCCAACGAGCTCAAGGCCTTCATGGAGCAGTCGCTGGTCGCCAAGGCTGCCGCGCTCTCCACCGCGCAGGCCGCCACGGGTATCGACGTGACGCTTCCCGGCAGGGTCCTGCGGAGAGGGACCATACACGTCATCAACCAGGTCATGGAGGAAATACAGGACATCTTCCGCAACCTGGGCTTCGCCGTTGCCTCGGGCCCCGAGGTGGAGGACGACTACCACAACTTCGAGGCCCTGAACATGCCCGCCAACCACCCTGCCCGGGACATGCAGGACACCTTCTATTTCAGCAAGGGGATACTGCTGCGCACCCACACCTCCCCGGTGCAGATCCGGGTCATGGAGTCGCAGGGCATTCCGGTGCGCATCATCGCGCCGGGCAAGGTCTACCGGTGCGACTTCGACATCACCCACAGCCCCATGTTCCACCAGGTGGAGGGCCTCTGGGTGGAGCAGGGCATCACGTTCGCCCACCTCAAGGGCGTTCTGTATGAGTTCGCCCGCAAGTGCTTCGGCCCGGACATCCCCTTGCGGTTCCGCTCCTCCTTCTTCCCGTTCACAGAGCCGTCGGCCGAGGTGGACATGGGCTGCATCATCTGCAATGGCTCCGGGTGCCGGGTGTGCGGGAATACCGGGTGGCTCGAGATCCTGGGGTGTGGCATGGTGGACCCGGAGGTATACCGCTTCGTCGGCATCGACCCGGAAACGGTCACGGGCTTTGCATTCGGCATGGGCGTGGAGCGCATCGCCATGATCAAGTACGGGATCGACGACATCCGGCTCTTCTACGACTCGGATCTGCGGTTCCTGGGCCAGTTCGCATAGAAAAGGGCGTGTCATGAAGATCAGCTACTCCTGGATCAGGGAATTCGTTGACCTGGACGTGGATGCTGCCACAGCGGCGTCAGCGCTCACCATGAGCGGCACAGAGGTGGAAGAACTCGCCCACCAGAGCGTGCCCCGGGAGGTCGTCTGCGCCCGCATCGTGGAGGCGAGGCGCCACCCCAACGCGGACAAGCTCTTTGTCTGCATGGTGGATACGGGAAGGGAGACGCTCCAGGTGGTGTGCGGCGCGCCCAACACCAGATCAGGCATGATGAGCGCCTTCGCCCCGGTGGGGACCAGCCTGGGGCCTGACATGCAGGTGAAGAAGGCCAAGATCCGCGGCGAGGAGTCGTTCGGCGTGCTGCTCTCCGAGCGGGAGCTGGGGCTCACCGACGACCATACCGGGATCATGGAGTTCGACGTCGAAACGAAGCCCGGGGATGTCCTGACCGATGCACTGGGCCTGGAGGACTGGGTCCTGGACGTGAACGTCACGCCCAACCGGGGCGACTGCCTATCGGTCATCGGCGTGGCGCGGGAACTGGCAGCCCTGTTCGGCAGGGAGCTCAGGGTGCCCTCCATCGCGGTCCCGGAGTGCGCGGAGCCCATCGGGCAGGCCCTGAGCGTAAAGATCGTGGACACTCTGGGCTGCCCGCGCTACGCGGCCCGCTTCCTCAGGGACGTGAAGATCGGCAAGAGCCCCTTCTCCATGCGCAGGAGGCTCTTCCAGTCAGGGGTCCGGGCCATCAACAACGTGGTGGACATCACCAACTACGTCATGCTGGAGTACGGCCAGCCCCTGCACGCCTTCGACTCCACCTTCCTGGCCGGCGGCGGCATCGTGGTGCGAAGGGCCGCCCAGGGGGAGACCTTCGTCACCCTGGACTCGGTCAAGAGGACCCTGCGCGACACGGACCTGCTCATCTGCGATCATGAAAAGGCCGTGGCCCTGGCAGGCGTCATGGGCGGGGAGAACTCCGAGGTGCTGCCCACCACCACCAGCGTGGTCCTGGAGAGCGCTTTCTTCGACCCGGCTGGCATCCAGAAGACCAGCAAGGGCCTGGGACTTTCCACCGAGGCCTCGTACCGCTTCGAGCGCGGCATCGACCCGGGGATGCAGGTGGACGCCGCGAACCGCGCCGCGTACCTCATGGCCGTGCATGCGGGGGCCACTGTGCTCAAGGGGGTCATCGACGAGAACCACCTCGCCCCCTCCGGCAGGAATATCACGCTCAGGAGGAGCTTCCTGGAGAAGGTACTGGGCATCTCAGACTTTCCGGCAAATGATGTGGAGCTCATCTTCAGGGGCCTCGGCTGCGGTATCACGGCCGGCGACGCCGGATGGACCATCTCGGTACCGGCGTTCCGGCACGACCTTCTCCGGGAGATCGACCTGGTGGAGGAGTTCATCCGGGTGTACGGCATGGACAAGGTGAAGCCGGAGCTGCCCATGTTCAGGCCCATGGACGGGGTGTCCCCGGAGAAGGGCCTCAAGGAGCTGCGGGTCACGCTCGCCGCCATGGGCCTCACCGAGGTCATCACCTACTCCTTCATCGCGCCACGCTGGAGGGAGTATTTCGGCAAGGCTGCGCTGGAGCTGCTGAACCCCATCTCGGACGAGATGAGGATCATGCGTCCATCGCTGCTGCCCGGGCTCCTCGCTGCACTCGAGCGCAACAGAAAGCTCCAGACCCGGGACATCTCGCTCTTCGAGATCGGGAAGACGTTCCACCCGAAAGGTCAAGGGGAGCTCCCCGAGGAGGTCAGGCGGCTCGGAGCGATCGTCTCGGGCAACCGCTTCGACATGCACTGGTCGGAAAAGGGCAGGACGGTGGACTTCTACGACATCAAGGGCGTGGCGGAGTCCCTCCTGAAGGGCATGGAGCTGAAGCCCTCGACCCATGCACACTACAAGGCGCTCTGCCAGGCCGACGTGGTCCTGGACGGAGCCGTTGTAGGCTCCATGGGGTGTGTCCATCCGGACATCCTCGCCATGGCGGACATCGAAGATGACGTCTATGCCATGGAGATCGTGCTGGAGCCTCTCCTGAGGAGACAGTGGAAGGGCCTGAGCGATATCCCGCGGTTCCCGTCCACCTGGCGAGACCTGTCGCTCGTGGCCCGCGAGGACGTCCCGTATGCGGACATCGTGCGGACCATCTCCTCCCTGGGCATTCGGGACCTCTCCCAGATCAGCGTGGTGGACGTGTACCAGGGCGACAGGCTGCCCGCCAACAGGAAGGGCGTGACCATCCGCATCACCTACCAGTCTCCGGAGCGTACCCTGGAGGATTCCATGATCAACCGGTGGCAGGAAAGGATCCTGAACGTCCTCAGGGCCGAGCTCGACATCGAGCTGCGGCAGTAGCGCTGCGGGTACAAAGGCGCCTGGCCTGCATGATCAGGATGCTCCTGGCAGCCGTGCTGAGCCTTTGTGTTCTCGCATGGGCGGGCGAGCTCCGGGCCCAGTACCGGATCATCACCGCAGACGCCGAGGTGTCTGCCCCGTGCTACTGGATCCATGGCTCCACACTCCATGTCTGCGAGAGCGACCAGAGCTTCGACCTTTCCACGGTTGCCGCCATTGAGCGGGAAGGTCTGGATCCGCTGGCTGCAGGGCTGCACAGGGAAGGACTGAGGAGGTACTTCGCCCATGTCTCGTGGCTTCTGGACAGGGAGCACGAGCTCCTTGAGAAGGACTCCAAGATCACGGAGCGCCTGGAGGGCATGCCGCGGAATACCATATCGCGGTCCGAGCGGACAGAGCTCTCTGGAGAGCTCCCCGGGGCCCTCGAGGAACTCAGTCTCGGGGTGCAGCGGCTCAGGCAGGCCTGGGGCGATATCCGCATCACCGAGCGCCGCCTCGTGCAGCCATCCCGGGTGAAGTCGCTGCAGTTCCTGGCATGGACCATGGCCCTGCAGGACAGGCTGCGTTACCTGAAGACCTTCGACCCCACCCACCGGGACTATGCGCTCGAGCACATGCGGCAGGCAGGCACCTTCCGGGACAGCTTCGGCCGGCACCTCGAGGAGGCCGCGGGGTCCATGCCCTAGAGGGCGATGGCGGCGCAGAGCAGTTTCTCCGCCTCCCGGAGCGTTGATCTGAGGTACCTGTCGGTCCTGGTGTGCCGGGTGGCCTTCATGTCCATGACCTGGGTTATCCCCAGGAGCATGGCCCAGACAATGTCAGAGAGGGCATACGGGTCCATCCTTCTCAGGAGGCCCTGTTCCATGGCCTTTTCGAGGAGCCCCCGGGCCAGTTCGAAGTCGTACCTGCCGCGGCTGCTGATGGCCAGCCGGGTGTCGTCACCGAGCGCACTGATGAGGTCCGACTGCTGGAAGAACGAGTTGGCGACCCTGAGCGAGTCCGGCGCTGCATCGTAGCTCCTCTTGAAGCCTTTGAAGATGTCCCTCACGAAGGCGGTGCCGTCTGCATACTTCCCCGTGTCGAGCTTCTTCGCTATCCGCTCGAACTGGGACCCGAACTCCTCCAGGAAGGGAAGCATGAGGGCCGAGTAGAGCTCGTCCTTGGTCCTGAAGTACTGGTAGATGGTGGGCTTGCTGATCTGGGCCGCATAGGCGATCTCGTCCATGGTGCTCTTCATGTATCCCTTGGAGAAGAACACCTCCTTGGCGGCCTTCAGGATGCCCTGGATGCGCTGGTCCTTTTCCCGCTGCTTCCTCTCCCGGATGATCTCCCGATGTCTCTGCATGCCGTTCCCTCTGCGGTCGTACGGAGATAAGAACATACCGACAGTATGAAAAATACTGGCAGTAGACAGATAATGATCCTGCGGAACAAAGAAAGTCAATAAGATAAATCACGAAAAGGCGCCAGGCGCGATTACCATGAACAGGAGGCAACACTCATAACTTGACACGAACTTAACTCTGAGTTAAAAAACTACTCGGAGTAGCAAAGGTAAAAGGGAGGGGAGCCCCGCAATCCCATACGGGCGATTCCCTTTCCTTCGATGGAGAGGAGGAACCCATGGACTTCAGCCTCACCCGGGAACAGGAGCTCTTCAGGGATACCGTGTACCGCTACGGACGGGACGAGGTGGCGCCCCTGTGCGAAGAGGCCGACCTCAGGGGGGAGTTCAGCTTCGAGATCTGGAACAGGCTCGCATCCTTCGGCATCCTGGGGCTGCCCTTTCCCGAAGACCTCGGGGGCTCCGGCGCGGACATCGTCACCTGCTGCCTGGCCGGCGAGGCCCTCGGCCATGCGGGCGTGGACGGAGGAAGCCTGCTCGCCTGGGGTGCGCACACGTACCTGTGCGCGCACAACATCTATGCCTTCGGGACCGAGGAGCAGAAGAGGAAGTACGTGCCGAAGCTGGCGTCCGGCGAGTGGATCGGCTGCATGGGCCTCACCGAGCCTGGCTCGGGCTCCGATGCCGCATCCATGCGCGCCACTGCCGTGAAGAAGGCCGATGCCTACGTCCTCAACGGTACCAAGACCTTCATCACAAACGCCCCGGTATCCGACGTGTTCGTGGTGTTCGCCAATGTGGACCGTTCACGCAAGCACGAGGGGATCACCGCCTTCATCGTGGAGAAGGGCACGCCTGGTCTGTCCACGAGCACGCCCTTCCATAAGATGGGGTGCAAGTGCTCTGCCACGTCCGAGGTCATCATGGAGGACTGCGAGGTGCCGGCCGACAACGTCCTGGGGGGCGAAGGCAAGGGCTGGATCATCGCGCTTTCCGGCGTGGAGTGGGACCGCTGCACCCTGCTCTCCCCCATGCTGGGCGCGGCACTGTTCAACCTGGACGCCTGCGCCCGCTATGCCAACGAGCGCCACCAGTTCGGCAGGCCCATCAGGAGCTTCCAGGCCATCCAGCACCGCATCGCGGACATGAAGGTCTTCATCGAGGCGGCGCGGCTGGCCATCTACCGGGTGGCCTCGGCCAAGGACAGGGGCCAGATGCTCAATCCCCTCCAGGCCGCGGTGAGCAAGGTGTACGCGGGCGACCGAGGCTTCGAGATGGCATCGGAAGCGGTGCAGGTCTTCGGGGGGTACGGATTCATGCACGAATACCCGGTGGAGCGGAACTTCCGCGACTCGAAGCTCGCGGCCATCGGCGGGGGCACGTCGGACATCATGCGCATGATCGTGTCCCGCATCATGATGATGTGACGACACCTTGTTTCTGAGGGAGGCGACATGAACTACCAGCTGTCCGCGGACCAGGCCAGGCTGCAGCAGGACGTCACTGCATTCTGCGCCGATGTGATCGCATCACGCGCGAAAAAGCTCGAAGAAGGCGTGCCCGCAGAACGGGACGCCCTCATGAGGGACAGCCTGAAAAGACTCGGGAAGGCCGGGTGGCTCGCTGCGGGTTACGGGGAGGGCGGACTCGACCACGTCGCGCTCTACCTTGTCGGTGAAGCCCTCGCCCGGGCATGCCCGGCGACCTTTGTCAGCATGCGTTCGAGCGTGCACCTGTGTGCCGGGGCGATCAGGCTGTTCGGGACCCCGTCCCAGAAGGACCGGTATCTCAAGGGCCTCCTGGGCGGAGACAGTGTGGGCGCGCTCGCCTATTCCGAGGTTCAGGCGGGTTCCGACCTGGGGGGGATCACGGCCGCGGCGCAGGCGGACGGCAATACGTGGCTGCTTGGCGGGACCAAGGACATCGTGGTCAATGCGCCTCTGGCAGACGTCTTCCTCGTCCTCGCCTGGCATGACCGTGCAACCGGTCCGGACACGGGCATGAGCCTCTTCCTGGTCGAACGGTCCGCACAGGGCCCCGGCATCGTCGGGAGGGTCGAGACCATGGGGCTCAAGGGGGTTCCCATTGCCTCCCTGTCCATGGACAGGTGCCCTTCGGCGGGCATCCTCGGCGACAACCCCGGGCAGGGGCTTTCCCAGATCAGGAGACTCATGTCCCTGGGCTCGGTGGGAATGGCTGCGCTGGGTGTGGGCATCGGAACCGCCTGCATGGAGGTCTCCACTGCCCATGCCAAGGCACGGTCGGCCTTCGGACGGAAGATCGGCATGTACCAGGATGTGGGATTCAAGCTGGCGGACATGTTCGCATACAACGACCTTGGCCGGATGCTGGCCCTGCGTGCGGCCTGGGGGTTCAACACGAACGACCGCGAGGCGGATACCCTTGCAGCCTGCGCCAAGCTCTTTGCCAGCGAGGCGGCGACGAAGATCGTGAACTGGGGCATGCAGATCCTTGCCGGCCACGGATACCTCGCGGGAAGCACCATGGAGCGGCTCTATCGCGACGCGAAGTTCGGAGAGATCTGCGAGGGCACCTCGGAGATGCTGAGACAGGAGATTGCAAGGCGGGAGCTGGACAGGTTCGAAGGGGTGTAGGGGGCAGTCCTGAAAGAGGAAGGACACCCTTCGTGAGAGTCATCTGCGCAAGGATGGAGATGATTCTCACGAAGGGTTCAAGAAAAAGAGGATATTGCAATGGATGTCATCGAGACCAGGATAGATACCGCTTCCGACGAGTACAGGAGGAACCGTGAGGCCATGGAGGCCCTGGTGGCCGATCTCAAGGCCGAGCTGAAGAAGGCCCGGGAGGAGAGGCCCCAGAAGGATATCGACCGGCTGAAGAAACAGGGGAAGCTGCCCGTGCGCACCAAGCTCGACCTGCTCCTGGACAGGAACACCCCCTTTCTGGAGATCGCACCGCTGGCCGCCCGGGGCATGTACGACGGCAAGGTGCACGCCGCCGGGCTCGTGGCGGGCATCGGCGTCGTGGAGGGCCACGAGGTGCTCGTGGTGGCCAGCGATGCCATGATCAAGGGCGGTGCGGTCTACCCCATGGGCGTGAAGAAGAACCTGCGCTGCCAGACCATCTGCATGGAGAACAGGCTGCCCATGGTGAGCCTCCTTGACTCGGCGGGCGCGTACCTCCCCCTGCAGTCCGAGATCTTCCCGGACATAGACGACGGGGGCAGGATCTTCTACAACCAGGCCATCATCTCCAAGATGGGCATACCCCAGATCACCGCGGTCATGGGGCTCTGCACGGCGGGGGGCGCCTACGTGCCCGCCATGTCCGACGAGGTGATCCACGTGAAGGGCACCGGCGCCATCTTCCTGGGCGGACCTCCCCTCGTCAAGGCGGCCACGGGCGAGGAGGTTACCGCTGACGAACTGGGCGGGGCCGAGGTTCACTGCATCGAGTCCGGCGTGTCTGACTACTTCGCCGAGGACGACGCCCACGCCATCGCCATCATGCGCAAGATCGTGAAGGCCCTTCCAGCCGGGCAGAAGGCCAGGCTCTCCACCAGGGAGCCGAGGCCGCCCCTCTACGACCCCAAAGAGATCTACGGCATCGTGAGCCGCGACCTGAAGGTGCCCTACGACTGCCGCGAGATCATCGCGCGCATGGTTGACGGCAGCGAGTTCCTCGAGTTCAAGGAACTCTACGGACCCACGCTCGTCTGCGGGTTCGCGTACATCCACGGATACCCGGTGGGTATCCTGGGCAACAACGGCATCCTGTTCTCGGACAGCTCGCTGAAGGCCACCCAGTTCATCCAGCTCTGCGACCGGCGGGGCATCCCGCTGGTGTTCCTGCAGAACATCAACGGGTACATCATCGGCCGCCAGTACGAGCGCCTCGGCATAACCAAGGACGGGCACAAGATGGTGAACGCCGTGTCCACCTGCACGGTACCGAAGTTCACGGTGATCGTGGGCGCGTCCTTCGGCGCCGGCAACTACGGCATGTGCGGCAGGGCGTACTCCCCGCGGTTCCTGTGGATGTGGCCGAACGCCCAGATCGGCGTCATGGGCGGCGAGCAGGCCGCGGGCGTGCTCATCACCCTGAAGAACGACCAGAACCTCAAGGCTGGTCTGCCTCCCATGACACCGGAGGAAGAGGATGCCATCCGCAAGCCCATTGTGGATGCGGCCAAGGCCCAGGGCGACGCGTACTACAGCACCTCGAACCTCTGGGACGACGGCATCCTCGACCCGGCAGACACCCGGGACGTCCTGGGGCTCGCCATCTCGGCCGCCCTGAACGCGCCCATCAGGGACGATGTGCCGGGGTTCGGGATATTCAGGATGTAGGGGGGGTGTTTTTTTACTACCCCTGGCTGTTTCCATCAACGTCGTTATTTCGCGACGTTGATGGAAACAGCCAGGAAGCAGTGCTCCCTCCAGCGTAGGTGGGGGGCCTGACAGGACGAACCGTCACCGTACTTGCGAGGGAAGCAGTTGGTTCCTTGCGGGTTTCATCGAATCCCCTAAAAAGCGGGGATTCGATGAAACCCGCAAGGCAGAAGAAAAGATAAAGGAAAGAGACATGTTCGACAAGATCCTCATCGCCAACCGCGGGGAGATAGCGGTACGCATCATGGCAACCTGCCGCGAGATGGGCATCCGCACCGTGGCCGTGTATTCCGACGCCGACCGTGACGCCCTCCACGTGCTGGAGGCTGACCAGGCCGTGCACCTGGGGCCCTCCGAGCCTTCGCAGAGCTACCTGGACATGGACAGGATCGTTGCCGCGGCGAAGCAGACCGGAGCCCAGGCCGTCCACCCCGGGTACGGGTTCCTGGCGGAGAATGCCCTGTTCGCCGAGCGCTGCGCGCAGGAGGGTCTGGTTTTCATCGGCCCCTCTCCGCATGCCATCAGGGACCTGGGAGACAAGACCGTGGCCCGGCGCACCATGCAGGGCAGCGGTGTGCCCGTGATCCCGGGCATGATGGAGACCGAGGGCGATGCCTCGAAGCTCGCCCGCGAGGCGGACCGCATCGGGTTCCCGGTCCTCATCAAAGCCTCCTCCGGAGGCGGTGGAAAGGGCATGAGGGTCGTCCGCTCCCCTGCCGATCTCCATGACGCATGTGCCGCTGCGTCCCGGGAGGCCCAGGCGGCCTTCGGCAACGGGGCCATATACCTGGAGAAGTACATCGAGAAGCCCAGGCACGTGGAGTTCCAGGTCCTGGCCGATGCCCACGGGAACGTCGTCCACCTCCTGGAGCGCGAGTGCTCCATCCAGCGCAGGCACCAGAAGATCATCGAGGAAACGCCGTCACCGGCCCTGTCGCCCGGGACCAGAGAGGCCATGGGGAATGCCGCCATCGCCGCGGCGCGTGCATCCCGCTACACGAACGCGGGCACGGTGGAGTTCCTCCTCGACGAACAGGGCGCGTTCTATTTCCTGGAGGTGAACACCCGCCTCCAGGTGGAGCACCCCGTCACCGAGATGGTCACGGGCATCGATCTGGTGCGACAGCAGATCGAGATCGCATCGGGCATGCCCCTGTCCATAACCCAGGCGGATGTGGCTGCGCGGGGGCACGCCATCGAGTGCCGTATCTACGCGGAAGACCCCCTGAGCGGTTTTCTGCCATCTCCAGGCAGGATCAGCTTCGCCAGGGAGCCCCGGGGGCCCGGCATACGCGTGGATTCGGGCATCTACTCGGGATTCACCGTGCCCGTGGAGTACGACCCCATCCTGGCAAAGCTCATCGCCCACGCCGGGAGCCGCACAGCCTGCATCGAGCGGATGGTCAGGGCGCTCCACGATTACGTGATCCTCGGGGTGCTGACCCCCATACCCTTCCTCATTGACGTGGTCATGAGCGAGGCCTTCGGCAGCGGTGATACCTTCACGGACTTCATCGACACCCGCTTTGCCGGCTGGCAGCCTCGGACAACGGATGCGGAGCTCGTGGGCCTGGCCTACGTCATCGACGCCCTGGCCGGCAGGAGGCCGGCAGGCGGTGCCATGCACTCGGACATGGAGGCCGGTTCGCCCTGGAAGACCCTGGGCAATTTCAGGCCCTGAAACGGGCTGTGACGGAGACACCCCATGAACTATACCCTCAGGATAGCAGGAAAGGACATCCCGGTGACCTGCGAGGTCACGGAAGGCACCCGCATACGGGCCCGGGTGGGCCAGACGGACCTGGAGGCGGACTTCCGCGTGATCTCGGCCCACCAGATCCACCTGGAGGTTGACGGGAAAGGCATGAACGTGTTCCTGGCGGACGACCCTGCCGGAAAGCTCGTCAACGTGGGCGGGACCACGTGGCTCGTGCAGGATGCCGATGCCCTGGCCCAGGCAGGTCCACGCAGGAAGGGACCCAAGGATCTCCCCCAGGAGGTGACGCCGCCCATGCCCTCGGTGGTGGTGCGCATCCTTGCGGCACAGGGAGAGCGAGTGGAAAAGGGCAGACCGGTGGTGGTGGTATCTGCCATGAAGATGGAGACCACCCTGAGTGCCCCCTTTCCCGGCATTGTTACGAGGATCAACTGCGCCGAGGGCGACAAGGTCATGCCGGGCCAGATCCTGGTGGATATCGAGCGCGATGAGGGGCCGCAGGACCAGCCTGAACAGGCCTAGCCGGACAGCGCCGGGTAAAGGAATCCCCTGCAGGGAGGATGCATATGCCAGAGGAACACCTGCTCTATCACCTGGAGAACCAGGCGGCACGCATCACCATCAACCGCGAGCAGCAGCGCAACGCCATCACCCCTGAGGCGGTGTCGCTCTTCCTCGATTTTCTGGACAGGGCGGAGCAGGACCCCGGGGTCAGGGCCGTGCTCATCACCGGAGCCGGGGACAGGGCCTTCTGCACGGGGGCCCAGCTCGGCGACGGCCTGACCGCCGAAGGGTTGGCTGTGTTCGCCCGCTATGCCCGGCTTCTGCACCGGCTCTCCACCTTCCCGAAACCCACCGTGGCCCGGGTGAAGGGGTTCTGCCTGGCAGGGGGCATGGGATTCATGCTCGCCTGCGACCTGGTGATCGCGAGCGACGACTCGCAGTTCGGCACCCCGGAGGTGAACGTTGGCCTGTGGCCCATGATGATCGGCGCGCTCATCTTCCGCAATGTGCCCAGGAAGAAGGCCATGGAGATGATCCTCCTGGGCGAGCGGATCAGGGCTCACGACGCACTGGCCATGGGGCTCATCACCCGGGTGGTCCCTGCGGCCGACCTGGACGCTGCGGTGGAGAAGGTGCTGCAGGACCTGGGAGCCAAGAGCCCCATCGGGATGAGGATCGGCAAGGAGGCGTTCCACGCCTCTGAGAGCATGCCGCTCAGGGAGGCCCTGGAGTTTCTGTCCGGCAGGATCGCCGAGGTGGCATCCACCGATGACGCCCGGGAGGGCATCACCGCGTTCCTGGAAAAGCGGCCGCCGGTCTTTTCGGGAAAGTGAGGGGTGAACCCATGACCACACAGAGACGCACGGACAAGGTCATCATCGCCAACTGCAGCGGTTTCTTCGGCGACCGCCTGAGTGCGGCGAAAGAGATGGTGACGGGCGGTCCCATCGACTTCCTCACGGGCGACTACCTGGCCGAGCTTACCATGGCCATCCTGTTCCGCTCGAAGATGAAGGACCCGAACGGCGGCTATGTGCCCACCTTCCTTCGGCAGATGGAGCAGGTCATGGGCGAGTGCATGGACCGGAAGATCCGCATCGTGTCCAATGCCGGCGGTCTGAACCCGAAAGGCCTTGCAGCCGAGCTGCAGAAGATCGCCGACACGCTGGGGCTGAAGCCCAGGATTGCGTACATCGAGGGCGACGACCTCATGCCCCGCCTTGCCGAGCTGCAGGCAGCGGGAGAGCCGTTCACTCACCTGGACAAGGGGATACCCCTGACCGCGTCCAAGGCCGTCACCATCTCGGCGAACGCCTACCTCGGGTGCTGGGGCATCGTGAAGGCTTTGGCCGAGGGTGCGGACATCGTGGTGGGGGGGCGCATCGCTGATGCCTCGGTGGTGGTGGGGCCGGCTGCCTTCTGGTTCGGCTGGAAACAGGACGACTGGGACAGGATCGCGGGCGCGTCCACTGCAGGCCACATCATCGAGTGCGGTGCCCAGGCCACGGGCGGCAACTTCTCCTTCATCCGCGAGGTGCCGGACTTTCGCAGGGTGGGGTTTCCCCTGGCCGAGATCCATGACGACGGGTCCTTCGTCATCACCAAGCACCCGGGCACCGGCGGCCTCGTGTCCGTGGACACGGTGAAGGCCCAGCTCCTCTACGAGATCAGCGAACCCAGGTACCTCACCCCGGATGCGGTGGCGCGGTTCGACACCATCGGGATCTTCCAGGAGGGCCCGGACAGGGTGGGGGTGAGCGGCGTGAGAGGTGAACCACCCACGCCCACGGCAAAGGTCTGCATCAACACCATGGCAGGGTACCGCAACTCCATGACCGTGATCCTCACGGGCCTGGACATCGAGGACAAGGCCCGGATCCTGGAGGAGGCCCTGTTCGACGCAATAGGAGGCCGCGATCAGTTCCAGGTCTGCGAGGTCCAGCTCATCCGGTCGGACAAGGAGGAC
>Ga0116184_10001647_pt1 | contig 20933 bp, 31 predicted proteins | sample AD_JPNNA5_MetaG_FD_89886 | JGI IMG/M metagenome (GOLD analysis project Ga0116184, IMG submission 89886) | Active sludge microbial communities of municipal wastewater-treating anaerobic digesters from Japan - AD_JPNNA5_MetaG | ecosystem: Engineered > Bioreactor > Anaerobic > Digestate | place... | reverse complement strand
CGGATCAACGCACAAGCCACCAGGCGCGCGAAGGCCGGCACGCTGGAGCTCTTCGAATGAGCGAAGTCGCCGACAAACCCAGGCGCACGAAACGCGACGCCGCGCGCATCCCGCCGCTCTTCTGCCCACGCGATCAAGCCCCCGACGTGGTGGGCCTGGCGCTGACCATCATCGACGGCCTGGAAGCGCGCGGCGACTTTCCGAAGCGCCGCCAGTTGAGCGACCGCCGCGTGGGCTATCTCATGCGCGAACTGGAAGAGTGGGCAGAGAGCCGGCCGCCGAGCGACCTGCTGCCGGTGCCGCAGAAAGCCGCCGCATGAACTGGACCCCAGCACCCGAGGCGCCATCGCTGGCCATGGTGACGGCAGGCATGCAGGCGATGTACGCCGCAAGCCATGGCGACATTGACGCCACGGCGCGCGAAGTGTCCGCCACCTACCGCGCGATGTTGGCGAAGTCGCCGACCCGCGCGCAGCTTGTGGGCTACGTTTGGACTGAGCCGACAGGGACCGTCTGTTTCGCGCGCCCGCATGAGGCGAAGTCACCGCGCGCAGAGCCCGTGTATGCCCTGCTTTTGCCACAAATGTAACGCCTAAAAATACTTCGCTTCCTCTCTTGCGTTTCCGGTAACGTTGGATCAGAATACATCCATCGAATCAAGAAACAGGAGCCAGGAAATGCACGACTACCAAGCCCAGCAAGCCGCCCGCGCCGCAGTCGCCGCCGCTCTGCAAGCCGCGAACCCGCACCTGGTTGCGGTGGGTGACAAGTGGGGCAAGAACGACAGCCTGAACGCCGCCGCGAAGAACATCCGCATTGAACTGAAGGCCGCTTTCCCGGGCGTCAAGTTCAGCGTGAAGTCCAGCCGCTTCAGCATGGGCGATTCGATCAGCGTGAACTGGATTGACGGCCCGACCGGCGACCAAGTGAGCGCGATCATCGGCCGCTACGCCGCGGGCTCTTTCAACGGCATGGAAGACATCTACGAATACAGCCGCGACGCCTGGAAGGATGCTTTCGGTGATGCCAAGTACGTGCACGCCAGCCGGGAACTGAGCGACAAGGCGATTGCATCGGCCATCCGCACGGCGACGGCCCGGGGCCGGATCGCTGCAGGCGCCACGGTCGCCGCGTACCGCGCCGGCTCGCTGGGCTACGGCTACCAAAGCGACGCCGAGGTCATCAGCCACATCGCCTACCGGCGCACGTGGTGCCTGACGAAGGCTGCGAAAGTTCAAGCTGAAGAGGTGGCGGCGTGATCAACACCTACGAATTCAGCACGGAAGCCCAGAGCCGGGCTTTCTGGCACCACATGCTGGGCCAGATGGGCTTTGATCGCATGTGCGCTCAGTGCTCCGTTGCGCTGGTGCGCGGGGTCTACGTCATCACAGTGAGGCACGAAGCATGACAACCGCCGAACTTGTCCCCAGCGTCAGCATTGCCCACATGGTCAACGCCCGCGCTGGCGTGGCCCAGCGGCTGCGGCAGGCCTTCGCTCTGATCCAAGAGGCTGCCGACATCGCCACGGCTGGGCACGTTGGCATGCCTCGCGTGGAACTGAATACCGGCTACGGCCGCCACTCCAGCGGCTTCAACATCGCAGGCGCGCGGATCAAGACCGACAGCCGCGGCCAGCCGTGGACCCTTGATCGCTGCCCGGCCGCTGAACTGGAAAAGCAGATGCAAGTCGGCATCGATTCCTGCGCGTGGCAGTTCCTGATGCACGAGAGCGGCTTGCGCAGCCTCATGGACGCCAAAGCCCGCGAGACATGGGACAAAGCCATCGCACAGGGCGACATCCCGGAACTGACCGACGCGAACATCAGAAGCACTTTCAAGATGCTGCACGACAGCCGCGGCGAGATGTTTGAGCGTGGCGTCATCGCGTGCTTCAAGGCGCTGGGCTGGTGCTACAAAACCAACCTGCCACAGAAGTTCGGCAAGCGCATCGTGGTCACGCACCTGACCAGCGGCTACAGCAACCAGACCACCGACCGGCTGGAAGACTTGAACCGCGTGCTGCACGTGCTTGACGGCAAGCCTGAGCCGGACCACCGCAGCGGCATCGCAGCGCAGTTGAGCGCTGGCGGGTTCAGCAGCTGGTCACGGCGGGTCTATGGCGTGTGCGAGACCACCTACATGGACATCCGCACCTTCAAGAACGGCAACGGGCACGCGACGTTCACGCGGCCGGACTTGGTGGAGCGCATGAACCTGATCATTGCGAAGCACTACCCTGGCGCGCTGCCTGCGCCGAAGTGAGGACAACATGAGCGCGAACAAACACACTCCCGGGCCGTGGATTCTCGCAACAAGCAATTCATGGCGTCGATTCGTGGCGCCGGGTATGGCTTCAGTGTGCGAGCCAATCACGCAGAATGACGGACACCCTGATCTGCATTTCCGTAACGGTGGAGCGGATGGACCCGACGCCCGCCTGATCGCCGCCGCGCCTGAATTGCTGGCCAAACTGAACGACCTGCTGGAAGCCGTCGAGACAATGCAAGGCACCTACGGCTGCGTGCGCGGTGACACGCCAGAAGACAGCGACACCTTCACGCATGACGAGTGGGCCGAGAAGTTCTTGCAGGAGCGCGCTTCTGAAGCCCGCGCAGCCATCGCAAAAGCCACGGTGCAATCATGAGCGAATTCATCGAAGAAGCCGCGCACGCCGCAGACTGCACCGTCCGCGCGCTGCGCCTGGCGCTGAGCAAGTCGGGACCGGTGGAAGCGCTGTTGATCCTGCCCATGATCGAAGCCGCGGCCAAGATCGTGCAGCAGGCCGACGCGCTGAAAGCCGCGATGCAGCAGGCGCCGCAGCCGGTGGGCTTTCTGTACCGCGACGACCGCGAAGCGCTGGCGCGCGACGGCCGCGCATTCATCTACGCGGAGCGGCAGACCTTTACAGTCGACCCTGACCCGGGATGCGTCCCGGTGCTGGCCGGAGCCGCAAGTGAGTGAACCCACCGACAAGCCGAAGACCGTGAACGACCGCGTGAAAGCCCTGCGCCAGCGCCGCGCCGACCTGGGCCTGACGCGGCTGGAACTCTACGTGCACCCGGACGACCATGAGGCGGTGAAGCTGTACGCCGCAAAGGCGCAGCGCAAGCGTGAGAAAGGCAAGCCGTGAGCCTCGCCTATGACGCCATGTTGTTCGCCCGCGAGGTCCACAAGACCCAGGTGCGAAAGTACAGCGGCAACCCTTACGCCGATCACTTGGCCGAAGTCGCGGGCATCGTCGCCACGGTGGACACCAGCGCAGAAACCATCGCCACCGCCTGGCTGCACGACAGCCGCGAGGACCAGGGCATCAGCGGAGAAGAGATTGAAGCCCGCTTCGGCATGCGCGTCGCCGTCGGTGTGGCCCTGCTGTCGGACCTGGAGCGAGGCAACCGCGCCACGCGCAAGGCCTTGAGCCGCGAGCGCCTGGCCAGCGCGCCCGGGTGGGTGCAGTCGATCAAGTGCGCGGACCTGATCAGCAACACCAGCAGCATCGTCCAGCATGACCCGCAGTTTGCGAAGGTCTACCTGGAAGAGAAGAGCTTGCTGTTGGAAGTGCTCACGAAGGCTGACCCGCGGCTGCTGGCGCTGGCTAAGGCACAGGCTGCGCCAGCGCTTCCAGTTTCGCCGCCAGCTGCTTGAGCCACACCCGGCGCTCCGCTTCGTAGCCGAACCGGTTGTACGTGCCAACGATGCCCGGCTGCAGGTGCCCCAGGATCGCTTCGGCCACTTCGGCCGGGCAGCCCAGGCTGGCCAGCAGGGTTCGGCCGGTGCGACGGAGATCATGTGGAGCCCAATCTCCGATCGGCAGCCGCGGGCGGATCCAGTCCTCGCGCGCGGTGCAGTCCGGCCGGTGCATGTAGGTGGCCCAGCCCAGCACCCGCTGTTCAATGTGGCCCAGCTTGCCGCGTGACTTGAACAGGTAGCCCGTAGGCCTGGCCTGCTTTCTTCGCTGCACGATGGTCAGCGCCCGACCCACCAGCGGCACCCGCAGGTCGATGGTCAGTGGGTTGCGCCGCATCTTCAGCTTCTCGCGCGGGATGGTCCACCACCAGCCATCGGCCTCTTCGGTGATCTCTTCGGCCTCCATGGACACCACTTCAGCGCCGCGGCAGCAGGTCCACAGCACCAGTTGCAGCGCGTCCTGCACTTCCCGGCTGAAGTTGGGCAGCCACGGCAGCAGCACCTGCAGTTCGGCCTCGGAGAGCGCGCGCTTCTCCACGCCCTGGTGCTCGCCCTTCACGATCTTGCCCTTGCTGGGCAGCTTGCCGCGCATCACCAGGCGCCACCAGTTGGGCACGTCAGGAGCCAGGCGGCCGGCGTCCAGCGCGCGGTCCCAGGCAGCGCCCAGCACGCGGCGCAGCGCGCCGGCAACCACCGGCCGGTCGCGCATGCCGTCCAGCAGGTCGAAGGCATCCGCGCGCGTGATGCTGGCCGCGGGCCGGTCTTCGATCGCGTCGAGCTCACGCGCCAGCAGGCGCTTCGCTTCGCCGTAAGTCTTCGGGGTGACGGTGCCCGCGTAGGACGACAGGAAGTCGTCGCAGGCCTTGCGCACGGTGAAGGCGCCCTCCCGGGCTTCCACGGCCGCCTGGCGGCGGCGCTCGCGCTTCTCGCGCGCCGGGTCGGTGCCGGCGTCGCGTTGGTCCCGCACCTTCTGCCAGGCGGCAAGGGCGGCGGGCAGGCCCATGGCGGGCCAGTGGCCCAGGCGGATCTGGCGCACGCGCTGATCGACTGGGCTGCGGTAGCGGTAGATCCAGGTGCGCCGGGTCTCCGCGGCCACCAAGCGCAGGCCCGGGGCGTCGTCTACGATCAGGTGCTGCCCGGGCTGAAGGGCCTTTGCCGCGCGCGCATCGAACATGGGAAAACCTGCACCGACTCCAGAAACGACACAAAACCTGAACCGCGAGCCGGAGCATAGCCGGGTGCAGCGGGGTCTAGCCGGGTCTGTTTCTGTAGAGGTTTCGCAGGTGGCGGATGAGGCTCATAGGGCACACACGCCGATGATGGCTGGGTGCTGATACCTGGGAAATTGAACGGTTCAACAGAAAACCTGCACCAAAAGCTCCACGTGGAACAGTTGACGATGCCACATTTTTAAGCAGACAATCGCGGCCACGGAGCGAAAGCCGCACGCCGCGCGTGCAGAAGGGCCAGCCGGCAGGCCGGCCCGGGTCTCCCGTAGGGGCAAGCTGGCGATACGGTCGCCCCCGCTCAAAGGCCAGGAACGGCCCCGGATGCTCTGCAGGCGACCGGGGCCGTGTCCTTTGTGGGCTACGGTCGCGGCCGGTGGCGAAGCCAGCGCAGGACCGCAGAAACTTCGTCGGCTTCCAGGTCGCGCCAGTCTTGGCCAGGCTCGCGGATCAGCGACACAGCGCCCGGGGCGTAGTCGATCTCTTCCCACGCCGGCAGGCCGGGGATGCTGGGCTTGTCGGTCAGCGGGCCGCCCGCGTTGGCGAAGCGCGCGATGCCAGCCGCACCCGAGAAGCGCAGGCGCGTGGGATACAGGCCCTCGCTCACGGCTTCGCGGCGCTCACGGCTGCATCGTAGGACCGGGCGCAGGCTTCGCCCGCAATCCTGGCCCTGTCGGCGATGGCGGCATAGCGTCCAGCCTCTTCGCCAACGCTGCGGAACAGGTCGGCTGACACGCAGGCTCCGGCGTCTGCCTGGCTTCCGCTGGCAGGGGCGGCGGCGGCACGGCCACGGCCAGCGGCGCGGTTGCGCTCCAGCAGCCGGCCAAGAGCATCGGTGACAGCAAGGCGGGCAGTGTCCGCAGCTTCAGCCTGGGTGTGAGCGGCATGGATGGCCTCCTGTTGGCCGGCGATGGCCCGGGTCAGCGTGGTGACGGTGGTCTGTGCAGCTGCAGCGCGCAGGTCGGCCAGGGCCTGCACCGCGGCGGCCTCGCGCTTGCCGGCGGCGGTGGCGTGGTGGCGCTGCACGGCGCCCCAGGCGAGCGCGGCGGCCAGGGCCCAGGCCCACAGGGGCACGCGGCCCAACAGGGCGCGGATGGCGGTCAGGGCGATCACGCTACGCCAGCCCGGCGCTGCTGGGCAAAGTGCCAGATCAGGAACCCGCCAACGCCCACCAGCAGGGCCAGCGGCACGTACTGCTGCGGGATGCCCAGCGTGTCGGCCAACAGGCCCTTCGCGGCGGCCACGGTTTCGCCCACCGGGCCCAGCGCTTCCTTGGCCTCACCCACAGCGCCCAGCACCCCCAGGCCAGCTACGGCGCTGCCGGTCTGCACGCGGGTGCTGGCCACCGGCGCCTGTTCGGGCTCTACAGCCTGCGGCATCGGCTCGCGCCAGTCGTGTTCGTCGGGCGTCAGGTACAGAGCGGCTTCAGCGGCGCGGCGAGCGGTCAGGCCGGCCAGCACCTGCAGCTTGCCGTTCACCCGAGCCTTGTTCCACAACGTGAAAGCGCGCGCCGCCGCGGCGAAGTCGCCCGCGTTGTGCAGGCGCAGCACCGTGGACTTCTTCAGCGCGTCCAGGCCGATGTTGTAGGACAGGCTGACCAGCGCGCCCAGCTGGTTGTCGTTCGCCGGGCCGGCCAGCATCGCCTGCACGGCCATCGTGCGCGCCTTCAGGTCGCGCAGCAGCATGTCCCAGGCTTCGGACTCCGTGCAGGTCATGCCCGGCTTCACGCCAGCGGTTTCCCCGAGGCCGATGGTCCAAACGCCGGCCGGGCACTTGTAGGCCTTCAGCGCCGGGCCGCCGTTCGGACCCTGCTCCGCGCCAGCGATCAGCGCAACGGCCGCCAGCGCGATGGGCCAGGCGCGGTCTGGAATGCGAAGCATCATTCGCTCCCTTGATCGCGTGTTGCCTGACGCTCGCGCCGGCGCAGCGCGCGCCACTGGGCCTCCGTGTAGCCCAGCAGCACCAGGCCCGACACGATGCCGACCACCTGCTGCAGTTCGCCCAGGGTCCAGCTGGTGATCCAGGCGACGCCAAGTGCAATGGTGCGAGTGAGAAATTCGGCCATGGTGGAGTCGTGTTGCTGGCTCATTGAAGTGTGTAGCTGAGGCTCATGCTGTTGATGGACTTTGCGCCGGCGACTGTGAACGCATTCCCGGCGGCGCTGGAATAGATCTCCAGCACACCAGTCGTCTTGACCCTGAGAAGGCCCACCGTAATCGCGCCGCCGTTGTCCTGCACGCGACAGATGATGTCCTTGTCAGCCACTGGCCGAATGGCCGCAGGAGCCCCGGTCAATGTGAAGGTGGTGGCGTTTGAAGTGCCGCTGATGTTTGGCAGGTCCAGCGTCACCGCGCCGTTGTTGACTGAATACTTTGCGGTGCCGGTTGGACTGGTTGTCATGCCAGTCGCAGTCGCCGTGAAGGTGCCCTGCGTGATGAGGCTGACCCCAGAGTATTCCGGCAAGCGGCCGGCCAGGTTTTCGTTTGCGAGAGAGATGACGCCAGCTGTTGGCGTGTCCACCGCGACACAGGTGGTGCCGCGCAGATAGTTTCCGCTCACGAGGCCGGTGGCACTTCCTGAAAAGAGTTGCACCAGCGCGCCAACAAACGAATCGGTCCCGTGAGTGACCACGTTACCGACTACGCAAAATCCGCGCACGCTCCCGGCGCCTCCGCCCAGACGGATGCGAGCCGCCGCCCCGGCGTCGCTTGCACTGAGGACGTTCCCGGAGAAGTTGATACCGCCAACATATTCGGTCGACAACGTGGGGGCCAAGACGAAGTCCACGCCGTCACAACCTTCAGTGCGAGAGCCGACGACGGAGATGGCGGCGAGAGTGCCGTTGGAAACAAAACTGTTCCCCGTGCATTGCTCCCAGTTGCACCCGACAAAGGACAGGTTGTCGATGAAAGCAGTACTCGGCAAATAGCCGCCACGGTTGCCATAGAAAGAACATCCAGAGAAGACAAACTGGCCGCCGCCGACAAACCCCGCAGCCCAGGTCACGACATCGCCGGAAATCTGTGTGCTGTTTAGTTGTTCAAAGGTGTGGGTGTAGCAACGGATGCCATCAATGGTGATCCCATCGCGCAGGTTGTAGAGCCGCACACCCTTCACCAAGACGTTTGCCACGTTCTTGATTCGTAGGCCGTTTGGTGCACCGTCGCTGCTTCGGATAGTCAAGTCTTCGATGCTGACTTGCTCGATCACATCGCCTGCTACGCAGTTGAAGTCAAGAACATGCTGACCGGCTGACATGCCGACCCCGAATATGGTGGTGCTTCTAGCTCCGCCGCAGATGATGCTGACCGCGCCATTGAAAACCAGAGGGGCCGTGACCTTGTAGTAGGCGCCGGGGTCGTTCGGCGGGATTGCAAGGGGCCGCCGGGTGCTGATCGCAAAGTTGATGGCGGCCTGAATTCCAGACCAGCAGTCAAGGACAGCGTCGCCCTTTGCCCCGTAAGCCGCATCCGTCACATTCACAGGCAGCTTTGCAAGCAAGCTGGCCAGCGCAAGGTCGTTTGCAAATGCAGCGTCCCTGAGCGCGGTCAGATTCGCGTCGCCTTCTTCGACCGAGAGAGGCCGGGTCAAGTTAGACCGCAGTACCAGCGGAATGGTCAGCGTCATTTCAATAGCCCTTGGCGGTGTAGTGGACGGTTGCGTTTTGAACTGCTGCTGCAGTCTCTTGGTACTGCAGCGTGAAACCGGATGCGGTCGGATCCTTGAAGGACACCACCAGGTTGTTCGCTGGGTTCTGGTCCTGCACCGTTAGGGTGAGGGACAGCAGCGCGGTCGGGAAGGCTGCGGCAAACGTCACGGCCGTGGTGTTGTTGCCGGCCGGCGCGTCGCCGATGGAAACCGTGCCCCAGCGCTCGATCAAGCCGCCCGGGTATTTCTGGAAGCCTGGCGAGGCCAGCGACTGGTTTGCGCCGATGAAGGCCGCGTAGGCCACATAGGCAGACAGCGCGTTGGCGATGTTCGTGCCGTCGCCGAAAATCATGTTCGGCCCGCTGCCCAGCACCACGCCAGCACCGGCCGCGGTCTTCGCGGTGATGTTGAAAGCGCCGGTGGTGTTGTTGACCACCAGCCAGGACTGATAGCCCGCCGGGAACACCAGGTTGACGTTGGCCGTCAGCACGCCGGACAGCACGATCTGCGGCTTGAGCGCCTGGGCCGCGGTCAGGGTCACGTTGGCATTGGTCAGGCCCTGGGCGGCCTGGCCGTAGCCGTAGTGGGGAACCCAGCCGGCGCCGCCGGTGTCCGGGTTGGTGGTGTTGTTCTCCGCGGTGCTGCGCCACCAGCCGGAGTTGTCCGAGCTCTGCACGACGGCGCCCAGCGGGTAGCCGCCGATGGCGGTGGAGAAGGCGCTGTCCCACTTTGCGCTGCCGCCGGCCTGCAGCCACCAGACGCCCGCCGACAGCAGGTAGAGGATGCCGTTCATCTCCAGGCCGTTCGGCGGCACGCCGCCGGAAGTGATCGGCGTGCGGGTCAGCGGCGGGAAGCCGTCGGTCAGAGAAGCGGCGCCGTCGGTGATGCCGATCTGCGAAGCGACCGGAGGGATCACCCGCCCGCCAGCGTTCGCGAATGGCAGCACTACCTTGCTTGGTGAGTCGGTGCTTTGCATGCGATGCCCAATGAAAAAAGCCGCGTCCGTTGCCGGCGCGGCTTGTGTTGCGTGGAGGGTTGGTCAGCCGATGAAGACTTTCACCCCGGCGGGGTGCGGAAGCAGCCCTGGGGTGTTGATGATCGCGGTCTCGTAGACGTTGAGCTCGTAGTCGAAGACGTAGCGCATCTGCATGCTGCCCAGGTCTTCCACGTAGGCCCGGCCTTCAGTGCCGGTCGAGAAGTAGCCGTCCACGATGTAGCCGCGCACGATGTAGAGGCCATGCAGGCCAGCGAACAGCTTGTTCACCAGGCGGTTCAGCGTGGGGATGTCCGCGCGCGCGATGTTCGCGAAGGCCTTGAAGTAGATCAGCTGCCGGTAGGCGGTGTCGCTCAGGGCGAAAGCCGTGCTGGAAGTCGCGCCCGCGAAGAAGACGCCGGACCCGAAGGTCATGGAGTGCTCAGGCACGCCGCCAGTCTTGAAGCCGAAGAAGTCTTCAGTGCTGGGGATGCTCAGGTAGCGCGAGATGCCGACGATCCGGCCCCACAAGTCCAGGCCGTGGCCCTGCGCCGTGTCGACGTTCCACACCAGGCGCATGAAGTCGTTGATGCTGGCCGAAGGGTCGACAGCGTCGTTCATGCCACCGATGACGGCCAGCAGCGTCTGGCTGTTGGCGTACTGGCTTGCCAGCGTGGCTTCCCAGTTCTGCATGGGTCAGGCGAAGTTGACGCTGATGTCGGCCGTGGCCACGGTGGGCACGCGGTCGATCGGGATCAGCACAGAAGTCCGGTTGGCCGTTCCCACGCCCACCTGAACGGAGTAGATCAGCGCCCAGTGGCCCAGCGACGCGATGGCTGCATAGAACCGGCTCGCGAAGATCGAAGACCCGATGCGCGCCCGCGGGCCGCCGTCCTGGCCGTTGAAGGCCGCGACGATGGCATTCTTGATCTGCAGCGCGGCATCTGCCGGCACCGTCGGGTTGTTCTGCATGCTCACAGCGAACTTCACCGCGGTCGTCGCCGGCCGCTGGAAGGTCACGCTGTAGGTCGGGAAAGGCGGCGAGTAGTTCACGTCGTCCACCGTCACCACCGTGGTGTTCCCGGTGTAGTTGCTGCCGGGCATCTTCTTCTTCATGATCGCCGTGGCCACGTCGGTGTCATCGCCACCGTAGGCCGCCACGTAGACCGAATTCGGGTTCAGGCGCACGCCGCCCACCGCGCTGATCATCGACGCCGACGACACGGTCTGGCTGATGTTCACCGTGTAGGTGCCGGTGCCGCCCGTGCCGGACAGCAGCGCCAGGATGACGGTTCCGGTTTCTGCGGTGCCGCCCACGACGGTCTGGCCCACGGCCAGCGCGCCGGACGCGACAGCGCTCACCGTGAGCGTGGTGCCTGACATGGAGCCAGTGAAGGCGGCGCCGCTGGTGGTGCTCTCGTTGTTCTCGGCCGCGTAGGCGTCCAGCACGCCGTTCACATTCAGCACGTTGGCGCGGATCGACTCCAGAGGGCCCTGTGCGTTGATGGCCACCGACAGCTGCCGGCGGTATTCGAAGTCGGCGCGGTTCTCCACGTCGGTGCCAGGCGTGCCGGCGGCCAGGTTCGTGATGCTGTCCCAGCCCGGGATGGCCTGGTAGATCGTGGACAGCGCGCCGATGGCACACGCGATCGGCCCGGTCTTGCTGCAAGCGAATTGCAGGTCCACGTAGCCGGCGCTGGTGATGGTGCCGCTGCCGGTGCTGGTGTAGCGGTTGCCCTCGCCGTCCTGAGCCTGGGCGCCGGCGGGGATCACCACACCGGTCAGCCCCGAGCACCTGGCCGTGACCACCGTGGCCTGGGCCGGCTTGCGCTCCAGGAAATAGATCCGCGCGATCGCGTCCTGCATGCGGCCGTCGGCGAAGGCCGGGTCCACACCGTTGGCCAGCGCCACGAACTGGTCGTTCGCGTCGCCGATGATCGCCGTGAGCGACTGCGCCAGCTGGCCCTGTGGAGTGCTCAGGTCCGGGTTCAGGTCGCCGCCGAAAGCCGCATTCAGGTCGGCTTGCACGCCGGCCAGAATGTCCGCTTCAGCCGGAGCCGCGAAGCCCTTGGCACCCAGCGAAGCGGCGGGGACGTTTGTGGTCATGGGGTTGTCCGGTCAGAAGTTGGCAGCCGTCAGCGCGCCGGCCCGGTCGGTGACCTGCACCTGTCCAGACAGCGTGCGATCGGCCGAAGTGAGAAACACCTGCGCGGCCACCACGCCAGGCACCGTCAGGGCCGCGTCCACCATGAGCGACTTCACCAGTTCGATCGGTGGCAGCTGGCCCAGCACTTCGGTGAAGTAGGGCAAGCCGGTCGCCTGGTCGTAGTAGAGATCGCCGACGAAGGTGCGGATGGCCGTTGCCGCGTCTTGCGCCAGGCGGTAGGGCTCTGTGCACGTCGCGATGTTGCCAGCCGAATCGACGGCCAGGTCCCAGCTTTCGGGTGACAGGTAAAGACTCTTCACAGCGGCCCTTTACATCAAGTGATCCGGCACGTTGCCAGTGCCAGGAGAGCCGTGGCCCTTGTGGGCGTTGTAGGCCGTGCGGATCGCCACCATCGAGCCGACGGAGTCGGACACGCTCGCGGCCGCGGTCACGTTCGCCCCGCCGGTGATGTTGCCCGTGGTCACCAGTGCACCGTTGATCGTGAAGGTGGGCGTCGTGACCGTCGTGGATGTCGTCGCCGCCACCGTCACGGTCTGGGCGTTGATCTCCACCGTGTCCGCGTCGATGCGCACGTCGGGCGCGGTCAGTTTGACCTGGGTCGGCGAATGGATCTCGATGCCGGCGCTGGAGAAGCGCACGTACTGGCTGGGCGTGCCATTCAGCACGCCGCCCAGGTAGAGGCCGTCGGCCATGCTGAAGCGGCGCCGGCTGCCCGGGTTCGCCCTGCCCTTGTTCGCCGTGGCGCTGCTGATGTCGCGGTCGGCGAAGACTGCGATGCCGATGTCGCCCACCTGCGGGTCCAGGATGATCGCGTTGGCGCCGCCCTGGATCCGCAGATAGGGGCACTTGAAGATGGTCGCGTGTGGCGTGGCCTTGCCGACACCGTCGACCTGGTTCACCAGAGGCTCGATGTCCACGAATCCGACTTCGGCCACGCCGCCGCTGTTGGTCACGGCCTTGACCTGCACCAGGGTCGCGGTGCGCACGCGGGCCAGCATGCTGTCCACCAGGAAACGCAGCGCATTGAACTGGTTCGCCGATGTCCCGGGCTGTTCGAACCCATGGAAGCCGGACTCTTCACTGGCCATAAGGCGACCCGTTGAAGTGAGTGAACCACATGCCGCCCGGCACTTCGCTGTCCAGGTCGTGGGAGATGTCGAAGATCTGCCACTGGCCGTTTGCCACGTGCAAGTCGCTCTGCACGCGGGCCAGGCCGCCGATGCGCAAGTTCGGGTTGAAGATGCTCTTCACCGTGATGCCGCCCATGGTGCCGCTTGAGTAGCCCGGGTAGCCCACCAGGCCGGTTTCGGGCGAGATCAGTGGGATCAGGCCGCCGCGCTTGCCGCCACGGGGCCAGATGGCCAGCGTGTTCTTTCCCGGCTCACTGTCGTCAATGAAGAGCTCCACGCCAGCGTCTTCCGCACAGCGCCTGGCCTGTTCCATGAGGGACCCGGCGTAGTACGGCGTGGCCAACTGCACGCTGACGCCGTTGTTCTCGAAGGTCATGCCCATTTTCTGCGCCAGGTTCGACAAGATCACCGCGGCGTCAGCGCTGCCCGGGTAGCTCACAGGGGCCTCGGTCTTCAGCGCGAACAGTTGACCGGCAAAGGCCTGGATGTTGAGGGCCACTTCTGGCGCCGCGTTCATGTCGATCTGGGCCACTGCGATCTGCCCTTCGAAGACGATGGACAGGCCCGCCTTGTCGTCGCCTGCTTTCACGATCACCCGGTTCTGGCGCGCGGCCATGTCTGCCTGGTTCAACGCGGATAGCTCATTCAGAAGCGAAGGCGTCAATCCGTAGACCCGCAGGTGCGCTTCGCCCAGGCTGGGGCCGTTGCTCTTCATGATCGAGCACTGCACGCGAAGGTCACTCAGCGTGACCAGGTTGTTGCCCATCAGGCCGAAGGAACCCGTCCCCAGCTGAAAGATCAGCTCAATCTTTCGGCGCACAAAACTCATGCGAGATCCGCGGCTTCCAGGTACTGAAGCACAAAGCGAGATCCAAGGCCTGGGCTTGACGGGTCTTCGGTCCCTTGCGTGTCCAGAAACGCCAGGTCACCGATGAAACCCAGATAGGTACTGCGCACCAAGCGCGCCAGGTTCCTGCACGCCACGCCGGTCACGATAGGCGCATCGTTGATCGTTAGGCTCAGGTACATGCCCGTGGACTTCTGATGCAATTCGATCTGACAGGCCTGGCCGCCCAGCGTGACCTTGAATGTCTGCGCGTAGGTGTCCAGCAGCGGGATGGTCTGCATCAGATCCCCCTGCCCAGGCCCAGCTTGACGCGAGCCGAAGAGATGGCGCCCTGCACAGTGCCGCCGTTTGTGGCGGGATAGCCGCTGGGCTTTTTGGCCACAGCGAAGCCGGCGGTCACGGTCTCGCGCACTTCTACCAGCCACAGATCCACGGTGATAAGTCCAACCCCGGAATTGGCTGTTCGGCGATAGTCGAAGCGCTGCAGGTTGGCGCTCTTGTAGACCTTTTCAGGCGTTACGACATCGAATAGGTCAAGCGAAGCAGTTGCGGCTTCAATTGCGGCCAGGAACGCGGATCGGTCAGCTTCCGAGCCGCCCTTCGTCAGTTGAACGCGAACATCGAAGGGCGTGCCTACCTTGTTGTAAGACTGAAAAGCGCCCTTCTCTTGCGGATAGTCCGAGATCTTTGTGTCCTGCCGGTACTCAAAGCTCAAGACCGAGTCCGCGGCAGCGATGGCCTTTGCATCCTTGAAAACACCCCATTGCGGCGTATTGAAAAGCTGCTTGATGATCGAAGCATCGGCCACCAGCAGGGATGCCGTGTTCAGTTTTGCGAAAGCGCCGCTCAGTGCTGCGGGCTGCCGCAGCAGAGTCGGGGCGCCGGGTATCGTTGGCAGCGTCATCAATTAGCCCCGGAATTAGCCTGGGTGGTCAGCGAGTAGTTCGCCCGCAAAGCGCCACCGATGTCGCGAGCGATCCCGCGCGCATCGGTGGCCTGAGTGTTGACCTGAAGCGTGCCGATTGAGATGTCGACGTTCTGGGGCGCCGCCGAAAGCCTGGCGCTCGATGCGCGGCCCAGAGTCCTGGCAGCGCGGGAAGCCCCATTCGAAAGCATGCTGCCGCTTCGGATCCGCGCAAGTTCTCGCTCCAGCGCTGCCCGCGCTTCCGGGTCTCGCTCTGCGTCCAATTCAGCCTGGACGATGCGTGCGGCTTCGTTGTCGCGGCCGATCTGAGTGGCATCACGCCAGTCGTTGGCCGGGGCCGTTGAGACCTGGCCAGTGGCCTTTCGAGAACCCGAAGCGCCCTTCTTCTTGCTCGCCGGTGTGCCGTAGTCCAGAAGCCACCCCCAGGCCGACTTTGCCCAGCCCGTGATCGGGTTTGTCTGCCCCTGAGATTCGAAGGCATCGCCCTTGAACATATCCCAGGCAAAGTCCAGCACCTTGCCGGGGTTGTTGGTCGCCTCCGTGATGCGGGCGGCGCCACGGTTGAGCATGTCAGTCACGTTCAAAAGCGGCGAATTCAAGATTGCCCGGCCCACGCGCTCCAGCGCGTCGGCGACCCTGTTCCAAGCCGCCGCACGTTCTTGCGCCAGTTTGGCATCGTCCTTGCTGGCGATGTTCAGTTGCCGCTGAAGGGAAAGCTGGTTGTCCAGGTCGCGGCCAATCTCGCGCATGACGGTCACCGTTTGTTCGGTGAAGCCGGCCTGCTGCATGAGGCTCAGGGCGTCCTGGCGACTGCTTGCGCCGGCGACAGCCGCCTGCAGGATCTTCGCCTTTTCCGCGATGGTGGTGGCGTTGTCCGCAAAGCGCGCGAGACCTTCCGGCCCCAGCAGTCGGCCCAGCGGCTGCAGTGCAGCAGAAGAGCCGAATAGCTTCAGTTCCTGGCTGATCTTGTAAATGTTGCGGAAGAGCGAGTCGGTATCTTCAGCGCTGCCGCCGAACTTCTCGGACATCTTCTGCCAGGCCGAGAGCTCCGAAGTCGCCATGCCCAGGTTGTCAGAAAGTCGGCCGACCGCGGCATCGCTGGTGGTGATGCGCTCAACGAAGTTCTTGATCCCGTTGACGCTGATGAAGATGCCCATGATCTTCAGCAGTTCTTTGCGCATCCCCACAAAACTGTCGGTGGCCTGTTTGGCCTTGGCCTCGATGTCCTTGGCGTTCTTGACCGTGTTGTCCTTGGTCCGCTTCAGCGCATCGTCGGCCTCGGCCTGGCCCTTTTTGAAGCCCGTGACATCAAGGCCCAGGGTGACCAGCAGCGCGTCGATGATCGTTGCGGCCATGATCAGTCCTCGGGGCGGTTGTTGTAGTCGTCCACCGCGATAACTTCCAGCAGGCGGTAAACGTCTTCAGCGCCCAGCACGGTATCCAGTTCGTGCAGGGTCGCCAGTCGGCTAGAGACCACAGCGCCGATCGCGCGAGGGATGTTCACGTAAGGGACTCTTATTCGGCCGCCGGCGCTGACGCTGATGCCGATGTCTGGAGAGCGCCAGCCTTGGAAAAATCCACGTGCAACCCGAAGACTTCCTTGCGCAGCCGAAGCCGCGTTGAGACCTCTTCAATGTCGTCTTCGATCAGGTCGCGGATCACTTGCGGCCGCGTTAGATCCGGCATGAATTTCACGCACGCGAACATCTCGGCCATCAGGTCCCGCGCGTCTTCGAAGCGCACACCGGCCAGCGCGCGGAATCCGAAGGACGCGATGCCGGCCAGGCCGGATTCGGCGACCCCTTCCGGCACTTCCACGCCAGAGCGCGCCAGCGCCAGGAAGGCCTTCGCGGCCCACATTTCCGCCTGGCTTGCCGGCAGTTCGCGGATGAAGTAGGCCTTGCCCTGATCGCGCCCGGGCGCGTCGATCGTCACCGTGAGGGTCTTCCGGGCCATTACAGCGGCGCTCCGACCAGGGTCTGCCAGGTGATCGAGAACTTGCGCGGCTGCAGCACTTTCTTGCCGTCAGGTGCCGGCTTGTAGCTGGTCAGCACGCCCTTGGTCAGCGCGTAGCTGCGCTGCACGCTGGGCAGGCGAACGATGCCGTTTGCGAAGTAGACCTCGCCGGCGGCCTGCTGGGCGGCGAACCACGCATCGAACAGGTCGTTCGAATCGCTGTCGGCCTGCAGCATGATGCCCTGCTGGATCGGCACGTGCACAAAGCCCGCGGACAGCTTGCCGTCCACGCCCATGACGGCTTCGGCCGGGGCGATGTCGCTCAGGTCGAAGATGTCGTCGGCGGCGAAGCCCTGCAGCTGCTGCGGGATCGGGAATAGGCCCGTGATCGACAGCATGAGGACGGAATTGGCGGAAGTGATGCTCTTCATGGTGGTCCTTTACTGCACTTCGATCGAAGCCAGGTTCAGCTTCTGCACGCTGCCGCCGTCGGCGTACCACAGCGTGAGCGGGGGCGTTGCGCGGGCGCCGCGCGTGATGGCCGTGGCCGGCTGCACCTGGAAGTACCAGCCGCGCGTCGACACGATGTCGTCGATCTTCTTGCCGGCTGCATCGTTGATCTGCGAGATCTGCAGTGCGGACAGGGCCACGCCGGGGCGGATGGCGCCGAAGTTCAGGCCGGCCAGGATCGGGTCGGCGCAGGCCGCGTCGATCATTGCGTAGCCGGCATCGTTGTAAGGGACGCTGCGCGCACCGGTCAGCAGGGTCATCATGGCCAGCTGCAGCGCGTTGTTCAGCCAGATCTGGTTGACGTAGCTGTCGGCCCACTTGAACTCGCCGCTGATGCTGCCCGGGTACATGAAGGTGAACTGGTCATTCGCCGTCGCGTAGGTGCCGTAGTAGTTGTAGCCGTTGGCGATCAGGTTCTCGGCCGTGGTCTGGTCGACCACGTCGGCGGCCAGGCCCTGCTGCGAGCGGAAGGCCAGCGTGGCGCGACCGTTCAGCCGGGTGAAGTCCAGCGACGCCACGTAGCCGGCCACGAAGGCGGCCTTGATGGCGTCCGGCGCAGAGATCAGCACCGTGCCGCTGGAATTGGCCTGCGTCAGCAGGTAGCCCAGGCTGCTGGTGGCGCTGCTGGAAGCCTTCGGCGCGGCGTCGGTGTCCCAGCAGGCGTAGAGCCAGCGGTTGCCCTGGCCGTCGTTCCACGAAGCGAAAGCCTGCTTCAGGCTGTTGCCGCTGCTGTCCGGGTCAAACAGCGTGAAGAATGTTGCCCAGTTGGTCGACTGGGTGACGACGCCGGACATGAACGCAGCTGGCGTGGCGGCTGCAGCGCCCTGCGAAAGCACCGCGCCGGTGGCCAGGGTCAGCGCGAGGCTGGTGGCCAGGCTGCCGGTGGCGTAGGTCATGGTGCCCGTGACGCCGGTGGTTGCGTTCAGGAACAGGAAGCCGCCGGACACGCTGTCGTAGGACACCGCGAAGCCGGGGCTGGTGAAGGCCGCGGCGATGATGGTGGCCGCGTTGCTGAAGCTGCTGGCGCCCGACAGCGTGATGGTGCTGCTGGTCTTCACCACGCCGTTCACGGTGATGCTCAGGGTGCCGGTCAGGGCCTGCAGCTGGGCCAGGGTCAGGGTCGCGACACTCGCGCCGCGCAGGAAGCCGCCGACGGCCACCGCGGGGTATTGCGCGAACAACAGGGCCCCGGGCCGCATGGTGCCGCCGTCGAAGCCGCCAAAGTAGACCGCGGCGGCCGCGGCTTCTGCGCTGCTGCTGCCGAAGTAGGACGCGACCGACGCAGAGGAAGCGAAGGACTGCACGGCCCCGATGGGCGTGCGGATGCTGGTCGTCAGGCACAAGCCGTTCAGGTCAAGTGCGCGGCCGCCCGCGCTCAAGACACTGGGAACGACGCTGACGATCGCAGAAGCGGGGATGCTTTGCATGGAAGAGCTCCAGGTGGAGAAGAGACAAGAAACTCCCCGCTGTCAGCGCGGAGTGCGGGGGATCAGGCCGGCGGAAATTCCGCGTCGACTTCCTTGACGGCGCCGACCGGGCTGAAGCGCAGGTCAGCCGCGAATTCCTGCGGCGATGTCACTACCGGGTTGGCCTGCATCACTGCGTCGATGGTCCAGCGGCTTTCGACCTGCTGCGACTCGTTCACGAATGGCGCCTGGCGCGGGTCGCTGCAGAACAGCGGCTGCACGTCGAAGCCCGAAGCGGTGAACTTGTCGCAGCCGTAGCCGTCGCGAAACAGCGTGCTGATGATCTGCACGGTGTTCGAACTTTCCGGGCCGTGGATGTCCAGCTGCACGGTGACTTGGGTCGGCTGCTTTGCGTGGCGCTCCTGGGCCAGGCCTGGGCCGCCGTCCGAATAGGTCACTGCGTTGGTTGCCAGGCGCGCGCGGCCGATGATGGTCATCACCACGAAGTCGGCTGCCAGCGGTTGCGGCACCTGGTTGTCTTGCGCGCGGACCACTTCCACGCCGGCCGGCAGCACCGACAGCAGAAAGGCCCGCAGCGCGGCGATGGTTTCGCTCATGTCAGGCTCAGGGTGATGCCGACGTGCGTGCTGGTGGCGCTGTACTCGATCACCACCAGCTTTGCGCCTTTGCGCTGGCCGCGCAGGTAGGCGTCCACGTAGAACGAATAGGTGCCCGGCGGGGCGCCGCTGAAGATGAAAGACCCATCCTCGCGAGCATCCAGCACGCCAGCAGCTGGCCACGTGCGCACCAGCCAGCGGACTTCGGTCAGCCCGGTGTCTCCAGGCTCCAGATCCGGCAAGCCGAAAGGCGCACCGTCCTGGCCGGTCAGCGGGATGTCCTGCACGTGCACGCCCAGGCCCGGGTTGCCGATCAGGCACGCCCCGGGGATCCATGGCACGGTGTCCACGCGGCAGGTGTGATCGCTCATGCCGTAGCCTGGACGAATTCCGTGCCGATGGCACCACGCACCCCGATGTCGGTGCGGCGGTGGTCCAGGCGATACCACTGGCCGATGACGATGGCGGCATCCTGGAAGGTCACCACCCAGTCGCCGGCGCTGTCTTGCGCCGTGGTCAGGCCGGTCTTGGCCACCACCGTCGTCATGCCGTCGGCCGACCGCACGATGGTGTCGATCGGCGCCGCCCGGTGTGGCACGTTGTTGTTCCAGACCAGGGCGCCGCTGGTGATGCGCCCCGGGCCGGAAGGAGCGCTGAAGCCCATCGCCCCGAAGAGAGCCGCACCGCCCGCGGTGCGCAGCTGCGCGAAGACGGCGCTCATGTCAGGACACCAGGGCCGGGCCGACGTAGCCCTTCTGTGCAGCGCCCTGGGTCAGGGTGCCGTCGCTGTTGCTGACCACCAGCCCGGCCAGTGCACCAGGCGCCAGGGTGGTCAAGCCGGCGATGCTGCAGGTCAGCACGCCGGAGCCGTTGGTCGTGGCAGCCGATGTGGCGTAGATCGGCGCGTGGCCGGCCCACAGGTCTGGGGTGGCCTGGTCAAAGACTGCGACCTTCAGGCCGGTCAGGTTTGCCGCGGGAGTCGTGCCATCGGTGGTCAGCGTGATGCTGACGCTGGTGGCCAGGCCGCCGCCGCCAGCGCTGACCGTGCCGCTGGCGTTGACAACCGCCGCACGGTTGCCGGCCGCGTCCACACCGATGAAGTGGCCGTAGCGCGTGCCCGCGGGCTGGGTGCCGAAGTTCACCGCGTTTGCCGATGCCGTCATGGACTGCGAAGTCCAGCCCGCGCCGGACTCGTTGCCGGCGCCCGGGTCGGCGGCCGTGGCGCTGCCATCCATCTTCCACCACAGCGTGCCGGCCTCGTTGCTGGTGATGCTGCCGGTGGCAGACAAGGTGCCGCCGGTGACACTGGCCGCGGACATGGTCGGCGGTGTGGTGTCGCCGCTTGCAGCGATGGTCAGCGTGAACGATGCCAGCGCAGCCGTCTGCGGTGCCGGAGACCCCGCTGTGCTTTGGTCGGTCACCGTGGGCGTCACGGTGTAGGTGCCGGCCGTGCCGCAGGTGCCCTGCAGCTGGCCGGTGCTGCTGTTCATCGTCAAGCCGGAAGCGCCCAGGCCCGTTGCGCTGTAGCTCTTGGTGCCGATGCCGCCCGTGGGCGAAGGCACGCTGCCGCTGTGCACAAAAGCCGCGCCAGCGGTGCCCGATTGCGCGGGATAGGTGCCAGACCAGGCCAGGGTGCTGGGCGTGAAGCTCGCGCTGCTCACCACGTTGCTGGTGGTGCCCTGCGCGAAGTGCACCTTGACTGCGGCGTTCGTCGTCAGGCCCGTGATGGCCTTGGTGAGCGCTCCGACTGAGCCGGTTGCAATGGTTCCGTCAGGTGCGCCGACGATGGTTGCCGCAGATGGTGCACCCGTGGCGGCGGGCAGGATCTGGTAGCTGATGGCCGT
>Ga0116184_10001636_pt1 | contig 21042 bp, 20 predicted proteins | sample AD_JPNNA5_MetaG_FD_89886 | JGI IMG/M metagenome (GOLD analysis project Ga0116184, IMG submission 89886) | Active sludge microbial communities of municipal wastewater-treating anaerobic digesters from Japan - AD_JPNNA5_MetaG | ecosystem: Engineered > Bioreactor > Anaerobic > Digestate | place... | reverse complement strand
TGAATCTCTCCATGCCTGGACTGCTGCTGCAACCGCATACTGGGTAAAGAGTGCCATTTTGCGCGCATCCTTTTTATCCATGTACTGGGTTGGATCGAAGTTTTTTACTTCGCCAGCAATTTTTGCATCGAGCCGGGATGGATCAAAATGTGTGATACGGTCAATACCGCATTTCCCTTCCTGAATGTTCTTCCAGAATGTATCAATATCATTGCCAAGTGGGCTGATAACACCCATACCGGTAATAACAACCTTCTTTTTCATGCATTTCCTCCTCAAATTGGTGCTTGAGTTATACTGCAGAACCTACTATAGCATATTCTCTGCAGTATCACTACTATACTTTTATATTACAGACTCACTGTTCTGTATGGTACTAAAATATACCAGCCGTTTTCTCCTCATAAAAACTGCAAGTGCGAGATCACCATCTAATAATCGTTCCGCCATAGGTGAGTCCTGCGCCAAAACCCATCGTCATTACAAGGTCACCCTTTTTCAGCAGACCTTTTTCTGCCATTTCGTTGAAGGCTATCGGAACCGATGCTGCTGAAGTATTTGCATATTCTTCCATATTCATATAGAACTTAGTTTCCGGAATACCAAATCGTTTAGCAGCTGCTTGTACAATGCGGGCATTAGCCTGATGTGGGACAATCCATGCAAAATCTTCAAGATTAAAGCCCGATACCGCTATGAGGTGCTCGATGATGTCAGTAATTGCTTTTACCGCAAACATATAGACATTTTTACCGTTCATTATGACACTTGGGTCTTTTTCAAACGGATGGCGAACGTATGCGCTGTCTCTGCTCGGCTGTGACAGATAGAGATTGAGAGCACCATCACCTTTAGCCTGTAGCCATGAATGGAGTATGCCGTTACCTTCTTCGTCAGAATATTCCAGTACTGCTGCACCAGCACCATCACCAAAGAGCACGCAGGTAGCACGATCATTCCAATCCATAATGCGGGACAGAGTTTCTGCACCGATTACGAGTGCACGTTTTCTTCCGAATTTGCCTAACATAGAACCTGCTATATCGATACCATAGATAAAACCTGTACAGCCTGCTGTTATATCGAATGCAGCTGCATTCGTAAGGCCAAGCTTTGCCTGCACAAGACATGCGGTTGATGGAAACCCAAAATAGTCAGGAGTCGCAGTTGCAACAATCAATACATCAATTTCCTCAGGAGCCAGATGTGCGCGTTCAAGCGCCTGTTTACCGGCTTCTGCTGCTAAATCACTTGTAACCTTACCTTCATCAGCAAAATGTCGGCAGCCGATACCCGTATGTGAACGAATCCATTCATCAGTTGTATCTATTTTTTTTGCTAAATCATCATTGGTGATACGATTAGCAGGAATTGATGCACCAGTTGTTTTGATGATAACACCCATTATTTACCTCCTTGACATAAAAGATTAAATTGTCATTATTGGCTATAATGTTCTAAAACAGGATGGTTGTCAAGTGCTACCAGCAATGATTGTATTGTATCAGGATGCTTGTGAAGAATCAGGTGTCTCGTTCAGTGTCAGGAAAGTTGTGAAAACGATGCAGTAGCAGGCTTCCTGACACATCGAGAGGACGCGAATTACTTTCTTTCAGGAATAGAAGCAGCTATTAGAGACAGTACTGCTGAAAGTATTACACCAAGGAGCGGAAGCAGAATTCCTGGTAATGATTCGGTTGGATAAAAACTACCAGTAATGCCAAGCACATAGCCAACTACCATAGCGATCAACGTAAGTGGTTCATTAAGAATTCGCTTACCTTTGAATAGTAAAGCAATAAACAGTGCTGGAACAACACCTGCTGTATAACCATTATAGGTTTTAATAATGATGGCGATGATATCCGATTTGAAGAGAGCAATGAGCATCGCAACAAGGCCAATGAGTATGGTAAAAACTCGTATTCCTGTTACCGATTTTCTTTTAATGATATCGTTCTGGAGTGTTCCTGCTCCGGTTATGAGCACTGTATCAGCGGTTGATAAAATAGCAGCCAGGAGACCAAAGATGAGCAGAATACCGAGGGCTGAAGGCAGTGTGTTTTTTGCAAGATAGTTTAATGGATCGAGTTTTTGAAGATCTGGTATTGAAGCTTTAGCCCACAATCCAATGAAGGTTATGACAAAAGCAAAGATGAGCATCCCAGTTCCGGAAATGAAGGAACTCTTACGCGCATTCTGTGGCGTGTCTGCGGAAAGAATTCGGCTAAACATCATGGGGCAGATAAAGTACGATCCGCCAATCACAATGAGGTAATGCAGGAAGTGCCAGAACGTAAATTGTGTTGTAAAGAGTGAAATTGCAATGCTGCCTGCTGGCACTGGCTTTGCAGTATATAAAAATATCAGTGTAGCCATGAGTGCAATGCTCAAAATGCCAAACTGGAAAAGATCTGTTTTGAGGATCGATTTTTGACCACCAATAATGGTATACACAATTAGGAAACTGGCGCTAATAATAACCCCTGTCTTATAGGTAATACCGGTAATTGTAACTAAAATTTTTGCTACCGCGATAAACTGTCCAGCAGCTATTGCTGTCCAGGTTATGACAATAAAGAGTGATGTCAAGAATTGAACTCGTGGTCCCACCAATTTGAGTGCCATATCGGACAATGTCAGCGCTTCGGTTTCTCTGACTTTTTTAGAAAGCAATGTACCCTGTGCAAAATGGGCAATGGCTCCTGCAAGGATAAACCATATAGCAGGGAAACCCATCGAATAGGTTTTTCCAGCCTGACCAATAGTCAGTGCGCCTCCAATTGTCGAAGCAAGCATCGAAGCAACGATGAGTACTTTGTGTTGTTTTCTTCCTGCAATGAGATAGTTTTCGACTGAATTGTTATACTTCCAGCTTGATACTGCGATAATTACAATAATTATTGCATAGAGTATGAGTAATATAGTACCAGTCATACGAGCTCCTTGTGAATAGTGTATTAAAAAATGTACTAATACTATAGCATGGTTCAGGTTGTGTGTCTATTGAGTGGTTTTAAGCTGGTGGTGACGGTGGAAGATGCGGTCTCTTGACAGAGCATAGCTAATACAGTACTTTCTAAACAAGCCTGCCTGGACTTGTATAAGCCGGGACTGGAAAGTTTATGAAACAAACTATACAAAGCAACACTGTTCTCATTGATATTAAAAAGCTCAGTTTTGTTTATCCAGAAACTGATGCATATGCGCTTCGCGATGTCTCGCTTGCAATTACACGTGGAGAATACGTAGCCATATGCGGCGCAAATGGTTCGGGAAAAACTACACTGGGTCGCTGTCTTATTGGACTCTGTAAACCGCCGGTTGGCACCATTACCATAAACGGAACATACGATCCAGCCTCTGAAGAAAATTTATTTGCGATCCGTACCACGATTGGCATGGTGTTTCAATCCCCACAGGATCAGCTTGTTGCTTCCATTGTAGAAGAAGAAGTCGCATTTGGTCTTGAAAACCTTGGTATTCCCGAGGAAATTATGGAATATCGAATTACCAAGGTGCTTGATACACTGGGCCTTGCTGAAGTGAGAAAGCGCCCGTGCCGCTTCCTGTCTGCAGGGCAGCAGCAGCGGCTTGCAATAGCTTCTGTACTTGCTATGGAACCTGCCTGCATCATATTTGATGAAGCTACAGCTATGATTGATCCATCGGGCAGGAATAGCATACTTGAAATAATGGATGAACTTAATGCGCAGGGTATTACGATAGTACATATAACACATGACATGCAGGAAGCGGCACGGGCGCGTCGGGTAATTGTGATGAATAAGGGCAACATGGTGTTTGATGGTTTACCGGACGCACTGTTTGCATTACCACATTTAAAAGAATGGCGCTTGTGTCCGCCATTTAAGCCTTCGAAAGAGAAAAAACATGCTGTGATAAACAACGATGCTGCAAACAAAAAAATAACTCAAGCACCCGATAATGCTTTTGAGTTTCACGATGTTAGTTTTAATTATCTAAAACATACTGTGTTTGAAACTAAAGCTCTAGAAAATATTTCCATAACTATACCACGGGGGTCAATTACAGCTTTTGTCGGTGCTACTGGCTCGGGGAAATCGACAGCACTGCAGCTCATGAACCTCATACTTATACCCGGTAAAGGTTATATCAAAATATTTGAAACTTGTTCGAATGATAAAAAAATATCCTTGAGAAAAATCCGCATGCGCTGTCCTCTTGTCATTCAAATTCCTGAACGAGCGCTCTTTGAAAATTTTGCTGGCGACGAAGTTGCCTATGGTCCCAGGATGCAGGGGTATAAGGGGAAAGCTCTCGTTGAACGCGTAAAATATGCAATGGAAAAAGTAGGACTTCCGTATGAACTCTATCGTGATAGAAACCCTCGGAAACTGTCGGGCGGTGAACGCAGAAAACTTGCACTTGCTTCAGTGATTGCAATGGATGCTGATGCGTATCTGTTTGACGAACCAACAGCCTCTCTGGATCCCTGTTCTGCCATGGAGATAATGAATTTGATTCTTGAATTAGCTGAACAAGGAAAAACGATTGTATTTGCAACGCACAATATGCACTATGCCGATTTTGCTGACACGGTATTTTGTTTTGATAGAGGCCACGCTACTGAATATTTAAAAGAACAGAAAACGTGTGCTGATTGTGTTACAGCTGGCGTGAATACCCATTCTGTTGTGGAGTTTTTACATGAAAAGTATTGAGTTTTTTAGAAATATTCCTTTTGGACAATATATTGATAATGATACTTTTCTACACAGGCTTTCACCAGCAGTTAAAATTGTCTGGGTTTTTATGATAATAGTTTTAATTACTGGAATAAATTCTTTAGTTATATTATTATCACTATTAATTATTACGTTTTCTCTGGCTTTGCTTGCCAGAATTAATCCAAACTTTATTCTCCGTGGTCTGCTCCCAATTTTTGGCATTGTGGTATTTATAATCATACTTCAGTTGTTGTTTTTCAAACCAACAGGTGCCGATATCGCAATAATTACTTTAGGAAAATTGGTAATTACAAAAAATCTAATAGTTACATTGGCAGGTATTATTCTTCGGTTTGTTGATTTTATGACCGTAGTAACATTGTTTACTGCAATAACAACCGAAGCAGATACTGTTCAGGGAATTGAATATTTAATGAAACCATTCAGCAAATATTCTCCCTGGGTACATGCTTTTGCAATGACAATCAATATAACATTCAGATTTGTACCAATAGTAATAGGCGAGCTTGAGTTAATTGTAAAAGCGCAGGTTAGCAGAGGGAGTTCATTCAGTGAAAAAAAGTTATTTACCGGTCCAATTAAAGCTATAAAAGATTATTTGCCGCTTATTGTTCCGGTAATAGTGCGATCGCTTGATAAGGCAATGCTTCTGGGTGATGCAATGGATGCACGGTGTTACCGTTCACAGGGTAGGACGAGATATAGAGCGCTCAAGCATACATATATGGAAAATATTTTATTATATCTTGGTTTTGTGTTGCCTGTAGCTGTGCTCGTTGTTAGTTTTGTTAAAAAAATAGCATGATCCAGCATGATTTTAAGATGGTCATGCTAAATAAATATAAAAAACAGTATTTATTATAGGAATACTGTTTGATTTACACCGAAAGGAGAAATTGTTTATGGAAACTAAAATGGTGAGAACAATTGTAATTACAGCAGTTCTCAGTGCTCTGTCGATTGTTTTTGCAGTTACATCACTGGGGTATATTCCATGGTTTGGCGGCATATCGATAACGATTATGCACATTCCGGTAATTGTAGCTGCAATTTTAGAAGGACCAATTGCGGGCACCATTGTTGGATTGGTTTTTGGATTAACGAGCCTTTTGAAGGCAGCAAGTGCACCTACCGGTCCTGTCGATTTATTGTTCGTAAATCCTCTGGTGTCGGTGCTCCCGCGACTCTTTATAGGTGTAGTTGCCTGGCTCATATTTACTGCTTTTAACGGTAAAATAAAGCCACTTGCTGTTGCATGTTCTGCTTTTTTCGGTACTGCTACCAACACCATTCTCGTGCTTACCATGCTGGGGCTTACTTCTGCAATAAGACTTGCTGAGGTGATAGGAATCAATGTAAATGCTGTTCCTAAAACGCTTATTGGTATTGCATGGGCGAATGGAGTACCTGAAGCTATTGGATCAATAGTAATAACACTTGCTGTTGTTTTTGGTTACTGGGGTATTACAAAGGGAAAGGCAAAAATAGCTAAGGAAGAATAATATGCTTATCGCCGCTGATATTCGAAACGATGGAGTTACTATTGGTTTTCATTCTGGTGCAGGATGGCTCAAGATACTTGAATTGGGAACGAATCATTCAGCGGACGAATATGCATTTTTTATTTCAGGTATGCTGGGCACGCAGGCAGGGAAAGATTCTCATGCAATTGTGTCCAGCGTCGTTCCCGCACTTACAGAGCCTGTAACATCAGCAATTGAGTCAGCATTTGGAATTCGAGCCATGCTTGTTGGACCAGGAATTAAAACAGGTATTAAAATCCGCACCGAATTTCCATCTGAAGTAGGGTCAGACCTTGTTGCTATGGCTGCAGCAGCACACGCTCTGGGTAAGACGCCATGTGTTATTATCGATTGCAGAGCCCTACTCACGGTGAGTTTTGTCAATAGAGCAGGGGAATTTCTTGGTACATCGATTTATCCTGGACCGGAAATGTCAATTCAAGCAATGCGACATCATGCAGTTCAACTGCCTGATGTGCGTCTTGCTGTACCTAAAAGTGCTATTGGCAGGAATACTGTTCAGTCTATGCAAGCAGGTGTTTATTGGGGATTTTCAGGCGCTGTATCAGCTTTATGCAATGCCATTACTAATGGTTTCCTGCACGATGAAAATGAGCAGGAACACATAAAGATTATCGCATCGGGCAATCCTAAATACAGGCAATTCTTGCCAGAAAATAGTGAGTTTTGTGGAAGTCTTGCACTTGATGGACTTGCTACAATAGCACAACTTAACATCTAGCATAGCGCGTATAATTGACAAAAGTTGTCCTTTCTGGTATAAAACAATCCACATGGCGACGTAGCTCAGCAGGCAGAGCATACGGCTCATATCCGTCAGGTCGAGGGTTCGACCCCCCCCGTCGCCAGATAAAGCCGCTCTCTTATGGGGCGGCTTTTTCTTTGGTGCGCTTGTTTAGGCACTTAATAAGCACCAGCAGGCGCACATCTCGATACAGTATGCAAAAAAGGATAGCAATGGAAGAATCCTGGCTTGAAGCTTTATATATGAGAAATTATAATGAAATGGTTGAGTCGTTGCGTCAAAAGTATCCAGATGCAACACAAGAAGCCATACAGGAGCTTACCGGTCTGCTCAATCATTACTATATATTTGAAGGAAATGATTGGATAGGTCGAGGCGCTGTGCAGGATACTGCAATAGCAGCGACGATTCATGCTCTTGAGGATTTTAAGCGAGAATTAGAAAAACAATTACATAAAAATAAATAGAAAAAAGACAGCAGTGCATTGTAATTGCAGTGAAGTGAATTTTGTTTATATGTTGCCAGCGCACAGATTTGTTTGATGACGCTGAATCTGGAAAGGAGTACCAATGGCTGTAACGATTACGCAGGTTACTAGCAAAAGCGACCTAAGAAAATTCATTATGTTCCCATTTTCATTGTATAAAGGTAATGATTGCTGGGTTCCGCCGCTTTTATTTGATGAGTACAATACGTTACGAAAAGACAAAAACCCAGCATTTGAAAATGCAGAAGCTGAATATTGGCTTGCATGGAAAGATGGCAAGATCGTTGGCCGAATTGCTGGTATTATTGTATATAAAGCGATTGAAAAGTGGGGGCATAAAAATGCCCGATTTGGCTGGGTCGATTTTATTGATGATCGCGAGGTCTCTCAAGCACTTTTTAATACCGTTGAAGCGTGGGCACGCTCTAAGGGTATGGAAGGGATTCAAGGTCCAATGGGGTTTACCGACTTAGATAAAGAGGGCATGCTTGTAGAGGGATTTAATGAATTAGGCACACTGCCAATGATTTATAATCATCCATACTACAAAGACCATCTTGAAGCGCTTGGATATGTAAAAGATGTCGATTGGCTTGAATTTGAGGTAAAAGCCCCAAAAGAAATTCCTGAAAAGGTTAGGCGTGTGAATGAACTGATTCTTAAACGCTCAAACCTGCATCTTGCTCAAGCAAAAAGTGCTCGCGAAGTGTCCAAAAAGTATGCTCACCAGATTTTTGATATTATCGATGAAGCATATGCTCATCTATATGGAACTGTTCCTCTATCAAAAAAACAGGTAGATGCATACATTAAGCAATATTTAGGCTTCATAAATTTACGATACACCAAAATAATTGTTGATGAATCTGATAGAGTCGTCGGTTTTGGTATTGCAATGCCGTCATTGTCTCGTGCTTTACAAAAAGCACAGGGTCGGTTATTCCCATTTGGATGGATTCATATTCTTAAAGCATTGCAGCATCCAAAAATTGTAGATTTATATCTTGTTGGAGTTAGAAAAGAATATGTTGGTCGCGGTCTCAATGCACTACTTATGGCAGAAATCACAAAAAATGCCATTGAAGACGGTGTAGAAAAAGCGGAAACAGCTGGAGAACTTGAAACAAATACTGCTGTGATTTCTATGTGGGATGCTTATGAAAAACGTCAGCATAAAAGAAGGAGAGCATATATAAAGAAACTGGTATGAAAAAAAGAATAACCATTTCTTTAGTTGTAATTTTCTTTTTTTGCATAAGCATCCTTGCAGAGTCAAAAATTGAAATAAAGTTGGGGGTGACTCCTGGTATGGGAGAGCCAATCCGCAAGCTGTTTGTTGAGCTCTATAGTGAAGCAGGCGTGAATGCTGTTATTAAAGAGCTTCCTACTGCCAGACTCATGAATGAATTTGACAAAGGCACAATTGATGCTGTGCTCTTTGCGTCAGATTATGCTATAAAAAAAAGACACCGAGCGATTACCATAGGATTGGAGGAGGGGAACCCATTATTTACTTTCAAACTTTATGGGTATGTATTATCAACTCGAATAGCTGAATTTAACAAAGCTATAACATATAAAAATTATGCAATTGCATATATTCAGGGGAACCAGGCACATGAAAATGCAATTACCGAGCTTGGTGCAAAGCCAGTACCTGTTCTAGATTATGGTAATGCACTCAATATGCTTGTAGCTGGAAGAGTAGACATGATATTTGCAGTTCCTGGTGCGTTAATTGATTATTTTGCACTAACTGGTATTAATAGCAAATTAGTAGCGATGACACAAAAACCTCTTGCTGCATTTAACTATTTTCATGTTCTTGATAGACAATATTGGGATTTAGCAAAAAAACTTCAAATTGTTTTCAAACATACCGAAGAAAAAATAAAAAAAATATTTAGTGGTTCGCAGTAAGTTTCAGTATTAATCAGTGTCTGCGTTATCATCGTATATTTTTTCGAATTCTTTATGGTGTTTCCTGAATACCAGCACAAGCGAAGGGTCGAAGTGTGTTCCGCTTCCCTGCATAATTAAATCATATGTTTCCTGGTGGTTTTTAGGTTCTTTATAGGAGCGTTTCATTCGGAGCGCATCGTATACATCTGCAATAGCAACAATGCGTGCAGAGAGTGGAATCATGTCTTTTTCTAGGTTATATGGATATCCTGTTCCATCCCAGCGTTCATGATGTGACTGTGCAATTTCTTTTGCCATAGGGTTTGGATATGCAGAAAGTATGAACGCACCATTGATGGTGTGTTCCTTCATGATTTTCCATTCGAAATCGGTTAATGAGCCTTTTTTGTTTAAAATATCATCGGGCGTACCAATTTTTCCTACATCATGCATTGCAGCAAGGAATCCGATGTTATCAACAAAATCAACATCAACAAGTATATCCAGGTTTTCATCATAGAGGGCTTTTGCAAGCACAGTAGCATAGAGGTTTACCCGTTCAATGTGTTTCCCGGTGTCATTATCTTTAAGTTTAGAAGCATCAAGGAGTCCTTTGAACATAACATATACAAATCCTTGCATCTCAACGGTGAAATCATCGAGAATAACAATCCAGCTTTGTGGTTCTCTTGTTTCTTTAGAAAAAAGATACGGCATAATCTGCATTTTTGTAATACTAGCGTGAATATCGCGTGCTTTATGCTCAAGCGTTCCAGACCAAGAATAGTTGCGATTTTTATTTTTCATACACCTGTAAATATCAGCTAGTTCTTCAGGTTTTAATATTCGTGAAAAAGTATTTAAAAAATGTTTTGTTTCCGTGTATTGATATTTAATAAGGAGGTTTTTGTATAATTCATTAAAATATATGTATGTTAAATCTTTTGATATAATAGCGAGCGGCATAGCAATACTTTTATAGAGCGTTACTAATTGTTCTTTGCATGAATCATCATTTGTGTTGTATGTTTCAGTTTTCTGTTGCATTATTTTTTTGTGCCTCTTCTGCATCGCTTAACCGCAGGTAATCTGGTCCTGCTTGTTCATCTGCCGGGCCTTGTTCGTGATATATTTTTTCTGCAAGTATGAGCACGTTATGAACAGCACTTGTATGGTGATTGGGAGAGACCATATACCCAGGGTAATCTAATACAGCATGTTCTATGAGATCTGCGTCGGGACCGGTAAACAGTACCTGCGATTCTCCCATTACTTCCTGTAAAACAGCAGAAAGTGGAGCATCGAACGGTCCTTTCATTCTTAGACCATGTTTATAGACAGCAAAATAAAAATGTCCTCGCTTTGCATCAATGAGTGGTACTACGACCGGGCTAACCTGTTCAAAACCCCATGCATATGCATCGAGTGTCGGGACAAACACATATGGCTTTTGCTTGCTAAAAGAAAACCCTTTTATAGTAGCAGCAGCAATTCTGAGACCGGTAAACGAACCTGGTCCTCCCGTACAGGCAAAAAGATCGATATCATCGATATCAAGCCCTGCTTCTTCGAGGCAGTAAGCCACTCCCTGTACTATCCGCTCTGCATGACGATATCCTGCATCAATATGTACCTGGACAACACCTGGTAGAGGGCTATGTCCTTCCTGTGATGAGTACGGGTGTTTTGGATGCTGAGCACTTTTTTGGTTGGTACCTCTATATACTCCAATGCCAAGTACAGCTGTGGAACAATCAAGTGCTAAAATGTTCATGCAGACACCTTTCGAGTTTTTCATGTTGAATGGTGATAATCCGTTTTTCCATTCCTGAGTGTTCGAGCGTTATGAACACGGTATCAACAGGCAGGAGTGAAGCAACTTTTTCACTCCATTCAATGACACAGACACCATCAGAATAAATATAGTGAGATGCATCAATAAGTTCAAATTCATCTACTCCGCCCAGACGATACACATCGATATGGTAGAGTGGCAGTGTTCCGCTATATTCATTCACAATAGTGTATGTAGGGCTCGTTATTGCTGTGTCTATACCGAGCGCTTGTGCTATCCCTTTTGTTAAGGTAGTTTTTCCTAATCCCAAGCCACCTCGCAAAGCGCAAACCATGCCCGCCCATGCACAGGATCCAATTTTTGCTCCAATTACTTCGGTTTCATAGGTCGATGAAGAAAGTATGCGTATCAGGGTAGTGCTCCCTTTTCCATTAGCTTGCGAATATGCTGCTTTACTGCAGAAATGACAGGCAGCATGGGATAATCAAGTTCTTCCTGAATATCAATTTTAATTTCTTCTGGTCCCATTGGTTTGTGTTCGATGGTAAATGACAGCGGACTGCTGATTGTTTGTTGCATAATCTCCATAGTAATGGTTCCAAGATATTCTTTTCGATAATGGAGTGGGCTTTCTTTTTTCTTTAAGTCTGATATATCGATAATTTTCATAGTATAATTGTAGTATTCAAGCTCACAATGGTCAAGAATGTAATTCTAATGTAATCATGCTATCTGAAAAGTGATTTTTTGTATACGTATACAATTCCTGATAAAATGTTTACAGGTATCCATATACCAGTGCGTATATTTCATTGGTAGTTTTTGGATCGATTTTGATAAACTTTGCATGGTATAAAAAGCCATTTTTAATACGGTTCACGCGAACAATCGAAATATATGCTAACCGTCGTCCCATCCCCGGATTGAATTCAATTTTTATAATATCGCCTGGCATCATGGAAAGTGTGGAATGAAATGAAACACCACCTGCAGAGATATCAGTTAAAATGCCTGGAAGCGGTGTAGTATCGCTTTGCAGGATCTTTTTTGTGCTATTTCCCGAGCTTATGGTTTTTACTACTGTTCTGTACAACGAACATTCCATGCGGACAGTTTTTCTATCATGTTTGCGATAGGGAAGTGCTGTAATGGTATGGGTGTGTTTGAGCTTAAGCATTGCTGTTGCTTTGCTTTTAATCTTATCCGTAATTTTTGTTTTAAATTGAAAGCCCGCATGATTTCCTGTATAAAAGTAAACAGTAAGTTTGGTTCCTGAAGGAAATTTTATGAAATCGCCAAACGCATCACGAGGATATTCAACATAGAGCCCATCAGATTCATTTGCCAGGAGAATAGTTGCATAATGAGCATCACGGTTTGTTACAAGCGAGAGAGGTGTCAGTTTTGGTATTTCATGAGTTGACCGTAAAGTTTTTGATGCGTGCAGTCTAAAACTGTGCGCTTCTCGAATCATAAAGAGTTTCTTTTTTAATTCTTCCGCTTCCTGTTCAGTTTTCGAGTTTTTCTCTATATAGTGATAGATATCTCTTAAAAATCTATCAAATTTATTTTTATCTTTGAGTATGTCCCTGTAGTTATATACCGCAAGCTTTTGTGCATAAAAAGCGAGAAATTCAGATTCAATACCAGAGAAGCCTGAAGATTGTGCAGAGCGCTGTAGACTCCTCTGGCTGACCTGTTTGGGGGTTAGCGATTTGCTTGTGTTCGATTCCTTTGACTTTTTTATGAGATAGCTAATGAGTGCATATACGAGAATAACTGCAAAAAGAACAAGGATGACAATTAATAGCAGACGTACATCACTTGAAGATTCTGCGGTATCTTTCCAGAAATACGTTATTTGAAAAAGCGGCATCATATACCCTTATCACTATACATTTTGAAGGATGCAAACAATGCTTCCAATTTAGGCAAGATCTCATATTCTATAAGATCACCGAGAAGCACTGTATCTTTATTTTCAAATGCTGCAATAAGCTCATTAAGATTTTTATTAAAGTTTTCAAAAAACACCGAAAGTTTTTCATCATTGATTACGGGCTCGTTAGCAATGCGCAAGGTAATGAAAAACCCAGGCATAATCCGTATTACTTTATTAATAATTTCTATGAGTAATGTTATGTTGCGTATGGCTTCCTGCTCTTTGCCTGTTTGCAATAAAACAGATGTGTTAGCCAGATCACTGCGAAGTCGTTCAAAAAGTTGAGCGCCAGCTTGCATTGCTTCCACAGGCTGAATACACTCATCAAGCCGTTCCTTAAAAAAGAGCGATAATTCTCTACATCGTTTCATTTTTTCTGTAGCTGACAAAGCTTGAGGATTCTGTATCATGCTGCCAATGCTTTCTAAAAACGAACACTCTTCTGCAGAAAAGAATGATGTAAATGTTTTTGAGAAACCCTCCCATGATGATTGGATCTGTGAAATATCCTCATCACCTTCCAGTACAATAAGAATGTTGAGAATCGTACTAATCGCTTTTGCTTTGATATCAGATACAGCTTCGGTTGTTACCGAAAGATTGTCATTCTCTTTGAGAATTTGTTCTGCATAGGAATCAAAGTTTGTGTGAATTTCGTTATTATTCAAACTAATTCCTGTAATGACAAAATTGATTTTTTCAAGATCTCTGTCAATATTTTGTACAACCTGTCGTACTGATTTCCCAATGAAATCAAATTCAACGGGTGTTTCATTGATAAGTATGCTCATACCTGCTGCTCCTTGCTAATTGCCGTTTTGTTTGCCAAAATTATCCCATGCACCAGATGTCTGCTCAAGTTGTCCGAGCGCTCCTTCCATAAGGCCATATTTGCGCTTGAGTTCTTCTTCTTTTTTTGCAAGCTGAGCAGTTAAGGTATCGATGAGTTTTTTTTGGTCTGCTATCAATGTGTCAAATGTCTTTAATTTTGTGGAAAAAATCCCACCTGTTTCTACGAAGGGTTTAATGAGTGTATCCAGAGCTACTGCAACCCCGCTATCGATAACAAAATCATTATCGGTGTCAAACCCAAAGAGAGCTCTGATTCTTTCAAAATTAGTTTGCAGCGCATTATCAAGCTTTTTTTCATCGATTTCGAGGTAACCGCGGAGTTTTGCAGCATCATACCCTCCGCCTATTGATGAATTAGTTGAAATTCCGAGCATGCTCAAAAGCATAGTTGCATCTTGTGATGGGTAAGCATTCATCATGATATTCTGCATTGATGATCGCAGTTGCGAGAGGGTAATATCCCCCTGAAAAATTCCAAGCCGCTCTTTATAAGCTTTTTTTTCATCATCTGTTAAATACTGGATTTCATTCAATACAGCTTCATCATTGCGCATGCTGATATTGATTTCTGCCATCAGTCGGTTATACGTACCGACAAAATCAATAATAGCATTTTTTACTGCTTCCCTATCCGGTTCAACAGTAAGCTTAACAGGTTTATCGGTAACATCCTGAATGTTGAGTGTTACACCAGGAATAACATCATCTATTGTATTAGATTCACGAGTAATTTCTATACCGTTATAGACAATAATCGCATCACGGCTCGTGTCTACAGGGTTTTTGGGCCGGTAATCCCCTGTTACGGTAGGATCAACAATACGCGCACTGTGTACAATTACATCGCGGTTTGTATTGGGGTTTTTAATGCCAATACCAGCAAAGTTTTCTGTGTAAACTGAAAGTGGGATGGTTACTTTTTGCTTACCTGATCCTGCTGGAACAGCAGGCAGTGCTATCTGCTTGCCCGATGCATCGAGTGCATAGAGTACTTGATTGTTGTCGACTCGGGGAGGGGGTGGTGCAGGTTGCTGCTGTGGGGGAAGCACAACATCGCTCGGAGCACTCTCGACTACTAAACCTTGATACTCTATTGAACCGGTACCTGGAATGCTCGGTCCCAGCGGAATACCCTGCTGAGCCTGCCCGGGGCGCTCAACAAATTCGATTTCCACTTCAAGGACAAGGTTTGAGGTAATTACCGGATTGGCAAGACGCAGTGCAGCTTCTCCGCCTGGATTAATGCGGAGGACACCGTCCTGTGTGAGCACTTTAGATGCATCGAGTACACCTGAAAGCTTTCCAGGTTGCGTTACTGAAAGGGTTTGCTCGGAACTGTTTCCTTTTACAATGAGGCCTGTCTGAAGACCGAGTGTTTCCGCTGCATTTTTAAACGATAATCGTGATTTTGAACCTGTTTTAAGAGATTCTATTACGAGGATCCGTTCATCTGCAGTAATTGGAACAAGTTGTGCTTTGAGAAGATCTGCTCCTTTTTTATTGAGTGCATCGACAAAATCTTTGAGACTGCCTCCTTGAAAATTCAATTCTACGGTTTTGTCTCCAACACCAAAGGTGTAGATGCCTGGGGAGATGGTAAAATCTTTTGATAACCTATCCGACATAAACCGATCGGCTGTAGCAACTTGTTTGATACTAATGAGATGTGTTTCGTTGAGTGCCTGTCGTGTTGCTGTAGCAGTGAGGGCCTGTTCGTTGCTGGATTTTGCAATGCGTTCATTAAATGGGTTTTGAAATGAGAAAAGATTTCGTGCTTTTTCGCGTAAATCAATAAATCTGCGGTTTATATCGAGCCAGACGGTTCTCTGAAGCTGGAGCTGCTTTAATCGAGCTTCTGCACGATCCCGAGGGATGCGCTCCACCTTCATGAGTTCTTCTATGAGTTTCTGTGTATCATATTTACTGGTTACCCCAGGAATTGAGGTTGTGTCAGGCATAAGTTACAGGAACCTCCCTCGCGGTTCTTTATACTTAATACAATGCAGTGTGTCTGAATACTCTATCCGCAATTATAAGTATAGCACCACATTGTTACAGTATCCGCCTCTGGAAGCAACTTGTGAGCCTGGTTATTCTTTGGTTCAATACTTGTTATGCACGCTCATCAAAAAGTATACCCAGCACTTCCCTGATACGTTCGTGAACACGTTGAAGTTCAGCAGGCGGAATTTCCCTTATTACCTTATCGGTCGAAGTATCAATCACTTTAACCACTGTTTGCTCAATCTTGTCATTGTAGGAAAACGAAAGCCGCTTGTTAAACGATGCGCTCATAGTAGCAAGTTCTTGAATTACCTGCTGAATATTAGCCTGCTCCTGAATGACCTGTTTGGATTGCTCAGTAGGTTGTACTGGATTTACTTGAGGAATACTTTGTACGTTTGAACCCGAATGTATGGAAGCAATGTCCATCGACATAGCATGCTCCTTAAAAAGTAAAAAGAGGGCGGGGGCAACCCTCCAATTACTAAAAACTATTCGTCCCGAAAAGACGACGTCCAGGAAGCTCTTCGGGAAGGAACGGATTTATGCTAAAAGCTGCATGACAGATTGTGTTCTGGTATTTGCCTGAGCAAGCATTGCGCCACCAGCCTGAGACAGGATCTGGTTCTTAACATAGTTAACCATTTCGCTTGCCATATCAGTATCGCGGATGCGGCTTTCAGATGCCTGCAGGTTTTCTGCAGCAATAGCGACACCCTTTGCTGCCATTTCAAAGCGATTCTGATATGCACCAAGATCTGCACGCTGTTTTGAAACAATTTTGAGCGCTGCATCAACCATACCAATTGCACGGTTAGCACTCTCTGGCGTGGAAATTGAAATCATTTCACCACTGCCCTGTGCACCCTGAAGGCCGAGTGACTGTGCAGTCATTGTGCCAATATAGATTCGCTCGTTCTGATCCATATTTGCACCAACTTGAAGCTGCATGACAGCATTTCCTTCGCGTGCAAAACGTCCCGTGAGCATATTCATGCCGTTAAACTGAGCATGGCTTGCAATTCGGTTAACTTCATCAACGAGCTGGGAGACTTCTACCTGAATCTGCATGCGGTCTTCGGCGGTATAAATACCGTTGGCTGATTGAACTGAAAGCTCTCTCAGACGGTGCAGAATATCCTGAGTTTCCTGCAGGTATCCTTCGGTTGTTTGAATGAAGTTAACACCGTTCTGGATGTTTTTTTCAGCCTGATTCAAGCCGCGGATCTGGCTGCGGAGTTTTTCTGATACCGCAAGTCCGGAAGCATCATCACCAGCACGGTTAATCCGCATACCTGAAGACAGCTTTTCAATGTTTTTGTTGAGCTCCAATTGAGTTACGCCCAGCGATCTGTTGGCATACATTGCGCTCATGTTGTGATTTATAATCATGTGACCCTCCTTGAATAGCCTATAAAGCGTTCCATGCTTTACGCCCATTGTGCATGACTGCGGATCCAGGACATTTGTGATGCCCCCTATCCTGACCGTTCAGTATCCGCACGACGGGAAAGCTCAGCCTTTTGATTTGACTTGCTTTTTTCTAAAAAGCCTAAAAAAGCTTAGCTTTCCCGCCTGCATGCACGGGAGGGTATTTGTCAAAGATCAAACGTTACACTGTAACTATACTGTATTTCTCAGAATGTTGCAAGAAAAATTACAGATAAGCAGGCTGCATAGCAGCCTGCTCCCTCGTTGTTTACTGCAACAGCTGCAGTACTGTCTGTGTTTTCTGGTTAGCCTGTGCAAGCATAGCAGAAGAAGCCTGAACAAGAATTCGATTCTTTGTATACTCTACCATTTCGCTTGCCATATCAGCATCGCGGATGCGGCTTTCTGCTGCCTGCAGATTCTCTGCACCGATATCAATGCCTTTAATTGCATGCTCGAGTCTGTTCTGGTATGCACCGAGATCTGCACGTTGCTTATTAATTTTCTTGAGTGATGCATCGAGTACACCAATTGACCGGTTGGCATTTTCCGGGGTTGAAAGCGACATGATCTCTTCACTTCCTACATTCCGAACGCCAAGAGCTTTTGAGGTCATAGTGCCGATAAATACACGCTCGCGCTGATCCATGTTAGCACCAATATGGAACCACATCGATGAAGTAATGATGTTGTCTCCATTTTCACGTGCAAAGCGGCCGGTTAAGAGGTTCATGCCGTTGAACTGAGCATGGCTTGCAATGCGGTCAATTTCATCAACCAGCTGAGAAACTTCAACCTGGATCTGCATGCGGTCTTCATTGGTGTAGATACCGTTCGATGCTTGGATCGCAAGCTCGCGAAGACGCTGAAGAATGTCCTGAGATTCCTGCAGATAGCCTTCGGAAGTCTGAATGAGTGAAATACCGTTAGCAGCATTCTTTGATGCCTGGTTCAAGCCGCGAATCTGAGAACGCATTTTCTCGGATACAGCGAGACCGGAAGCATCATCACCAGCACGGTTGATTCTGAGGCCGGATGAGAGTTTTTCCATGTTTTTTTCAACATTGAGGTTGTTGATGCCAACATTGCGGTTTGCAAACATGGCACTGAGGTTGTGGTTAATAATCATATATTCCTCCTTGAATGTACGCAGTTCCTCCATGAACTGCGGGATTACCAGATAAATAAGCAGGCAGTGTTGTAAACAACACCATTATGAGGCGCAAAGACCTGTTACAGGGTAACAAATCTCGTTGCCCGAGCTTTTTTATTTAAGTTCGTAACCTCCTTTCCGATACTGATATAAGAAAAGCAAAATTCTGTCTGTTCAGGTTTATCTCCTGAAAACAGTCTGCTTTACTTATTCATATCGGCATGTATCCTTAAAAACTTTAGTACTAAAATTGTCTCTGCAAGCTAATTTTGCTGGCATTTTTTTGAAACATGATTTACACTGATAACCATGAAAACAGAAGAACTTACCTTTACTGCCTCTGATGGCAAAGCAATTCACGTATATCACTGGGCTCCTACCGGGAAACCTACATCGGTGCTGATGATTGCACATGGAATGGCTGAACATGCTGCACGCTATGCACGGCTTGCTGAAGTGTTGACTGCGAGTGGCATTGATGTGTGGGCAGAAGACCATCGTGGTCATGGAAAAACCGCTCAGGAAGGCGAATTAGGCTGGCTTGCTGATAAAGATGGTTTCCGAAGAGTCATTGAAGATCTCCATGAACTGTCGCTCTTTATAAAGCAGAAAAATCCAGGATTGCCGCTGTTTTTGTTGGGTCATTCATGGGGTTCGTTTCTCTCACAGGGATACATTGCACTATATGGCAATGAACTAAAAGGCTGTATTTTATCCGGTACAGCAGGTAATGGTGGACCAATAGTAGCAGTAGGAAGAATACTAGCTAATCTTGGTTGCTTTTTTATTGGGCAAAAAAAGAAAACTCCGCTTATGGATTCTATGAGCTTTGGAGCTTTTAATAAGGAATTTCAGCCTGTAAGAACGAAATTTGACTGGCTGTCACGGGATCCTGTGGAAGTAGATAAATATGTGAATGATCCATTCTGTGGTTTTGTTTGTACGTTTGGTTTTTTCAGGGATCTCTTAGGCGGTCTCATGTGGATACATAACCCAAAAACCATGCAAGCGATACCAAAAAATCTACCTATTTATATGTTTGCTGGTTCTAAAGATCCTGTAGGGGGAGCAACAGGTTCCTTTGATCAGCTTTACAATGCATATACAGAGCTCAATATTGCCGATGTGACTAAAAAACTGTATCCCGATGCAAGACATGAAACACTTAATGAAACAAATCGAGATGAAGTAATGCAGGATATTTTGAAGTGGCTTAAGGCGCATGGAGCGTAAACGTACAGGATATTGTATTGTAATCTGTAGTAATAAACAAAGCCGGAAACAATAACTGCCGGCTTTGTTTATTTGTCTGGCTTGTAGCCCGAGCTTGTAATTGATAGTATTGTGTTTTATACTCAGGTTGCATTTTATTGTTTAAGAGGTGTACATCGGTCTGTGTTGGTTCGATATTTAAAAGGTGCGCATAATTCAAGAAAAGCGCTTATATATACAAAACATGAGCATAAAATAGCGCGCACAGTGTTTGATACACAAGCTCTCGACATAATTAGAAGGCTCCGCTCAGCTGGATATGAGGCTTATATTGTCGGTGGCGCGATACGTGATGTCATGCTTGGGCGAAAACCTAAAGATATCGATATAGTAACCAGTGCGCATCCGCAAGAAGTAAGAAAGCTGTTTTTTAAAAGCCGAATTATAGGGAATCGTTTCAAACTTGTACATGTGTATAGCGGTGCATCATACTATGAGGTTGCCACATTTCGGGCTGAATCGGAAAACAGCAATGAATTTGGAACGCTTGCAGAAGACGTTATGCGGCGTGATTTTACAATGAATGCACTCTATTATAATCCTTTCAGTGAAGAGTTAATAGATTTTATTCACGGGTTTGATGATATACGAAAAAAAGTTATTAAACCGATTATTCCTCTCGAAGTAATTTTTTCAGAAGATCCGGTAAGAATGCTTCGTGCTGTAAAATATGCTGCAGTTTTTAATTTACATATACCTATGCCAATTAAAAAGATGATAATTCAGCAAGCATCACTGCTCACTTCAATTTCTGCAAGCAGATTGAGTGAGGAATTCCTGAAAATAATTAAAAGCGGCAGTTCTTATCAATGTTTTAGTGCTTTTGAAAGCTATCATTTGCTTGAATATTTTGTGCCTTCATTTCATGAAATATTGAATAATTCACAATTTAGCGATGCTTTTACTAATGATTTAAAAGCACTGGATTCGTATATTCAAAATTCTCAAGATAAGACGCTGGATATTTTATTTCGATATCTGCTCAAGACTGTTATAGAGATATCACTTTCGCGTTCAGGGCTTGCTTCTACGAGAGAAGTGCACCTACATGTGTATCCTGTTGTACGAGAGTTCTTAAAACCACTTACGCTTCCAAGATTGGGCATTGAAAATGCAATAAGTTATTATTCTGGGAAACCGGAAAGAGCAATAACAAAAAAGCAGCTTTTAAAAGCAAAACG
>Ga0116184_10001632_pt1 | contig 21080 bp, 16 predicted proteins | sample AD_JPNNA5_MetaG_FD_89886 | JGI IMG/M metagenome (GOLD analysis project Ga0116184, IMG submission 89886) | Active sludge microbial communities of municipal wastewater-treating anaerobic digesters from Japan - AD_JPNNA5_MetaG | ecosystem: Engineered > Bioreactor > Anaerobic > Digestate | place... | reverse complement strand
GGAAGGTGATGGAGTTGCCGGAGAAACCCGCCGTCATTGGCCTGGGCTATGTGGGCCTCCCTCTGGCAGTCGCTCTGGGCCGCGCGCAGGCCGGAACCATTGGGTTCGATGTGAGCCCCGGGCGGGTCGAAGAGCTCCGGCGAGGTCATGACAGTACCGGGGAGACCCTCCCCGATGCGCTCGCGAGCAGCGATATCCACTTCACCTGTGACCCCGCCGACCTCGCGGATGCGACCTTCTACATCGTCGCCGTGCCCACTCCGGTCACCCCGCAGCGTCAGCCGGATCTGAGCATGGTCGAAGGGGCCTCTCATACCGTCGGCCGCGTGCTCAAACCGGGTGACGTGGTCGTCTATGAATCCACCGTATACCCGGGGGTCACCGAGGACTGCTGCGCCCCGGTGCTCGAGCGCGAATCGGGCCTGGCCGCCGGCCGGGATTTCGGATTGGGATACTCCCCCGAGCGCATCAATCCGGGCGATAAGCAGCACACGCTCGAGAGCATCGTCAAAGTCGTCGCCGGGGACACTCCCGAGACACTGGAGCGTGTGGCGGCTCTCTATGAGAGCATCGTCCCTGCCGGCGTCTTTCGTGCCAGCTCGATCCGTGTCGCCGAGGCGGCCAAGGTGATCGAGAACACGCAGCGCGATGTGAACATCGCCCTGATGAACGAGCTGGCGATGATCTTCGACCGCATGGGCATCCGGACCACCGAGGTGCTCGAAGCGGCTCGAACCAAGTGGAACTTCCTGCCCTTCCGGCCGGGCTTGGTCGGCGGCCATTGTATTGGCGTAGACCCCTACTACCTGGCTTCGGCGGCGGAGACCGTCGGGATTCATCCCGACATGATCCTCTCCGGCCGGCGCACGAACTCGGGCATGGGTGAGTTCGTGGCCCGCAAGACCGTGAAGCTCCTGCACCAAGCCGGACACCCCGTGGCGGGCTCCAGGGTGCTTGTCATGGGCATGACATTCAAAGAGAACATCCCGGATTACCGGAACAGTCAGGCGCCCCAGATCATCGGCGAGCTACGGGAGTACGGTGTGGAGTGCTTCGCCCACGACCCCATGGTGGACGCGGCATCCTTCCAGCGTTCCACGGGGATCGAGCTGGTGGGCGATGGCGATCTGGCCGAGTTCGATGGGATCGTTCTGGCGGTGCCGCACCGGGCCTATATCGAGCTCGGAGCTGTCGGCCTCGGCCGCCTGTTGCGCCGGCCGGGTGTGTTGGTCGATGTGACTTCAGCTTTGAAGCCTGCGGAGATCCCTGCGGGTATCCGCTATTGGAGCCTCTAGGGACGCGAAGGTTTTGACGAGGGTACTGATCACGGGCGGAGCGGGCTTCATCGGAAGCCATCTGGTCGATGCGTGTCTCGCCAAGGGTTTCGAGGTCCGCGTGTTCGACAACTTCGCCACGGGCAAGCGTGAGAACCTGGCGCATGTGGCGGGGGATGTGGAGCTCGTCGAGGCCGATCTGCGTGATCTCGATGCGGTTCGAAAGGCCATGCGGGGTGTCGAACTGGTGAGCCACCAGGGGGCGCTGGGGAGTGTTCCGCGGAGCGTGGCTGATCCCCTGACCACCAATGCGGTCAATGTCGACGGGACTCTCCACGTGTTGGTGGCGGCTCGGGATGCCGGTGTCCGACGGCTCGTGTTCGCCAGCAGCTCCAGCGTCTACGGCGACACGGTGGAGCTCCCCAAGCGCGAGGAGATGCCCCCTCGCCCCAAGAGCCCCTATGCCTGCTCCAAGTTGGCGGCCGAGGAGTACTGCAAGACCTTCCACAAGGTCTATGGCCTGGGGACCATAGCGCTGCGGTACTTCAATGTGTTCGGTCCGCGTCAGGACCCCACGAGCCAGTATGCGGCGGTGATCCCTAAGTTCGTCACGGCCCTCTGTACGGGCGCGCGTCCCGTGGTCTATGGCGATGGCACCCAGAGCCGGGATTTCACCTTCATCCGGAACGTCGCCGAGGCCAATCTCTTGGCCCTCAACGCCCCCGAAGAAGCTCTCGGGCAGGCCTATAACATCGCCCTCAATGACCAGGTGACCCTCCTGCAGATCCTCGACAACCTCGGGCGGATCATCGGCGTCACGCCCAACCCGGAGTTCGCGGAAGCACGGGCCGGCGATGTTCACGACTCCCGCGCCGCCATCGATCTGGCCCGAGAGCGGTTGGGCTATCAGCCTCGTGTCGGCTGCCAAGAGGGCCTCGAGCAGACCGTGGCATGGTACCGCGAAGGCGGCACAGGCCGGCTGGACTGGGGCACGTAAGGGTGGGATGTGCTCCGCCGCTCCAGGGTTTCTTCGTTCTTCCACCAGGCCGTGAGCCTCCTCGGGCACAGGTGGCTCGCACCCAAACCCGGCGGGCCCAAGTGCATGGACCCCAGTTCTGTAGCCGAGGCTTTAGCCTCGGATCACAATGCCTGGAGCGGGTTCGAGCGAGGCTGAAGCCTCGCCTACGGTTGGTCGTGCGTGGCGGTTGGGCCGCGTCCGACTCTAATTGCGGGCCATTCGACCCTTCCCCCTACCCTCGCAACCGCTGGGCCAGACGGAGGAGTGCGGCGGGAACCAGTGCCTTCTGGTGCTCGCCGAAGATCCGCACATCGGTCCCGCCCAGGCGGCGCTTGAACACATCCACGCTGGCCAGGGAACCTCGAGACGGATCCGCGGGATCGCCGATGCCCCCCAGGTCATAGATCCGGAAGCCTCGTTCCCGAGCCCACTGCATGGCCTTCCAGTGGACCAGGAAACCGGCCGGAATGCCCGTAATCTCCCGATTCGTGCCCGCGCATAGATAGTAGGTGGTGGGCAGCGTGGGATGGTGGACGAGCAGGATTCCCTGGGTCGGCTGCCCCTCCCAGAGGGCCACATGCACACTGCCCAGGTCATGGGCCATTATGGCACGCAGGGTCGGGAGAGGTCGCGAGCGTAGGCCTTTGAGCTCATTGCTCTGGGTGTAGAGCTGCCAGAAGAGACCGAGAAGCTCCTCCGAAGTACCGTGCTCGATCCGCACGCCCTTCCGCTCGCAGGCACGCGCATCCCGACGGCCGGAGGAGTGCATCTGGGCCAGGAGCTCTTCGGGGGAGAGCGAGAGATCGACGTATCGAGTGTATCCGTAGGCGATGACGCGCTCAAAGGGACGCATGTCACATTGAGCCAGCCCGGGCATGGCGGACTCGGCGAAGGGCACCCAGGGCCAGATGCGGAGGAACACCCCTCGCTGGCGCCGCCCATAGCGAGCGAGAGCGGTCAAAACGCCTCGCCACAGTTCGGGGGAGTTGGGGTCCCTCAGGATTGGACCGCCATAGCAGATGAGGCCCCGAAACCCGGGGCCGTAGGGCCGGAGGCTGAGCACGGCCGAGGCCACAGGTCCGGCGTCGTCGGAGAGAAGCACGCATCGCGCCCGAACGCCGGGCTCGGCTTCGATGACCTGTGCCCAAGCCGCCATCTGCATGGCGATGGTGCCCGGCTGGTCGGCCGCGAATGCATCGAGGATACCGGCCTCGCTCGGATCGATCTCGCGCAGCGTCAGATCCATGGTGTCTCAGTCTAGCCGCGCGAGTGAAAGCTGGGGGAGGTTTTCGGAGGGCCGAATAGGGGTGGACCAGTCGAAGGCAGGTGGGACCCTATTCGGCCCGGATCGTACCCTTACCGCACCACCGCGGGCGCCGGCTGCCTCGCCTGCCGGAGTAGCCGCTCGACCCGCTGCTGGATCGGCGGGTGTGTCTGGAACAGGCTGAGCATCATGCCTCCCGCCCCACTCAGCGGGTTCACGATAAACAGGTGTGCGGTGGCCGGTGTGGCATGGCTGGGGATCTGCTCCGCCGACTGCTCGAGCTTGAGTAGCGCCCGCGCCAGGCCCTCGGGATTCCCCGTCAGCCGTGCCGCACTGGCATCGGCCTCATACTCGCGGGTCCGCGAGATCCCCAGTTGGATCAGCGTGGCCGCCAAGGGCGCGAACAGGAGCATCAAGAGGGCAACCACGGGCCCTCCCCCACCCTCTTCGTCGTCCCGCGCCATGCCGCCGAACATGCTAGCGAAATAGCCGAGCTGAACCAGGGTCATGACCGCGCCAGCTAGTGTGGCCACTAACGTCATCGTGAGGGTGTCCCGGTGCTTGATGTGGGCGATCTCGTGGGCCAGAACCCCTTCGATCTCGCGGGGCCCGAGGCGATCGAGTAGCCCCTGGTTGAGCGCCACGGCGGCGTGAGCGGGGCTCCGCCCGGTGGCGAAGGCATTGGGCTGGGGATCCGGAAGGATGTAGAGCCGCGGCACGGGGATCTTCGCCGCCTGTGCCAGCCGCTCCAACATGCCATAGAGCTCCGGAGCCGCCTTGGGCGGTACGGGACGCGCCCCATACATGCCCAGAATGATCCGGTCGCTATACCAGTAACTGGCGAAGTTAGTGATCAGCGCCAGGGCCAGGGCGATGACCACGCCGGTGGCGCCGCCAATGACATGACCGACAACGACGAAGAGGGCGGTCAAGCCCGTGACCAAGAGGCCAATCTTGAGTAGAGACATCCGACAGTCCCCCTCTCCCGCGGCGCAGAAAAGACCTCCACCGCGCCCCCGGGCGGCGATGAAGGTCTCGCGCTCGTTCTCGGAACACCGGCTCGCAAGAGAGCGTCCTGACGATGTTCCCAACCCACTCGACCGAGTGGAGGCTACTCCCCTTCGTCTATATAGAACACTTGAAAGACGTGCGCTGGTTCCCCGCCGCGATAGGTCTTCAGGGGAACCCGTTGGTCCTGTCCACCCAGGAATGCTCGTAGTGGGCCACTGGGCTGCCTGTGCTTGGACAGACGGGCAATAGGCAGTGCCCCTCCCAGAAAGTGGGCGGAGGCCGAGGCCACCGCCCACTATCAGACATCAGGCTCCGATGCAGCACTTACCATGAGTCGTTGCCTTGGCCCAGAGCGTCGCCCCCCGGGGGCCCGCCGGGACCGCCACCAGGCGATGGGTCGACGCGGAAGTGATGGCTGTCATTGGTAGTGACATCGTCCCAGTTGAACAGAGCGCCTGTTCCCGCCCTTGCCTCGTGATTTCCGCCAGGCACAGGAGGTGTGAGAGTCAGACGCGGCAGGCACGGCGCCGATGGTGAGGATGGTCGCAGCTGTCACGAGCTTGTACCGTTGCACAGGGTCGTCCTTAGGCATCACGGCCAGGCTTCTTCCACGAGCAGATAGCAGAGAAGCAGATCCGTTTCGTCGGGCCCAGGGCCAAGGCACAGGCAGCCGTGGCCGCGGCCAATGGTGCACTCTGCCTTCATCCGGAGGCCCGTCTTGAGCTGACCATCCTCCGTTCGATGGAAATACCGTTGGCTGAAGTACTCATCAGTAGCCTTTGGGCCCTTCCTCGGGTTCCAGCACAGGTCAAGGGTGACGGTGTCCCCCAGCTCTCGTCGAGCGGTGGCTTCCCAGTAGAAGTAGCGATCGGGTGCTTTGAGCTCTGCTCGGCCGGGCATCTGGGCAGAACAGACCAGGGAGTAGACCGGGCTCACGCGGGTATCGAGTTTTCCGCTTTGGTTGCCAATGCGGGCCATCGCTTGGTCGTCGAAGAACTCCTGGCGGCTGATGGGGGGCGGTATCTGTCCTCTTGGGTGGCCCAGGATATCCTCGAAGCTTGGCTCCGGCCCGTCTTCCCTCCACCAGCCGCCGATGAACCGGAAGTTCACCACAAACCGCTCCGTATCGTCAGCGTCCGCTAAGGGATCTGTGGTTTCGGCGGCCATGACCTGGCGCGCTTCTGCCAGCGTAGCCGCAGCTTGTTCGCCTGCGGGCACTTCCTCTTGCGCGACAGCTATCCACACGAGACCGGCAAGGGCGGCTAGGCTAACTCCCAGCGCAACCGCTAGCTTCGTCCGGACATTGCCGAGAACCATGCTTGCATTCACCTCCTCCCATGAATCACAGTAGATATCGTACCGATTAGTTCAGGGGGGGGGCGCAACTCCTTCTCGGGCCGGAATTGGCAACGTAAGTCCATGCAGAGGAGTGCACCGCAAGTACAACTCGAGGCCAAATGCTGGTTCCCCGGCGCGATAGGTCTTCGGCGGAAGGGCACGAAAAGGGGGAGGCCGTGTTCACCCCTGGGAGGGGGGCCTCTTGATGCCCCTGGAAGACCTACTCCACCGGGAAGATATTCCCGAGGACCTGCGCCATCAGCTCCGTGAGCTACTGACGGAGCGGCGCTTGTTCCATGCCCTCCTCGACCACATCCCGGATACCATCTACTTTAAAGATACTCAATCGCGCTTCATCCGGACCAACCGGGCTCATGCTAGGGTCCTGGGGGTTCAAGACCCCTCCGAAGCCGAGGGCAAGAGCGACCGTGACTTCTTCAGCCCCGAGGATGCTGCCGGGTTCCTCGAGGACGAACAGCGGGTAATGCAGACCGGCGAGGCGCTGCTCGATAAGACGGAGCTGGTCCGCTATGCCAATGGAGAAGCCCGCTGGTGCTCCACCACCAAGATCCCTCTCTACAGCGACAAGGGAGAGGCCATTGGCCTGGTGGGTATCACCCGGGACATCACCGATCGCGTTCGGTCGGACGAAGCCCTCCGGGCGGCCGAACAGCGTCAAGCCCGGCTGGTGCAGGGGCTTCAGACGGTCATGGCCGTGGTTCAGGAGCTGATGGGCCTCCCCGATCTCGACACGGTGTGCCGTCGAGGCGTGGAGTTGGCGCGGGAACGGCTCGGGGTGGAGCGCTGCAGCATCTTCCTCCGTGAAGGCGATCGCTTCAAGGGCACCTATGGCACCGATGACCACGGCAAGACCACTCGCGAGTACGAGACTTCCTTCGTCTCGGCGGACTGGTCCAAGCATTTCCGGGAAGCCGTCGATGGCCGAAGGAGTTGGAGCGTCCGGCAGGCTGAGTGGCTCTGTACCGGCGAGGGCGAGACGGTCGAGATCGGTCAAGGGTGGGTGGCCTCCACACCGATCCTGGGGTCGGACACGCTCGTCGGCTTCATGTTCAACGATGCGGCTCTCACGAATGCCCCCGTCGATGAGATCACTCAAGACCTCATCGCCGTATACTGCTCGGCTCTGGGTGTGGTCATCGAGCGCGTGCGGACCGAGGAACGGCTGGCGGCCGTGTCCAACGCGGCCCCCGTCGGCATCCATGCCTATGACCTCGGACCCGATGGTGTCCTGGTCTTTCGGGGGGCCAATCCCGCTGCCGATGTCATGCTCAAGATGGACCACCGGCAGTTCATCGGCCGTCCCATCGAGGATGTCTTCCCCGCCCTGGCCGGCAGTGAGGTCCTGGAGCACTATCGTTGGGCCGCGGCCTATGGCGAACCCTGGCACGTGGAGTCGCTACCCTATGCCGATGGATGGATCCAAGGCACCTTCGAGCTCCACGCATTCCAGACCGCTCCGGGCCAAATGGCGGTCATGTTCTCCGATGTCACCGAACGCCGCCAGATGGAACAGGATCTCCGGCGCACGCAGTTCGCCATCGACCACGTAGCCGAAGCGGCCTTCTGGATGGATTCCCTGGGGCGGTTCGTCTATGTGAACGAGCAGGCATGCCGCTCGTTGGGGTACTCCCATGCCGAGCTACTCCACATGACCATTCACGATATTGACCCGAACTTTCCTCCCGAGGCCTGGCAGGCCCATTGGCAGGACCTGAAGACCCACACCACTCTGGTTCTGCAGACTTCCCATCGCACCAAGGAGGGCCGGGAGTTCCCGGCTGAGGTCACCGCCAACTTCGTCGAGTTCGAGGGCCAGGAGTACAACTGCGCCTTCGCCCGAGACATCACCGGGCGACTGCGAGCCCAGGCGGCCCTGCGCGAGAGTGAACAGCGCTATCGTCTGCTGGCCGAGAATGCTACGGATGTCATTGCCTCCCATGATCTCGATGGCACCATCCTGTACGTCTCTCCATCATGCCGGAGCGCCATGGGGTATGAGCCCGAGGAGATGATCGGACACAAGATCTATGAGTTCATCGTGGACGATAGCCGTTCGGAGGTGGGGGCGAGACTGAGCTCGATCCCCTCGAACCATGTGGTCTACACGGTCCAGTACCAGTTTATGAGAAAGGACGGCTCGTTGGTGTGGATGGAGACGACCGCTCGGGCCACGCTCGATCCGCACTCAGAGGAGCCGATGGGCCTTCTCTCCATCTCCCGGGACATCACCGAGCGCAGACGTGCTGAGGAAGAGCGACGGCAGCTTGAAGCCGAGCTGCAGCACATGCAGAAGCTCGAGAGCCTCAGTGTGCTGGCCGGCGGTGTGGCCCACGACTTCAACAACATCTTGATGGGTGTGTTGGGGAACGCCGACCTGGCGCTGATGCAGTTGCCGCCCGAGTCGCCCGCCCGCCCCTTGGTGCAACAGGTCGAAGCGGCGGCCGCCCGGGCGGCCGAGTTGTCACGCCAGATGCTGGCCTATTCCGGCCGTGGCACGCTCATGGTCGAGCCTATCGACCTCTCGCGGTTGGTCGATGAGGTCTTTCACCTGCTCCAGTCCTCCATCTCGAAGAAGGCACTACTCCAGCGCAACCTGTCGGCCAGTCCGTGTTTGTTGCGCGCCGATGCGACCCAACTCCGCCAGGTAGTGATGAACCTGGTTATCAATGCTTCAGAAGCGCTCGAAGACTCCCCCGGGGTCATCACCATCGAAACAGGCGTTGCCGAGATCGGAGCCGAGGAGCTGCACCGGGCCTACCGCGTCGACTATGAACTTCCGCCCGGGCGCTATGTCTATCTGCAAGTCTCCGACACGGGCTGTGGCATGGCGCCCGAGACTCGAGAGCGAATCTTCGACCCCTTCTTCACGACCAAGTTCACGGGACGCGGCCTCGGGTTGGCCGCGACGCTGGGGATCATCCGTGGTCACCACGGCGCCGTGGTGGTCGACAGCGAGTTGGGCAAGGGATCGGTTTTCCGGGTGCTGTTCCCCTGGGCCGAGGGATTGTCGATGCCCGAGGCCTCGGCTCCGGTGGATTCCACGGGCTGGAAAGGTTGGCGAGGTTCCGGCGCTGTCCTGGTGGCCGACGATGAAGCCTATGTGCGCGATATCGCCCGGCATGTGCTCGGGATGGCAGGTTTCGAAGTCGTGGTCGCCCACGATGGGCAAGAGGCCGTCGAGCGGTTCGCGCAACGCGCCTCCGAATGGGTCGCGGTGGTGCTGGATCTGACCATGCCACGGAAGACGGGCGAAGAGGTCTTCGACGAGATCCGAGCCCTGCGCGCCGATATACCCGTCGTGCTCTGCAGCGGGTATGGGCAGCAGGAGGCCGAGCGGCGTTTCGCCGGCAAGACCCTCAGCGCATTCCTGCACAAGCCCTATCGCCCGGCGGAGCTCATCACCAAACTTCGGGAGGTCTTGGAGGCCGCGGAGCGTGCTGTCTAGTCCGGCCTCCGGTGGGCGATGAAGTGCCCGCGTTGCTTGGCAGAGATTCCCCGCGAGGTCAGTGGCTGCCCCTACTGCATGCAAGCCATTGATGACTCCGACCGGCCGCCTCCTGGGGCGGAGCCCAAGCCTGACGAGCGCTGTACCCCCTTCGATGAAGTCATCCTCCAGTACCTGGCCCGGCGAGAGATCTGGCTTCTGCTCTCGGTGGTCTTGGCACCTCTGGCTCTGGGGCTGGGTATCGCCGGCATCTGGCTCGCGAATCATCGCGAGGCCAAGCTCTGGACGCCCAAATACCTTCGGCTCGGCGCGTGGACGACCGCCGCCTGGGTCGCTCTCTTTTGCGTGGTCCACTTCTGGCCGAAGAAGCCGCACCCCCTCGTGGTGACCGCGCAGGGCCAGCGGATGGAAGCCCTACCCCTTCCGGGACAGCGTCAGCCCCTGCTGCCGCGCGAAGGGTTCGAGTGGGTCCGAGTCCATGTGACACTCGACGCCCGAGTGCCCGAGGGCGGCCGCGTGAATCCTCGCTTCCTTTTCCAGTATGCCTGGAGCCAGTTCCGTCTGATCACCCCGACCAAAGACAAGGTGCCTGTCTCCAGAGACACCGGCCGCCTTGGTAAGGAGGCTTTACCGGAGTCGGGCGACCTTCGCATGGGCGAGATGGTGCAGGGCGTGCTGTTGTTCCACGTCAAAGCCCTGCCCCCGGCGACCCGGCTCGTCTTTGAAGCGGACCCGGATCCAAAGACCAGGGAACCGCGCTACGTCCGTGAGTTTGAAATCCCGCCCGGCGCCGTGGCTGCCCCCACCCCCCGGCAAGCCCCGGAGTCTTCCGTGCCCGCCCCGCGGGACATGCCCGGTGCGACAAACCCGGGGGGCGGCGCCGCTCCGTCCCCCACCGTATCACCCATGCCGGGCTCGGGGAGGCTGTAGGGCATCGGTGGTCGCCAGGGGAGCTCCCATAGGCATTGGCGGTAACTGAGGGCTCCCGTGGCCCATCCGCCTGGTTGCGGAGGGGCGCCATGGGGGGAACCACGCGTCTCCCAGCGTGGTGGGCCCCCAACGCGCCCGATCTGGAGGCCGGGATGCGGCAGGAAGCCGCATCCCGGGCCGCTCTGTCGTCGTCCGGCCGACTGGGCCGGTCAGGGGCCCCGCGCCCTCTGGGCGCACCCCTGTGCGGCCCCTCCGAAAGACCAGGCGGGCGTTCCGCGCGACCTTCGCGAGACCCAGCCGCCCGGCCCAGGGCCCGATGTTACCGCCAATGGCTCCAAGAGGTGACCCGGAGAAGGGGGCAGGAGCCTTCTCCACCTGACTCCGTCTCCTCGGCAGGTTCCCCGCCCTACTCCTCTTTCCGCTCCATCTCGCAGTAGCGACCCTCGAAGAAGAACCCGAGCTGAGGCGGATAGCCATACATGCTCCCGGCAGCGCGGATGGCCTTGCGGATATCGCGGAGCGTGTAGCGTTCGGAGAGGTGCATGAGCACCAGGTGTTTCACCTGAGCCTGTATGCCCAGGGCGATGCTGGCATCGATGTGGCCGTGGCGGCTCCCCGCCGCTTCCTCGTTGTTGCGGAAGGTGGCGTCAATCAGGAGTAGATCGGCCTGGCGGAAGATCTCGATGTCTTCGGCTGGCCGGGCATCTCCCGTGTAGACCACCAGCGGATGCCACACCACATCGACCACGGATTCGCGGCCCTGCTCGCGCACCAGCTCCCGTACCTCGTGGGTCTCGAGCCCCGCGAACTCGGCCTTGAGGCGCTGGCGCCGCTCCTCCAGTCGATAACCCAGGCTCTGCCAGCCGCGGGTGTGGTTCACCGGGAAGGCCCGGGCGCGGGTGGAGCGCCGGGCGGTCTCGATCTCGACCGTCTCGCCCGGAGCCAGGGCGATCCATTCCATGCTGTACCGCAGGCGGTCGCGTTGCTTCTTGTCCAGATAGTCCTGGAGGAACCCCACGAAGGGGTCGGCCTGGGGGTGGTAGATCCGCAGGGGTACCTGGCGGTCGCCCATGCTCAGATTCCGCAGATTAACCAGACTCGGCAGACCGGCGATGTGGTCCTCATGCCCGTGGGAGATGAAGACCTTGCGGATGCCGAAGATGCGCTTGCCTAAGGCGTGCACGATGCCCTCGCCCGCGTCCAGCAGTAGCCGGGCGGGTTTGTAGTAGAACCAGGAAGCATAGAGGGCCTTGGAGTAGCCGGTCAGCACATCCTCCAACCCAAGCCCACCTCCGCAGGGCTACCATAGCGTGCCGCGTGGGCGGTGTGCAAGGAAGAGCGGACCGGCGAGAGCCCTGCGCAGCCCTCTGGAAGCCAAGCGCCCTCGCCTTACCAGAAGTGGTGTAGCCCAACTCACACTAAGCTTCCCACCCCGTCAGCAGTTGGCTCTGGCTGCCAGAGACAGGGTGCCGTACGGCCCCGTTGAACCCCCTGGAACGCGCCGGACACTCGGGCCGTTCGGGTGCGTCCATTCCCCGATTTGAGGCGCGACATAGCCTCCGGCCGCGTTGTAGCGCGCCCTCGCGCTGTGGAACACTGACTCCAGTAGTTGAGAGTGCGGCGTACTGCGTCTCAGAGGGCTGCCAGAGCGGTATGCCGAGAGGAGGCTGCCAGCTATGTCAAATGTGAATGAGCCATCAGATCTGCACGGTGGATCTGGTGGCCTCTCGCGATCGCCATCGCGGTCCGACCCGCCAGGCACTCACCATTCGGTGGACTTGCGGGTCACAACGCCTCGATGGCTCGGCGGGTCGTACATCGATCTGAGAATGGGGAGGGACCGGAGAGCGGCAAAGCGGCCACACACGGTACCGACCAGAGTTCGACGGATGAACCGGGTGTTCGTCACCTTCGCGGTTCAGATGTTCGCAGCGTGGGTGGGTCTTCTCGGTGTGGCCTTCTACTGGGCTACACAGACAGCGTGCGGCGGGGGAGCCGCAGTCCTGGCCGATTCAGGTGTGGATATCAGCGGCGTGCAGACGGGACGCCAAATCGACCGGGGCGGCCGCGCTTCCAATGCCCTGGCCAATCCGAGGCTTCAGCATCCGAAGGTCGACATGCTGAAGTCCGAGATCCAGGAGTTCAGGAACCTCAAGAACGTGAGTACTTCGTATAAGAATGCGTACAATGGCCTCCTCAACTACGCCAACCAGTGGCTCGCGCATACGACGAGCTATCCGTTCCTGCAGAAAGCAGCATGGGAACGCGAACTGCGGTACATGCGCTATGCCTACCTGGCCACGGGTGACGCCAAATACGCCGAGCATGCCAAAGCCCTGGCCCTGTATGCCGCGGAGAACTGGGTGCCGCAGCCAGGTATCAGCAGCATCGACAACTGGACGGGCATCCGCGGGTGCCGCGAGGCCACGGCAGCCTTCGCGCGCACGTACGACACGCTCTACGACTATCTGACTGCCGCGGAGAGAGCGACGCTCCTCGATGCGACTCGACAGTGGGGCACCATCCTGCTGGCGGACATGAAGAAGTACTTCTACAACCAGGACCCTGAAGGTGTCCTCTACGGGCCGCACATCGAGAAGGGCATCTCCTATCTCGCCCAGGCTGCCGTCGCCATGGATGGCGAGTTCCCCGAGGCGTCTGAATGGCTCGATTACTGCATCAACCACTGGACGAGGCCCATTGGCGGCTACGACTGGCCCACCTATGCCGGCGGCAATGATGGTGGTCTCTCGATGGGCCCCTACTATGGGCTCGATGGGACCGCACTCAAGTGGGAAGCCTTCGACGCCATGAAGAAGCTCGGGTACGCTGACCTTTACAGCATCCCCTTCGTCCAGAACCTGGGCGATTTCTACCTGTACATGATGCCGCCCAATGCCCGCTTCTTCGGCACATTCGGGGATGGCGGCGCGACGGTCCACATCAACTCCTGTGCCATGCTGGAGCGGTGGGACATGCTCTGGCTGAGCCAGGTCTACCAGAACCCGGGATGGCGCTGGTGGGTGGCCAACAAGAAGATCGAGGCCAGCGATCCCCCAGCCGACCCGTTGGACCCAAGCGGCGTCCAGTGGAACTACCAGATCCTCCTGTTGGGACTGCGGGAGGCTAAGACGCCCGTAGCTGCGTCGCCGCCCACGGTCCCGAACTCCAAGCTATTCCCGGAGTCCGGCTTCGTCTCGATGCACACCGATATCGCGAACCCCGCGGAGGACACCATCCTCAATATGCGGTGCGCGCCCTATCCGAGGGGCTCGGTGCACCATTCGCAGCCCGATCAGAATGCCTTCGTGCTCTATCACCATGGCGCGCCACTGGCCATCAACGCGGCCTACTATGGCGGCCTGGCTGATGTGGACTTCGGCGATCCCTATAGCGTCTACTGGGGTCGGCAGACCAAGTCCAAGAACGCCATCCTGATCGACAACGTCGGCCAGAGACCCGACCGCGCGACTTCGGCGGGCGAGATCCTGCAGTTCGACAGCACGGCCGATTACGACTACTTCGTCGGCGACGCCGTCCAGGCGTACAACCTGAACCAGTCGGGTATCGCCAACGCGGTTCGTCGTCACGCGGCCATGGTCCACAAGCCCGGCGAGGCGCCCTACGTCGTCATGGTGGACGAGGTGCGGATGCCGGCCGCGCACAACATCCAGTGGCTTCTCCACACCATGTCTCAGGCCGTGGTGGACGCGGCGAACCAGAAGATCATCCTGACCTACGGTAACGTGCACGCTCAGGTTAGGCTTTTCGCGCCGCAGGCACTCACCATCTCGCAGACCAACCTGACCGACCCGTTGCTGACTGTGGACACGGCGAGGCTCGGGGAACACTGGCACCTGACCTGCGCGACGCCCAGTGCGGCCACCACGTTCTTGATCGGCAGCGTGTTCTTCCCCTATGTGGACGGCGAGGAAGGCGCGATCCCGTCCATCTCAGGCCACGCTAACGGAGACAACTCCCAGTTCACGTTCACGGTGGGAGCTGACACCGTCAATGTCGATGTGGCCTCGATGGCCATGTCGATTGTGAGCGGACAGACTCCATAGGTAGGCTTGCCGTTCTGACCGGAAGAAGCCGGGGCGCCGCGGGGAGAGAGAGACCCCGCGGCGCCCCTTGTTCTACGTGCTGGTCCGCACCGCTTTGAGGATGATGCGAAACACCGATGGCATTACGGAGTACCGTCCGCGTTCTTCATCCCCAGAATGGCGACGAAGCGGCACAACGGCCGGAACGGAGGAAAGGCTCGGAGTACTGCGTCGATGCTCGAGAAGGTCTTGCGTGCCAGTATGTACCGGCGTCGGCCGGCGGGCCCCTTGCCCCAGAACCCGGATGGGATGAGCCTCAGGCACTGGCCGGAGAGGCCGTACTCGTAGTAGATGTGCTCATCGAACTCGTCGACGAACACGTTGTAGTCGCGATAGGACAGCGGGCGCTCGCCGGGCGTGTGCGCCTTTCCCGGGTAGCGCAGCCACCACACGCGGTCGTTGCGGGCCAGGCGCAGTATCGGGTTCGCGCTGAGTGGCTCGACGAACGCGCAGAGGCCTCCCGGCTTGAGCACTCGTTTGAGGTGCCGGGCCGCCAGAGCCAGGTCGGGCAGATGGTGGAGGATGCTGGCCCCATAGATCAGGTCGAAGTGATTCTCGGGCCACTCCACTTCCTCGATGGGGCTGGCGATGAACTCAATGTCCGCGTCCGGCGCGTAACGTTTGGCATAGGTCCGCGCAATCTCGACGGAGGCGGGCGAGATATCGACGCCCACAACACTGGCCCCCGCCGACGCGAAGCGCAGACTCTCCGCACCGACTCCGCACCCGCAGTCGAGTACGCGTTTCCCGGTGAGATCGACGCCCATTCGGGCGCGCAGCCAGCGCCGCTCGGGGAACCGGGTGTACCAGACTGAATACTGTAGGTCCTCAGGGTCCAGGTTCTCGAGTTCCTTCGCGGCATGGGAGTCTTCGACCCGCTGATCCCAGGCAGCCCGCTCGGCATCCCTGATGTTCCCCGGCGCATCCGGCAGTGAGCTATCTTCGACCCGAGAGTCACTCATACGACACCATGCCCTCTCCTTCTGCTCCTCGTGCGAGGCCTTCTCGCTCCGTCGACCTCTCCCCCCCGCGCCCGGGCGCCGATCACGTGCGCCCGCGCGCCAACTCGAGGATAGTTGCGCGCTCTGACTTGCGCAAGCCTACGAAGAAGGCCAGAAACGCATAAGGGATACCAATGGCGAGGCAGCCGAGTGCCAGGTTCAGCCAGGAAGCCAGATCGAAGACTTGGGAAACGCGCAGGGTGACTCCATAGGTGAGCGCGGCCGCCACCAGGCCGGGCATCATGCTCGGGTAGAAGGTTAGCAGCCGCTGGTTGAGGAGAGCGGCTGTATAGAGCGGATAGAACACGCCATCTCGCAGCGTCAGCATGATGACTTGAGAGATGATGACCCCATACATGCCCATCCCCATCCCCCTGGGGTGGGCCATGACCACGGCCAGACCGATATTGAGGAGCCCGCCCCCCAGGAAGACGAGGGCCGGCCACCGCATCTTGTTGTGCGCCACGGCTACGGACATGATGGGCGAGATGGCGAGGCTCACACACAACGGAGCCAGGAGCAAAGCGAGCTGAGGACCCAGATCGCCGAACTCGGGCTTCTTGAGCCAGGTCAGCAGCAAAGGACGTCCGAGACCACACACGAGCCCGACTGGAAGTGCGATGGCTAACCCCATGGTCTTGACGGACTGGCGGCAGATCTGCGCCAGTGCCTTCTCGTCTCCCTTTGCATAGGTGGCGATGATGGTGGGGGAGAGCAGGTAGGACATCTGCAAGGCCATGGTCCGTAGCAGCGCGACCCATTGGGCCAATGGGGCATACAGGCCGGCGGCCATGGCGCCTACTACCGTATTCATGATCAACAGGTCGCCACCCTGGTAGAACGCTTCGCCGAGATTGCGGACCAGCATCCACCCCCCCATGCTCATGATCTCTCGGAGCTTCGTCCGGTCGAAGTCGGCCCGCTTTACGTGGAGCTCCGGCGTGTAGGTGCGGAGCATCCATAGCCGGACACACCAGCGGAAGGTGGCCACGGCCAGAATGCCCACGGCCACATGCCACAAGCTCGGCTTCATGATCGAGAACAGCACGACCACGCAGGCGATGGGCAAGACGCGAACCACGGTGTCGATGATGGAGACCACGTCGAACCGGCTCCGGACAAACAGAGCCACCCCGAAGGCCATGCCCACGACCATGGAGTACGAGGACAGCAGCACCGATCCAAACACGAGTCGGGCGTCGCCTTCGTAGCCCGCGGGGATGTGGATGAGCCGAGGAGCAAAGATGATGAAGACGATACCCAGGGGATAGAGCAGGCTCCCCATCCCGACGGTCGTGAACAGGGTTGTGTTGAAGGCCCGGTTGGCCTCTCCAACCTCCCCTCGCTCCAGATGCAGGGTGACAAACCGGCTCGAGGCCTGTGTCAGAGCATTCGCCAGATACTGGAAATACGAGACCGTCTGGAACGCGAGGGGAACCAGGCCATACACGGCGATGCCGAGATGGTCGATCAGGTAGGGGGTGTACCACACGCCGACCAGCGTGCTGAACACATAGTAGGCCAGGGTGGCCACGACATTGGTTCGCAGGCGTTTCTTGCCCTCTTTGGAGATGGACTCCCGCCGCGGAATGGCTAAGTGGGGGCTGTCGTCCGGTTTCTCAGGGGCTTCGGGGGGTGTCGAGAGCAGTTCCGAGTCCCCGCCCTCCCGCTGCTCTCGTTCCACTGACATGCGTCACCTCCCCAGGTTCCGATTATAGCGCCTCACCTGGGCTCAGTTCTGGAGCGGCAGTGGCTGGATGAACCAGGGCCTTCTAGACTGAGTTTGGCCGGTGACCTTTGCCAACTCCAAATAGGGGCTTTTCCTCGGGAGAGTCGTTCATGATCCGACTGGTCGTGGTCTGGCAGGATGCCCTGATGGAGCGGCGTTATCAGCCGGCCCTCGAATGTTTCAAGAAACACTTTGATGTGCGCGATGCATTTTTCGTTGAACTGCCCCGATGGCAACTGGCCTGGCTCGGTGGCCGGGCCCTATTCTGCAACCGGGCCATGCGCTCCAACGCCATTCATGGCGGCCCCCGGGTGATGCGCGCCAAATCGCGAGCCTACGAAGCCCGTTTGAAACCAATGCTCAACGAGATCGATGCCGTGCTTCTCTTGGGACCGCTCTTCTGTCCCTTCGCCCACCTCCCGCCGCCCAAGCCCTACTTCGTCTGGACGGATGCCATGGCGGTCAAGGACCAGAAGGAAAGCTACAGCTGGTGGACTCCCTCCTGGCAACACCGACCCCGCTGGGCCTTTCAGAAGGAGATCGCCCAGAACGCGCTCCGCGTCTTCCCCTTCTCCGAATGGTCCCGGCAGCGAGTGCTGCGCTCCTTCGACCTGCCGGAAGAGAGAGTCATCCGGTCGGGATGGACGGCCCTTCTCCCCGTCCCCGATGAGCCCGTGGAGAAGAACCTGGATGAGCCCCTCGTGCTGTTCGCGGGCAGCAACTATGTCCGCAAAGGGGCTCACACCCTCGCGAGGGCAGTTCCTCTGGTGCGCCGCCATGTGCCGAACTGCCGGTTCGTCATTGCGGGTAACCCCGGTACCGCCGGGCCTCCACTGGAACCGGTTGAGGGACTCGAGATCCTCGGGCCGGTCTCCGACCGCCAGCAGATGATGGACCTGTTCCGGCGAGCCACCGTCTTTTGCCTGCTCCAGGAGTACGAGCCCGCCGGGCATGTGTGGTTCGAAGCCATGGGTTACAGCACGCCCTGCGTGGGGACCAATATCTGCGCGGCACCAGAGGTCATCCTCGAAGGGCAGACTGGCTATCTCGTCCCCGTGGGGGACCATGAGGCGGCGGCCGACCGCATCGTTCGTCTGCTCACCAATCCGGCCGAGTACTATCGCATGTCTAAAGAGGCCCGAGCCTTGTACGAGCGAGAGGGCCGGTGGGATCAGATCGTGGGCCGGATGGCCGATCACATGAAAGCCGCGCTGGAGGAACACGGCGCCAGCGGGCGGACGCAAGAGAGCCCGTGAGCCCCGGAAGCTTGGGACCTCAGAGCGGATCTCGACGGAGCGCCTGCTTCCAGTGGCGGTCCACCCGCTCCACGTAGCGTTCGAGCGTGTACTGCTCGCGGAATAGCGCTTGATTCGTCTCTCCCATGCGCTGGCGAAGACTGGGGTCAGCCGCCAGTCGGACCACCGCCTGAGCGATGGCTTCCGGATCCCGCGGGGGGATCAGGAAACCGTTCGTTCCCTCCCCGATCATCTCCGGGATCGCGCCCACCCGGGTGGCAATGACCGGCAGACCGGCCGCGAAGGCCTCGAGGATCACCAGGGGCTGGCCCTCGGTATGGGAAGGCAACAGGAGCACATCGGCCTGACGAAAGGCATCGATCTTCTCCTCCCCACGCCGGATGCCCGCGAACTCTACCGTGCCCGTAGGATCCGCTGCATAGTGAGCGCGGATGGCGGCCTCCTCGTTATTCCGTCCTCCCCCAACGATGAGGAACCGCACGGGAGGCCCTCCCCCACGATCGCGCAGAATCCGTGCCGCGTCGATGAGCTCATAGAGCCCCTTCAGTGGGCGCAGTGTCCCGATAAACAGGAAGGTAACCGGCGCCCCGGGAGCACGCGCGGGTCGCTCCTCGGCCGGGATCATGGGGAACTCCACCGCGTTCGGGATGACGGTCCAGTTCAGTTCCCCCACCAACTCCTGGATCCGCTCGGCCCATCGATCCGAGAGGAATGCCACCGCCCGCGCGCTGCGGAGCGCGGCCCTGGCCCGTGCTCGCCGCTCCGGTGAGAGCTCTTCGAGGAAATCGGCGAAGGCGCCCCCATGGATGCGGAACACGAAGGGGCAACCCAGCCGAAGGCAGATCCGCCCCGCGGCAGCGTTGGACCAAAAACTCCCCCGCGAGGCGGTGTGGATCTGGGCGAGATCGGGGCGGTGCCTCAGCAGGGCGGCGACGAGCGCTCCGCCACGATCGACGGTGCGGACGAGACGATGCCATGGGGTGCGGTCGGGCTCGTCGCGCCGGGCGAGGGGGAAGCGGATCAGCCGGTACCGCTCCGCCAGGGCCGAACGCTGCTCGAGATCGGCCAGGAACGCGATGCCCCCCGTGCCCGAGGCGGGCGGGGCGATGTTGAGGACGGTCGGCTGCGATCTCATGGCCGGATTGTAGCAAGGAGGCGCGGGGAAGGTGTTCGGCCGGGCCGAATGGGGAGGACCATCCGGAGGATGGTGGGACCCTATCCGGCCCGGTGGCTAGGGCACTCGGAATGGTGGTACGATCCGGGCACATGGGTAACACACCGTCGGTTGCGGCGTTGGGGTGCTGCGAGCTGCGCCGGTCATCCAGGGATGATGTCTGTGCCCAACGATGAGCCACCGAAGATGACTCGGTACTTCGCCGAGCAGGTCCTGCGGAAGCGGCCCTACGTCCGGTTGGAGTGGTGCCAAGAGGTCATCGCCAATCCGTTGCGGCGCGACGTCCAGGCCGACGGCCGTGTTAGGTACTGGGGGTACGTGCCCCCGTTGGGCCGTCATCTGCGTGTGGTAACATTGGAGGACGGTGTGACGATCCACAATGCGTTCCCGGATCGCCGCTATAGGGAGGTGCCGGATTGAAGTTCCACTACTACGCCGAGACGGACTCCCTGTACATCGATCTGGCTTCACGGCCCGCTGCCGATTCGGTCGAGGTTAGCCCGGGCGTGGTCCTGGATCTCGATACGGACGGCGCCCTGGTTGGGATCGACATCGATCACGCCAGCCGGTTGGTGGATCTCTCGCGCGTCGACATCGAGAGCCTCCCCGTTCAGTCGTTGGCAATTGCCGCCACGGGAGCTTGAAGGCGCGGGGTGTGTTCGGCGGCGCGAGGCCGCTGAGCCATGATCCTTCAATGTAGCAACAGGCGGCGGGACCGACGTCGCGCCGCCCGTCTGTCCGTTGCGTTCGCGTGCCCTACCTTCCTCGGCTGCTGCGCGCGACACCCAGGAGCAGTGTAAGAGCAACCACGAACACTGATCCCGCCAAGAAGGCGGATGTGATTTCGCTCATCCCCGGCGCCTCCCTTCCGCCCTCGCGCCGGGGTGTGACTCCGGCCGGCACGATAGGCCGTTCTAGGCGCCCCCTGATGCGTGTCGGGGGGCGCCGTTGTTTGTGCCGGATCGTGTGCCGTGCCCGCACGTGCCGGGGTTCCCGCGCCCGTCCTGAGCTTGTCGAAGGGCGGGCCTCCGATCGGGTTGTGCGAGGCGCCTGGAGGGCCGGGCCGAATAGGGAGGACCATCCGGAGGATGGTGGGACCCTATCCGGCCCGATGGCCGGGGCATCGCCCTCCCCCGCAAAGTAGAAATGTCCCCTGCCCCTCCAGAACCTTGGCCCCCTACCCTGCGACTCACGTACGGAGCATCATCGGAAAGGCGATCGGGTTGGACCGAGATGACCGCACGCTGCTCGCGCGAATCGCGGCCGGGAGTGCCCGGGCTATGGATGCCCTATATGCCCGGTTTGGGACGAGGCTCTCTCGATTCGCCCTCTCGCTGCTCGGCGACACGGTCATTCTGACGCCGCAGAGGTCCGCGAGATCCTCGATGTCGTTGCCGACAAGATCCCGGCCCTGCTCAATCAGCTCCGGAACACCCTGTTCTCCGCCGAGGCCGGGCAAGAGATTGGCCGCGCCGTGGGAGCCTTCTACCGGGAATTGGTCGAAAGCGGCATC
>Ga0116184_10001628_pt1 | contig 21121 bp, 16 predicted proteins | sample AD_JPNNA5_MetaG_FD_89886 | JGI IMG/M metagenome (GOLD analysis project Ga0116184, IMG submission 89886) | Active sludge microbial communities of municipal wastewater-treating anaerobic digesters from Japan - AD_JPNNA5_MetaG | ecosystem: Engineered > Bioreactor > Anaerobic > Digestate | place... | reverse complement strand
TCTTGTCGAACTTATCGGGCAGGACTTTGTTTATAATGACCCCGAGGAGCTTGACTCCTTCCTTGTCGAACAGCGCTTTGTTGAGCACGATCTCGTCGATTGGGCGGCCGATGCCGCCTGACGAAATGAGAATGACCTTGGAGCCGAGAAGCCTCGCAACCGAGGCATTGGAATGGTCGAACACGCTGCCCACGCCCGCGTGACCGGTCCCTTCTATGACAACTAGGTCCTGGTGGCGCGAGATGCGCTTGTAGGCGTCCTGTATCTGCCTGGAGATCGAATCCTTTGCCGGACGGTTGATGTACCGCTCGGTGAACCCTTTCTCTACGGCAATGGGCGACATGTCCTTTAGCCCTGCCTTGATGCCGCACACTTCTTCAATGAGCACTGAATCTTCATCGATCTGCAGACCCTCTTCCTCGAGGTACCGCTGCCCGATCGGCTTGATAAACGCGACCTTTTTAAACTTTTGCTGGAAATTCGATATCAGCCCGAGCGAAACCGTGGTTTTGCCGTCGTTCTGCTTGGTCGCGGCAATGAAAATCTTCTTCATTTAATGTTGGCGTCTATCATTGACTTGAGCTGGCCCTTACTCAAGGCCCCGACTACTTGTTCCATAACCTTGCCGTTCTTGAAGATCATAATCGTCGGTATGGACATAATCCCGAAATCGGAGGCAACGCGGGAATTCTCGTCAACGTCAACCTTTCCGACCTTGACTCTGCCTGCGTACTCTTTTGCGATCTCTTCTACTACCGGTGCTACCATGCGGCACGGGCCGCACCATGTCGCCCAGAAATCAACGACAACAGGCGTTGCGGATTCAAGGACCTCCGCCTTGAAATTCGCGTCGGTGAAGTGCATTACGCTCATGGCCTTTCCTCTTACCTGTGATGGGATTAAATACTCATATTCTCGAAGGGAATACGGTTTAAATTAACACAAAATCATGGCCATTGCAAGCAAAAAACGAACTGTCAGCGGCGCGTAAAGAATCCGTCCGTCAATCCGTCGAGCTGTGCGGAGATCTCCTGCAGGCGGATCTCTTTCTGCGCAAGCTTCTTTTTGTCCATAAGCGTGAGCGAATCCATTTCCAGCCTGACGCGGATGTATTCAAAGTACAGCTTTGTCACTTCGTCAAGGATATCGCTTCGAAGCTGCACCAGGAGCCGCGAACGGGTATCGATAGACGTTTGTGCGTCGTTCCATATGAGGTCTCCGAGGTCCCATTTCAAATTAACATCCCATTCATAGACTTCTTTTCCCTTGCGCAGGATATCGTCGTAGTCCTTTGTCGTAGAGCCGCCCTCCCAGTGCCAGAGGTCCGATGTGTCTTTATTCACACCCAGGTCGACGCTCGGCAGCAGGGCCTTACGCCGCGCCTGTCTGCGCCACTGGCGGATCTTGTTGATATCCGCGTCAGCATAACTAATTGCCGCAGCCTGCACCGCAGATATGGGCGGGAGGTCTCCTGAATATTCATTTTTCTTTTCCAATATGCCTGATGCGCTTTCCGTGCCGTATCCGGTCATAAACAGGCCATCATCCGACGCTGCGTAGATGGTTGACGCGCCGGCGGCAAGCGAACGGATCTCGCGCGAGGTCATGCCCTGAGGAAACCTTTTCCATTCTCCGGAATCGCGCACAAAGACATCCGCTCCGGAGGCGGCATATAAAACACCGCCTGCGCCGAAAACTATTGAGCGTACGCGGCGTGCGGATGCAGCCGGACCTGGAAGGGATTCCCATGTCGCTGCGTTATCACTGCTGATAGCGACGCCCCGGATGCCCGCAAGGCAGACCGTGCCTGCACGCGCCGGGTCCACGCATAAGGACAGTATGGATGATTCAAGCACCCTATCATTATCATCGGCTGTTGCGGAATCAGGATCGGCATCCTCTTGCGTATCGGAAGGCCAGATGCCAAGGGCCTTATCCCATTGGCCCGAAGGATCCTTTGCCCTGTATACTCCGTCAACAGCTGCGCAATACCAGTATCCGTTGCCAGAAGGATCTACGACAACGGCAATGGCAGCAGACCTTCCCAGAGGCCCGGGAACTGATTTCCAGTGCGCGCCTGCGTCTTCGCTGTATAAGACGCCGCTGTCAGTCGCAGCGCACGCAGCTCTGCCAAGGACTGCGATACTCCGGCATACTGACCTGGCCGAAGACGTTCCTGCGTACACGCGTTTCCATGTATGGCCGCGATCTGAACTGGCGTAGATGCCTTTGCCTGTACCTATAAGAAGCCTGTCAGCGCTTGCGGTGTCCTGCGCAATATCATAAACCGCGATGGTCATGCCTGTTGTCAGGCATTCCCAATGCCGGCCTGTGTCTTCTGTTTTGAAAACTCCTTTCTCCGTGCCGAAATAGATCACTTTATTATCGGTAGAGCTTTCAAGCGCGCAAAGGCCTTGCCTGATTTCATGCGATATATTCTGCCATTGAGCAGCGTGAGCGGAAGTTGAAACGGCCAAAAACATGAGCACAGCGCATAACAAAGCTGCTGCCCGTTTTGAAGTTCTCATCCCTGCCTCCTTTTCTCATGAGTACATGCATTCTGCCAGGCGCCTGGCAGTCTCGCCATAATAGACGCATGTCCCCTGAGAATCTAACAAAAAAAAGGTATCAGACACATTTAAAAGCGGATAACTATGTGGATAATTTAAATGTTTCTGACCCCGATTTTAAGCAAGGGGATATTGAGGCGCTGGCGGGAAGTCTCGCCTTTGAGGAGTTCTGTCTTGCGCCAGGAGGCGCAATTGCGTGGATGATGAGCCTTGCAGGCAACGTAGTGAGACGCGGCAAGGTGCACCGTGTGCTTGCCGTACATGCTGTTAATCTCGTCAACCGCGATGCTTACCCTGGCAACGCGCTCGACGCGGACCGGGTCGTCAAACAGGTCCGCGCTGTCGCGGCCCTGCTCAGATATATCCGACAGTATGACGCCTGTGGAACGGTACATGCGCGAGGGCTCAAAAACCTCGTCGAAAAGCCTGCCGCATAAGGCGGTGAAATCGAGGGTCGAGGACGAATGGCGGTTGATGCGGCCCTCAAGCCCCATCGAGCTGAAATCGGACCTGCGCAGATACACGGTCAGGTTCCTGCACGCCAGGCCGTGCCTGCGCAATTTTATGAACGCGGATTCGAGGTTGCGCATCAGCTGCGCCTTTACGAAATCGCGGTCATTCGATGCGGGAGAAAAGGTCTTGGTCTTGCTGATGGTCGCATACATATGTTTGGAATCGGTGACAAGGGGATATACAGCGATGCCGCGCAGTTCCTGCCAAAGCTCAACCCCCGTTTTCCCGAGCAATCTCTGCGCAAAGGACATGGGCCTCTGCACGAAATCCAGGATAGTGCGGATATTGTATTTCTGCAAAAGCGCCACAGTGTTCGGGCCGAATCCGCAGACTCTCTCTAGCGGGACCTTTGCCAGGAAAATGTGGAGCTGATAACCGGGCACCGCGCAAAAGCCGTCGGGCTTATTCTGCTTCGAGCAGACCTTAGCCAGAGATTTCGACAGGCTCAGACCCACGGAAACAGTAAGGTTCAATTCTTTTCTGATGTCTTCCTTGATCCTGCGGGCGATGTCGCCGTATGAACTGCGGTATATGCGGCGCAGGCCTGTAATATCGCAGAACGCCTCATCGATTGAATACTCCTCGACATCGGGGGTAAACCTGCGGATAATGGCGAATATGCGCTCGGAATAAATACTGTAAAGTTCGTAATCGCTGGGCATGATGATAAGGCCCGGGCAGGCTCGCCGCGCATCGCCAAGCCGCATGCCGCGTTTGACGCCTGCGGCTTTTGCTTCATAGCTGGGGCATGAGACAATGCCTCGCTCCTGGCCTGTTGCCAGTGGTTTGCCTTTAAGGCCGGGGTCGCGCGCCGTCTCGCACGAGGTAAAAAAAGCGTCGCAATCCACGTGCACGATTGCGCGGGGAAACGACAACAGCGTGATGAAATTCTCGGAGGCCGGCAGTGCCATGTGGGCTAACGGTATTTGCGGATATTGGCGATGACAACGCCGCCGATGGTCAATTCCTGTTGCGGCTCTATAGCAGGATATTTCTTGTTTGCGGCGCGCAGGATTACTTTCCCTTTGTGCTTCTCGAAATATTTCAGCGTCCACTGATTGTCAACGCAGGCAACCACGATATCCCCGTGCTTCGGGCTCAATCCCTTCTGGATCAGGACCAGGTCACCGGGATGTATGCCCGCGTCGATCATGGAGTCACCGTCGACCTTAAGGAGGAACGTAGCCTGGGGATTAGATATAAGGTATTCGTCAATGCTGATCAGATCAACGGTCTCCTCTTCCGCTGGACTCGGGAAACCCGCCCTTACCAGGCCCAGTAGCTTAACCGGCTGACCGCCATGCATAGGCACAAGCCGCCCGGTCCTGTCCTTTGCCACAAGGCCTTCATCGACCAGTTGTGATATCTTCTTGAATACCGCGTTCTTGGACCTGAAACCGAACACCTTGAGCATCTCGGAATACGACGGCATGCGCCTGGCTGACGTGTAAAAATCATCGAGTTTTCGCGCATATTGATGCAAGATCTTTTTATCCATGGCATATAAAGTATAGTGAACAATCGTTCACCTGTCAAGCAAAAAATGAAGACGCTTTAGCTAACTTAATGTTTAATAATATGTTACAAATTAATTCTTTTTTTACAAATAAGAGACGCAAAAAGAATTAAGTTGTAACCTCTTGTTATCAAATAGGTTGTCTAAAGCGTCTTGGTTTTTAGCCGAAGTGGTGGGAGCGAAGGCGGATGGTGCGCAGAACCAGCGGAATGGGTTTGATGTGCTCCGGATCAATCATTATGCCTGCGCGGTACCTGTTCTGGCCGGAGATCGTCATCCACACTGCCCTGCCGTGGAAATTGATCTCTTCGCCGTTATCAGGCATGTGCAGTGACATTTCAATGGTCTGGCCCAAAGGTAATTCGGTATCCATGACCAGGCCGATGCCGTCGCTGGAAATATCGAAGGTATGCGACGTAACCTCACGGCCCTCTATGCTGATGCGGCCGACGGGGATGCTCACCTGGAAACGCGGATGCTTTCTTTTATCGCTTACGAATACCGAATCCATAGGCCCCTTTTTGGTATAAAATTAAAAAACCGCGTTAACGAAAGGCTCGCTGCGCCTTTCTCCTCCGCGGCAATATATCGCTTTTTGACCCCATATGACACTTACACCCCCCTTTATTCGTCTAAAGCATACCTCCTGACGCAGGGCATTTCAAGGGATTCAAACGTTTTTTTTGCAAACGCTTTCAAACCCTTTATTCCATGCTCATGAGAACGTTTTTGACCTCCTGATACCCGGGGTGATCCGTTGAAGCGTAATACTCCTGCGCCTGGCGAAGATATTCACGCGCCTTGTTTTTTCTACCGCGCTTCTTATACAACAGGCCCAGTTGATACGACGCCTCAGCGGCTTCGGGCATGATCTTTAAATCACGGCTCAATTCAAACGATTTCTGAAAATATTCTTCCGCTCTGTCAAGATCCTCCATGTCCATGTATAATTCTCCGATCATGGAATAATCCTGCGCGATGCTGGGCGCATTATTGTGGGCAGTATCTATCCTTAGGCCTTCGGTATAGCATTCAAGCGCCTTTACGTAATCCTTTTCCATAAGGTGCATCTCGCCGAGGTTGAAATAATAATCGCTCATCTCGGCGCGCCTCTTCATTCGCTCGAACAGCCGTTGGCTCTTGAGATAAAAACGCAGCGCGGTCTCCGAATCGTCCTTGTTCTCGAACACAAGCCCGAGGTCGAAATAATCGCACGCGAGGTTATACCTGTGCTCCGGGTCGCGCCGGCGCTCAAGGTTGATTTCCGAACTTCTGGTCAAAAGCTCCAGCGCCGTGTCATCGTTCCCTTTGTCCATATGCCAGACCGCCAGCTTCCGCATTGCCAGCGCCTCGTTGAGCGGGTCGCGGTGCGTGCGACTCTCGTGCAGGGATTTCTGATAGAACTCGAACGCTTTGGCATAATTGCCCATCTGGTGGTAGATCCATCCTACCATGCTGTACCCTCGCGCCACGCCCTTATGGTCACCCGCCCTCGCGGAGGCAAGGCTGTAATCGAAATAATCCTGCAGCGCCTGCTCGCGCTTTCCCATGCGTGCGTGCGCCTCTGCGATAACCGGCAGGGCCAGCCGCATGCGCGGCTCGCGCGCAAGCACCCGTGACGCCGCGACCAGTGCCGGACCGATGCGGCCCTGCTCAAGGTCCTTGCGCGCAGCAGCAAGCCTGACGTACGCGCTCGGGTTGATGCTCGGAAGCCAGGTGTAAAGGCAAGCTGTAACGATCATCGCGGCGACAAAGCATCCCGCCGCTATCAACGCGGCGCGGTACTCGACATACCAGGGCACAGAAGGCTCTTTCTTAGATTCATCTGCGGGAACAGGCCTGCCAAACAGCGAGAACCCGGGGTCCCCGTATAAAAGATAGCTCGCCCATCGAAGGGAATGCATCCCGTACGACCGCACAAGCCTGGCCCTGCTCTGGCGCACTGCCTCACCGACGGACTTGCCCCTGCGAAGTATCTGATAGAACTGCCGCGCGTACGCCAGGCTTACGGGATCTTCGACACGGTGTATGGCGCCTATATAATGGCGCACCCCGGAATAAAGGAACGCTGACGCAAGGCCGTAAGTCTTTTCCTGATAATCCTGCGAAACCAGTTCCTCGCCTTCCCGCGCCGAGTGGCAGGCGTTGGAAAACACCAGGCTCGGCATCGACAGGCTCTCGGCCATGGTCGCAATGTCCCTGGCGGTGAACCTCGCATCGCGCAAAACCCATCCGCTGTTCTGCGGATCCGCGCAATCGTACTCGCAATGTCCGGCGTAATGCACGATGTCGTATTCCGCAAGGTTCTTTTTGACGTAAAGAGTATCGATGCTCGTGGACCTGAAATCAATGCTCAACTGGCTGCGGCGGCTGTCAAAGGTATTGCGTATCGCAAGCCCTTCCTGATACGCGCCGTTCAGGTCATCGGTGGGATTAGCCAGGATGAGCATCTTGAGCCGCGAGCTAATCGCTCGGAAACGCGCCTGCGGCTCCGTGTGCCTGGTGCGAAGAAGCCTGCCGGTGTTGAATTTCAGGCAGAGGAACTGCTCGCCGTCATATAATAATTCCCACGGAATCCCGATCAGCTCTTCGTCCATTTCCAGCAGAAGATCGCACGTCTGGCTGATTTTGAGCCGTTCCTTGACCTGTCTGGACAGGACCTGATCCCATAAGAGGCCGCCCGCTTTTTTGAGCTCCTGAATAAGCGACTCGTCCGGCAGGCGCCTGGAGCCGGCACGGGAGGTCATGACAGCAGACCTGCGCGCCTTGTTAAGGACACAAACGATATCGCTGCAGAGGGAATCGATGTGGCTGAATGATACCCGCGCCTGGCTGAAATGGCGCAGCGTCGAGGCAAAATCAGGCTTTTCAAAAAGGGACATCTTCAGGGCATCTTCTGCCTTGAGTATCTCCAGTATCAGCGGTTTTGGCGTATCCATCATGCCTTCACGTCTATAATGAGTCGCGCTATTTCGTCTTTCTGGCCCGTTACGGTCACGGTATACCTGCCTGCGGCCACATGCTCGAACGCAACTCTGCCTTTCACCGTGATCTTAGACTCAAGCTCGATATCATCCCTGAACAGCGTAACCCGCAGGTCAGGCAAAAGCCGCTGGGTCCTTTTGTCCTTGGCCGAAACGGTAACATGGAACCCGGAGTTCTTGCCTGAATGGACCCTGACCTCGATGCGCGCTTTCGGAAAGTCCTTTACAGCTACGACCTCGTCCTTGAAATCCGTGATGTGCCTGCCGCGCAGGACCGCTGCGGGCACGAATTCCTGTCCGAAAAGGATATCCCCTGAAGCCTTGACGATCTCAAAACCGAAATGCCTGATCTTCAGAACGATCTCAAGGGGCCGCAGCAACCCCCTGTCGTTGACCATGGCCCGGGCAGCGGACAGCGATGCCGCAGGTATGTCTATAAGGCCGGGCGGATAAGAATACAGTTCAGCCGCCAGCAGGCGTGCGCAATCGTCGCAGGCAGACAGATGCTCGCGAAATTTTTCCGATTCCTGGGCGCCGAGCTTTCCTTCGATAAAACAGGCGATCTCTTCTTCATTCGGGTGATTGTCAGGCGCAGGCAGACTTTTTTTCCAGTCATCAAACGCCATGGATATGAACCTTTCTATTCTGTCGCTCATATTCTTATATTTCACCTATAATAGACGCAGCGTGCCGTATTCTCCTACACAAATCCTTTTGACTTGAAACATTCCTTCAGCCTTGCGATGAGCCTGGATTTGCGCATGTCGACCGCCGATCGCGAGATGCGCAAAAGCTGTCGGACAGCCTCCAGGTTCATCCGCCTTGTCACGAACAGCTGGAGAAGAAATTTATCATCTGCGTCAAGCCGTTTGACGCACTCTTTTAGATTCTCCGCGTGTTCTCGGTATATCGCAGCCTCATCGGGCAGTATGCGCGTGTCCTGCAGAGTATCCAGGATCGGCGCGCCGCCGCGGTTATCGTCAAGAGACACCAGCGGACGCTGTTTTCGAAGCGCGCTCAGCGTGTAATTGATCGTAACCAGCCGCAGCCAGCTGGCGAAACTGCATCCGTTACGCCCGCGGAAAGAACGCAGCCTCCTGCATTCATCGTCTATCAATGAATGCAGGACTCCCTGGAATATGTCGTCTACAATATGGTCCGCGTTGGAGATGCCGTACAGGTTAACCGTGACTTTGTATATATAGGAATAGATGAGGCGGGAATACCTGTCGAGGAACTCGTGCCAGGTCTTCTCATCAAGCGATGCGCAGGATCGTATGAACTGGAGGTCGTCCATGGCGCTGCCGGCCAAAACAAAAAAAGCCATCCCCTCCGGAGAATGACTTATATGTAGTATACCACGGATATTGCTGAAAGCAAGATTTTACTTTACTTGAGGGCTCTATCGCTTACAATAAAGGCAATGCTTGCACTTTTAATGTCTGTCATCATAATCAGGCCGTTTGTCTCATCCGTCGCATACCCGTACGCGGACCTTTTGTTAAACGCTGCGGGCATCGCAGTGTTCATCGTCCTGCTGATAGCCAAACAACCCGTCCTGCAGAGATTCAGCAGCGTCGCCTATCCGGCCGGCGTTTTCATCGCCGGCATAAGCCTTTCGTTGATCACCTCCAGCGATATCGCCGGCAGCATTATCGAACTGTTCAAATCTGTCCCTTGCCTGCTAGCGTTCATCGCCGCGGCATACCTTGACGGGCGCGAACGAAAGGCCGTCATGTTCGCGGCCATGTGCGCGGCAGCGCTCGTATGCTTATGCGCCTTGTATCAACGGATTTTTGGATTCGGCAATCTCGCCAGGTTCATCGCCGATACGCGCACAACGAGCCCGGTCGCGCTCAATTACCTGACTGGTAAACGGGTATTTTTCCCGTTCGTGACGCCAAACTCGCTTGGCGGCTATTGCGCTATGGCCCTGCCCCTGTGCTTCACGGAAAAAAGATTCTACTGGATCGCGGTTCCTCTGTCTGCGGTTATTCTACTGACGCAATCGCTCGGAGCACTGTTTGCGCTCCTGACGGCAGTGTATCTGTGCGTATTCCTGATGCCCTCCCGGAAGACCGCCTGGCAGATGGCGCTTATATCAGGTTTGCTGGCTGTGCTTATTCTGGTCTTCTGGATACGGATATCCGGACGCTCTCTGGAAACGGCGGCACCCGGCCTTGCGCGGCTGGAATACTGGCGCGAAACGTTATCCGTCATCCGCGAGCATCCGCTGTTGGGCACTGGCATCGGCAATATGCGCCTGCGCTCATCCATATATTCGCACAACGCATTCCTGCAATTGTGGGCGGAAACCGGGATATTGGGGCTGGGGGGATTTATCTGGCTGTGTTTCGCCGTGCTGCGCAACGCCTTCAGGCGCTTTTACGCGCGGAAAGACGCGTCCACGGCGTTATTGCTATGCTCGTGCATGGTTTTCCTGCTTCATAATCTATTCGACTTCACGTTCTCCCTGCCCGAGGTAAGCTTCCTCTGGTGGCTGCTGATGGGCATGCTGCTGTAAGCTGCCTGTATATCTCTTCAAGTTCCCGCGCGTTCTCTTCGATGGTCTTGACTGCAGGGATGTTTTTGCGCAATTCATCAAGGATCGAGGGATTTTCGATCACCCGGTCGATAAGCCCGCGCAGCTGCGTTACGTTGCCGGGCTCGAACAGCAACCCGTTGACGCCATCAACGACAAGCTCGGGGATCCCGCCGATGCGCGAGGCGATGACCGGCGTCTTCGCCAGGAACGCCTCCTGTATGACCAGCGGCGCATTTTCCTGCCAAAGGGAGGGCACTATTAAAACATCGATGTTTTCAAATATATCCCCGATGCGTTCATGGTGAAATGCACCCATTAGTTTAATATTATCCTGGAACGCCATGGACCGGATGTGCTGCGTATATCCGGACAATTCACTTTTATACGAATACGCTGTGCCGTAGATCACAAGCTGCGCCTTGCAAGGGGCAATGCCGTAAAAACTCTTAATCAGCACATGCAGTCCTTTAGCGGGCATCATGTTGCCTATGAACGCAAAACGGATACATGCCGACGATTGCCTGCTGAGGGCTTTCAATCCGCAATCTGAAAAGCCATACCCGACCACCCTGATCTTATCCGCGGATATTCCCGATGAAATAAATTTATCCCTCATAAAACCCGAGGGCGACAGGAATGCGTCAATCTTAGAACACATATCCCGCATAAGAACTCGCCTCTGTTCAAGGAGCATTTGCGCGGACCCGGCATTCAATACAGCGCCATTAATCCGGAAATAGGCTTTTTCGATCATGCTCAAGAGCCATCCGGGGAGTGCCTTTTTGAACGCTGTGTAAAACAAGAAAACATTCTGACGGATAGCCAGCTGATACATAACACAATCGCCGCAGCCCTCAAGGCCCGTATTATCGCACACCAATGACGCGTTCTTATAAAACTGCCCTTGCGGACACAAAAGCCAATAATCGTTCAATGTCATGACCATGGGAATATTTCTTTTCCGGATTTCTTCAATAATCAAAACGCTCAGATACAATAAAAGCTGTATGTGGACGATATCAGGCTTGACGGCATCGAGGACCTGAGCGAATTTATCAGCTACCGCCTGATTGGCATACGTATCTCTAAAATTACGATAGGCTTTAAATGTATTATTTATGCGGATGGTATCCACAGGGCCGTTTTTATTCCGCGTAACGGCATATTGCGGATATCCTTCATCACAGACGCGATGAAACACGGACACCTCATGGCGGGCCGCCATGGCATTCGCCAGGGCCTGCGCGTAGATTTCGGAGCCGGCGAAGGAAAATGGAGGGTAACTATGGACGACATACAAGATACGCATTATTCGGGGATCTTAACCCACTCGTCAACCGGGATATCAGGATAACGCCACGCGCCATGCACATGGTCATAATCGCATCCACAACACCGAAAGGCCTCCCAGCAGACAAAGGGGTGACGATAAAGAGAGAATTTTTTTTGAAGGATATTACCGATGGGCGCATAATGCGGCAGAGCATTCAGTCCGAATATCCGTGATCGCGTCAAACCCGACACGCACGTATATGCGTCGCCATTGTAGTCAACGGTCAAAATCATCCGCCCTGCGTCACACAACACAGGCCGCCGGTCGACCCCCCATGACTTTTTCATGTCTTCGTCAGCGTTGTTCAAGGTCCCCGGCATGAACTGCTGCTTGCCCAGGCGGTCTTCATTCTTCGGGGATGCCGATGATGAAACCCACATGCGGGTCCATTCCATTTCTTTCTCGGTTAAAAAAACAGGCGTACCTCCTCCCGCTTCTGACGGAGCAACAAACGGTTCAATATGCATCTCAATGCCGTAACAACGGAATTTATCCTGGTATTCCTGGACCCGCCACATCTGGGCCGGATGCAAGACATAATTAATCTGCAGATCAAACCCCATGTCTTTCAGGCACCGGGCCTTGCCGAGGAACTCATCAAAATCCGCCTGGGTCGGATGAAACGACAATGCCATTTTCGCTATCGATCCTCCCTGAGCCAAGGGTTTCATCCGCTTAACAAACATAGCCTCATCAAAGGTAGGCCCGAGATTAGTGGTTATGGTGACGATAATGCCAGGATCAAGCATATTGATGAAATCCATCCAATGCGGATATAACGTTGGTTCGCCGCCTGTCATTTCGATGCTTCTGGGCTTCAGTCTATTAAACGCCCCTGCCCATTCTTTGGCCGGCACCCATGTCTGATGGGACATCCGGTAAAATCGCTTGCCGACCTCCTCCCAGCAATATTGACAGTGATAGTTACAATGCCACGTTACAAACCAGTTTATATGCAAAGAGCCGCGCGCTATCTTATCCATCGCAGCCCTGGTGAAAGCAAATTCACGTATTCGGCGCTTCAGCACTGCATCTTTATCGACAAGTGCGGTAAGGGTCGAATTAATCTGCTTTCCGACTGCCTCGATACAGAATTTCTCATTTACTTTCCTTCTCCCGGAATCCGCGAGCTTCGCCCGCAACTCATCATCCGTCAACAATCGTTCGATCGCGGCGGATAAATCGCGACTATTGCCGTGAGCGAAAGCCAATCCGGCATTGTCCAGAACTTCCCCGGAAACCTCGGTCCGTGCTCCGATCACGGGGACGCCGCATACCCATGCCTCAAGGAATACGATGCCAAAAGCTTCGAACTGAGACGGCAGGACGAGGATATCAGACATATGCAAAAGATTTACCTTTGTCGCATGAGGAACAATCCCAAAATCAATGATATATTCCTTTTCTTCAGGCGGCAAACCAGCATAAAATTTCTGAAACCACGCAAAATCCGGGCCTATAAGAAATAATACGACCGGCAACCGGGAGCGCAACGCGCGAACAGCGTCTATCAAGATCTCCACGCCCTTATATTCGATTTTTCTGCCGATGAAAACGACCACGCGGGCCCTCTCGTCAATTCCGTATTTCGCATACACGTCCCGCCTGAAAGATTCCAGCCCTGACGGACAAAATTCCGCGGGATCAACAGCGTTATACGCAACGGTAACTTTTTCCCTGGATATCCCCCTTGAAACAAGGTATTCCTTTTCGCGCTGCGTTACGGCAAAAACCGCATCACACTGCTTCATGAGCCAGAAGTTAAAACTACTCTCAAACTGCCTGTTCCCGATATGAAAATGAGGGGTAAGGACGACTCTCTTGCGTAAACATTTCCCGATAAGCAGCCCGAGAATATTATGCGGATACGGGATCGTGTGCAGATGGACTATATCCGCGCGCGATATCTCTCCCGGCATGCGCAAGAACATCTCTACTGAATGCGGCCCGAATAAATACACGTTGAAGATTGAGTCTATCGCTTTGAATACCGCGAAAAGTGCCCGGGGGATTTTTGTCCGTTTACAGCGGATGACCTTAACCGCGCCGTCATATTCGCACGATCCAAAACGAAGCATGCAATCATTCACGGGAGGCTCGGTCCAAAACTCTTCTTCGTTGAACACGTTAAGCGTCAAAACGGCCACGTCATGGCCATGGTTCGAGAAATACCTACAAACCCTTTGGCACCAAGTCTCGGCTCCTCCGATAGCAGGAGGGTAACGCTGAATGATATGCAGGATCTTCATGATTTCAATCTCTGATAAATCGTCAGGGCATCATCAACGGCATCGGTGCCCGAGGAGACAGCCGCCTGCAACGAATACCAGACGCCTGCCGGCGCCGCGCCGCGCCATGCCACGGTTTCAATATTTTTTTTATGACCTACCTGCCATTGCGACGCCCGTTCCCAATCATATGTCCATTCGGCGCTGCTTGAAGACGCAGGTTCTACATAAACATTTTTGGAACTGTAGGCGTGTTCCGTCGTTCCGTAAAAAATGCGAATAACGATCTTGACCAGTTTCCCGCTGCCTGAGATATTGGTAACCTTAACGGTATACCTGTTTAGCTGTCCCTTGCGCGCTTCCCGGGTCTCTGCCGAAAGATACGCGAGGCAAACATCCGTACGATGGCGGGGAACCATATATTTTAACGCATCCAGGATCCTCCAGAAAGGCCGCACAACGAAACGATAGATCTCAGAATCGTAGATCGCTGACAACCGCTGTTTTAAATCGCTTATTTCGGCCTGCGCTTCCAGGAGTTTGTTATTTTGCAAAGCCGTCTCCCGTCTGCTTTGCTCAAGAAAAAGGGATGTTTGAGAGAGCTCGTCGCCGATTTTTTTCAGCATCCGGTCTTTCTCGGCGATGGCCGTGTTTCTTATATGCAATTCATGATCCCTGTCCGCTATTTCCCGATTCCTGTCAAGCAGCTCGCGCTCCTTCTGCAAAAGCAATTCCTTGCACATCCTGTTATCGCGCTTATACTCTTCCAGCGCGCCTTCGGCCCGATCCAAAGCGTCCTTGAGCCGTGCGAGATCTTTAATCCTCAGCTCTAAATCAGAACGTGTTTGGGATATTGCCGATTCCAAAGCTTCGATATCCCGGGCCTTCAATTCGTTTGACCGTTTCAGCAGAAAATCCTTTTCCGTGTCAACGACGCGGTTCATCGAATCCAGCAAACCCGGCAACAGCATCCTGACATCATCAAGAGAATGATAACGCAATAAAGCGCTAAACGCAGCGTTAAGGTTGCGTATAAGGTCGCCTCTTCCATTCAAAGCAGTGAAATACCCTGAACCGAAAAGATTTTCCGCCAGCTTTTCAGGATAGTGTTTTGCAAGCAGCAGCAGCCTGTTCTTTTCACAATATTCGATCACCTGTGCGTCATCGATCGACCCATGATAGAGGTGGCGAGCGATGCCGTCTGGGACAAACACTAACCGCCAGCCTTTTTTCCTTGCGCGCAATGAATAATCAACATCTTCCAGATACATGATGAATTCTTCGTCAAGAAGGCCTATGTCATCAATGCACGACCTTCGATACAGCGCAGCACAATGCGAAATACTTGCGACATCTTCCGCCTTATTAAACTGGCCTCTGTCTGCCTGCTTAAAACCCCTGTCTTCCCAGTAAAACAAAGGCAATTGCGTGTGGCCGGCAGACTGGATCAGCCCGTCCTTGAATAAAACTTTTCCCGTAACGGCTCCGATGGCGTCATCCGCATGGATGGCATCGATCAGGACACTCAACCATGTGCGGTCCACGGTAACATCATTATTAACAAGCGCAATGAAATCCCCTTTAGAAGCGCGGATGCCAAGATTATTCGCATGACAGTAGTTATTAATATCGGACAGGATGACCCTCACGGAAGGAAATTGAGACCGGACATAATCGACAGAGCTGTCCTCGGATGCATTGTCCACCATGATCAACTCGATTTTATCCTGCGGGTATGCAAGACTCAGCAAAGAATCAAAACAGTCTTTTAGATACTGTTTGCCGTTGAAATTGACTACTATAACGCTTACCGAAGAGATTGCGGCCGTGCGTGTCATCGATCAATCTTCCATTTCCATGAGTGTTCCATAGAAACCGTCCCGTGATCGAAACGGTCAAATACCATTTTAAACGGATACCGGGCGCTGCCATAACGCAATTCGTATTTTCCCGGCAAGAGCAGCAATCGGGGGAAAAAAAAGCATTTTCGCGGACCGGAGGCATTACAGGTCATTTTCTGGCAACAGACACCGTCATCCCTGTATATAGCGATACACGGCGCGCGCGCGCCGGCGTCATCGCGATTATCCGTACCTTGAATAACGGCCGTTACCGGCTGTCCTGTGTAGAAAGAATCCTTTTCTTTCCCATGGTCATCGATCATGGTTAAGATCTTATCCGGACCGCACGTAGCATGGAGATCCGAAAAATAAAACGGCATGTTCAATAAAGGTCTGTCCGGGTCTACCGCACCCGTAACCCTTATCTCATAACAACCTTCATGGTAATCGTATGGTACCGATTCTGCCGCGTCCCAAATAGCAACCGAGATCTTATAGAAGCCCGGAGCCAGGAGCATACGCCGTATGACGAGCGTAAAGCTGCCTTTGCCGCGCGGTAGGTAGGGAATACGACACCCGTCAAACAAGGTGTTCGGTCCCCAACAGTATGCCCCATCGTCCCTGAAGAATGCAATGCCGAAATGAGGATCCCGTACCGGGGTGTTGGCTGAAAAGCGCACAGAAACAGACAGCGCCTGGCTGCTGCAACATGATGATACGGGCCATCCCCATCGGTTTAAAAATTGGAAACGGTCGATCGTCACTTCGCGCGTTCCCCTCCGGGAACCCCAGAGAGAAATATCATCTGCCCATTTCTTAGTATTTTCAACAAGTGTTTTCGTCCTGGGCACGGGGCCTACGTAAAAACGCTCGGCGCTCAAAAGCGCGCGATACCGGTTGACCGCGTCCGCGGGTGCGCCATGAAAAACGAGAGAGCCGTGATCAAGCAGAACCACCGTATCGCAGAACCTCTCGATCAACCCCAGGTCCTGGGTGGTGAGGATCAGGGTCTTTCCCTGCCGATTGAGATCAGCCAGCCGCCTGAAGCATTTGTCCTGGAAAAGCGCGTCCCCCACGGCGAGCACTTCGTCGAGCACAAGAACGTCAAAATCGAGGCTGGCGATGACGCTGAAGCCCAGCCGCAGCCGCATGCCCTGCGAATAGCTGCCCAGGGGCATGTCGATGAATTCTCCGAGCTCGCAGAATTCGAGTATCGCTGCCATGCAGCAATCAACCTCTTCCCTTCCGGCGCCGAGTATGGCTGCGTTGAGATAGATGTTCTCCCTTCCCGAGAGTTCGTCCTGAAAACCGGCGCCCAGGTTAAACAGCCCCATGACCCTGCCCTCGATACGGGCCCCGCCCTCATCCGGCTGCATGATCCCGGCAATGATGTTCAACAGGGTTGTCTTGCCCGCGCCGTTGCGTCCGATGACGCCGAACGCACTGCCTGCATCTACGGAGAACGTCACATCCTTCAGGGCCCACAGCGAAGATACGCCGGGGTCCGGACGGACAAAACGGCCGGAAAGATCGAATCTCTTGCCGACATGCGACAGCTCGACAACGGACGCGGCAGAACCGCGGACAACAGTATCAGTATGCGACGTGCTCGATGACATATTTTTTGTTAACCCTGTACAGAAGAACAGCCGATGCCCATAATAATGCTGCCGTTACAACAGCTATAATAATGCACGGGACAATCGCCGGATCTTGCACATGGACGGCATAGCCTTTTATGAATGCGACACGGTAGAGTGTCAATATACAGGTAAAAGGATTATATACATATATGCGGTATGCATACGCCGGCAGAAGTTCATGCACCAGGTTCACGGAATAAAAAACAGGAGTGGCATAGAACAAGAATACGAGCGAGGTCTCAATGAGGTAACGGATATCGCGCCAACGCACATATAACAGCGCGGCTATAACCGAGCATGCCGCTGTCATAGCCGCGTGCACGGCCAAAACGAACGGCAGAAGCAGGACGTGCCATGAAAGGCCGTGCAACTGTACTGCCGACAATACTATCACGAGCACATATCCAGGCAAAGCAACGAACGTATTGACGAGGATAATGGACAGCGGAAACAGATAGAACGGCGACCTTGATTCCCGCAGGAGTGCCCTGTTATCATATAAACTCGTAGTCGCGGCTGAAAGGGAATCCTGGAATAACCTCCATGTAAAAAGCGCGCTTGTCAGATACAGCAAAAAAGGCGCTTCTTCTATTTTTATCTTCAGGAATCTTCCGAACACCAGATATAAAATACCTGTCATTGCCAGTGGCGTCAGGAACGCCCATACAAAGCCCAGTATGGGCCGGCGGTATCTGACCCGGATATCCTTGATCACCAGCTCATAGAGCAGATGGCGGCTGCTGAACGCGCGCCAGCGATTTTTAACCGACCCGCCCATGGGATCCCCCGCACCTATCGCTTTTGACATATGCCGCGTCCTTATCGGCAACGCATTTACTGCGCGCCGGTTATTCAGGTATTATAACATGCCGGATATGAGACTTCAATGCAGCCGTTGCCCCGGCCGGGATGCCGGCATGAGGTACCGAAAAAAAACAGGGTCATCGCTCACGGCCCGAATCTTCCTTTAATTGCTCGATGAAAATAGGGTCGAGGACATAACCCATGGAAGATGCCCGAAGGACATCTTCCCATGCGCGGTCGTACTCCTGTGAGGAATAGTATACCACAGCCCTGTTGTAATAGGCCTGCGCACACTCAGGCATCAATGACAGGCCTGCGTCCAGATCCTCCAAAGCATGCGTAAAATCCGCCTTGTTATAGTAGGCGTTGGCCCTGAGGAAATATGCCCGGGAATCATACGGGTCATACGCAAGAGAATCAGTCAACTCTGCGATAGCCTCATCGAACCTGCTCTGCGCATAAAAGGATTCGGCACGGTCATAAGATTCGTTTCCTGCTGCGGGATACAGCCAGAACGCGGCAATGAGAGCCGCCGCACACACGAATGTCGCCGTAGATTGTGCCTTCATCATTGGGTCCTGCCGACGTCTGCTGCCGAAAGGCCGGCAAGGAAACAAAATAATGCGAACGGATTATGCCAGTAAAAAAGATCGTACGCTGCCATATTGATAAGCAATCCGACTAATCCTGCAAGGGGGATCATACATATCCTGTACGCCCTTCGATCAGCCATAAAATTCCTCCATGCCCGCCAGGACACATAAACGCAGAAAAAAATAAAACCGCATATCCCGACAGCGCCGGCCTCTGCGGCGATGCTCAGATACATATTATCCGGGATCATCAGCTCGTAGGGAACAAGTTCTCCTTTCGGCGCAGCGGAATACTCATAAAACCGTAGCCGGAAATGTCCGGGGCCTATGCCGGCAAGCGGATGCGCTTTGAGTACGCGCGCCGTCATCGCAACGCGCTCGATTCGGTACCTCGACACCATGCTGTCGTGGCTGCCGGCGAATAACTTCTGGAAACCGAATTGGCGGAATCCGGCATGGCCGGAAACGGAAGCTGCCGCGACCAATACTAATGCGGCAAGACCTACAACAATGCCATAAAGTTTTTTACGGCGCACGATAAAATAAAACAACAATCCGGCCAGTAATCCGAGGAATACGCCCCGCGATGCTGCATACATGACTATCGCAACGCCAAGCGTTAAAACTACAGCCCCGGAGATCCTGCTCATTCTCTTTTTCTGTTCAAGAAAATAAAAAGCAAAAGGTATGCAGCCGACAAAATACGATCCGGCAACGGCAGGATTCAATAAAGTCGCCATGGGCCGGGATGCATGTTTTGCATACCTGACGTAATATTGATTCGGTACAAAGCGATCATATATGAAATTCCCGCCCGCAGCGATCTCTCCCACGGCAACAGCCCCTACAACCAGCATACAGATGATCACGACCCGGCTTACGCCGTCGAATCCTGCGCTGCCACATCCGGCTAATTTACCGACATAGAAAGCGGTTATGCAGATCAACGCCATCATCGAATAAAATCTGAACGCCATGGGGACATCGATTGCATTTACGATCCCCGCCCCGAGACTTACGATGAATAACCATACGGGCCAATCGCCTCTTTCTATGACATAATAACGCTGAGCAGGTCTTCCTGACGTGATAAGCGTTAAGGCAAACAAAACGGGAAAGAAGACGAAAAGTATCTTTTCGAGCACCGGATGGGGAAGGAACGAGATACCGGAAAAAAAGCAGACCAGAACGGCCGTTTGGGCTGCGCTTGTCCCGCGCATATCACTCATCATTAACGAACAAATCTTTCCCGTCCATTCCATTTGCCCTGACGCCGAAAAGGGCATAAACGCTCGGTGCAATATCGAGGACGGACGGATCTTTTTTCAGTATTTTTTTATTTGAAAAGACTACACCCGGAACGCATGACGGATCAACGAGATGGTCGCCGCTCCATTTTCGCGCGTTATCCTCGACAAGTGCCGCGGGAACGCCTCCGAGCGCGGTCTGCCATGAAGCACGGTAACCAGGCTCAAAACCGACATATAGATCAGGCGCTGAGTCCACACACGCTCCAGTATATATATCCGGCGATGCATAAACGTTCCGGACAATATTTTTGCCGTCTAACGGATCCCTGAATCCTTTCAGTCTCTCGCTTAATTCACGCGCTATGGCATGAGCAAGGATTTCGGGAACAATACCGTAAAAATCACGGCCGATCCTGTTTATATATATGCCGCCGAACCCCAGCGCATATGCCTTTGTCCTTGACCAGTCAACGGAATCAAACATGACGTCGCTGTCGGCAACACCCGGTTTCAACGCGAGAAAACCGTTCGCTTCCAGCCAGCGGTTAAGATGGACCTGCCTGCGGAAGGGGCTGAAGCCATGATCGGACAGAACCATGACGGTCGTATCGGCAGGAACACTACGTACGACCTCCCCCACGATACTATCGATCTTTTCATAATAGCCATTGATGATCTCCCTGAAACGGGCATTATCCTCGAATGACGGGCTCGAAGAATCGCAGTAGCGATAGAACATGTGCTGCACAATGTCCAGCGTGTCGAAATAGAAAAAGAAAACGCCCCCTCGGAATTTATTCAGCTCAGCCCTCAATATGCGCTGCCTGCTTGTAAGGACCCCTTCGACCTGATCGAGAAAAGCTCCCTCTGAGAGCTTACCCTCCTGCAATCCCCACGTATCATGAGGCATTCCGAGCGTCGGATATAAGCCATACTTGCGTGCCGCCGTGCGGGAATAAGAAGCCGGGGATGAGATCGAAAAAAGCGGTTCTTCCGGATCGAAATTAACCGGCGTAGCATAAAGGCTGAAGGAATCGCCCGTTGACGCAAGATAGAAACGCACCATTCCGCTGGCCTTTCTGAATAACCCTATGTTAAATGCCACTTTCTGCCAATCGCTCCATTGCCCCTTACGGAGAACGGATGTGCCCCCGGCTATCCTCATAACCATTTCCCCGGGCTTTTCGCCGTCATGGAGGGTGAAAGGAATGCGCGCTTCCTCCTCGCGTCCGCCTCGCATGACCTTCGGACCGTACAACGCGGACATTATGACACCGTTCTTCTTCATAACGGACACGTGT